>OBYZ01000038.1_pt1 | contig 168939 bp, 146 predicted proteins | sample 1501501 | NCBI WGS metagenome assembly OBYZ01 (sample SAMEA2580213, study PRJEB22360) | human gut metagenome | biome: human gut; feature: human-associated habitat; material: faeces | place: Denmark | collected 2008/2010
AAACACAGGAAATATCAGTGTTTTCTTATGTTTTCCCTTAATTATAAGGTTCATGTGATCCATAATTATTTCCAAAACTGATATTGACAGCAATCGGTCTTCCCATCTTCACTGCCTGTCGTACCAGATAATCAATCCCTTCTATCAGTTCCGTTGTGCGTGGAAATGAATTTTGCCGTGCATTTCCCATCTTCACGACCAGAAAATCGCTTTTGTACGCAAGGCCACGGTTCACCCCATCCGATGCTCTCCCATTTCCCGCCGCGATTCCAAGCACTGCCGTCCCATGTCCGCTGAAATCCCTGGACGGAACAAGACGCCTGCCTTCGGTTTCCCCAAGTGCAAGCGCCTCATCAATTTTATCTTTCGTATATTCAGTTCCTCTTATGTAGCCTTCCGGCGGATTTCCGGGTATACTCTGATCCCACAGTTTTAAGATCCGACTGCTGCCATCCTCATTTCTAAAATCCGGGTGAAAATAATCCACACCAGAATCCACAACCCCAACCAGAATCTCCTCACCTGTCAATCCATCATTTCCTGCCTGCACAGGCAGTATGCAGCTCGCTGCTCTCTCCTCTAAAGTCTCAAAGTAAAGTCTTTTCGGTTTTTCAATAAACTCAATCTGTTCTCTGTTTGAATATGCATCAATCTCTGATTCTGGCAAAGTCACTATCGCATAACCTCCGAGCAGCGACACTACCTCGATCCCCACTCCGGCAAGTCCACTCTCCGGACCGCTGTATTTTACGATCACATCCCACCGTCTGGTCTTCGGATCATATCCCACGTTCAAATTTTCTGATTTTTCCCTTTCCTTCGGTGTAGCATCCATAGACAAATTTAACAGATTATCGACTTTCTGATCTGGCATTGCTGTCTCATTTCTGTTTCTGCATTTATTTCAGTATATGCATTTTCTCTTACCCATAATTATTGAGTAAAGTAAAATTTTACATAGATTTTTCATTACTCTGCATTCGCATTTTACACTCCCTCTCTATAATAAAGATAAATCAAAAAAACAATCACTTTTGATTAAGAAATGAGGGATTACAATGTATAAAACTTTATGGAATCATATTAAAAAACATACAAAGAAACATACTACCGCATCCGTTTTTCTTCCTCTTCTGGTAATCGGATGGACAGTTGCCGGCCTCCTTACAGGTGCACTGATCTGTCCGTTTCTCCAGAATGCCACCACACTTGTCAGAGCAACTGTTATTCTCTGTTCCGGTGGATATGCAGGACTGATCTTTGGATTTTTTGGCGGTATCTTCTATATCTACCGCGGTACTGTAAAAAAATCCACTCACGCGGTTTCCTTTCTCCAGCCAGAACATAATTAAGGACTGCCATTATAGCAGTTCTTTTTTTCTGTCTGTTAATGAAAAAAATTATTGACAGCCTCCCATGCATTTGTTATAGTAGGTGCAATCTGATTTTAGGGAAATTACGTGAGGGAGTAATTTGCACGAAAGAATGTGTGATTTGTCAACATACTGGTATTTTGGGTTGCTGTGAACAAAACGAACAGTAACTGTTTTGTACCTGGCAAATCTTAATGAATGAGACTCATGTATGCAGTAAGGCAGTACATACAGGACTTTTGCGTCTGTACTGTTTTGCTGCATACGTGGGTCTTTTTGTGTGCTCAGATACTTTCTTACGAAAAAAAGAAAAAGGAGAGCTTAACTATGTTAATGTTTATTGAATTGTTTCTACTGGGTATCGGTCTTGCCATGGATGCTTTTGCAGTTTCCGTCTGTAAGGGACTTGGAATGCGCAGGCTCAACAAGAAGCAGACCCTCATCATCGGTCTTTATTTCGGCGGATTTCAGGCATTGATGCCGCTTATTGGCTGGCTCCTCGGCAGTCAGTTCCAGAAATATATCACCAGCATTGACCACTGGATCGCATTTATCCTGCTCAGCTTTATCGGCGGCAAAATGATGATCGAGGCCATCCGGGAATGGAACGAAGAAGAAACCGTCGACGTCATGGATGCACCTCTCGATCACAAAAATATGCTCGTTCTCGCTGTTGCTACCAGCATTGACGCACTTGCCGTCGGTATCACCTTCGCCTTCCTTGATACTCCGATCATAGAAGCAATCACCATCATTGGAATCACAACTATGGTTATCTCCATTATCGGAGTTGTTGTCGGAAACTTTTTCGGAAGCAGATACAAAAGTAAAGCTGAGTTTATCGGTGGTCTGATCCTGGTCCTTCTTGGTCTTAAGATTCTTCTTGAACATCTCGGTATTCTTGTTTTCTGATAGTTCCATCACATACAGTCCAGATTCATAACATCGTATGAACAGGACTGTATTTTTTTACGATCATTATTGACATTTCAGGAAAAAACATTTATTATTATAACATATTTATTTGGTATGTTTATATGGTTTTTGATTAAGGAGTGTGATCTCATGAACATCTTATGCTTTGGTGATTCTAATACCTGGGGATACAAGCCGGATAAAACCGGCCGATTTGACGAAAATACAAGATGGACTGCTCTTCTTCAAAAAAAGCTTGGTCCAGCATATCATATTATAGAAGAGGGACTTTGCGGAAGAACTACCGTCTTTCATGATGAACTCCGTGAAGGCCGCCGCGGATTGGATATGATCGGTGTTACTGTAGAGATGCATGATCCTCTTGATCTTGTGATCATCATGCTCGGAACCAATGACTGCAAGACTCGCTATGGTGCTTCCGCCAGTGTAATCGCAAAGGGCCTTGATCAGGTGAAGGTGATCCGTAAAGCACGGCTCAATGCATCTCAGCATTTTGACTTGCTTATTATCTCTCCGATCCACCTTGGTCATGGTGTGGGAGAACCGGATTTTGATCCGGAATTTGATGAAAAATCTGAAGCAGTTTCCAGAAATCTCGCAGACGAGTACCGCAAAGCTGCACTTCAGAATCATGCCGCTTTCCTGAATGCTGCTAATTTCGCTTCTCCAAGTATAACCGACCGTGAACATATGGATGAAAAAGGACATGCCGCACTGGCTGATGCGGTTTACGATAAGATCATCGCACTTGGGAAAGGGCTTGCCAATGTAATCTGATTCTTTTCGCCTGTTCACGATAACTTCCAGACAAAAACTCTCCGACTCTGACGGCTGCCCTAGGGCAGTCGGTCAAGTCGGAGAGTTTTTCGTAAGTGTTATCTATGAATAAGTATAAAAAAGAATCAGTCCTGTTTTACGTTGAATGCTTTCATTCCCGGATATACTGCACTTGCGCCAAGTTCTTCTTCAATGCGGAGAAGCTGATTATATTTTGCAACACGCTCAGAACGGCTCGGTGCACCGGTCTTAATCTGGCAGGTATTCAGAGCAACTGCAAGATCTGCAATTGTTGTATCTGCTGTTTCGCCGGAACGATGTGAGGAAATCGCTGTATATCCTGCTTTGTGAGCCATCTTGATCGCTTCCAGAGTTTCCGATACGGAACCGATCTGATTCAGTTTGATCAGAATCGCATTTCCTGCACCAAGTTCAATACCTTTGGCAAGTCTTTCTGTATTTGTTACGAACAGGTCATCACCAACAAGCTGTACCTTGTCACCAAGTCTTGCAGTAAGTTTCTGCCATCCTTCCCAGTCTTCTTCATCCAGACCATCCTCAATAGAAATAATCGGATATTTTTCGCAGAGCTTTGCCCAGTGCTCAATGAGTTCTTCTGCTGTATATTCTGTACCTGCTTTTGGAAGTTTATAGTAGCCTTTGCCTTTTTCACTCTTCCACTCAGAAGACGCTGCGTCCATAGCAATTCTGAAGTCTTTTCCTGGCTCATATCCTGCTTTTTTGACAGCTTCCAGAATTGTTTCGATTGCTTCTTCATCAGACTTGAGGGCCGGTGCAAAACCACCTTCATCACCTACGGATGTTGCAAGTCCACGCTCTTTTAAAATAGAAGCAAGTGCATGAAATACTTCCGCACACCATCTTAAGCATTCTTTAAAAGAAGGTGCTCCAACCGGCATGATCATGAATTCCTGCACATCCAGTCCGGAAGACAGTGCATGGCATCCGCCATTTACAATGTTCATCATCGGTACCGGAAGACGGTTTCCGGATACACCACCCAGAAAACGATACAGCGGAATCTCAAGTGCTGTAGCTGCTGCTCTGCAGCAGGCAATGGATACGGCAAGGATTGCATTTGCACCAAGCTTTGATTTATCTTTTGTTCCGTCTGCTGCAATCATAGCCGCGTCTACTGCATAGATATCACTTGCATCCAGACCTTCAATTGCATCATTGATCGTTGTATTAATGTTTTCAACAGCTTTCTGCACACCTTTTCCGAGGTAACGTGCTTTATCTCCATCTCTGAGTTCCAGTGCTTCGAACTCACCTGTGGATGCTCCACTCGGTGCAGTTCCTCTTCCTACCGTTCCATCCAGCAGATACACTTCTGCTTCTACTGTCGGATTTCCTCTGGAGTCCAGAATTTCTCTTCCTACTACTTTTTCAATCTCAAGGTACATGACTGATTCCCCTTTCTACTACTCATCAGAAGGAATCTCCGGTATCCCGGCCGGAGTCCGTCTGATTTATTCACGCAAGAGTTTTCTTTATCTAACTCTGTAATTAGTATAAACTAATTCATTCAGTCATGCAAGATTTTTTACTCCTCTCTATTGAGAAGATAAATCGTTTATGTTACTGTTCACTCCGTTCACAGTAACCTGGTCAATATCCCTTCCAGCATCGAATGCGGGAATCTTTTCTTGTTTACCTGTTTTCTTTGTGTTTTGATAAAATCAGGATGACCACAAAGGTGAGCATCTCAGATGCCAGGAATGACAGCCAGACACCATTCATTCCCAGAAGCTTTGCGAGCACGATCGCACAGACTGCGATTGCAACAGCACCTCGAAGCAGTGATCCGATGATCGCCGGACGTGCATTTGCAGTTGCTGAAAAATATGCCACCAGCATGATATTTACTCCGGCAAACAGAAATCCAAGGAAGTATAAGCGCAGTCCTGTATGTGCATATTTCAGAAGAAGCAGATTATTTTCACTGTTAAAAGCCGCAACAAATGGATCTGTAAATATCCATACCAGAATAACCATCGCCACTTCTACTACGATCACACTGGTCAATGCCCAGCGAAGAAGTTTTTTTACCTGACCGTGCTCACCTTTTCCAAAGCTTTCACTGATCAATGGCTGTGTTCCCTGCGCCATTCCGTTCGTGATCGCCATTCCTACAAGCGACATATTTGCGACGACACCATAGGCTGCAACTCCGGTGCTTCCGGTAAGCCCAAGAATCAGCATATTAAATATAAAGGTAATCACAGCCGAAGAAATTTCTCCTACAAAAGCCGACACACCAAGCTGGCAGCATGAGATCAGATAACGCACAGACAGCTTTTTCCATCGGAAACCGACGCTGCATTTTTTGCTCATATAATGCGTGGAACATATCAGCATGGTGACAACCGGACAGAATGCCGTTGCAAGTGCAGCGCCGGAAAATCCAAGTCCCATCGGAAAAATAAAAATATAGTCAAATACTACATTGAAGACACTTCCGGCAAGAGAACCAGCCATTACCTTGGAAGTTGCATTGTCATTTCTTGCAAATGCTGTGACGGTATAATTTGACATGAAAAGCGGTGCCACAATAAGGATGATACGCAGGTACGTCTTACCCAGTTCAACCAGTCTGGCATCTGCCCCAAGAAGTGCCAGACATTTATCCGGAGCAAAAATTCCTGCCAGCACAAACGGAATGCTGAACAGCACACTCCAGGCAATTGACTGTGGAAAGTAGTGGTCTGCCGCCTCTCCTTTGGCTTTGCTGATTCCATATCTCGTTGCCGATCCAATCCCGATCATTGCTCCGATCGCATAGATCAGACCGAATACCGGAAGAATCAGATTGAGAGCTGCCAGTCCATCTGCTCCCGAAGCATATGCTATAAAAAAAGTGTCCGCAAGAATATAAACTGAAAGTCCAATCATTCCTGCAACACTCTGCAATACATATTTTGAAAATCTTTTTAACATTATCTTTTCCTCATTTCACAGACTATCCTCTGCATTATAGTAAAAAGTTCCTCAAAAGACAATAGCCCTTTGAAGAACTTTCTATAATTGTTTCATATATCTATCGTTTCCTGCCAAGCTCCCAGAATGCCACGGCACTCGCCGCTGCCACATTCAGTGAATCTACTCCATGCGACATCGGAATCATCACCGTATAGTCACAGTCTGCTATGGTTGTGGATGCCAGTCCGTCACCTTCTGTACCGAGAATTACTGCAAGTTTCTCTTCCGCCAGCAGCTTTGGATCATCAATACTACAGGAATCCTCACGCAGTGCCATTGCCACAGTTTTAAATCCCATATCCTGAATGACCTTCATGCTCTCCTGTGGCCAGGATGTTTTTTTGTCAAAATATGTCCATGGGATCTGAAATACGGTTCCCATGCTCACCCGGGCTGCTCTTCGATAAAGTGGATCGCTGCATCCGTTTGTCAGAAGAACAGCATCCATATGGAGAGCCGCTGCGCTTCGGAAAATTGCCCCGATATTTGTCGGATTCACGACATTTTCCAGAATTGCAATGCGGCTGGTGTTTCTGCATATCTCTTCTACAGATGGAAGCTGACGGCGTTTCATTGCACAGAGCATGCCTCTTGCCAGTGCATAACCTGTCATTCCTACAAGTACTTCATATTCTGCTGTATATACCGGGATTTCCGGATAACGTTCCAGGATATACTTTGCCTCACCCTCCAGGTCTTTATGTTCAACAAGGAAGGAAATCGGTTCATAGTCTGCATTTAATGCACGTTCGATCACCTTCGGGCTTTCTGCAATAAAAATACCTGGATCTGGTTCGTAATATCTGAGAAGCTGCACCTCCGATGTCCGTGCATATATATCTAATTCCGGTGCGATAATGTCGTTGATTTCGATTATATTCTTCACGGTGTTCTCCTGTTTATTATCAAATGTAATCGTTCGGCTGATAGGCTGTGCACCTTTCTTTGGTGTTTCGACTTTCGCCTCACTTGTTTTATCTTACCACAAAGCCGTACCGGAATCCATTCTATCATTTTTTATTTTCCCGCACTCCAGATCAGATGACTCTTCGCTGCCAGTTCCTCCGCTTTCTTCTGGGCTTCCTGCGGATTATCCTGATAATCCCAAAGTTTACATGCTTCTTTTACATTTTCCGGATCCACATAGTAGACATTTTCAATTCCTGATGGAAACGAGGTCTCATCTGTAACTGCATCATCGCCCCGGTCATGTGCTTCCTGAAATTCCTTGATAGACCAGAGTTCGTTTTCTGTACCAGGATCTGACGGATACTGGCTGCGTGTCCACATTGTTTCAGACATCATATAGAACATGTTTTTCTGGTCCACGGACAAAATCGATTTCAGCCTTCCCAGCGGACTGACTGCAGAGTACACCTTGCCGTCTTTTACTGATATATTTGCTGCATCCCAGGAGATATAGTTTTCCTTGTCATAGTACCAGTAATGTCCGACTCCTCCTGCTGCCGCCACGAGAGCAACTGCCAGAATAACAGAGAATATTCTTTTTTTGCGAATCCTGCGTCGGATTTTTTTGAGTGGCTCTGCCTCTGTTTTATTTATCTGCGCGGAATTACCATCTTTTCTGCCTGCACTCAGACAATTTTCTCTCATCATTTCTTCCTGCATTTTCCGGCAGGCCGGACACTCTTTCAGATGTTCTTCTACAAGCTTCCTGCTGTCTTCGCTCACCATATCATCGACATAAAGCGGAAGCAGATCTTCAATAATATTACAAGTAATCTTCATGGTTTAATTCCTCCCTGATCTTTTTACAAGCTCTGTGATACGTAACCCTTGCCCAGCTTTCACTCCTACCAAACAGCGAGGATATGGTGGCAAATGACAGTTCTCCGAACACACGGAGAGAAAAAACTTCTTTATATGGTTCTGAAAGTCTGTGCAGTACTTTGTGAACCTGAAATGCAGTATCTTTATCCGAAAAGTTCTGAAGCAGATCCTTCGAAAAAGTATCCTCTGTTTCTTCCTGAAGTTCCGGTGCATACTTTTTATTCTTCTTCAGATAGTCATAATATGTGTTCCTGGATATCTGACAAAGCCATACTCGCAGGTCACAGTCGCCTCTGAAATCGTCGACTTTTTTCAGGGCTTTAAAGAATGTTTCCTGCGTGAGTTCCTCCGCAATATGTGTATTATGCGAAAGTGAAAGCAGATAGCGGTATACGATGGTAAAATACTGTTCGTATACTTCCTGAATATTCAGCATTGGTGTTTTCCTCCTTCACATATATGACGATGTATGTATCAAAAACGTTACAAAAAAACAGAGTGACATCTGAATTTTACTTACAGCTGCCACTCTATGTGCATACCACGCTAAAACATTTTCGTCAATCAGTGTTCCAGCAGAAATTTTACCATCCGTTCATTTGCCCTTTTGCTTTCCGGCATTTCCGGAAAAGTGGTACTGAACGCATGTGGAAGTTTTTTGCCTGTATCAAAGTCCTCAAGATGACATATCACACCGCACCGTTTCATTGCTTCTGCATATTGTCTGCTGTAATTTCGCAGCATATCACCATACGCTGTAACCAGAAAGGCGGGCGGCAGATGCCGGAGGATCACTTCATTTTCGGGATTGATATATGGATAAAATGAACTCTTTTTCCACTGCTTTCCATAAACATAAGATGGAAGAAAAAGTCCTATGCTGTCTGGTTTTGTTGTGTAATACATTCCACTTACCAGCCCCATGGCACGAATCTTAAGTTCTGCCGGAATCACATGAAACGCTTCTGCCAGTTCCAGACTCTCAAGCATCGCAGCCAGATATATGCACAGACTTGCCCCTGCACTCGTCCCCGTCATATAGATACGTGTTCTGTCACCATCATAGCTTTCAATAGACGACCATGTATTCCCCATTCCTGTCATCAGATCCTTAAGTATCTGCGGAAACAGCGTCTCTGGTGCAAGCGGATACTCCAGAGAAAATACCAGGAAGCCTTTTCGGCTCATCTCTGCACAAAACAGATGTCCCTCTTCTTTTTTGCCAAGAAGGAAACCTCCTCCATGCAGATTGAACATGACTGGAAGTTTTCCTTTATAACTTTTTGGACGATAAATATCCATAAAATGACAGGGCTTTCCATCTCCCATATAATCAACATCCTGAATCAGTTCTATATCCTCCGGAAATGGATACTGAGCCTCATGTTTTTCCAGGAACTTATCGAGAAGCTTTGCTTTTTTTGCTGTTTGCTGTGCAATCATTTTTTCAAACATAGTCTCAACCCGGCTTTTTTATTTCTTTAGATTCTTTGGTCCAAATCCAAGAGGAAACAGTGCTTTCAGTGTGAATATCTCATACTGTTCTTCACTCGTTGCCAGAATAATCTGGAATTCTTCAGGATCACAGAATTCCATCATAACCTGCCGACAGACACCACATGGTGCCGCATACTCTTCCAGCTTCTTGTTCATACCTCCGACTATACAGATTGCATCGAATTCCAACACCCCTTCACTGACTGCTTTGAAAAATGCGGTTCTCTCTGCACAGTTGCTCGGTGTATATCCCGCATTCTCGATATTACAGCCACCATATACCATGCCATTCTTTGCCAGCAATGCTGCTCCTACATGAAAGTGAGAATACGGAGCATACGAATGATCCATCATCCGGATTGCTTCTCTGATCAGTTCCTGAATCTGTCCCTGTTCCAGTTTCTTCATTACCTTACTCAACTCTCTTTTATATGCATGTCTGTTTTCTGATTCCTTAATCAAGACATTAACTCTGCCTGTATTATGCCAGTTCCAGTGCAATCTCCATCATCTTGCCAAAACCAAGCTGACGTTCTTCGGCATCTAAAGCTTCTCCTGTGTACACATGATCTGAAATTGTCAGCATGCATAATGCTTTCTTTCCTGCTTTTGCAGCATTCATATACAGCCCTGCTGCTTCCATTTCTACTGCCAGTACGCCCATATTTTTCCATAGATCATTTGCATTACTCATTGTATTATAAAATACATCCGTAGACAGAACATTCCCTACGATTACATTCGTTCCCTGACGTTTTGCAGTCTCAACAGCTCTGCTCAGCAATCCGTAATCTGCGATCGGTGCGAAAGTTCCCGGCAGTCCGTATTGGTAAGCAAAATTTGAATCCGTGCAGGCGCCCATAGCGATCACCACATCCATCAGTTTAATATTATCCTGAAAACCTCCTGCTGAACCAATTCGGATAATCTGATCTACATCATAAAAATTAAACAGCTCATAGGAATAGATTCCAATAGACGGCATGCCCATGCCGGCGCCCATAACAGAAACCTCTTTTCCTTTGTAGGTTCCTGTATAACCAAACATATTTCTGACGGCATTCACCTGTCTTGGATTTTCCAGATAGGTCTCCGCAATATATTTTGCACGGAGTGGATCTCCCGGCATTAATACCGTTTTTGCAAAGTCTCCTGCTTTTGCATTATTATGTGGTGTTGGAATATTTAACATTTTGCTCCTCCTTTATTCTCATATAATGTTTGCCGTATCAGTTCTGTATGCTCATCCATTATCTCCGCCATCGTTGAAAACAGAATCCTCATATCAACCGGCTTGGCAATGTGTGCATTCATTCCTGCCTCAAAAGCCTTCTGACGATCCTCCTCAAAGGCATTCGCCGTCATGGCAATAACAGGGATCTGCCCCCTTGGACCGTCAAGTTTACGGATCACCCGTGTTGCGTTGTATCCATCCATATTCGGCATTTGAATATCCATAAGGATAAGATCGTAATAGCCCTCCGGCTTCCTCTGAAGAAATTTAACACATTCCACCCCGTCTTCCACACGTTCTGCTTCCACGCCATTTTCACGAAGAAGTTCCATGGCAATTTCTGCATTCAGTTCATTATCCTCTGCCAGAAGCACTCTCCTTCCTTTCATTTTGTGAAGTATCTGCTGCTTTTTATCCTTTGGTTCTTCCGGAATCTGTTCCTTTGGTACTGCCTGAAAGGACAGAGTGATCGTTGTTTTGGTTCCCCTGCCACTCTCACTTTCAACCTTGATCGTACCTCCCATCAGATCCACTAGCGACTTTACAATAGAGAGTCCAAGGCCTGTTCCAACTACCTTACTCTCTGTGCTTGTTCTTTCCCTGGTGAATTCTTCAAAGATGTGTGGAAGGTATTCCTCACTCATTCCAATGCCAGTATCAGCGATCACTATTTTGAAAAATGTGTGCCCCTCCTCGGAATGATGAACTTCCGATATATCTACTGTGATATTACCTCCCTCTGGTGTATATTTAATGGAGTTGTTCACAATATTAAGCAGGATTTCCCTGACCTTTGTCCTGTCACAGAACACATATAGATGCTCTGCTTTCAGTGTGTATATATATTGAAGATGTTTTTTCTGAATCTCCGGTTCAAAAACTGTCTGCAGCGATTCTGCCAGTTCTTCAAAAGATTCCACTTCCATCTTAAGTTCTGCCTCTCCACTTTCAATCCGTGCCATTTCCAGGACATAATTGATCAGTGAAAGCAGAAAAGAACTGGAATCCTTGATTCTGTCTGTGTATTTGAGAACCTTCTCTCTGTCATCTATATGTTTCTCCAGAAGTTCCGAAAAACCTATGATCGCATTCATTGGAGTACGAATGTCATGACTCATATTAAAGAGAAATCTGGATTTTGCTTCGCTTGCCTTTCGTGCTTCTTCAACAGCTCTCTCCAGTTCCTCTTCATGGACACGCTCCTTGTTACGCCGCAGTACAATCTGCAGATAACCTTCTGCCAGCAATGCCGCAATTGCCAGAGAAATCAGGATCATAAATCCTTTCTGAAGCCAGGTGATCCATCCATTCACCGGAACAATTTCAAAATACCAGGTATCATTCGGTACTTTGCAGGCAACCTCCAGTGTATCTTTCTCTTTCGGTTTTTCGCACTGTGCGAGTACTACTTTCTTATCTGTATCCAGTACTTTTTTCCAGATCTGATAACTGTAGCCTGCATCCTCCAGTTTACTCAGTTCTGTCTGGGCGATAAATTTATCCCACTCAATTACCAGAATAGAAAATCCCCAGAACTGTTCTTCTCCAGAACTGTCTTCTATATAGATTGGATCAAACAGAAGTGCGCCTACTCCTCCCTGTACCAGTTCATAGGGACCGGCAAGCGTATATTCTCCACTGTCCTTTGCCAGGTTCGCAGCCGCCTTTCGTTCAGGATCTTTAAGCATATCAAGTCCGATTGCTTCTTTATTTTCCTCAAAAGGATATACCTGTGAAATACATCCGTCCTTCGCAAGTTCATGTGCGGATATCACTTGATTCTCATCCTGCATCAGCCGCGATAATTCCGAAAATTCCGTATACGTAATCTCTGTTCGTTCCTCGATCAGTTTTTCCATAAGCTCCGACTCCGTCAGATACTTATTCAGCTGTGCTTCCACCTTGCTGACTGTCGTCTCCGCGGCATAGGCTGCCTTGAGTTTTTCCCTTTTTTCCTGATCTTTATTTACAAGAAAAATGCAGCCCATTGCAATAAAAAAGGCAGTACAGAAAACCAGGAAAGTGCGAATTTTTATAACTTTTATATCCATAGTTGTATTCATATTTTTTCTCATCTTTTCATGAAGTCTTCCGAAGCATCATTCCAAGTTTCCGGGCATCTATTGGTTTCGGAATGTATCCGTCCATGCCCGCATCCAGACATTTCCGGGCATTTTCTTCGGAAACCTGGGCTGTTATCGCAAGAATCAGAACGCTTCCGGCATCCTCACGTTTCAGTTTACAGATATGTTTTGCTGCTGATATTCCATCCATGACCGGCATCATAACATCCATAAGAATCGCATCATATCTGCCCGGCTCTGATCCGGCAAATTTCTCCACCGCTTCCTTACCATTCCATGCCTTATCCACCTCTGTCCCAAGCTCAGTCAGATAAAACTCCGCAATCTCCATATTGATCTCATTGTCCTCTGCCAGCAGAATCTTCATTCCTCTGAGCATTCTTTCCTGCGGATGCTCCTGTGGTTCCATTTCATCCTGCTGATGAATGTTCTGATCAATCTTAAACGGTATACAGAAGATAAAGGCGGTTCCCTTTCCCAGCTCACTTTCTACCTCGATCGTACCTCCCATCAGGTCAATAAGTGCCTTTACAATAGACATGCCAAGTCCGGTTCCCCGGTACTTCGTTCTGGCATCATTTGTTTCCTGCGTGAACGGTTTGAACAGTTCATTCTCTATGAACTCTCTACTCATTCCTGTTCCAGAATCCACAATTTTAAATTCCAAAAGAGCAATCTCTCCATCATCCGAAAGTTCCTGTACATAAGTGTCGATCGTTCCGTTTTCTTTATTATACTTCACTGCATTGCTCAGAAGGTTGAGCATAATCCTTCGAAGCTGCAGAGATGTACCATAGAGCTTTGTGTGCCTTATCGTTTCTTCGTGTCTCCTATATGCAATTCCGGTCTGAGTAAGCTGTGCCTCCATCAGTGCATCTACTTCATCCATCAGTTTCTCAAGGTCAAAAGCTTCCTCCTTTGTGTCAAGCTTTCCTGCTTCCAGCTTGCTCATATCCAGCACATCATTTACAAGTTCCAGAAGATGGCTTGTCGAAAGCTGTATCTTATGGAGACTGTCATTTACTTTTTCCTCATCCTGACGGTTTTTATAAATGATATCAAGCATCCCCATAATACCGTTGATCGGTGTGCGGATGTCATGACTCATACGGTTCATAAATTCCGTCTTGGCTCTATTCTCGGAGTCTGCCTCCTCAATTGCTATTTTGAGACGTTCATTTTCTTTCTCTTCTTTCTCATGAAACTCCGACGTATTCTTAAACAGAATGATTCCATGAACAACAGTACTTTCTTTATCTGTCTTTGGATCATACACGATATCTCTGGACATCAGAACTGTTTTCTGAAGCCAGATTGACGGTTCATCCTTACCACTTTCACGATATTCAACCGTCACCTGCCTGGAGCCGGTTTCAAATCGTCTGAGCAGTTTCTGTGAAGAGTCCACAATCCTGTAGTTTTCTATTGTATCGTCTGTCACATAACTACACCTCTCACGACAATACTCCGTGTATGAACAAGGTGTATGAACTTCGATTTTGATCTCCTCTGCGGTTGCGTCAAAGAAAACTCTCTCCAGCCGGTCGTTTGTCAGATCCACCGTATAAACTGCATGGGCAGTCTGCAGAAGTGCTTCCGCATAATTGCCGTTCTCCACAATAGACTGACGGAGTTGTTCATAATAACGCGTCAGACTCTGCTGTTCATTAGCTGTATTCTCATCCGAATTCTGAAAAGCTTCAAACCCAAGCACAAAGTGATGCAGCCTTCCATCCTCTGTTCCGTCAAGATACAGCACCGTTATTCTGCCGCGGTGAACCCCTTCATTATCCTCATAGTGATATGGAATTTCAAGTTTTCCTGCTGTTTCTGTAAGATACTTTTGCAGATATTCAATCTGAAGCAGCTTTCTGAGATTTTTTCTGGTTTCTGCATCAGAAAGCTTCTGAATCACCTGCTCCACAGCACCGGAATAGCTTCCATCGTCTGCCAGAAAGAATTTTGAACCGGTTCTCAGCACATAATACTTGTCCAGAAATGCATCACAATACATACAGCTTGAGAATTCATACCCTTCTTCCGTAATCTTTGCGAGAATACGACGATCCATTCTCTGCTTCTGGGCCGCTTCTTCCATCCGCGCCTGGTTCTTATCGATATACATATTTTTGTCTGCAAAACGAAATAGATCTTTCATCGTGCAGCCGTCAAAATCACTCGACAACGCATAACCTGCCGCATAGCTGATCGGCAGCTGCGGATTCTTTCGAGAGTAATCCGCTACATGATCTCTTATCCTTTGGAGGCATTCCCGGACTCCGCTATGATCCATTCCTTTAAGTACAACAAGGAATTCATCTCCTCCGTCACGCCCTGTAAAAAACTCCTTTGGAACTGCTTCCCGAAGCAGTTCCGCAAACAGGCGAATATATTCATCGCCCCTGTCGTGTCCCATATCATTGTTGATGATTCTCAGATTATTCAGGTCAAACACACAGAGTGCAACCAGTTCTTCCTCTCCGATCATTCCCGGAACATTAAGGATCTCTTCACACTTATTCTTATTCGGAAGTCCTGTTGCCTCGTCCAGATATACCTTTTTCTGAAGGATTTTGTTCTGTGCCGCAAAGCGGAATGCTCTGATCAGTTCTGTGCCAATGATCAGAATAAGACCCAGAATATCCACGAAAACTACTTTTTCCAGATAGTCCAGGGCAGTTGCCTTCTTTTGTGAATAAACCTCTGCATACCCTACTGCCTCATCACAGATCTGGAAAAACTGATCGCTCTTCTGAATAATCTCTGTATTTTCGTATCCCTTCTCCCTTACCAGAAGAAGTTCACTTCTCACTTCCTCAAAATAACATGCAAGCTCATCCATTTTATTTTGGAAGTTCTTATCTTCCAGACATATAAGATTCAGTTCCTCACTGCCATACCTCAGGCCCTCGATGTAGTCTGAGATTTCTCTGTATTTCTCATCCTGCGGTTCCTGAGAAATTTCCAGCTTGACCATGAGCTGCGTGCCGCCTCGCACCAGTCCTGCATAATTGATAACACGGGCTGTTCCCTGGATCTTACTGACCAGGGAGATAATGATAAAAAATAATACGATCAGTATCGTTGTAAGAACCATCATAGCCGCCCGTAAAAAGTATGTCTGTTTTTTTTCTGTGCTCTTCATCAGATGCCCGTCCTGTTGTTTATAAAAAATTTCAGTCTTTTAATCGCTACATCCATTGTAGCTGATTCCTTATCTTTTGGCAACAAAAATGGAATCTGAGTTTCCCCGGATTCCATGCGATGTTAGATTTTACACAATTCCAAATATGTGAATTTTATATAAATTTCATTCTGTTCCAATAGGTTTTTGTTGCTTTTTGCACAATGTCATTTTATAATAAAAGCTATAAAACAGCTTATAAATCTTTATCAGGAGGGTGAATTTTATGAATGAAGAACTTTTTAATGAAGCCGCCAGATCAAATGTTTTATCCAAAAAGCTGATCGATCAGCTTCAGGAAAGCATGACCTACAGCAGCATTTCCTTTATTAACTGGACTATCGAGGTTCTGACCCTGATCAAGAACCGCCTGGAACGCGGAGACAGAATTTCTGACGAAGTCAGCGGAGAAGTTTATACGATTCACTCCTTCCAGAAATTTGTCAAAGCAAATTTCTCTTCCTATATAACCAGTCAGGTATTTAAAGAGATAAGCAATCCGGAAAAAATCTACTACACTCTTACCCCATGTGAGGACGGCTACAGTCTTCTTATGGCAGATTCCGATGACAATAAGACTTACGCCTGGATTTCCAGCATCAGTAAGAGATTTTCCCTCGTACAGATGATAGCTACCGGTATTGTCTATATCAAGGACACCCGTACCGATACCTATCAGCCGTTTATCTCCGGCAACGGTAAATACTGCCGCTACGATAAAGAAAGAGGAATCATTGTCGAGATCTGATCATCTCCCGAGAATTCTTCCGATCCCATAGGACGCCAGAAATACTGCAATATCAACAGCCACGATCGTTGATCCGACCGGAGTTCCTGCCAGGATGGAAATCAGGATTCCACCTGCTGCACTGAACACAGACATCACTGCTGCACTGATCGTTACCGAACGGAAGGATTTAAACAATCTCATAGCAGAAAGTGCCGGGAAGATCACCAATGCGGATATCAGAAGCGACCCTACCAGGTTCATTGCCAGAACAATGATCACCGCAATCACAACTGCGATCAGAAGATTATAGGCATTTGCCCTGGTTCCGGCCGCTTTTGCAAAGTTTTCATCAAAGGTCACGGCAAAAATCTTATTATAAAACAGAATAAAGACCGCTACAACCACGACAGAAAGAATCGCACACAGCCAGACCTCGCCCTCGGTCAATGTCAGAATGGATGTAGAACCAAACAGAGTGCTGCACACGTCCCCCGAGATATTCGGACTGGTGGAAAACAAATTCATCAGAAGATAACCGATTGCCAGTGCACCGACAGAGATCATGGCAATTGCCGCATCTCCCTTGATTCTCGTATTCTGCCCTGCCCGAAGAAGGAAGATCGCACAGATTACCGTTACCGGAAGAATGAATAACATATTGTTGGTGACATTCAGTACGGATGCGATCGCCATGGCTCCGAAAGCCACATGGGAAAGACCGTCCCCGATAAACGAAAATCTCTTCAATACCAGTGTCACACCCAAAAGAGAGGAGCACAGTGCTATCAGCACACCAACAATCAGTGCATATCGCACAAATGGATACTGAAAGTACATCTGAAGTGTCTCAAACATTTTACTCTTCCTCCTCTTCCTGTCCGGTAAAAGCTTTACCCAGACTGCTTTCAAGATATTGCTTCCTGGTTCCGAAGAAGCAGTTTTCTCCGATATGCAGGATATGTGTCGCATATTTTATCGCTGCTGCAATATCATGTGAAATCATGATAATCGTGATTCCGTCTTTTTTGTTCAAATCTCTGATAAGCTGATACATCTCTGCAGTTACTCTTGGATCCAGACCGGATACCGGCTCATCGAGAAGAAGAATTTTCTGTGCCGCGCAAAGTGCTCTTGCAAGAAGTACTCTCTGCTGCTGTCCACCAGAAAGTTCCCGGTAACAGTGATCAGCAAGATCCTGGATCATCATTTTTTCCATTGCCTTCCTTGCAATACGTTTTTCTTCTTTGTTGTAGAATGGTCGAAACCCGCATCGGCTCTGGCATCCGGACAGAACAATCTCTTTCACTGATGCCGGGAAATCTCTCTGTACCAGCGTCTGCTGGGGAAGATACCCAATTTCATTTTTTTTCAACCCGTCTCCCAGCTCAATCGTACCGCTGATCGGCGGCTGCAGATGAAGCAGTGTCTTCATTAATGTTGATTTACCGGATCCGTTTTCTCCCACAATACAGAGATAATCTCCTGCACTGATGGAAAAATTAAGATCTTCCTGAATCGCCCGGTTATCATATCCCAGGGTAAGGTTTTTGCATGTAAGCTGTGCCATCTTTATTTCCTCTCGTTCTCTGATACTGTAATTACAGTGCTTCTTTTAATGTCTTCAGATTCTCCTCCATCACAGAAAGATACGTCGTTCCATCTGCAATCTCTTCCGATGTGATCGACTGCATGGAATTCAGCACCAGAATATTCTGATCTTTTGTCTTCGTGTTTTCTATTACTGTCTGTGCGATCCTGTCATCAGATTTTTCAATTGTAAATACACTGTTCAATCCAAGTTCATCGATCTTCCTGGCGAGAAAGGTAATCGTCTTAAAGCTTGCCTCTGATTCTGCCGAACAGCCGGAAAAAGCGGCATAGTAATTAAGTCCATAATCGTCTGTCAGATAACGAAATGGAAAACGGTCCGCAAACAGAAGTGTGTTTTGTTTCGCATTTTCCACCGTATTTTGATATTCTGCATCCAGATTGGCAAGTTTTTTCTGATAAGCCTCCGCGTTAGACTGATAGATATCTTTATTTTCCGGATCCATTTCTGTAAGAGTTTCCGCAATCGCATCACAGACTGTGGATGCGTTGCGAAGAGAAGTCCAGACATGTTCATCATATTCCTTCTCATCTTCATGCTCATGTCCGTGTTCGTTCTCCTGCATACCCTCAACAGTTTCCTCTTCCTTTATGGAATCCGCGAGGACTTCCATCAGGTTGATCGTCTTCATATTTTTATTCTGTGCAGACTTCAGTGCATCTTCGATCCATGCATCTGACTCACCGCCCACATAGATCAGAAGATCACAGCCGGACACCTTCATGATATCCTTTACCGCCGGCTGAAAGCTGTGAAGATCTGTCCCATTATCAAGAAGCATCGTAAGCTCTACATCTGCTTCCCGTTCTCCAAGAACTGCCCGTGTCCAGTCATATTCCGGAAAGATTGTTGTTACAATCTTTAATTTTTTATCCGACGTGTCCTTTACACCGGCCTCTGCTGTGTGCAGTCCCACAAAAGGAATACTGAGGCTTACCACCCCCATAAAAACTGCCAGCATACCTGCAATCCATTTTTTCATTCTGTCTTCTCACTTCCTTCTATAATTATGTTCTTATTTCCAGGCATCATCATCCTATTTCTTATCTCTGCAGTCCGCACAGATTCCATAAAAAACAGTCCTGCATGAGTCCATCTGGAATCCATGATCCTCCATCAGATGCTGTCTCAGTTTAACCACATCCTCGCAGTGGAGATGGATCAGTTTTCCACATTTCTCGCATTTACAGTGAAAACAGACGGTCTTATGACAGTGTTCCTCTGCCCCAAGGTATTCAAAGCAGGCACTGCTTGTCCCGTCTACATTATACTTGGCAACCAGACCCTGCTCTACCATCTTCTCCAGATTACGGTAAACGGTTGTCGTTCCGATTGTAATTCCCTGCTCTTTAAAATAAGAACAGACATCTGCAACCGTTACATGCGTACCTTCTACTGTTTTTAGATAAGTCAGTAACTGTGCCATCTGTTTTGTCTGATAAGGTGCTTTACTTCCCATAGTATCTTCCTTCCGCCGGAATACCCGGTATATAAATCTATATTCGTAACTGTTCAGTACCCTCACAGTTACGAGTCAAAATGAAAACCGTTTTCATATTATAGCACAATCTGATGATGTGTCAATATGAAAACGGTTTTCATTTTCGTTTATTATATATTTTTTTATTATTTTTCTGCTTTATTCATCTCTCTTACGATCTTACGAAGTTTAAGTACCATAGATGGAGCTACTGAAAGTTCATCTACGCCCATGCGTACAAACTGCTCCGTGAGTGTCGGATCTGCACCAAGTTCGCCGCAGATTCCTGCCCATTTACCGCATTTATGTGCATTGTCCACAACCATTTGGATCATGCGGAGAATTGCCTCATGATGAGGATTATAGAATTCATCCAGTTTTTCATTCTGACGGTCGATGGCAAGCGTGTACTGGGTCAGATCGTTTGTACCGATACTGAAGAAGTCAACCATTTCAGCAAGTCTGTCACTGATGATTGCTGCCGCCGGAGTCTCAATCATGATTCCCTGCTCCGGAATCTTGTACTGGATTTCCTGCTCTTTGAGTTCTGCCTCTACCTCAGCTACGATCTCATAGATTTTCTTAACTTCCTCTGTAGAGGTGATCATCGGATACATGATGGAGAGATTTCCATAAACAGCTGCACGGAGAAGTGCGCGAAGCTGTGTTTTGAAAATATCTTTCTGTGTCAGGCAGATACGGATCGCACGATATCCCAGTGCCGGGTTGTCCTCATTGCCCAGGTTGAAGTAATCCACCTGTTTATCAGCACCGATATCCAGAGTACGGATGATAACCTTCTTTCCTGCCATCATCTGTACGGCCTGCTTGTAAGCCTGGAACTGTTCTTCCTCTGTCGGGAAATCATTCCTTCCAAGATAAAGAAATTCACTTCTGAAAAGGCCGATTCCACCGGCATCATTTTCGAGAACATAACCAATATCTCCAACGCTTCCGATATTTGCATAAATATTGATCTTATGGCCATCTAAGGTCACGTTTTCTTTGCCTTTCAGTTCCTGAAGAAGTCTGAGCTTCTCTGCCTCTTCTTTCATTTTCTGCTCAGTTTCTGCTTTTGTGTCTTCGTCCGGATCAAAGGTAACTGTTCCTGCAAATCCATCTACAACTGCTGTCATACCAGTTTTAAGTTCTTCAAGCTCCATCGGTACGCCGATCAGAGCCGGAATGTTCATCATACGGGCAAGGATCGCGGTATGGGAGTTGGTTGAACCATGGACAGTCACAAATGCAAGGATCTTATCCTTGTCCATCTGTACGGTTTCGCTCGGACTTAAGTCATCTGCAACAATGACAGACGGTTCAATAGAACTCAGATCTGCATCCTCCTGTCCGCTCAGGTTGCGTACAAGACGTTCGGAAATATCTTTGATATCTGCAGAACGTGCTTTCATGTAATCATCATCCATAGATGCGAACATCGCTGCAAAGTTATCGCCTGTGGTTGCCACAGCGTATTCTGCGTTGACCTGTTCTGTACGGATCGTATTCTGGATTGCTTCCAGATAATCATCATCCTCAAGCATCATCTGATGTACTTCAAAAATAGCTGCACTGGCTTCACCGACTTCTCTTACTGCCTTGTCATATAATTTCTGAAGCTGCTCCTTTGATTTCTCCAGGGCAGTATCCACACGCTTTACTTCTGCCTCTGGATCTTCAATCCTGGTTCTTTTGACCTGGTAATCATTTTTCTTAAGAACCACGATCGGTCCCATTGCAATTCCTTTATAAACAGATTTCCCCTGAAAACACTGCATACTTACTTCCTCCTGACTGCTGTTCTGTTACACCATAGGGTTTTCTATGTATCTGATTACAGATTTGCTTCAAAGAACGCTTTCAGTCCTTCAATTGCAGTATCTTCATCAGCACCTTCAGCTGTTACAGTTACAGTTTCGCCCTGTTTTACTCCAAGGGACATAAGCATCATAAGCTGTGTAAGTTTCTTTGTCTTGCCATCTTTTGTGATCGTGCACTCTGACTCATATTTCTTTGCTTCTTTTACAAGAAGTCCTGCCGGTCTTGCGTGGATTCCCAGTTCGTCTTTGATTGTGTACTCGAATGTTTTCATTTTAATTTCTCCTCTTCTTTTTATATCTTTGTTTTATGGTATATATTTTTATTCTGTCTCACTGTCCAGCATTCGCTCCAGATGCATTGCCAGATAACCGATCTCAATATCCGGCATCGGAAGTCCCAGACGCTTCTCCATCTCGTGGCAGATTCTCTCAGATGCATGAAAAGCCTCAGGAAATTTCACAGACATATAGTCATTCAGATTCATCTTGAGTTTCTCTCCATGAATCGCTCTTGCCACCATGTAACGTACATGGTTCATCAGACGGTTATATGCCAGTGACATCACATCGATGGAATTTCCTGTTTCTTTCTCTACAAGAGAAATGCATTCTCTGACGGTTCGGGCGATCTCCATGGCCTGTGAAACCTTCTCATCTACAATGGCCGAATGAACGTGGAGGGCGATATATCCTGTTTCATGTTCATCAAGCTCTATCTGAAATTTTTCTTTCAGCATAGGTGCTATGCAGCCGGCCACTTTGTATTCTTTATAAAACAGGATACGGATGTCCTCCGTCAGTGGATTGCTGATCTGCTCTCCCCTCTGAAGACGGCGGATAGCAAAATCAAGATGATCCGCTATTGGAAAAAGGATCGAACGATCAATATCGCCAAATTCTGCCTCAGCCTCCCTGAGGATTTCATTGGCAAGTTCCAGACATACCGGTGAAACTGAGTTGATAATTTCTCTGGCATCTCCACGGTCTGTCAGTTCTTTGAGTGAATAAATCCTGGCATCCTGCGGAACCTCTATCGTCTGCCCTATTTTTTTGCCAAAAGCAATTCCCTTTCCCATGATCAGGCATTCCTGCTTTGCACCTGATTCGATTCCAATAAAAGAATTATGATTTAATAATTTTGCTATCCTGTATATCATCCGTTTCATCCCCATCCAGGGTCTTTTTTACTGAAGGACCTCTATCTCAAACAAAGGCTCTCCGGCTTTGATCTGACCCTCATGCAGCAGATGGATTCGCTGATTGTCCTCCAGTTCTGTACAAAGAACCGGGGAAGTGACAGAAGGTGCATTTGCCTTCAGGTATTCCAGATCCAGCTTCAGCATCGGATCTCCCTTCTTAACTGTCTGTCCGCTCTCTACCAGTGCTTCAAATCCCCCGCCATTCAGTTTTACAGTATCGATTCCCACATGGATCAACAGACTGATTCCTGAATCTGTTATAAATCCAATGGCATGTTTTGTATCAAAGACAAATGCGACTTCACCATCCTCCGGAGCACGTACAAACGGATCCTCCGGTGTTACAACAGCACCATCACCCATCATCTTCTGCGCAAAAGCTTCATCCGGTGCAGTCGAGAGGTCTGCTGCCACTCCTGTTATCGGACTGGAAATTACGATTCTCTCGACAACCTTCTGTTCTTCTGCTTCCTGTGTCTGAACTGCTGTATCCTGAACAGCCTCTGTGTCTTCTGTCTCTGCATAGGTATCCGGAGCTGTTTCCAGATAATCTTCAAGGTTAGACTTGATCACAGTGACATTCGGTCCGTAAATAACCTGAACACCCTGTCCCTTGTGTACCACACCGGATGCTCCCGTTGCCTTAAGAATTCCGTCATTTACTCTGGAAGCATCTTTGACTGTACAACGAAGTCTGGTTGCACAGCAATCCACATCACTGATATTTTTCTTACCGCCAAGACCTCTTGTAATCGCCTCGCTTGTGGCATCATCAGAAGTTACTGTCTCTGCCTGAGCTGCCTCTCTGCGGGCATTTACATCCGCCTTTGTATAAAGCTTTGTTTCTGTGTCATCATCCTCACGACCCGGAGTTTTGAAATTAAACTTCCTGATCATAAATTTGAAAATAAAATAATATAAAAAGAAGTAAATAATACCAACCGGGATCACTCGCATCCAGCTTGTTTTGGCATTTCCCTGAAGGATACCAAACAGGAAGAAGTCAAGCAGTCCGCCTGAAAATGTAAGTCCTACTGCAACATTCAGCATATGTGCGATCATATAAGCTGAACCTGCAAGAACTACCTGTACCGCAAACAGTGCAGGAGCCACAAACAAGAAGGAGAATTCCAGCGGTTCCGTAATACCTGTTGCCATACATGCAAGTGCTGCGGAGAGAAGAAGTCCACCAGCAGCTTTTTTCTTCTCAGGTTTTGCACACTGATACATGGCAAGTGCTGCTCCTGGAAGACCAAAGATCATAAAAATAAACTCACCTGAGAAATATCTGGTTGCATCAGCACTGAAGTGTGCAATATTTGCAGAGTCTGCAAGCTGTGCAAAGAAAATATTCTGTCCGCCCTGAACCATCTGTCCGGCAACTTCCATCGTACCGCCTACGGCTGTCTGCCAGAAAGGCATATAGAATACATGATGCAGACCGAATGGAATCAGAGCCCTCTTAATAAGACCAAAGATCAGGGTTCCCACATACCCGGAACCTGTTACCAGTCCGCCAAGCGCATAAATTCCATTCTGGACAACCGGCCATACAAAATAAAGAAGAATTCCCACAAACATATAAACAATCGTGGAAATGATCGGCACAAATCTTGTACCGCCGAAGAATGACAGTGCATTCGGAAGCTGGATCCTGTAGAACTTATTGTGAAGTGCTGCCACACCAAGTCCTACAATAATACCGCCAAATACACCCATCTGCAAAGACTGGATACCACATACAGAAGTGATGGTTCCCTCCAGCACAGACTCTGCAATCTCTCCATTGTCGAGAATCTGTCCTGTGATCGTCAGCATCGCATTGATCGCAGTATTCATTACAAAATACGCGATAACTGCTGATAACGCGGAAACTTCTTTTTCTTTTTTTGCCATACCAATCGCAACACCTACCGCAAAGATCAGCGGCAGGTTATCAAAGACTGCACTTCCGACTTTGTTCATGATCATCAGGAGGGCATTCAGAACGGTTCCCTCACCGAGGATGTTAGTTAAATGATAGGTTTCAATTGTAGTTGCATTGGTAAAGGAACTTCCGATTCCGAGAAGAAGACCGGCTACCGGAAGGATTGCGATAGGGAGCATAAAGCTTCGTCCCACTCGCTGCAGAACACTGAAAATCTTGTCCTTCATTTCACATACTCCTTTTCCTGTGCGTTTCGCACATCCCTAAATGTATTTTCAGGGAGTAAGTATGTGTATGTGCAGTATTTTTGTACAAAAAAAAGGCACTAATACACATAAACACTCCTTGTTATGTATAGTTAATGCCTCCTAAATCGAGTTACACACTACAACCAATCAAAATATAACACGGTCACAGAGAATTTGTCAACCCGATATTTTATTTAATTAATGGTTACTGTTCACTCCGTTCACAGTAACTTGGTCAAAATGCATTCCAAATCACCTTCGGTGATAGCATTTTGCCCCGTATGTCTCGGGATTTTGCCATATTCATGGCAAAACACCTCGCGGGATATTACCTGTGAACAGTTACAATTAATGGTACAACTAATTCAGAAACGCAAATGGTTCCTCATCATTGAGAAAGTGCATCAACATGTAAGCACACATGATAGCAACATTTTCTTCTTTAAGAATTCTTCTGACCTCATCACGGTCTGCAAGAACAACCTCGATTTCTTCCGTATCTTCCTGTGCATCCTTACTGATCTCACCGCTGGCATATCCATAGACAGTGGCACAGGATTCATCGGTCATACCGATTGTGGTGAAGTATGGCTTCTCATATGCCGGATCCACCTTCAGAGGTTCCAGCTTAAGTCCAGTCTCCTCATGCATCTCACGGACAGCTCCCTCATGGAAATCTTCATTTGGCTCTACAAGACCTGCCGGGAATTCATAGATATATCCACCCAGTGCATAACGGTACTGACGGATCAGCACAACCCTGTCCTTCTTCTCTCCGTAAATACTGTAGATGATCACGCCATCCGGATCATTGCGTCCTGTCTTGAGCTTGAGGGACGGGATGTCCTTCGCCCTGGAAGCCACATAGTAGGATACCGGGGTGTTGTGTACACTGGTTGCATCTACATGATAAAGATTGACAAAACGGTTGTCTGTAAGTTTTTGTACATCATGAATTTTTCCCATTGAGAGAACCTTCTTTCCCGCACGAGATCACCGTGCAATATATTTGTGTGCTCTCTGGTTCAGTTTCTGTTATCTGAGAAGTCAGAATCAGTCACCTTTGAGAACTACACGGATTCGTTTGTAAATAAAGAATACGATCACAGATACCAGAATGTATTTGAATAAGTTAAACGGTACAATGATCAGTGCCACAAATCCCAGAAGACTGTTGACAGAATGGTTAACTGCTGCACCCATTTCAATAAATGCTTCGATCGGCATTCCAAAAGCCTTGCCATATGCCGGAAGCAGAACGAAAGCATTCATCAGACACGCTGCTATTGTTGTCAGAACCGTACCAACTGCCATACCCACAACTGCATGCTTACGGCTCTTTACATTGTGAAGTCTGTAAATAATGCCTGCCGGTATTACGAAGGTGCATCCGAAAATAAAGTTTGCCAGATCACCAACACCTGCGGTCATGGTTCCTTTTGTTACAAGATGTACCAGAATCTTGACCAGTTCGATCACTGCACCCGCCACAGGTCCCATCGCAAAAGCTCCTACCAGTACCGGAATCTCAGAGAAGTCCAGCTGATAGAAGGATGGTGCCAGGAATGGGAGCGGAAATTCAAAGTTCATCAGTACACCTGCAACCGCACCCAGCATTGCGATCTGTGTGATCGTCCTGGTACGGCTTCGTTCCATCACATTTCCATTTCTTAAAACCTGTTCACTCATACTTGTCTCTCCTTTTGAATGTTCTTTTATTTTAAAAGAAAATTCCGCGTAAAAATCCCCCGAAAGATTCCTTCCGGGGGTAATGAGCACGTATGAATTAATCGTGTTCTTCTCTCATCCAGACTTTACTGTCGGTTCTGGAATTCCGATGTATCGGTCACCAGATCAGCCGCATTACGCGGGTCGCGGACTATACCGCCGGTAGGGAATTCTGACTTCTTATGAAGTTCCAGTCACCCTGCCCCGAAGAATTTTCTTTTATCTGAAAACTATTATACAACCAATTTACCTTCAACGCAATATAAAAATTATATGGCATAAAACCGGGTATCTCACGGGTTATTACATGTGAACCGTTATCTTTCTTCTCTGAAGTACGGCACTCCCAGCGCAGCCGGCGGCTGGTGCTCCTTCTTCTTTCGGAAACTGGTGAACACAAGCACAATGATCGTTACAACATACGGCAGAGCCTTAAATACCTCCTGCATGCTTCTTCCAAGTCCCGGAATATACAGATACAGGATATAAAGTGCTCCGAAGAGAAATGCTCCCCAGATTGCATTCAATGGTTTCCACAGTGCAAAAATAACCAGTGCCACTGCAAGCCATCCACGGTCTCCAAATCCATTGTCTGTCCAGGTTCCGCCTGAATATTCCATTACGAAATACAGACCACCCAGTCCTGCAAGACCTGCTCCGATGCAGGTGGAGAGATATTTGTATTTGATGACATTGATACCTGCTGCATCTGCTGTTCCCGGATTCTCTCCGATCGCACGAAGGTTCAGTCCCATTCTTGTCTTAAACAGGAAAAAAGAAAGAACTACGGCAACGATAATGCAGAGATAAGTCATAAATCCATAATTAAAGAGCATCGGTCCGATCACCGGAATTTGGGAAAGTCCCGGAATCTTTGCCGTATAGCCGCTTCCTGTAACCTTAACGGAAATCTGGCCTACACCACCTGCAAGTTTGGAGATGGAACCTCCAAAGAAGTTACCAAATCCGGTACCAAAGATTGTCAGTGCAAGACCTGTAACATTCTGGTTTACTCGAAGTGTGATCGTCAGGATACTGTAGATCAGACCACCAAGCATAGCACAGGCAAAAGCACAGACAAATGAAATCAGCACTCCTATAAAGACATTCGGATCCGGATTGTCTTTCTCATAGAGAAAAGCACCCATAAGTCCGGAAATACCACCCATATACATGATTCCAGGAATACCAAGGTTCAGGTTTCCTGTCTTCTCTGTCATAATCTCACCAAGCGCACCATACAGAATACAGATGCCCTGGACAATTGCTTTCTGGATAAAAATAATCAGTACACTCATCGCATCTTCCTCCTATCTCTTTGTACGCTTTACTTTGTAATTAATGAAGAATTCTGCTCCGATCAGGAAAAACAGAATAATTCCAAGAAGTACATCAGAAGCATTTTCATTCAATCCATACTGTGTTGCGATCTGAACGGCTCCCTGCTGCATCAGTACAATACCGAAGGATACCGCGATCATAATAAATGTATTGAATTTAGAAAGCCATGCAACAATGATTGCTGTAAATCCACGTCCTCCTGCTGTTGCAGTGGAAATTGTATGGCTCGCACCACTTACAATAACAAATCCTGCAATACCACAGATTGCACCGGAGATTGCCATGGTACGGATGATAACTCTCTTGACATGGATTCCCGCATATCGTGCAGTATTCTCACTTTCACCGACAACCGCGATCTCAAATCCCTGTTTGCAGTATTTAAGATAGACAAACATTCCTACTGTAAGGATCAGCACGATCACAACATTCCATCCATATTTCTGCCCGAACAGCTGCGGAAGCCATCCTGTCTGGGTTGCCTGATTGATAATACCAACGGTATTGGATCCTTTCGGATTCTCCCAGAATACGATACAGTATGTAACAACCTGCATTGCCACATAATTGAGCATCAGAGTGAACAGAGTTTCATTTGTGTTCCAGTATGCCTTGAATACTGACGGGATCATTCCCCAGATCATACCACCCAGTATACTTGCAATAAGCATTACAATAAGAAGAAGTACCGGTGACATCTTGTCCCCTGCATAGATCATGACAGCAGCAGAACATGCACCTCCGATCAGAATCTGACCTTCTGCACCGATGTTCCAGAATTTCATCTTAAATGCCGGAGCAAGTCCAATTGCTATGCACAGAAGCACCATTGTATCACGGATCGTCATCCACATACGGCGTTCTGTTCCCATTGCACCATCCCAGATTGCTCTGTATACATCAACAGGATTCATTTTGACAAGTGCAACGATCACCGCTCCGCATACGATCAGTGACAATATCAGTGCGATAAAGCGGACACCAAGTCTTTCCTGCCATTTCATTCCGTTTCTTCTCTTGGATATCTGTAAGAAAGGTTCTTTACTCATTTACAGCCCCTCCTTTTTCGTGTTTCGTCATAAGAAGTCCGATTCCTTCCTTGGTGGCAGATCTTCCATCAACCACACCGCTGACTTTGCCGCCGCAGAGGACTGCAATCCTGTCACAGAGTTCCAGAACAACGTCCAGATCCTCAATAACACAGACAACTGCCACCCCTTTTTGTTTCTGTTCATTCAGAAGCCCGTAGATAACATGTGAGGTATTTACATCGACACCTCGTGTCGGAAATGCTACCAGAAGCACCTTAGGACTCTGTGCGATTTCTCTTCCTACCAGAACTTTCTGTACATTACCACCGGACATCTGACGTACCGGAGCAGAAATGCTTGGTGTCATGACTTCAAGCTTTTCTTTGATCTTCTGTGCCAGTTCTCTTGGCTTCTTGCGCTCCAGGAAAGGTCCCTTTCCACTGCGGTAACTCCGGATCATCATGTTGTCTGTCATGTCCATATCGCCTACAAGCCCCATACCGATACGATCCTCCGGGACAAATGCAAGGCTGATACCTGCCTCATTGATTGCAATAGAATCCATTTCAGACAGTTCCATATCCTTTCCTTCATCCAGAAGAAGTTTGATCGATCCACTCTGTACGCCCTGAAGACCGGCGATCGCTTCAAGGAGTTCTTTCTGACCGCTTCCGGAAATACCTGCAATACCAAGAATTTCCCCTGTATTTACAGTCAGATCCACATCGTCAAGTGTCTTGACTCCGTCTTTGTCGACACAGTTTACACCCTGGATCACCAGACGTTTCTTAACATTTTCCGGCTTCGGACGTTCGATATTGAGATCTACCTTGGCCCCTACCATCATCTCAGAAAGACTCTGTACATTGGCAGATGCAGTTTCTACAGTATCAATATATCTGCCCTTACGCAGTATTGCTACACGGTCAGAAAGAGAAAGAACCTCCTGTAATTTATGAGTGATGATGATAATGGAACATCCGTCATCTCTCATATTTCTCAGAATGTCAAATAAACGGTCTGCCTCCTGTGGTGTCAGAACTGCTGTAGGCTCATCCAGAATCAGGATCCGTGCGCCGCGGTACAGCATTTTGATGATCTCCACTGTCTGCTTCTGAGAAACAGACATCTCATAAATTTTCTGGTTCAGATCAAGATCAAAGCCATATTTATTGACAAGCTTCTGAATATCGGCTGTGATCTGCTTCATATTCAGCTTTGCCTTACCCGGAAGTCCAAGAACAATATTCTCTGCTGCTGTCAGAACATCAACCAGTTTAAAATGCTGATGCACCATACCGATTCCAAGATTAAAGGAATCCTTTGGTGAACGTATCTTTACTTCCTTACCATCTACAAAAATATGACCTTCGTCCGGATAATAAATTCCATATATCATATTCATCAGAGTTGTCTTGCCACTTCCGTTCTCTCCAAGGATCGCCAGAATCTCTGATTTTCTCAGTGTGAGATTTACCTGATCATTCGCTTTGACAAAGCCAAAGCTTTTGGATATATCTCTGAGTTCAAGTGCGTAATTTTCTCCCACTTTCCTCCCCCTCCTTTTATCTAAACATAGGAATTTCTTTATGCTTGTGGATTATGGAATCTGCAATCATTCCATAATACAGCAAAAGAAACCTGCCACTGCAGACTTCCTTTGCGCACATAATGAAAGAAAAAGCAGAGCTGCTGACAGGCAGCTCTGCCTGATTATTTACAATTACTGTGTAATAGATGTGATTCCATCAATTGCAATGTCAAATGCCGGTGCAGAACCGTATTCGGATTCATGGAAATATCCGTCAGAAATGTATTCTGTATCACTGCCATCTTTCTTATAGGTAGTAAGCTCTTTGCCATCTACTGTAAATGTGGAAGTATCAAACACATGGAGAGAACCATCAATGAGAGCATCTTCTACTTCTTTAACCTTTTCTTCAGTTCCCTCTGCTACAACCTTGTCATTGAGTGGTGTGATCTTGTCTGCTCCGTCTGCAAATCCCTTGCACCAGTCTGTATCGATTGCTGTACCGTCAAGGATGCACTGTACTGCATATTTGTAATATACACCCCAGTCCATAGATGCAGATGTAAGTGCTGCATCCGGTGCTACAGAAGTCATATCAATATTGTATCCGACACAAGGAACACCTGCTGCCTCACATGCTGTAGGAGCGCCTGTTGTATCTGCATGCTGGCTGATCAGTACACATCCGTCAGAGATCAGAGCATCTGCACATTCTTTTTCGAGGTCAAAGCTTGCCCAGCTGTTGGTATATTTTACTTCCATTGTCACGGACGGGCATACGCTCTTAGCACCAAGATAGAAGGAAGTATATCCGGAAATAACCTCTGCGTATGGGAACGCACCAACATATCCCATCTTAGCTGCGTCTTCTTTGATCGTTCCGTCTTCGATCATCTCATTGAGTTTCAGACCAGCCACAACACCGGATACATAACGTGCTTCATAGATATTTGTAAAATAGTTATGCATATTGGAAAGTCCGCTGGATGCTGCCTGAGTTCCTGTTGCGTGGCAGAACTGAACCTCCGGATACTCTCCTGCTGCTTCCAGAATATAAGTTTCATGGCCAAAGCTGTTTGCGAATACAATCTGACATCCCTGGTCTGCCAGGTCTGCTGCTGCATCGTAACATCCCTCGTCTTCACCGATCAGAGTCTTCTCAATAATCTGAGAATCATCAAGACCAAGCTCTTCCTGCATCTCATCGATACCCTTCATATGAGCGGCTGTATAGCCTTCATTTTCATCGCCGATGTAAATAATGCCAACCTTAAGATCTTCCTTTGCAACTCCTGCTCCGCCTTCTTCGCCTGCGTATACAGAGGCAGACATAGAAACTGTCATTGCTGCTGCAAGACCAATTGCCAATGCTTTTTTCATTCTTCTTTCCTCCATTTCTTCTCATGCTGTTTCTAACTACCGAACAAAAGAGGCACAACATAATTGTTACGCCTCCTTGCAAGTATCTTTAATATACAATAAGATATTTCAAATTGTCAATAAATTTGGGCTAAATCAAATTTTCTTTTCGACAAACTAATTTTTTTTGCAAAAAATGTATGATTTCCTTATTAAATATCGCCCCGATGTTTTGCAGAATTCTTTTTTACTTCTTGACTTTTACGCGTTGAAGCGTTATACTCTTAAAAAAGTGATTCGATATCATGTATTTCAGGAGGAAGTAAAATGAAAAAGCAGATTTTAGCAATTGTTCTTTCCGCTGCAATGACAGCTGGCATGGGCAGTGTCAGCGTGCTTGCTGCAGATGATAAAGCAGACGACAAAACTTACAATATCGGTATCTGTCAGCTTGTACAGCACGAAGCACTGGATGCAGCAACTCAGGGATTTAAGGATGCCATCACAGAAGAACTTGGCGACAAAGTAACTTTTGACGAGCAGAATGCTCAGGGCGATTCCAACACCTGTTCTACAATCGTTACAGCCTTTGTTTCTGACAATGTAGACCTGATTCTTGCAAATGCAACTCCTGCTCTTCAGGCAGCAGCTGCCGGCACAACAGACATCCCGATTCTCGGTACAGCTGTTACAGAATACGGTGTCGCACTGGATATTGATGATTTTGACGGAACTGTAGGCGGAAATATTTCCGGTACCTCTGACCTCGCTCCACTGGAAGATCAGGCAGCAATGCTCAATGAGCTGTTCCCGGATGCCAAGAACGTAGGACTTATCTACTGCTCTGCTGAGGCAAACTCACAGTATCAGGTAGATACCGTTAAGGCTGCTCTTGAGAAATTGGGATACACCTGCACCTACTATGCATTCTCTGATTCCAACGATCTCTCTTCCGTAGCTACAACAGCAGCCTCCGAGAGTGATGTAATCTATGTACCTACAGACAACACAGTTGCTTCCAACACAGAGATCATCAACAATATCTGCCTTCCGGAGAAGGTTCCGGTAATTGCCGGTGAGGAAGGTATCTGCGAAGGATGTGGTGTTGCTACTCTTTCCATCAACTACTATGACCTTGGTGTTGCTACCGGTAAAATGGCTCTGAAAGTCCTTGTTGACGGAGAAGACATTTCCACAATGCCGATCGAATATGCACCTCAGTTCACCAAAGAATACAATCCTGAGATCTGTGAAGAGCTCGGAATCACCGTTCCGGATGATTATGTAGCAATCGGTGCAGAGGATGACGCTGCTGAAGAAACAACAGAAGAAGCAGCCAATGATACAGCAGCTGACGAGGCTGATGCAGATTCTGCCGACGACACAACAACTGAAGAAGCCAAATAAGTCTGACAACTAATAATAACAAATTTATGCAGACAGCGGGAAAGGATTATCCTTTCTCGCTTTCTGTGTTCATCAGGAGGAACAAAGAAAATGAACATTATGAGCTTAATCAATGCACTTCCGGGTGCTGCTGCCCAGGGTCTGATATGGGGAATCATGGCAATCGGTGTTTACCTTACTTTCCGTATTCTCGATGTCGCAGACCTTACCGTCGATGGTACCATGTGTACCGGAGGTGCTGTCTGTGTTATGATGCTGATGAGCGGTCATAACATCTGGGTATCCATGCTTGCCGCAACAGGTGCCGGAATGCTTGCCGGCCTTGCAACAGGAATCTTCCATACGTTTATGGGAATCCCAGCCATCCTCGCCGGAATCCTTACGCAGCTTGGTCTCTACTCAGCCAACCTCAAGATCATGGGCAAGGCCAATCAGGCTGTCAACGGAAACAAGTACGATCTTCTGGTTTCCCTTCGAAATGTAAAAAACGTTCCGATCTACCAGAACACGATCCTTATTGTAGCTGTTTTTATTGTTGTTCTGATCGCGATTCTTTACTGGTTCTTCGGAACAGAACTTGGATGCTCTCTGCGTGCTACCGGATGTAATCCAAATATGTCCCGTGCACAGGGCATCAACACAGATGTATGTAAAGTGCTCGGACTGATGCTCTCCAACGGACTGGTTGCACTTTCCAGTGCACTCCTTGCACAGTATCAGGGATTTGCCGATGTCAATATGGGACGTGGTGCGATCGTTATCGGTCTTGCTGCTGTTATCATCGGTGAGGCGATCTTTGGAAAAATTTTCCGCAACTTTGCACTTCGTCTTCTGAGCGTTGCTTTTGGTTCCATCCTTTATTATCTGGTACTCCAGACTGTTATCTGGCTTGGAATCGACACTGACCTTCTGAAGATGCTGTCTGCACTTGTCGTAGCAATCTTCCTTGCAGTTCCTTACTGGAAAGCAAAATATTTCGCAAAACCTACAAAACGTGGAGGTAACAACTGATGCTTGAGCTGAAAAACATTTACAAAACCTTTAATCCGGGAACTATCAATGAAAAGGTAGCTCTGAACGGTCTGAACCTCACTTTGAATGAAGGTGATTTTGTTACCGTCATCGGCGGAAATGGTGCCGGTAAATCCACCATGTTAAATGCAGTCGCAGGTACCTGGATGGTCGATGAAGGCCAGATCCTTATTGACGGAATCGATGTCACCAAATTATCTGAACATAAACGTGCCACCTATCTTGGACGTGTTTTCCAGGATCCTATGACTGGCACTGCTGCTACTATGGGTATCGAAGAAAACCTTGCACTCGCAAAGCGCCGTGGCAAAACCCGTCTTCTGAAACCGGGTATCACCAAGGCAGAACGCCAGGAATACAAAGAACTGCTTAAGATTCTTGGTCTTGGACTCGAGGATCGTCTCACCTCCAAGGTCGGACTTCTTTCCGGTGGACAAAGACAGGCTCTGACACTTCTGATGGCTACGCTCCAGAAACCAAAGCTTCTGCTTCTGGATGAACATACCGCTGCTCTTGATCCTAAGACTGCAGCCAAGGTTCTTGAAATCACAGAAATGATCGTAAACAGAGATCACCTGACGACCATGATGATCACACACAATATGCAGGATGCGATCATTCATGGAAATCGTCTGATCATGATGATGGAAGGCAGAATCATCCTCGACATTCAGGGTGAAGAAAAGAAAAAACTGACCGTAAGAGACCTCCTCGATCAGTTTGAAAAGGCCAGCGGCCAGGAATTCAGCAATGACTCTGCTCTGCTGAGTTGATAAAACTGAACAAAAACGCTGCAGGGATTGTATCCCTGCAGCGTTTTTGTTTTCTCAACCACCATATACCGTCTTCTACTTTGTTCCCTTCATAGAAAGACTGATTCTTTTTTTTCTGAGGTCTACGCCGATCACGCGCACATCCACAACATCTCCAACAGACACTGCCTCAAGCGGATGTTTGATATATTTCTCGCTCATCTCTGAGATATGCACCAGACCGTCCTGATGCACTCCGATATCCACAAATGCTCCAAAGTCAATGACATTACGGACTGTTCCCTTAAGGATCATTCCTTCCTTCAGATCCTTCATATCAAGTACATCTGTACGAAGAACCGGCTTCGGCATTTCATCTCGCGGATCACGTGCCGGTTTTTCCAGCTCTTTTACAATATCACGAAGTGTAAGCTCTCCTACACCAAGTTCCTCTGCCAGCTTCTTGTAATTCCTGATCTGCTTTGAAACACCACTGAGTTTGCCTCCTGCGATATCCTCCGGTGCATAGCCCAGCTTCTCCAGAAGCTTCTGTGCCGCTTCATAGCTCTCCGGATGTACACTCGTTGCATCCAGCGGATTTTTGCCGCCTGTGATACGTGCAAATCCCGCACACTGCTCAAATGCTTTCGGTCCGAGCTTGGCAACCTTCAGAAGCTCACGACGACTTTCAAATCTGCCGTTCTCCTCACGATACGCAACGATATTCTTTGCAATCGCCTTGCTGATACCGGAAATATACTCAAGCAGAGATGCAGACGCTGTATTTAAGTCCACTCCGACCTTATTCACACAATCTTCAACGACTCCACTCAGTGCTTCACCAAGCTTTTTCTGGTTCATATCGTGCTGGTACTGACCAACACCGATAGACTGCGGTGTAATCTTGACAAGCTCTGCAAGAGGATCCTGAAGACGTCTTGCGATAGAAGCCGCACTTCTCTGTCCAACATCAAAATTCGGAAATTCCTCTGTCGCCAGTTTGCTTGCGGAATATACAGATGCACCGGCCTCATTGGTGATCACATACTGTACCTTTTCCGGAATTTCCTTCAGAAGTTCCACGATAATCTGTTCAGACTCTCTGGAGGCTGTTCCATTTCCAAGAGAAATCAGAGAAATGCCATATTTGCGGATCAGCATTTTGAGTGTGTCTTTTGCTGCCTGGATCTTCTTCTCGTTTGTCGGTGCTGTAGGATAGATCACTGTCGTATCCAGCACCTTTCCTGTTGCATCTACAACAGCCAGCTTGCAGCCTGTACGGAATGCCGGGTCCCATCCCAGGACAACTTTACCTACAATTGGAGGCTGCATCAGAAGCTGCTCAAGGTTTTTGCCAAAGACATGAATTGCCCCATCCTCTGCATTTTCTGTCAGACTGCTTCGGATTTCCCTCTCAATCGCCGGTGCGATCAGACGCTTGTAGCTGTCCTCCACCACTTCTCGAAGAACCGGTGTTGTGACCGGATTTTCTCTTACAAGCACCTGCTTCTGGATCCATCCAAGAATCTCTTCTTCCGGTGCATTCACCTTTACTGTGAGGATTTTTTCCTTCTCCCCACGGTTCAGTGCAAGGACACGATGTCCCGCAAGCTTCTTGATCGGCTCCTCGAATTCATAATACATCTCATATACAGAAGATTCCTCCGGCTTCTTTGCCGCAGATGCAACAGAACCCTTTTTCATAGTGAGGTCACGAATGTAAATTCGGTAATCTGCCTCGTCTGAAATTGTTTCTGCCAGGATATCCTTTGCACCGTTCAGTGCATCTTCCACTGTTTCCACACCCTTTTCAGCAGAAACAAAAGCCTGTGCTTCCTCCTCCAGCGGTTTCTTTGTCATCTGAAGCATGATGATATTTGCCAGCGGCTCCAGTCCTTTTTCCTTCGCAATAATTGCTCTTGTACGTCTCTTCGGACGATACGGACGGTAAAGATCCTCTACTACTACAAGAGTCTTTGCATCCAGAATCTGTTTTTTCAGCTCCGGTGTCAGTTTGCCCTGTTCTTCAATACTTGTAAGAACCTGTTTCTTTTTGTCTTCCAGATTTCTCAGGTAAAGAAGTCTTTCATGCAGTGAACGAAGCTGTTCATCATTCAGAGAACCTGTTGCTTCCTTTCGATAACGGGAAATAAAAGGAATCGTACATCCCTCATCGATCAGTTTCACAGCGGCTTCTACCTGCCATTTTTCTACTTTGAGTTCATCAGTTATCACCTGAATAATATCCATAAATAAAAATCTCCTTTTGTGCCCTTAATAAATGTCACGCTTCTGCATTATAATCGTCTGATGATGCATTTCTGTAAATAACTTCTTCCTGCTTCGGCTCATCAAACTCTCCCAGAATATCTCTGTAAAAAGCGGTTTCAGACGCTTCCATATACGGAAGAACCCACAGAAGTGGAAGCCCCATAAGCAGAAGCGACACGATCAGCATCGGAGCAAAACTTAACTGCAGCATAAGATACTGCCAGATGTGTCCCTTCATCAAACGTCTGCTTTCTTTGAGAGATTCCACGCCTCCCATCTGCGGATTATCTGCAAGAAGATAGAAACTAAGTGCAAATGGTACCGTGATAAGTACATTCAGTACTATACTCAAAAGCATAACTCCAAAAGTCAGTTCCATCCACAAAAGCTGTGCGTCTATTGTACTTCCGGGAGTTGCCAGATACATAACAAAATAAAACGGAAGCTGAGAAACTGTACTCAGAAGTGCCATCACAAAGGCTACGATCAGCACACGGTCCGGCTGGTTGTGGAACATATACAGAAGGTTTCCAAGACTGAATTCTCTTCCTCTGCTCATATTCAGCATCATATAACTGTACCCTGTGCTGAACACCATAGCGATCAGAGAAACAACAAATACAAAAACTTGTCCCAGTATAACTTCCAGGACAGCTTCTCCCGGAAAAAGTTCTGCCGAAACAATAGTTCCCAGAAAATCTACAGCCATATAGGCCAGCATTCCCGCAATCGCAATTCCCCAGTTTCCTCTGAGTACTGATTTCGCAGTTTCCTTCCAGTATTTTCGATTTTTTTTCATCCTTGATTCCTGCTTTCCAAGTTAAAACTCAGTAAAAATTCCATCCCTGAAGCCACAGAGATGGAATTCCTTTTGTTTCGGTTAATCTGCCAGGTTAAATGCGTCATGTACCGCATTCATCGCTCTTATTCCGTCTTTCTCGTTGATAAGAACGGTTACACGGATCTCTGAAGTGGAGATCATGTTGATGTTGACGCCCTCGTTATAGAGGCTCTCAAACATCTTCGCTGCAACACCCGGATTGCTCATCATGCCTGCTCCGACAATAGAAAGTTTGGCAATATTTCTCTCAGAATGCAGTTCCTGATATCCAAGTCTTGCCTTATTTTCATCCAGAACTGCCATTGCCTCTTCCAGATCTTTGTCATCTACGGTAAAAGAAATATCCTTGGTTCCTGCACGTCCGATGGACTGAAGGATCACATCTACGTTGATGTTTTTCTTTGCCAGCACATCAAATAATTTGAATGCCACTCCCGGAATATCTTTCAGACCGATCACGGCAATTCTTACTGCATCTGTATCAAGCGCAACTCCGCTGATCAGCATTCTTTCCACTGTTACTTCCTCCTTTACAACAGTTCCCTCACTGTTATTTAAGCTGGAACGTACCACAAGCGGCACGCCGTATTTCTTGGCCATCTCTACAGAACGATTATGGAGTACACCGGCACCCAGAGTTGCCAGATCCAGCATCTCATCGTAAGTGATCTCCTTGAGTTTGCGTGCTGTCGGAACCTTGCGCGGATCTGCTGTGTACACTCCGTCTACATCCGTATAAATCTCACAGGCATCTGCATGAAGTGCCGCTGCCAGAGCAACTGCTGTAGTATCAGAACCGCCTCTTCCAAGTGTTGTATAATCATCGTATTTATTGATTCCCTGGAATCCTGTCACAACGACGATCTTGTGATTTTCCAGTTCTCTTTTGATTCTCTCAGTATCAATCCTCTTAAGTCTTGCGTTGCCATGGACGCTTGTGGTATGCATGGCAACCTGAAATGCATTCAGAGAAACGGACGGAATACCCAGTTTATCAAAGGCCATAGCCATCAAGGCCACAGACATCTGCTCTCCGATCGTAAAAAGCATATCCATTTCACGTTTCGGCGGCTTCTCGTTGATGTCTTTTGCCATGGTGATAAGTTCATCCGTATATTTACCCATAGCCGAAAGAACAACTACCACATCATTGCCTTTTTTGTATTCCTCTATACATCTTCCGGCAACATTAAAAATACGCTCTTTATTTGCCACGGAAGTACCGCCGAATTTCTTTACTATTAACATAGCTTCTCTCCCAAAACGGTCAGTCTTTCACACGGATCATCGTGATCACACTGCCGTTTAATTCCTGAACTTTTTCTTTATATTCTCCCTGTTTCATCTTAGTTGTGATAAATCCAAATTCACCCGGGAGGCTCTTGAGATTTACAATCTCTACTTCATCAAAAACTGCCTTTACCTGATCCACTGTTGTTCCTTTGACTCTCACAAAGAATCTGCCCTCAACCTCATCCATTGGAATCAGTTCAAGCGGTCTGCTGGACCAGTTTGTCATAATATTTCTGTGGAGGTGCTTTGCTTCATCTACCACATCGGCTACTACTGCACTTGCAGTCGGAAGCTTGCCTGCACCGCTTCCATAGAACATTGCATCACCAAGTACATTGCCATGGACAAATACTGCATTAAATACATCATTTACGCTGTAAAGAGGACTGGTCTTCCCTACAAGGAACGGTGCAACCATTGCATAGAAAGAATCATCTCCGATCTTGCGGCTGGTTCCGAGAAGCTTGATCGTCATATCAAGTTCTTCTGCATACTGCATATCTTCCGGAGTGATCCTTGTGATTCCCTCTGTATAAATATCCTCATAATTCAGGAATCTTCCATATGCCAGTGAAGAAAGGATTGCAATCTTACGGCACGCATCATATCCCTCCACATCAGCTGTAGGATCTGCTTCCGCATATCCTTTGGCCTGTGCTTCTTTAAGAACGGCATCAAACTCACAGCCTTCTGTACTCATCTTGTACATCATGTAGTTTGTGGTTCCATTCAGGATACCTGTGATCTCATCAATCTCATCTGCTGTCAGAGAAGAGTTCAGTGCACGGATGATCGGAATTCCACCGCCGCAGCTTGCCTCAAACAGGAAGTTTATATTCTTTTCCCTTGCAATCTCCATAAGTTCCGGGCCGTGTTTGGCAACCAGTGCCTTATTGGATGTGCAGACACTCTTTCCGGCTTCCAGAGCACGCTTCACGAAGGTATATGCAGGTTCGATCCCACCCATAACTTCTACAACAATATCCACTTGCGGATCATTTGCGATCACATCATAGTCATGGACAAGAACCTTCTCAACCGGATCTCCCGGAAAGTCTCTCAGATCCAGTACATACTTGATATTAATGTCTGCACCAGCTCTCTTATTAATGCTGGCATGATTTGTATTGATAACCTCTACCACACCGCTTCCAACTGTACCATATCCTAATACTGCAATATTTACCATAGTCTCGTTTCCTCCTGCGTTCTTTCTTCTCTGTAACTATTCACAGCAACTATTCTCTTCCAAGAATCTTCAGATAATGGATTCCATCCCTCTGTTCGATCTCGTCCACCATAGCCTCAGCATCTCCCTCACCCGGCAGAATATCTACACTGAGGGTAAGAGTTGCCACTCCATTGATCGGGATGCTCTGATGGATCGTCAGGATGTTTCCATGGAAACGTGCAATAGTCTGAAGCACAGCAGACAAAATTCCCGGTTCATCATCCATCTGAATGATGAAGGTGATCGTCTTCCCTCTGGCTTCTTCATGAAAAGGAAAAATATCATCCTTATATTTATAAAAGGAGCTCCTGCTGATCCCCGTCTGTTCTGCTGCCTCCTGCACAGTACTTACCTTCTCTGAGTCCAGTAATTTCTTTGCCTGTACTACTTTCAGCAAAACCTCCGGAACCGCCCGCTCCCTGACTACAAAATACTTCTTTTTTTCTGTTATTTTCCCCATGATGACCTTTCTGCCTCTACTGACTTTACCCATTTTAAACATATATCCCTCTCAGGAGATGTCTGTTTCAAAAAAACAACTGTTTTCCTATGAGGGATATGTTATCACACCTGCACAAAGTCTGCAAGGTTTTTTTGTTTTATGATTCGACCGGTTTTTTGGATAATGCGATCCATTTCAGGTAGGCATTGATGAACGGATCAATGTCTCCGTCAAGTACTGCATCTACATTTCCGGTTTCTTCATTTGTTCTGTGATCCTTAACCATGGTATATGGCTGCATAACATAGGATCTGATCTGATTTCCCCAGCCGATATCAGTAACTTCTCCACGGATACCGGAAAGCTTTGCCTCTGCCTCCTGCTGCTTGAGAAGGAACAGCTTTGCTTTCAGCATCTGCATGGCCTTGTCCTTATTCATATGCTGAGAACGCTCATTCTGACACTGTACCACAATTCCTGTCGGGAAATGTGTGATACGGATCGCAGAAGAAGTCTTGTTGATATGCTGTCCACCGGCGCCACTGCTTCGGTAGGTATCAATACGGATGTCCTCATCATTGATCTCTACATCCAGATCCTTCTTGATATCCGGCATAACATCGCAGGATACAAAGGATGTCTGACGTTTACCCGCTGCATTGAACGGAGAAATACGCACAAGACGATGAACACCTTTCTCTGATTTGAGATATCCGTAAGCATTCTCTCCATTAACCTGGAAGGTTACGGACTTGACTCCTGCCTCATCACCATCCAGATAGTCCAACACTTCCATGGAGAATCCCTTGCGGTCTACCCAGCGGCTGTACATACGATAAAGCATTCCACACCAGTCACAGGCTTCTGTTCCGCCTGCTCCGGCATTCAGCTTAATGATCGCATTCTCACTGTCATATTCTCCTGACAGCAATGTCTTAACACGGATACTGTCAAAATTCTTCTGGAATTCATCTAGCATCTCCTGAATCTCCGGAATGATCTCCGGATCATTTTCTTCATAGCCCATCTCGATCATGGTTTCCATATCTTCCATCTGTGTTTCCAGACTGTGATAGATCTCCATGTCGTCCTTCATGCTCTTGAGCTCTTTCATCTTCTGCTGTGAAACCTCGGCATCATCCCAAAAATCCGGTGCCTCCATTTCTCGCTCTAATTCTTCAACCCTCTGCTCTTTATTAGCGAGGTCAAAGTGAATCCCTCACTTCCACTAATGGTTCTGTGTATGTTGCAAGAATACTCTTGAACTGATCTAATTCAACCACAGCTTCACCTTCTTTCTATATATTCATACTTTTATACCATACCATAGATTAGGGAAAACTGCAAGATTTGCGGGGGTGGAAAGAGGTAAAAAAACACCCCACCGCACATGAAAATTTACAATATCTGTACGATGAGGTGTTATGCCGATTACAGCTGAATTCTCTCCAGATCCTCCGGAACAAAGAGGTTTCCGTGGAAGTATTTCTTTCCTTCTTCTGTGTAAAGTTCTTTGCGGCGGGCAATGTTCTTATCCTCGGTGTGGTAAAGAATCAGGTTCTGTACGCCGAGCTGTTCTGCCAGTTCACTGGCGTCTTTAGCTGTAGAATGATGTTTCTCATATGGGTGGAATCTGTCTGCCTGGTCAAAGAGACAGAAGGCTTCATGAAGGAGCCATTTGCTGTTTTCGGCGTATTTTTTCTCACATTCGTTGTATGGCTCATCACCACAGCAGGTAAATTTCTCACCATTTCCCATATCCATGCAGAAACCAAACTGTTTTGCCTTGGTAGACTGAATGTCAAAAAATGTCGTCTTATGTCCCATAAGGGTTCTTTCTTCTCCATCTTCCACAACTACCAGGTGCAGGCGGTCTCCGATATAGCAGGTCTGTTTCTTAGGGTAAAGCATCTCTGCCATCTCTTTGAGGATACAGATTACTTCCTCATGTCCGTAAATAGTTGCCTCTCCTTCATACTGTCCCTGTTTCATGTGCTGACAGATCATTCGGATCATCCAGACGATTCCCATGATATGATCTACATGTTTGTGTGTTACAAAAATCTCACGCATATCCATCCAGTCAAATCCGGCATGTTTCAGCTGTGCGAGCAGAGTGTTTCCACCGCCGCCGTCAACCAGCAGGTGCTTGTCCCCATCTCTCAGTACAAAACATGTATTATAACACTCTGTGACCATGGCATTTCCTGTTCCCAGCATTGTAATATCCATAAAAATTCCGGCCTCACTTTCACATTCTTTAATATTTTTTCGGATATATCTTATCATAACTGAAAAAGAAAGGAAACAGCATTTGCCGTCTCCTTTCTGATGTATATATTCATCTTTTTTACTCTGATCATAAAAATTTTCTATATTTTTATGAGAAAAAGCTCTCTGCCACACTCATATCTGCAACATATCCCACACTTCCGGTCATATAGATGGTTCCATCCTCATGAATATCAATCTGGATCATTCCACCCGGCTGGTTAACATTGACTCTGTTCTCAGTCAGACCGAGTTTATACGCTGCCACTGCTGCTGCACAGCTTCCTGTTCCGGATGCTTTGGTATAGCCTGAACCACGTTCCCAGATTTCAATGTCAAGATTTCCTGTGTCAATCTTTCGGCAGATCTGGAGGTTCATCCTCTCTGGAAATTCGTCCGCGTTTTCCACATATGGTCCAAGTTCTTTTGCCTGTTTTGCACTTACCTGATCCATAAAGATGATGCAATGTGGATTTCCAATCGTCAGGCAGCTTGCCTTATAAGCTTCATGATTAAATGTGAACTCTTCATTGATCACTTCACGTATCTCACCAGTCACAGGGATCTCTCTGGACAGGAAAGATGCCTTTCCCATATTTACACGAAATTCTGTGGCACGACTATTCAGACACTCTACTTCTACAGCACCGGATAAGGTCTCAATTTTAAATTTTTTCTCTTTGACATATTCATGGTCGAGAAGATATTTTGCAAAAATACAGACACCATTTCCACTGATTGCGGCCTCGCTGCCATCGGAATTATAAATATGCACGCCCATCTTTCCATTGATGTCCACCGGTCCGTACAAAACACCATCTGCACCAAGTCCGAAACCTCTCTGACACATCAAAGCAACTTTCTTGCCCTGCAGCTGTACACGGTTTTTGTTTGGGTCCAGTACCAGATAATCATTTCCAAGTCCCTGATATTTTATCATTGTAATGCAGTCTGTCATTGTCATGCCCTCCCGCTTTGTTTTGCTTATATTATTTCCGCTGTTATTACTGCCTCTGGAAACTTTCAACCATTCGATAATTCCAGTATATAAGCTATTTTTTACAATGTATATAGATTAAAATGCGATTTATATTGCAAAAAGTGCGTTTATGACCATTTAACTGCTCCTTTTCTGGAAATCATTGTATAAACTTTATTACATCTCAGCCGAAACGGATACTGCTTTCTTGTGACAAGGTACAGATTTCTTCCTGTATGCGCCCTTTGCATACTGCAGTCCAGCATTCTCCAATATTTTCCGCACTTCACCTCACACCATCCATGCGGTGATAAGGCAGCATACGGTCCTCTTGCAGTAACCGCTCCACAGACCACGCGCGCATCATATCCCAGAACCCGCGCAATATATGCCATTGCAGAAGCATAATAATAGCAGTCACCCCTTCGACGGCTGAACATATACCTCGCACAGGACGCAAGCTGATTTGCCCGTGGTGCTTTATCTGTCATATTATAATATGGATATTTTAACAATGCCCTGAAACAGGTTTTCAGACGTTTTGAAGGTATATCCGTCGCTTTTGAAGAACTCATAACAAAAGCAACTGCCTGACGAACCTCCCTTGTTGTAACTCTTACTCCTGTTTTATCTACATAATAATATCCCTTCGCCTTTGACCCTACAATACGGTTTGTAACAAGTCTGCTGTTTCTGTCAAAATAATAATATTTGTTTGAAATTTTTTTCCAGCCTTTTGCCTTTACTCCTTTTACAGAATAATATCTGCTGTTCTTCTGAACAAACCATCCTGTATATACTTTATTATTCTGGTATACGATTCCCTTCCGGACAGTAATTCCGGATGCGGCAGATATATTGACACTTCCTGCCATCAGCATAATGACCGCCACAAGTACCGCCGTTATTTTGACCCATAACTTTCTTTTCATCCTCTCATCTTTCCCGTTACTGTTCACTCCGTTTACAGTAACTCTTCCCCTCCATATATGGTAGTTTTTATTATACACTACTTTTCTTCTTCTGAACACTTCATTATAATAGATGATGATATCTTATAACCAATCAGGAGGAGTTCCCATGGATTATTCTCAGTATTCCCTTGCCAAGACCGGCTATCTCAAAGAAGACTTCCGGCTTTTTCATATCAACGACCGCACCGACCGGGAGTTTGAATGGCACTATCACGACTTTCACAAAATTATCGTCTTTGTCTCCGGCAAGGTCACTTATCATATAGAAGGAAAAGCATATCAGCTTAAGCCACAGGATATTCTTCTTGTCAGTCAGGGGGCAATCCACAAACCCGAGATTGATCCGTCTATACCATATGAGCGCTATATTTTCTGGATCAGAGATGATCTGTCATCCTCGGAACTCAACACCTGCTTTCAGAAAGCCAATGACCGAAGCTTCAATCTCATTCGCCTGGACTCTGTTCTCCAGGAAAAGCTTAAGGATCTTCTGCCGGAAATTGAACATTCCCTGCGTGATACACAGTTTGGCGATTCCATTCTCAGCAAAGCACTTTTTGCACAGTTCATGGTCTATATCAACCGGATTTTTCTTAAAAGCAGTACTGCTCCAGACCAAAAGTCCTACTCTTCGGACTCTCAGGTGGAGCAGCTTCTGAAATATATTAATCGGAATTTATCAGAAAATCTCTCGATCGATCATCTCGCCGAAAGATTTTTCTTCAGTAAGTATCATATGATGCGGAAGTTTAAGAAAGAGACCGGCTACACGATCCACAACTATATCATCAGCAAACGACTGCTTCATGCCAGATCCCTTATTGCTCAGGGAACCCCTGTCATGAAAGCCGCCATGCAGAGTGGATTCCAGGATTATACTGCCTTTGTCCGTGCCTACAAGAAACAGTTCGGCACGGTTCCTACGCAGAGATAATCATTGTTTCTGGTCTTCTTTGTCATACAGGAATTCTTCCGGCAGATTTACATGGAAATCTTTTTCCAGTGCACGGAAATTATCCGGTGTGATCGTCTGAAGTTTATGCGGTGTCATGGAAAGGATCTTGACAAGGATCTCGGCTGATTTCTCTACTGTATGAAGCAGACCAAAGGTCAGGTCAAAGTCCTCTCCGGAGCAGAACATTCCATGATGTGCCCAGATGACAACATCATATTTCTTCATCAGTTCTGCTGTCTTAATGGCAATCTCTCTTCCGCCCGGAACCATCCATCCGATGACACCGACACCATCCGGAAATACGACCGGACACTCTGTTGCGGATTCCCAGAGTTCTCTTGTAAATACCTTGTCATCCAGCGGAAGAACAAAGGTCAGTGCGATAGTGTTTGTGGTATGTGCATGATAAATAACACGATGTCTTCCATTGGTAAGTTTCTTCTTTACTTCATGGTTCATCAGATGAGTCGGAAGCTCACTGGTCGGTCTGCCGCCCTCAACAAGTCCCCAGCGGATTCTGTATCTGGTTCCGGTTTCATCCAGTTCGATGATTGCCAGACATACTTCCGGATCTACGATGATGTTTCGGAAATATTTGCCGCTTCCTGTCACAAGGAAAAATTCTCCTGCCAGACCTGGAACTTCCACACCAATTTCTTCCCATTCTCCCGGTGCGTTCAGTCGCGGCTTGATCATCTCTACTTCTTCCGGTTTCAGACGATAACTTAAGTTACCGCCATTTCTCTCATGCCATCCCTGCTGATAACCGTCATCTGCCATTTTGATAAAGCCTTTTACAAATTTAGATTCAAGAATTTTCATTGTTATACACTCCTGTCTGTTTATACGATTTGTGGTTTTGTTTCTGGTTTATTATATTTTTATGTGGTTTTTCTTTGTTTATGAGTGCATTATATATTGTTTTATGTGGTTTGTAAAGAGTTTTTCCAAAAAATCATGCGCAAATCCACATTATATTTTTGCAGTTCTTTCTGCCATATTATACGAAGCCACAAAACAAAGCACCAAATGCACCAAAAACGCCTTTCCAAGAAAGTTTTTGATACATTTAGTGCTTTTATTTACAAGTATTTTTATAAAGTCAGGATTCTGTTTTTTTGTTTTATTTCTGTGCCCATGGCTGGGTTCTGGTCTCAACTACAGTCACCGGATTCTCCAGGGCCTCATCCATCTTGAGGCAAATGTACATATCCTGCAGTGCATCTGCCATTCCATAAAATTCTGTACCTCTGTTGACATACTCGTGCATTTTTACCATGCAGGAAGCAACTGCAATCTCGTCATCGTTGAACCTTGCGTTGACAAAAGGTGTGCGGAACAAAAATTCCTCGCCCAGCATAACTGCATAATGTGACCATTCCTGATTTCCGTATACCCCAAGATCAATTCTTCGAAGCTCTTGTGTAACCGGAATATTCTGCTCATTCAGATAACGAATAGTAAGATCATCAATCTCACCTCGTGTTCCCTGCACGGTAAGCTGTCTGGTTCGAATAAAAGAATGATACTGCGCCGGATCCGAAAAATCAAAATATGCCACTTTGCCATTGTCGAATTCCATCGTCAGGCGATCTCTTGAGCATTTGACAACTTCTCCGTCAAAAACCATTCCTTCTCTTCCATATGTTTCCGTCACATCAAACCAGTAACGTTTTCCGTAAATCCTGCAGTTCTCAAATCCTGTTCCGAGAAACTGACGGATAATACTCGCACCGTGATAGCCATGAAGAGAAGAAATATTGATATTTTCTACTTCGCCAAGCTTTCCATCACAAATTGCCTTGTACCAGGACGCATAGAGCGGCTGCAGGAAATACTGTTCTGCCACCTGCACCTTTGGCTGATACTCCTGATAAGCATCCCAGAGCTGCTGCAGTGCTTCCACATCTTCTCCTGGAGGCGTTTCCGTCAGTACCGGGATTCCTCTCTTAAACAAAGTAATCAGATTTTCTGTGACGATTCCTCGTTTGATCGCCATTACAACAAACTCCGGCTCTTTTTCCACAAGCTCATCCAGAGTATTGACTACTTTTACATCAAATTTTTCAGAAAAAGCCTCTCCTTTTTCTTTACTTCTTATCATTACTGCTGCCAGATCAAACATTTCCGGCAGAGCTTTGGCAATACGAATATAAAATTCAGCTCTCCATCCGGAACCGATCAGTCCAAAACGAATTTTACTCACGTTTCTGTCCTCCCAAACTCATTGATGTCAACTGTTTTTCATCACGGTACGGCATATCCTCTGGATGCTTCCAGAATCTGATACCATTCATCATAAGAAAGTTCCAGTTCCGTTGCATCAACAGCTGTCTGAATTCTATCTGCATTCATAGTTCCTGTGATTGCCGCAATTCTGACCGGATGAACAAACAGCCATGCATAGATCACTGCGTCAATCGTTGTCTTATGCTCTTCTGCAATCTTGGTAAGTACTGTGCGCAGACGTACAAACTTCTCATCTGTACTCTTAAACACATCACCACCTCCAAGCGGAGACCATGCCATCAGCGGAATTCTTCTGGTAAATGCATCATCTACCACTCCATTAAAGAAATTTTCCGTGTTTTTCACAGAAAGCTCCATCTGATTTGTCACAAGTGGAATATCCATATAACTCTGAAGCATGGTCAGCTGTGACGGCATGAAATTTGAAACACCTACGTTTAAAGCTTTTCCCTGTTTTACAACAGTTTCCAGTGCATCTGCTGTCTCTGCCGGATCAGCCAGAGGATCCGGTCTGTGGATCAAAAGAAGATCCACATGATCTGTTCCCAGTTTTTCCAGGGATTCGTCCATTTCTTTCAGAATCTCTTCTTTTGTGCTGTTATAATAGATGGTCTTATTTCCATAATGTCCCGGGCACACGATACCGGCTTTTGTAATAATCTGCATCTTGTCCCGCAATTCCGGACGTTTTCGAAGAACCGCATCTCCAAAGATTTTTTCACAGGTATAACCTCCATATACCGGTGCATGATCGATAGATGTCACACCCATATCCAGACATTTTTCCACAAGATTCAAAAGCTCATTTTCGGTAAGATTGGAATCTGCAATTCTCATACATCCCATAACTACCTGTGATAACTCCAGATTTTCTGATAATTTAATTTTTTTCATAATGCTCACTCCTGATGTTTATTATTCTTTTACGCCACCAGTGGTCAGACCTGCAATAATCTTTTTCTGGAAAATAAGCACCAGAATGATGAGCGGAACTGTTACTACAACAGTCGCTGCTGCAATATCCCCCCACGGAAGCTCGTAATTACTTGGAAAAAGTGCAATACCAACCGGTACTGTCCTCATGTTGTCGTTTGTCATAAAAGTCAGTGCATACAGATACTCATTCCATGCATTGATAAAGACGATCAATGCCACGGAAAAGGTTGCCGGCTTGATCAGCGGAAGCATGATCGTGAAGAAAATCTTTCCTCTGGAACATCCATCGATCGCTGCCGCCTCCTCAAATCCCTTTGGAAGCTGTGCAAAAAAGTTCGTCAAAAGCCAGATTGACAGCGGCAGGGCGAAAGTGATGTACGGAATGATCAGACCTGCATATGTATTAAGAAGTTTCAGGTTTTTCAGAAGAAGATAGATCGGGCTCAAGGTTGCGATTGTCGGAAACATGGAAATACTTAAAATTGCCATAAGCATGATCTTCTTTCCCTTAAACCGAAGCCTTGCAAGTGCATATGCTGCAGAAGCACCAATCAGAATGCTGAGTACAGTTGTGGACAGTGCCACAATAAAACTGTTCAGCAAATATCTTCCAAACGGATGTTTCGTAAATACATTTTTATAAAAATCCCAGTGAACTTTACTCGGAATCCATTTCGCCGGGATCGCGGAAATCTCTGATAATGGTTTAATTGAAGTCATAAACTGCCAGAAGAAAGGAAGTACAATGATTCCGACAAAAACCACCACAAAAACTGCAAATAAGATTTTTCCTGCTATACTCTTTGATTTCTGCAAAATGTCCACCTCCTACATCTCTGTCAGACGGTTTCCCATGAATTTCATATATATCATGCTGATCAGAAATACAACCGCAAAAATCAACACTGCCAGGGAAGAACCATATCCAAAATCAAGGAATTTCATCAGGTTATTATATGCATACACAGATACGCTCTCTGTTCCATTTGCACCGCCTGTCATAACCGAAATCAGGTCAAAGACACGAAAAGCATCCAGGGTACGGAACAGCATTGCTACAAGAACAGTCGTCTTAACATTTGGTAATGTTACATAGATAAAGCGCTGGAATACATTTGCGCCATCAATCTTGGCCGCCTCATAGAGATCATCCGGCACCATCTGCAGTCCTGCAAGAATCAGAAGCGCCATATATGGTGCTGTTTTCCAGATATCTGTAATAACCAGTGCCATAAAAGAACCACTTGAGGTGCTGAGCCATGCCTTATATCCGTCAATTACTCCAAGACGGCATAACACATCATTAAAAAGCCCATACTGATCATTATAGATAAATTTCCACATCATTGCAGAAACAGATGTCGGAATCGCCCAGGGAATCAGAATTGCAGCACGCACAAAACCTTTTGCTTTAAATCCCTGATTCATAATCATCGCAGAAACAAATCCAAGTATTGTCTCAAAGAATACTGTCACAACAGTAAATTTCAGTGTAAACACAAGTGCCGTCAATGCTCTGGAATCCTGAAAAATTTTTATATAATTTCCCAATCCGATAAATGGATATCCACTTGTCGGGTCAGTCAGGACCATCTCATGGAGACTCAGCCAGAATGTACGAAGTATCGGATAAACCGCCACTATTGCCAGAACAATAAGCGCCGGTGTCATCATGATCCAGGCATCTCTAGACTCTGTTTTTTCCAATGAACCACGTCCCTTTTTCATTGTGCTCATTTCTCTCCCTTCTGCATACAGTCTTTCCGATCTTCTGTCGGTTTCTGACTGTTGTAATTACTGTCCGAATCCGTTTTCAGATCCGGACAGTGTTCTCATAGTTCCATTATTTTGCAAGCTCTTCCAATTCTCCCTGAAGTGTATCAAGTGCATCTTTGACTTCCATCTCGCCCGTGAGTGCCTGATGAACATTTCTCTGGATCGCATCGGAAACTTTTGCATATTTCGGTGTCTGTGGTCTAGATTTTCCTGTTGCAATAATATCTGCAAAATCAGAGTAGAATGGGATTGCTTCCAGAATGTCAGCATCCTCATATACGGATTTTACAACTGGCGGCTGAGAAGAAATCAGAGTCATTTCTTTCTGTGTATCTGCACTTGCCATGTAAGAAATAAAATCAGCAGCAGCTTCTTTATGTGCATCGTCAACGTTGTTATTGATCACGAGATCCAGTCCTCCAAGGCAGGTATGAGACTCTTCACCGCTTGGTCCTACCGGAAGAGTTGTTGCCCCAATCTTACCTGTTACTTTTGATCCCTCATCCTGTCCGCTTGACCAGAATCCTGACCAGTCACGGATGAAGAGACATTTACCTTCTTTAAATACCTGTTCACTTTCCGTCTCTGTATATGTAGTGATTCCACTTGGTGAGTAATTATCTACAAGTTTTTTCATGATCTCTGTAGCTTCGACATTGTTTTCAGAATTCACAACAGGAGTTCCGTTCTCGTCCAGAATATCTCCACCATTGCCCCATACGTATTCCACCCAGTTACATACAAGAGATTCGGACTGTGCTGCCTGGAAATCAGCTCCATATTCTACGCCATTCACACCTTTAGCCTTATCTGCCAGTTCCATCCAGCCATCCCAGGTATCCGGAACTTCTGCTCCCAGTTCCTCAAGGACATCAGTACGATAGAAAAGAACACTGGAATTTGTAAACCATGGCATTGCCACGAGTTTTCCATCAATCGTTGCACCTTCAACCGGTCCGGTAAGCATTCCTTCTGTCAGGGAAGGATCTACCAGATCTGTAAGATCTGCCAGCCATCCTGCAGAACCAAATTCACTAATATAGGTTACATCAAGTCCCATAACATCTACGCTTGTATCTCCGGAAGCAAGTTTGTTTACAAAGTCATCATGAACTGTGTTTGCATCCTGCGGAAGAATAACAGTCTGTACCTCTACTTTGTCCTGACTTTCGTTGTAGGCATCTACCATCTTCTGGGTTGCCTCACCAACACCCTGATCAAATGAGAATGAAATAGTTACTTTGTCATCGGCTTTTACAGCTAATGGTGCTGCAAAAACAGATGCTGTCATTGCTCCTGCTGACATAAGTGCTGCTGCTTTTTTCCACTGTTTTGTTTTCATGTTGTTTCCTCCTTCATGAATGAAAATATATGTTATTATTTTTATAAATCTCTGATTTCAGACAGATATTCACAATCTGCTTCGCTGCTTATTGCTTTCCGCCATTGAAGCTGAGGCCTACTTGATTCGATTGAAATAGTGCAGAAAGGATTACAGGTTCTTAGGAAAACGTTTACATTTATTTGTAAAAAAATTTTTTCTTATCTCGTTATAATTACTAATATTTGTATATTTTCTGTAAGACGTGCATAATCATAGAGGAAAACGCTTTCCTTTCATTTCAAAAGCAAGAGCTGTTTCTTACAGCTCCTCTTTTCTGTATTCAGTTCAGACTCTTGGTTGTACTCCTTCGGATGATTTTATGAGGTACATATTCCTTCATTGCAACTTCGGTACTGCCATCCCTCAACTGCTGGAGCATCTCTGCAGCCTTGACACCCTCCTCATAATAAGAAATTCTTACTGTCGAAAGTTCAGGCTTGATATAAGTTGCAAACTCAGAATCGTCAAATCCCATAATGGAAATATCATCCGGGATCTTCACTCTCATATTATCAAGATACTGGATCGCTCCTACCGCGATCACATCGCTTCCTGTGACAACTGCTGTCGGGAGTTTGCTGTTCTCCTCATAGAGTTTCTTCATTCCCTGATAACCGGCTTCAAAAGCAAAATCTCCCTGAACAATATAGGAATCCTTCACTCCGATTCCAGCTTCTTCCAGTGCTTTCTTATAGCCAATGACACGTTTCTTACCAGATGAGAAGTCATTCTTAGGACCACCAAGATATGCGATCCGCTCATGACCATTATCCAGAAGGAATTTTACTGCATCATACATTGCCTCCACATTATTGTGAATTACGGTATGCACAGCTTCCTCATCTTCTGAGGCCTCCTGTGTCACCAGTACTACCGGATAATTTCGCTTACGCATACTCTCTACCAGAGTGTGGTTTACATCGACTCCGGCAAAAAGCAGTCCTTCAATCTGCTTCTCCTCCAGAATTCCCAGAAGTTTCAGTTCCTTCTCAATTTCACCCTGTGATTCACAGAGAACAACTGTATAGCCTTCTTTTGCAAAAACACTGTTGATTCCCTTGGTAAGCTTTCCAAAAACTGCATTGGAAATATCCGGAACAATAATTCCGATCGTATTGGTCTTCTTCGTGATCAATCCCTGTGCAAGGCTGTTTGGTTTGAAATGATTCTTCTCGATCACTTCGTAGACTCTGTCGCGAAGTTCTGCACTTACCGGCTTCGTCTTATTGATCACCCTGGATACAGTTGCAATCGATACACCGGCTTCCCGGGCAATATCTTCTATCGTAACTGCCATTCTCAATCTCCTTGCTGCTTTGTTAGGAAAAGGTTTTCCTTACATATGTTATATTATCACTCTCTTAAGTGGACGTCAATCGATTTTCTGAAAAAAGAATAACTTTGTATAGATTCGATAAGTTATTTTGTCCGTTTTTGTGGATTCTGCATATATCATCTTTTCATTGAATCAGATTTACTACTATGTTAAAATGACGTTGTAGAAAATAAGCGGATATTCGCAATCCGCTTCGCTACGTACTCATAACCGAATCACGGCTCATTGCTTTTCCTTTTTGAAGCAGCGTACTTGCCTGATTCGATTAATATCACATCAGAGGAGGACTTTATTATGGAATTTCAGAAATTGATAGAAACCAGAAGAACAATCCGCAAATACGCTGCTAACAGCGAAGTGACCCGGGAGCAGATGGAAGCTCTGATCCGTGCAGCGCAGGAGGCTCCATCCTGGAAAAACTCAGAGACAGGCCGTTACTACTGCGTTCTATCCAGAGAAATGGTTGACAAGATCCGTACATCCTGCCTTCCGGGTGCGAGAAATGCAGAGAAATCCGAAAACGCTGCACTGATTGTGACAACCTTCGTACATGACCGTGCCGGTTTCCAGAAGGATGGCACTGCCGACAATGAACTTGGCAATGGATGGGGATGTTATGACCTCGGTCTTCAGAACGAAAACCTGATCCTCAAGGCTGCAGATATAGGACTCTCTACTCTGATCATGGGACTTCGTGAAGCAGATAAACTCCGCGAGCTTCTTGACATTCCGGATACAGAAACTATCGTAGCTGTTATCGCAGTGGGTAAAGCAGATGAATCGCCAAACCGTCCGCCGCGTAAAGAATTGGACGAGATCGCCAGATTTTTTTAAATCATAACTCCTGACCAAAGTCACGAGTCTTGATCGTGCAATTTAATAAAATACGCAGAAGAGCTGCACATCTTCCAGAAAACCGGTGATGTGCAGCTCTTCTATTGTACCTGTTCACTGAAGGATACTGCCAGTGAACAGGTATCTTTTATTCTCTGCTTGTAACTGTTCAGTACCTTCTGAATAGTTACCTCTGCTTTCTTATGCTTTCATTAATTTACGTCCGCAGCACTGTTTGTATTTCTTGCCACTTCCGCACGGGCATGGATCGTTTGGATAAACTTTCTCTTCTTTACGCTGAACCGGTGCTCTGCCTGCGGAATCATCCTTGTTGGTTCCTGTAACCTTGGCAACCTGCTCACGCTCTGCCTTCTGTTCTACATGTACATGATACAGCATACGGACAGTATCTTCCTGAATCGCGCTGATCATGTTATTAAACATCTCATACGCACTCATCTTGTATTCTACAACCGGATCTCTCTGTCCATATCCTACAAGGCCGATACCCTGTCGCAGGATTTCCATATCATCAATGTGATCCATCCACTTACTGTCGATACACTTCAGAAGCACAACACGCTCCAGTTCACGAAGCTGCTCTGCTTCCGGGAACTCTGCTTCTTTGTCTTCATAAAGCTTGACAGCCTTTTCCTTGATCTCGTGTTTGATCTCGTCTTTCTTTCTGCCCTTGACATCCTCTTTTGTCAGTGCTTTGATCGGAATGACAGGAAGAAGTGTGGTATTGAACTCATCCAGATCCCACTCTTCGGAATCCACATCGTCTGAGAAACACATATCTACCGTGCTGTCTACGATGTCTGTGATCATCTTGTAGATAGAATCACGCATATTCTCTCCGTCAAGTACCTGACGACGCTCTGCATAGATAATCTCACGCTGCTCGTTGTTTACCTGGTCATAATCAAGAAGGTTTTTACGAATACCGAAGTTGTTGAACTCAATCTTCTCCTGTGCTTTCTGGATTGCGTTGGAGAGCATCTTGTGCTCGATCTGCTCATTCTCAGCAACACCGAGGGAAGTAAATACCTTCATCAGACGCTCAGAACCGAACAGACGCATCAGATCATCCTCAAGAGAGATGTAGAAACGGGATTCACCCGGATCTCCCTGACGACCAGAACGTCCACGGAGCTGGTTATCAATACGTCTGGATTCATGACGCTCTGTACCGATGATCTTGAGACCGCCGGCTTCTCTTGCCACATCATCCAGCTTAATATCCGTACCACGGCCTGCCATGTTGGTTGCGATGGTAACTGCACCGGACTGACCTGCCTGTGCAACAATCTCTGCCTCAAGTTCATGGAACTTCGCATTCAGGACCTTGTGCGGGATTCCCTCACGGCGGAGCATCTTGCTGATAAGCTCAGAAGTTTCAATGGTAATGGTACCAACCAGTACCGGCTGTTTCTTTTCATATGCTTCTTTGACAGCCGCTACGACCGCATTGAATTTCTCTTTCTTGGTCATGTATACAGCATCTTCAAGGTCTTTACGCTGTACCGGTCTGTTGGTCGGAATCTCTACAACGTCCATTCCGTAAATATCACGGAACTCTTTCTCCTCTGTAAGTGCTGTACCGGTCATACCGCCCTTCTTGTCATATTTATTGAAGAAGTTCTGGAATGTGATGGTAGCAAGGGTCTTGCTCTCTCTCTTGACCTTAACATGTTCCTTTGCTTCAATAGCCTGATGAAGTCCGTCAGAATAACGACGGCCCGGCATGATACGTCCGGTAAACTCATCAACGATCAGAATCTCATCATCCTTAACTACGTAGTCCTGATCCTTATGCATCAGATTGTGTGCACGAAGTGCAAGAATGATATTGTGCTGGATCTCCAGATTCTCCGGATCTGCCAGGTTCTCGATATTAAAAAATTTCTCAACCTTCTTGACACCCTGCTCGGTAAGGTTGACGATCTTGTCCTTCTCATTGACAACGAAGTCTCCGGTCTCGACAACTTCCTCACCCATGATAGCTGCCATCTTGGTCATCTCATGGCTGGCCTCACCACGCTCAAGCTGCTGAGCCAGAATATCACATACTTCGTAAAGCTTGGTTGATTTGCCGCTCTGTCCAGAAATGATAAGAGGTGTACGTGCCTCGTCAATCAGGACGGAGTCGATCTCATCGATGATACAGTAGTGCAGATCTCGCTGTACAAGCTGTTCCTTGTAGATGACCATATTGTCACGAAGATAGTCAAATCCAAGTTCATTATTTGTAATATAAGTGATGTCGCATCCGTATGCAGCACGGCGCTCTTCCGGCTTCATATCATTAAGAACAACACCTACGGTCAGTCCGAGGAACTCATGGACTTTACCCATCCACTCAGCATCTCGTTTTGCCAGGTAATCATTGACGGTTACAATATGGACACCCTTGCCCTCAAGGGCATTTAAGTATGCAGGAAGAGTGGACACGAGAGTCTTACCTTCACCTGTCTTCATCTCAGCGATACGTCCCTGATGGAGAATGATACCACCGATGATCTGTACACGGTAATGCTCCATGCCGAGAACTCGTTTTGCACCTTCACGTACAACTGCAAAAGCCTCTGGAAGAAGATCATCCAGTGTTGCTCCCTCATCCAGACGTTTACGGAATTCTCTGGTCTTGTCTCTCAGCTGTTCATCTGTTAATTTCTGCATCTCCGGACGAAGTGCTTCTGTTTTCTCTACGAGCGGCATGATTCGTTTTACTTCATGCTCACTTCTTGTTCCAAACACTTTTGAAAAAATATTCATATATCTGCTCCTGTTTCTGTTTTTCTTTTCAATTCCTGCGGATCTCTCCACACCCACTAACTCCTGTCTGCTGCTTCATGGCTGCATGACAGTCACATGTCACCCTTTACTTCATTCACGGTAACATCACATCTATTTTATTTTAACACTTTCGCATAGGGAAAACAATGAATTTTTATTAAACAAACTGTGTCCTATGTCTGATCTCAGTATATTTATAATTTTGACAAAGCAGTTTTGTTCGTTAATACTAACTTTTTCTTGTCATTGCTGAGTGGATATGCTATGATTGATTTTATATGAGAATCAGAAAATAACTCTTCTCAAGAAACAGAGGTACTGGTATTTGAAGAAAAAAGAACTGACATTTATCATTGGCATCATAGTCTTTGCCCTGCTTCTCTGGGGTGGAATGTATCTTGTTCGGCGTGGACATTACGGTTCGATCCGGATCACGATAAACGGCGAAGAATACGGCATATACTCTCTTGCAAAGGATCAGGTGATCTCCATCGGCGATACCAATGTATGTGAAATAAAAAATGGCGAGGTCAAAATGATCGAAGCAGACTGTCCAGATCATCTCTGCCTGAAACAGAGAGCTGTTGACAGCACCGGCGGAACAATCGTCTGCCTGCCAAATAAAATTGTGATCGAAGGAATAAAAGGCACCTCTTCCGACGAGGCTTCACCGGAATTCGATACTGTTGTCTGACTTTTATTCTATATTTACAAAGGAAAATATTATGAACCAGAAAAAAATTGCCAATCTCGGACTGTTTGCCGCAGTTGCCATCATCTTTGGCTATGTGGAATCGCTAATCCCGTTTTTTGCGGGAATCCCGGGGATGAAGCTTGGACTTGCAAACCTTGCGGTACTTTTTATCCTTGAGAAATATACGTGGAAGGAAGCTGCACTTGTATCCGCAGTGAGGATCATTGTGATCGGATTTATGTTCGGAAATCTGTTCAGCATCCTCTACAGCCTTGCCGGGGCTGCACTCAGCCTTACAGTTATGACTTTCATGAAGAAAAAATCCGGCTTCAGCATCCTTGGGATAAGCGTTGCCGGTGGTGTTTCACACAACATAGGACAGCTTATCATTGCAGGCCTGATCACGATGACTTCCGGGCTGATCTACTATGCACCGGCGTTGTTGATATCCGGAGTGATCACCGGACTTCTTATTGGCACACTTACCGGCGAAGTATTAAAACGTATTAGATTTTAGAGCAAATAAAAACCTGTAAGAACTTATAAGTCTGACATAGTTATCCGTTTATAAGTTCATTACAGGTTTTTATTTCGCATATTTTATTTAGTCGTATTGACTGTATAGGTATTCTTCATCAGTTCAAATCGGTCTTTCATCCCATCAGTAAGATAAATATTTTTATCTTCATCCACAAACATCGCATCAGCATCATATTTCTCCAGCAGTTCCATTGCATCATCCATTCCAAGCACGAAGCATGCAGTAGAGAGTCCGTCTGCCAGAAGTCCATTGTCGCAGACGATTGTCACGGAATCTAAGCCATTCCATACCGGGTAGCCTGTTTTCGGATCCAGGATGTGGTGGTAGCGTTTGCCGTCTTCCATGAAATATTTTTCGTAATCACCTGATGTAGAAAGGAACTCTCCACCTTCGATCGTAATCGCACCAAGGTACTCTCCTTCTGTATCTCTGGGATCGGTCACTGCCACCTTCCACGGAGAATCATCCGGTTTCTGCCCGTACGCAAACACACTGCTGCCACCAAGATTCAGAATCATTCCTTCTACTTCTTTCTGATCTTTTAGAAACTCTGAGATCACATCACAGCCGATTCCCTTACCAACTGCACCCAGATCCAGGGTCGTATCTTTGGCCAGAGTTACTTTATTTCCGTCCAGAGTCACCTTCTGATAGCCGACATCCTTAAGAAGCGCATCAAGCTCTGATGCTTCCGGCACATGAGGATCCTCGCCGTCGATGTTCCAGAGCCGTATCACCTTACCGAGCGTCGGGTCAAATGCGCCGTCGGAATCACCGGCAAGCTGCTCGATCTTTGCAAGATAACCGGCAAGCTCATCGGAAACCTCTGTCGTCTCACCTGCAGCTGCATTCAGCTTCGAAATCTGGGAATCCTCGTCTGTCCAGGACAAAAGGCCGCTCTCAATCTCACGAAGCTTGTTTCCAATCTCCGTGTTTAGATCATCTCCCGTTGTGTACAGTGTCTCTGAGACTACGGTATCCATCGCAAAATCTGTATTTGTATATTTCTCCGCGTCCTTCGCCAGAACCGGTACTGCTCCTGTAAGCGTACCACAAAGCACTGCACCTGTCAGTGCACAGGCAATTTTTTTGTAAAAATTATGATTTCTCATTTACCTTCTCCTCTTATAGATGAAACTGCTTCCGCTTCCTTTTGCTCCACTTCCTGCCCAATCTGGATATTCTTGCGCGGGCAGGTTGCCTCACACGCGTGACAGCAGATGCATTCACCGGAAAGAAGGGTATCGCCGTCAATATCAAGATGTGCCGGACAGCGTTTCCTGCAGAGTCCGCATTTTGCCGGGCATTTGGAACGGTCTCTCTTGAACAGTGCAGACGGCAGGATCGGCATCATCGCAAAGACTGCCCCCATCGGACACAGGAACTGGCAGAAAAAACGCTCCTGCGTACACATACCAATCAGGATCAGCACAAGCAGAATGATTCCGATCTTGTAGGAAGCATTCGGAAGTTTCTGTGCTGTCAGCATGGAAAACACATCCCATGGACTCATTCCCTGAAGGTTCGAATACCAGCCAGCCAGAATAGAAAGCAGAAGAAATGCCAGAAGAAGGTATTTCACTTTCTGCAGATAACGAACCACTTTTTCCGGATATCCATGTCTGCCTTTTTTATGAAAAACTTTCTGCCTGATAAATACTGTCAGCTCATACATGGCATCCCCCAGTGAACCAAATGCACACGCATATCCACAAAAATGCCGTCCAAACAGCACTGTGAGCAGAAGCAGGGCACCTGTAACATCAAGGAAAGAATTCCATGTCACCGGCTGACCGGCCGCAATTGCCTGAAAAATGGACTTCACTCCTGCAAATGCAGTGGAAAAAAGAGCCGGTGCCACGATGAAAAAGATAAGCTGTATGACAGCCCGGATCAACCGGACCTTTCTCTGCCTTTTTTTCATGCGTTTTCCGCCTTTCCTAATGCATCCACAACTGCATTAATGATTCCGGTAGAGCTGAAGGTTGCTCCGGATACAGTATCAACATCTGTGCTCTGTGCGGAAATAATAGAACTGATCACACCTTCGCCCTGTGAGAGATACGCAGCATCCTCTCCTGGAGCACTTGTTACCTGTATATCTGTGATCTCATCACCGGAAAGTGTAACCTGAACCTGGATTGTTCCACCAAATCCCTGTGCCTCACCTGTGTAGGTTCCGTCCTTGTATACACCTTCTCCGGAAGCTGCTGCATCGCTGCTGCCCGTCTCATTATCTGTTTCTGTTTTCTGTGAAGCGTTGTCCGCTGCCGCTCTGGCCTCTTCCTGTGCTTTTGCTGCATCTTCAAGGGCAGTCAGCATTTCTTTCTGCTGTTCCTCCAATGCACTTACACGGTCAGTCAGCTCTGTGATCTGCAGTGCCTGTGTGTCATTTTTCTGCATAAAATTATATCCCAGAACTGCACCGATGATCAGAATAAGGCACAAAAGCCTCATATAAAAACTATGGTATTTCATTCTCTCGTTACTCCTGTTGTTTTATTATAAGTATAACCTAATTCTGTGCCTGGTTCAATGCATTCTGAAATGCCTGAATGATACCCTGCGAGGAGAAGGTTGCTCCGGATACAGCATCCAGACTATCTGCTGACTGACTTCCCAGTACCTGATTATAAATGGAATTCCATGCTTCATCAAAATACTCTTCATCATCAAGTGTACTGTAAGAAGCTTCAACGATCTGACCGCCGGATATGGTTACGGTTACAGTCACACTTCCTGCTCCATAGTTTCCCTCGCCACTTCCGGTATAAGTTCCGTCTCTGTATCTTCCCGCCGGTTCTTCCGTTGGCTCTGGGGTTGGTGTTTCTGTTGGAACAGCTGTAGGTTCCGGTGTCGGAGTTGCTTCTGGTGTCGTTGTCGGTGCCGGGGTTGGTGTTACAGATATTTCCGGTGTGACTGTCGGTGTTGGTGTTTCCGTCGGAGTTTCTGTGATCTTTGCACTTGCCAGTGCCTGCTGTGCTCCGCCAAGAATCCCCTGTGAAGAATACGTTGCCCCGCTTACCGTATCAATTCCATCTGCAGACTGTTTTTCCAGGATTGCAGGCTGTAACGTCTTCCATGCCTTTTTGAAGAACGATGCGGTGTCTGTATTTGTATTTGTCACCTCGGTGATCCTGCCATCCCTGATCGTTACGGTAATGGTAACAAAACCGGAATATCCTCTCGCCTTTCCTGAATACGTTCCATCCTGATACTCGGAAACCGGTGTATCCGGAGTGTCCGGTAATGCAGTCGGTTTCGGCGTCACTGCAGGCGTGGTCGTTGGCTTCACGGTCGGTCTGGCAGTTGTCTCTGCTTTCGCCAGTGCTTTCTGAGCAGCTTCCAGAATACCATTAGAGGAGAAGGTTGCTCCACTGACAGTATCTACGCCATATACGCCCTGTTTCTTAAGAATTGCAGGCTGGATTTTTGACCATGCCTTGCTGAAATATTCTCTGGTATCCGTGTTTGTATTTGTCATTTTTGTAATTTTTCCATTTTTGATGGTAATTGTTACTTTTACCGGACCATCAAAACCTTCTGCTTCCGCCGTGTAGGTTCCGTCCTTATAAGTCGTATTTGCAGCTGGTTTCGGAATGGCCGTTGGCTTCACGGTCGGTCTGGCAGTCGGAGTCGGCGTTGTACTTACTGCTGCACTGTCATTTCCTGCTTTTGACAGAGCATTCTGCACTGCCTGGATGATTCCGTTAGAGGAATATGTAGCTCCACTGACAGCATCTACATTTGGCGTCTGCCCGGAAATCATCCTGTCGATCACGCCCTGTGCAGATGCGAAATACGATGGTGTTTCACCAGAAGCACTCAATATATCAATGGAAGCAATCTTTCCACCGGAGATCGTTACCTGAACAGTGATCGTCCCACCAAATCCGGTTCCACTTCCCTGATAGGTTCCGTCTTTGTATCCACCTGCCGGAACAGATGTAGTCGGTGTAGAGGTGCTTCCCTGCCCTGCAGCTGATGTTTTTTGCGACTCATCAGGAAGTGTTTTGGCTGTCCCCTTCTTGATCCCACCTTTCTTGGCCTTTTTGGAAGAAGAGCTGGCTGCTTTTGATGAAGAAGTTCCATCTGAAAAGTCATCATAGGAATAGGCTGTCGCAAGCAATCCTGTCAGTTCTTCTGCATCTTTGACATCTGCACTTTCCGACTGTACTTTCTGGGATATCCCGGCCTTTCCCTGAACACCGGTCACAGTAACTGCTGCAATCACTGCGGCTGCCGGAAGAAGTTTGATATAATTTTTTCTGTCCGGAAAATTCTTTTTATCCTGTTTTTTCATAATGTCTCCTGCATATCTGTAAACGTACAAAAGCAGGGGCTGTTAAAAAACGCCCCCGTCTTTTGTAATGGTTCTATAACTTTTTATTTTACAGTTACTTTAAATTTCGCTGTCATACCGCTGCACTTAACTGTAATCACTGCAGTTCCTTTCTTAACGCCTTTTACAACGCCTTTGGAAGTTACAGTTGCAACCTTTTTGTCGCTGCTTGTATAAGTAACTTTTCCGCTCGGAACTGCACTTGCTTTAATGGTAGTTGTCTTACCTTTTTTGATGGTTGCTGCTGCTTTTGCAAGCTTCAGAGATGCATTTTTAACTTTAAGTGTTACTGCTTTCTTGTATTTTCCAACCTGTACTGTGATCTTGACTGTTCCGGCTTTCTTTGCTGTTACAACACCCTTGGAATTTACTGTCGCTACCTTTTTGTTGCTGCTTGTGAACTTCGCTGTTCCGGAAACACCTGTCTTAGTTACTGTGATCTTTGTGCTGGTCTGACCTTTGGTATAAATAGTTGTTTTTGCTGCTTTGGCTGCAATACCCGGATTCTTAACAGTTACTTTGCAGGTAATCTTTGCCTTTCCTGCTGTAGCTGTAATCACTGCTATACCTGCTTTCTTCGCTGTTACAACACCTTTGGAGCTTACAGTTGCAACGCTCTTGTTGCTTGTTGCATATTTTACAGTTCCACCGATTGCAGATGTTGCTTTCAGTGTATAGGAAGCCGGTGTTCCTCCAACATAAACAGTGACTGCTGTTTTGTTGATGGACATTGCATTCTTAACTGTTACTTTGTAAGTTGCTGTCTTTCCATTCAGAGTAGCAGTGATATTTGCTGTACCTGCTGCTTTTGCTGTCACAACACCCTTGGAGTCTACAACTGCAACCTTGGTATTGCTGGATTTCCATGTTACGGTTCCTGCCAGGTTTGTTGTTACTTTGAGAGTTGTGGATGTTTTATCCTGAGTATAAAGTGTTCCTGAAGCTGCATTGAGTTTGAACTCAGCTTTTACGAGGGAATCAATTGCTTCTCTGAGATGACCGATCTGCTCATTTACGCCATACTGTGTCTGCTCTGCGATATTCTCAAGCATCTCTTCGCATTCCTGAAGTTCATTCTGAATGCTCTCATAGTTTGCAGTCCAGCTTTCCGGTGTGTAATCACTTTCTTTAAGAGCCTTTGCTTCTTCAATGATGTTCTTCAGAGGAGTGGAATCTGCATCACCTGCCGGTTTTGCAATATTCTCTTCCGTTGCCTGGAACTGAATTGTGTAGTCCGCATATCCAAGTGCATATACTGTTAATGTCCAGTAGCCTGTTCCATCATATCCTTCCGGAAGCTGGCAGCGCTGAGATTCAGTAAGACCGAGCTGAATGCCCATAGATTTATGCATCCAGTTGTCTGCAGCAAATTTTGTTCCATAAGACTGAATGGCATTTGCGTAGCTGCTGTCATTTCCATAGTATGTCCATTTAACAGCCTGCATTGCGCCACCGAGATCACCATAGTTTCCTGTAAGGTCAACTCTGAGGAATTCTCCATAAGAACCATTTCCTGGTTTTACAGTATAGGTTACTCCTTCTGCAGTCTTAAGAGCAGTATCTTTGATACCGGAATCACTTCCGTTTGCTCTTGCACTGAAGCTGAAGGTTCCGTCTTCATTTTTTGTAACAGTTTTCAGACCGTTTGTCTTTGCAGTAACATCTGCTGTCAGACTGTAAGACTGAAGATTTACTTCTCCGAATCCACCTGTCAGTGTTCCATCATTCTCTACAACTGCATAAGTATTTTTGAATGCTTCATAATCAGATGTCTTTACTTTTACAGGAACATACTTCAGACCGGTTACTTTGTAATCTGTCATTTCATCTGTTGTACCATCCTCAAATGTAAGACTTCCACGATTATAAGTAGCTTTCTTACCATCTGTGAATACAACTGTGTTTCTGCCTTCCCAATGAGAAACTGTGTAAGAGCCCTTGCTTCCTTCAATCACTGCAACTGCCTGGAAGCTTCCTCTGTGAAGACCATGGTTGGTCGTTGCTCTTGTTACCGCATCAAATGCACCAAGATCCGTCTCACTTCTTCTGTCCTTTGCATCGGAAGAAGAAGCATCACCTGCTGCATAGACGCCTTCTGCTGCCCAGTACTGAGCCCAGGTAAGTCCTGCATATACATATTTATATTCTGCAGCCACATAGTCAAATGTAAGATCATCATATGCGCTGGAAGTTACAACGAATTTGGTTCCATTTGTTACTTCGATATCTGTAAGATCCAGTGTTCCGTCTTCTTTGACGATCACCTTCGCACCTTTTCCGGTAGCCTGATAGGTTTTATCGCCTACTGTTACAGCTGTAATTGTCTTGATATAAGCGCTCAGCTGTTCTTCTGTGGCACCCTCTGCCGGTACCAGTTTATTATTTTCAGAATCATAAACTGCCGGTACCGCTGCTTCTTTCACACTGAAAGTTGCCTGAATTGGTGCATATTCACCATTTGTATCGCTGATGACCAGAGTGTGGGAGCCTGCTTCCAGTGTTCCGGTTGTGATCTTGCCGTCTGCATATACAACTTCTGTTCCATCAACCGCATATTTTGCTGCAAATCCCTCCGGAAGAGTTCCATCCAGAGTAACTACTGCTTCTGTATCTGTTGTGTGGATACCTGTAACCTCTGCTGTCACGCCGGTTTTAGTCAGGACTTTTTCATCGTTGACATCAAATGTAATAATACCCTTATCTGTATAATAGGTAACGCTGTCAATGGTTTTGCCCATCATGGATTTATAATGTTCAGATGAAGTCGGGCATCCATGAACACTTGTCGTGAATCCTGTGCACCATGCCAGTTCATAGCCTTTCCAGATATTTTCCAGATGACGCATACCGTACTCTGTACCATCTGTTGTATTAACCGTTGCACCATAGATTTTATCCGTGCTCGTACTGATCAGGGAAGAGAAAGTTTCATTATTGATCTTCAGCTGATAATCTCCATATTTGCTCTGTGTTTTCAGTTCTGCTGTTGCTTCAACTGTTTTCTCCTGTGCACCCTTAACATCACTGAAGGTAAAGCTTCCATCTTCATTTACTGTCAGTTCTTTATAATAACCCGGAACTTCTGACAGTACATAATAAGAGTAGGAAGCATTCTCGATCAGAGAATCTTTTCCTGTATAAGTATTGCTTGCTGTCTGTCCTTTGTTTGTGACTGTGATCGTTACGGAATCATCGTCTGTCACCTTTTTCTGATCCTTCAGAAGTGCAAGATCACTTACTTTAACAGGGAAGGTGACACCTGCCAGATTTGTTCCTTCTACATCTGTATGATAAGCTGAATTTCCATTCATCATACCCGCTGTTCTGGATTTGTTCAATGTAGCAGAGGTAAATGCATCGACTTTGACATCGTTATTCTTTAATTCTGCCTTGTAAAAATCATCATAAGGAATGTTCATAAGAACATATGCTTCCCCTTCTGTCTGCTCAGCACTCACCTGATCAGAAAACTCCTCATCAGAAGTCTCTGAAGTAAACAGTGCTTCTTCGTCCGATTCTGTTTCTTCTGCAGGCTCCTCTGCATCAGAAGCATTATCTTCTGTCACGTCTACATCCTCTACATCAGCCGGATCTTCTGTATCTACCTCTACATCAGCTTCTGATTCCTGTGTTTCCTCTGCTTCAACGGTATCCGCAACCACATCGCTGTCTGAGAAATCCGCCGCCATAGCTGCCGCCGGCATACTTGTCATTACCATAGCTGCACTGAGCACTACAGGAGCTACTTTTTTTAACAATTTCTGGTTTGCCATCTTCTTCCTCCTCTTTCTTTCCGTTAGCTATTTCTAACTATTATTTTATACCACAAACCCACATCCCTGTCTATGCTTTGGTTAGATTTTTCTAACCCTTAAATTGACTTTTTTTCTCATGTAAATGCTTATTGGTTGGTTTTTTTCATTTAAAGCAGAACAAAATACACCTGTTATATCAGGTGAACTTTCCCGATACAACAGGTGTACTTTCTATTTATTCGTAACTGTTCAATACCCTCACAGTTATATTTATTCGATTTTGTAACTGTTCAGTACCCTCACAGTTACGAGTCAAAATGCATTCCAAATCACCTTCGGTGATGGCATTTTGCCTTGTATGTCTCGGGATTTTGGCAAAAAACATGCCAAAACGCCTCGCGGGATACTACCTTCTGAATAGTTACTCGATTTTACTTTGCAGTCTCTTAAATGCTTCTCTGCTCTCTTTCCATGCCTTCGGTGTACCACCGATGATCGAGCAGCCTTCATGAAGCGTGATCGGACTTCCGTCGATCTGTGTGATCACACCTCCTGCCTCTTCCAGGATTACGGAGGCAGCCGCATAATCGTATGGCTGAAGCTTAAGTTCCAGGTAAACCGTATTGCTTCCAGATGCTGCACGACAGAGTCCCAGTGCTGCGGAACCGCCGCAGCGGATAGAAAGACTGTTCTGGAACATCTCTTTCACCACGCGGAACAGCCAGTCTATACCGGCCTCATTATACCGTGCACAGCCAAATTCAACAATTCCCTCTGTCACGGATTTATCTGCGAGATAAAGCCGTCTGCCATTAAGATAGCTTCCTTTACCACGGATTGCGACATACATTTCATTGATATATGGATGATAGACAAAACCAGCGATCATCTTCTCCTTATGAGCCAGACCTACGGAGATGCAGCTGTGATGATAATCAAACATAAAGTTCGTCGTGCCATCGATCGGATCTATGTAAAAGGTAAATTCACCTTCTGCCTCCGCACCCGCGTTGCCCTCCGTATCTTCCTCGCCAAAGAAAGCCGCCCCCGGCAGGATTTCACTGAAACCTCTGATCAGGAATCTCTGTATTTCCATATCATAGTCCGTGCAGAAATTTGCCAGTCCCTCTTTCTGGTGAACCATGGCATCCGACGGTCTTGCCTTGACCATTTTCTTTCCGGCATCGCGGATCAGGCGCTCAATCGCACGATATCTTGCATCCATTCGTTCCTTCGGATCTTCTTTGATCTCAGGTGTGGCATTTTCTCCCATTGCTTCCGATACAGAACAATCCATGGACGGATTCTCCTGCATTTCATATGTGCCGAAAGATTTCTGCTCCTCATCCGCGGATCTCCACGGTGTTACATCCCAGCCGCCAAACCTGCGGATCGCTCCCTCGATTTTTCGACGTGCACGGTCAAAGCCCCAGTACCAGATACCACCGAGGAGCCCGCCAACGGTATTAAAACACAGATCCGTAAGCTGGAACGTTCCAAGCTTGAAAAACAACTGGCTGAACTCTATTCCAAGGGAAAACAGGAAACTGATCTTAAAACTTAAAATCAGCACATCCTGAATACTTTTTTCTTTGAAATGCTCTTTCTCTTCTCCTGCCCAGAGCAGCAGAACCATAAAAGGCAGAAAGAGAACAAGATTCTCAAAATTCTCTGTATAAAGATTTCCGTCATTGTATAATCCCCAGATACCAAGCACATGATCGAGCGGATTTCCCCAGATGCTCCGGCACAAAATTGTCCGAAACAACATCATTCCAACATAAAATGCCAGGAAGAAATGCCGTCTGAACCAGGCACTTGTCTGGAAATTCCGGATCCATGCCCGAACCACCGGACCGGCTCCCTGCTTCCGTCCAAGCATATAAACACACATGACAAGTGCAGCCAGCAAAAGGGATGCGCCTGCCGTCTGATAAAAAGCGGCCAGTACGTCTGCAAGGATTTTTACAACAATTTCCATAATATTTCACCTCCATTTATTCATGCACAATAATTTGCGTTCAACCTGTATCTTTATTGCAATGCTTTTCTTGTCAGTTCATAATAAAAAATATACTGCTGCATGATGCCACGAAGTCCATGGTATCGACGATTTGGAAATCCTCTTTTATAATGTTCCTCCAGAACCTGGCGGATATGTGTATCAATTGGAAAAGCATCCATATGGTGAAGTGCAAACAGACAGATACAGTCGGCTACCTTTTCGCCTACCCCGCTGAGTTTCATAAGTTCCTGTTTTGCTCTTCGGTAATACCGCATATTGTAAAGTTTTTCCAGAGAAATTTCTCCCTTCAGAATGCTCTGCGTAGTTTCCACCAGATATCTGGCGCGATATCCCATTCCAAGTACACGAAGTTCCTCTTCTGTCGCAGTTCCCAGCTGCTGTGGAGTTGGAAAACTCCAGTATTCCATGCCATCCAAAGACACTTTCTTCTCACCGTACCGTTTACATAATCTGTCAATACATCCACGGATCCTGGTGATATTGTTCTGCTGCGAGATCAGAAATGTAATGATCATCTCCCAAAGATCCTGTCTGAGGATTCTAATCCCACTGCCACTCGCTGCCGCCGCACAGAGATAACGATCCCGCGGATTGATTTTTTCTATGTATCCCCCATAATCCGCATCCAGATCAAAATACGGGACCCAGTAACAGAGGAACTCCACGTCACTGCAATAAAAAGTTACGATCGTTCCTTCCTGTGTGAGCTTGAGATACTGGTCTCCCGCGATCAGTTCATATGTATTTTCTTCTGTCTCTCTCATTCGAAAACACTGTCCGGACTGACAGATTTCTTTCAGACTGAAATTATCCAATTCTACAGTAATCATTTTCGCTCCAATTCCTCTCTACATCTGATGTCGAACTACCTTATATTCATCACCGGAGCGATAATACGGACATTCCTTGTATTCCGTGCTGATAAAACGATAATATTCATCCTCATCCAGATTCACATCACAGAAATAGCTCTCACTCTCTTCATCATATGCATAATTTGCACAATAATCACAACTTGTTGCTTTCATCGTATCCTCTTTCCTATTCCCATATCTTCCATGGTGCTTTTCCACTCTGCCAGAGCTCTTCCAGGAGATTTTTTTCACGGAGCGTATCCATGCACTGCCAGAAACCTCTGTGACGGTATGCATTCAGCTGTCCCATACGTGCCGCTTCTGCCAGCGGATATTTCTCAAACACAGTATCGTCTCCCTCGATAAGATCCATGATGGAAGGCTCCAGAACCATAAATCCTGCATTGATCCAGCCGCCATCCTCTTTTTTCTTCTCTTTAAAATTGGTGATCGTGCCATCATTTTCGATGTCAAGGATACCGAAACGACCTCCCGGCTGTGCCGCGGTGATCGTTGCCATCCTGCCATGAGAACGATGATATTTAAGAAGCTCCCGGATATTAATATCTGCCACGCCATCTCCATACGTCAGCATAAAAGTATCCCCATCGAGGTATTCCTTTACTCTCTTGATACGTCCTCCTGTCATAGTGTTCAGACCGGTATCCACCAGAGTCACCTTCCATGGCTCCAGGACATTATTATGTACGATCATCTTGTTTTCCTGTGTAAAATCAAAGGTAATATTACTGTTGTGAAGATAATAATCTGCAAACCATTCCTTGATCACATGCTGCTTATATCCACAGCAGATCACAAATTCATTAAATCCATATGCCGAATACATTTTCATGATATGCCAGAGAATCGGCTTCTCTCCGATCTCGATCATCGGCTTCGGTTTCAGATGGCTCTCCTCACTGATACGGGTTCCAAAACCACCTGCTAAAATCACAACTTTCATATTTATTCTCCAATCCATTTCCTTTTATCTGTTTTCATGTATGATCATTTTATTTTCTATTCTAATACAATCCCTGAAAAAAAGGAAGTGCTTATCGCTCATCAAAGAATGTGCCCGTATCTGTCCCGCGAAGTGTTTTGGCATAAACATGGAAAGCACCTCCTCACATCCTCGATCTAAGAGGATGCAAAGAGGTGCTCTTTATATCGTTACTGTTCACTCCGTTCGCAGTAACTTGGTCAAAATGCATTCCAAATCACCTTTGGTGATCATTTTGCTCTTGCAGCTTTCTTTGCTTCTTTTGCTGCTTTGTCTTCTGCCCACAGTTTATCTGCCACCGGAGCCCATTCTTCTGCATAATGTACGCACTTGCTGCAGAGATGTTCTGGTGTCTCCTCGGACTGAAGATCTGTAGAATGTGCACCGGATTCTTTTACGATACGCTGCAGGATCTCCGGATTCTCCAGCATCGGACATGGACGGAGCATATTGTCATTAAACGGCTGGTTGTCATGGTAAGCCATGAACAGAGGCTGTTTCAGAATCTCAAGGATTGTATTCTCATGAATATTTCCATTGGAATAATGGATAAATACACAAGGCTCTGCGTCACCATTTGCATTGATATGGAAGTAGTTTCTTCCTCCTGCGATACATCCGCCTACAAATTCACCGTCATTCTGGAAATCCATGGTAAAAATTCCAGGGCCATGCTCCATATTACGGATCTCTCTTACACGGTTCTTCACATAAATTCTCTGTTCCGGATTCAGAAGCAGATCAACAGAAGCCGCATTTCCAACCGGCATATAGTGGAAATAGAGAGCATAACGACAGCCTTTTTCTACAAGCATATCGATAAATTCTTCGCTGGTAACACTCTTGTAGTTTGCACTTGTATAGCAGATAGAAGTACCAAACACAAGACCATGCTCTTTCAGCAGATCCATCGCATGCATAACTTTGCCATAGACACCTTCTCCACGGCGAAGGTCATTAACCTCTGGTTCTCCTTCTACGCTCAGTGCAAGATACAGGTTTCCGACCTCCTGCATCTGTTTGCAGAGTGCTTCATCGACAAGGGTACCATTGGTATATGCAAAGAATACACAGTCATTATGTTTCCTGCAAAGTTCAATGATATCTTTTTTTCTTACCATCGGTTCTCCACCGGTCATCATATAGAAATAAATACCAAGTTCTTTACCCTGTGTCACGATAGAATCCATATCGTCAAAAGAAAGATTCAGTTTATTGCCGTATTCTGCTGCCCAGCATCCTGTACAATGAAGATTACATGCACTGGTTGGATCCATCAGAATGATCCACGGAATATTACAGTTATGGATTTTTCTCATTTCACGGATTGTTTTGGTTCCATTATAGAAGGCTTCAAATCCAAGATTCATAAGTGTGGTTTTGAGCACATTCGGGTGAAGTTCTTTTACCATGGAAGTTATGTAACGGTTTAATGTATATTCCGGATTACAGGCAACCTTTCTGATATATTCCCAGTTCACATCTGTCTGCAGATCCTTCATGTTCTTTTCTGCAATATCAATAATCTTTTCATACGCCTCGTCAGGGTTTTTGTTTACCTGGCCAAGTGCATAATCTACGACTCCTGAAAATACTTTCTTTGCTGCTGCATGTGTTATCTTATTCATTAGTATTTCCTCCTCTGTTCCATCTTCCTTATTACCTTATCTGTTTTTTCAGATCTGTATTCCTCAAAATGGAAGAAAACCCTCAGGTGTTTGTTATTTTTTTATCATCTTCATTATATTCATCAGCAGCTTCCTTTTTCAATGGACAAAAAGAGGTCAATGGTAAATTCTTATACCATTGGCCTCTTCTGTAAGGTGTTGTATTTTGGAGTTATTCTACGTAATAAACATAGGAATCTTTTCTTGGGGCAGCCTTTGGTGCATCACCGTCTGCGTAGCCAAGGATGCAGTGTCCGATTCCTTCGTAATCGCCCTCGATTCCAAGAGATCTGAGGAGTTCTTTGCCTTCTTCACTCTCGAATTCTTCTTTGGCTCTGTGGATCCAGCAGCTTCCGATTCCCTGTGCTTCTGCTTCCAGCATCAGATTTCCCATAACGAGGCTTCCGTCATAAATGTATGTCGGACGTGCCTTGTCAGCCAGCACGATCAGAACGACCGGTGCGCCGTAGAACGGATCGATCTCAACTCCCATGATCTTTGCATTCATGGCAGAAAGTTTATCGCGGAGCTCCTTGTTTGTCACAGCAATGATGATCGGAGACTGTTTACCCATTCCTGTTGCCGCGTAGGTTCCTGCTTCGATGATCTTCTCAAGTCTGTCCTGCGGGATCATGTCGCTTTTGTATTTGCGGATGCTTCTTCTGCTTTTGATCGTTTCAAGTACGTCACTCATGTTTTTTACCTCCTATTTCTTGCTGCGGTATGCTTCTGCTTCCCAGTGTGTAATGAAATATGTAATGTCATCTGTCATCTGCAGTGCTCCGCCAAAGCTCTCTGCATATACTGCAAGTTTGATGGCATCTTTGACCAGGAGCTGTGCTTTTGCAGCTTTTCCCTTGTCATCTTCCATAATAAAGCCGCCAACGCCCTGTACCAAGATCAGTCTTGGCTCTTTATCATTCTCTGCCATAAATGCATCCAGTACTTTCTTAGCCTGCTCGATCTTTTCTACAAATAACGGATATGGTCCGCAGTACACAATATGATCCGGAGTAAATGGTTTCAGAAGCGGTGCTGCTGATACTTTGTCCTTTACGAAATTGTCCATTTCTGCTGCCGGCACAACTTCCACCGCATGTCCCAGTAATTCGGAAAGTTTCTGCGCAGCCTGCTCCTTCTCCGGTGTGACAGCTTCGCTTACGTCAGCGGTTCTTTTAACCTGTTTCTCTAACTTACTGATGACGCCGTCAAATAAAACGCCAATCTCCTCCACAGTATCTGCCGCAACAAAAATGCCGTGATTCTGAAGCAGAAGAACCTGAACATCCTTTCCGGTTTCTTCTTTGTAGGCGTTCATTTTCTCGTAACAGATGCGTGCAAGTGTATATCCCGGTTTGCAGATATCGATCCAGAGAACATCTTTGCCCAGAAGTTCCTCGCAAAGTGCCTGTGCGCCCTTTCCGCAGGTCAGGCCGTTGACAAGAGTCGGGTGAACATGCAGTACATAAGTATAGGCAAATAAATTGTGGAGCAGTGCTTCTACGCTTGGACGTTTGGTCTTGTCATCATCTGTCACCGCCGCCATGACATCTGCAAGGTATGCAGACTCACGTTCGACATCGTTTGCCGGATATTCTGTTTCCATAATCTCATTCAAACGCGCTCTGTCCATCTTGACAAAGCCTTCTGCCTTGATCGTGGCAAGCTGTGTACCTGAGCCCTTGACATAAAGTGTTGTGTCATCCTTGACAGAAGTATTTCCCCCACCAGCCAGAACATAAGCCGGATTACTTCCATATGTGTTGGACATTTTTACTAAAGTTAAAAGATCCATAATTGAAATTCCTCCGTTTTTTTATTAATAATTATAAGCACTTTTGGAGGGGAAAACAATCCTTTTCTTGGGGGTTGGGAAAATCTGTATTATACTGGTTACTTATGTTATACTGTAGCTATGTCACAAACTTTTGAAGGAGGCATTTCCGTGTACGAAAAAGCAATTATTTTTAACTCTCTGATCTATTCTGTCTGGTGTTTTTATTTCAGCCGGCAGATTCTGAAAGAACGGTTCACTCCTGTTAAAACAGCCGTCATTATTCTTCTCACCCATGTAGTTATTATCCTTGGCGGACGCCGGCTTTTTCCTAATGGTATACCATTTATCCTTGTTCATACAGCCAGCATCCTGTCCATATTTCTCTGGCATTACGGCTCTGTAAAAAGAAAATTACTCACTTATTGCCTCTACACAGGCATGGCAATGCTATTGGAAATGCTGATCATGTCTCTTTTTTCCTTTGCTCAGAGACTGCTCTATCACCGTCTTTCCTCTATGATTGGCGAGATTTCTGTCCAGACCTCTACCGACCTGATTATTCTGTCCATAATCTTCCTTATCGTCGGAAGCCCTATGTGTAAAATAATCGCAGATTTCACCGGTGCCGTCAGCAGATTTTCCAGTATCCTACCTATAGTACAGATTATCTTTCCCTATTACTGGTTCTGCATCGTATTATCCATGATCTACGCCTTCAATGTTCCTTTCGGATCGTACCTGTTTCTTTTTGCTGCTATAACAGTTCCGGTCGTTCCGATCTTTATTTCAGGTATCAGGAATCTTTATCTTCAGGAAAAGAATCGTATTCTCCGTGAAAAACAGGTCAGTCTTAAGAAGGAACAGCTGGAACTTATGAATAGCCTGGAGCTGGAATATCAGGATCTGCGTAAATGGAACCATGACATCGAAAATCATCTGCTTTCCATGAACTATCTGATGAAAACTGAAAAATATAACGAAGCCAGACAATACCTGGACAGCATTTCCAAGTAAGGAGGCACTTATGAACAACAGAATTATCCGAAAAGCTATTTTTATTCTTCTTCCAGTAACCATATGTATCTGTTTTTACTGTATCTTTCACGACGAATTGTCCGCAGGTGCCACTCCCGTTTTTACGCTTCTTATGTCCTTTGCTTCTGTTCTGTCTATTGCCGGGCTCTTTTATCTGCTTTACTCAATCACCAACGATACTCTGAAAGACGCCCGCCAGGAAGCCGAACTCCTTGCGCTGAACCAGCAGCAGAAACTGAAGGAACAGCAGAGCCAGACTCTTGCCAGCCGCCGACAGCAGACACTTTCTTTGCAGGAAAATGTACAGAGGGATCTCCATACATATGAAACTCTGATGGACAATGGACAATATGAAGAAGCGGCCCGCTGCCTTGAAGAATTAACTTCCACTTTCCAGAAGGAGCGTTTCCATCCGATCTGCGGCGACAATCTGATCAATGCCATTCTCGACAGTAAACGCCAGATCGCTTCGCAGTACAATATCCGGACTACCTTTCAGCTTCTGCTCCCGGAAAAAATGAAGATCGAAACCAGCGACCTCAGCAGCATCTTCTTCAACCTGATGGATAACGGTATCGAATCCTGCCAGAACTCGCATTCTTCTGACCCGTTCATTCAGATCACCGCAAGCCAGAACGCAAACTTTCTCACCATCCATATGACCAACAGCAAGGATCCTTCTTACAAGTTTAACCACAAAACAAACAAGACCGACTCCTGGGCTCATGGATTCGGTCTTGCGATCATTGAAGAAATTGCTTCAAAGTATGATGGAAGCTGTCAGTGGATTGATGGCGGGGATGTGTTTGAGTCGGTGGTGATGGTGGAGGTGGGGTGAAGATTCTTCACCTCCTACCACCTTTCACACTGCATACCGTCTATATCTATCATATCTTCCTGCATATTTGTGCATGTCATACAATAGTCCTGTCCATCATATGTAACAAACATATCTACCACCAGATTACCATTTCCGTCTGTTCCAAAAGACATACTGTCAATTAACAGCTCTCCGGTGTCATCAGTGAATTCTCCATAGGTAGAATCATAATAACTTTCTTTTACATAACGCCCATTTGCATTCGTACCAAAATAAAAATACAATTCTCCTTCCTCTGTCTCTCTCCAGTCTCCAGACAGATACTCTGTCAGATATTCTGCCAATAATGTTCCACTGTCTTCATACACCTGGATCTTTACCAGTTCTTCCATTGCTCCAATATAATTCTCTGCTTTATATTGTTTCTTCGCGCGGGCATAAATGACAGCTTCAACATCCTCGACTCCTGGTGAATTCAGCAATTCATCTGCTTTTCCATAAAAAGAAATTTTCATCAGCTCATTTGCCGCCGCTTCATAATCCTGATTTGCAATCTTCCTTTGTGCATCATATACAGTGAATTGTAAATACCCCCAAAATGAAACAGCTGCAAAAGCTGCCACAGCCACAAGGATCAACGGCATTAACCGTCGATAATCCACCGGAGGTTTTGCCTGCACCTGCAAAATTCTTCCACAGCCTGTGCACATGGACGCATTCGAATCATTCCACGCGCCACATGACGGGCACTGTGTCTGTGCTCTGTTATGTCGATTTTTCATTTTCATCCTCCTGATTCTTCCGTCCTATTCCTCAAATTCCGGTTCCTCTATAAGACATTTGTCCACCTGATCAATAAATTTATCTACATATTCCTTCAATGGTGCATCATAAATCCTGATTTTCATATTATCAGCGTCCGCACTGTATGAAATAGCTGTATTATCATCGCCAAACTCCATATTGACATTCAGGAACATCTTTTTTAACGCATCGTCCTGCAGTTCATATCCGATTCGGTAATCAAACCAATCCAGCATCTCCGGATAAAATTCCAGAAAACTCTCCGGTTCATTCGCCCAGATAATAAAATTCACACCTTTTTCTGGTCCTGCTTCTACCATTTGGATCAGTCGTTCTCTTGGTGATTTCTCATAAGTAGTAGAATGGGAAAGAATTTTCTTTGCACGATTCAGACCCGCAAAAATAACAAAATGCCTTTCATGTATTCCCTCTTCGATTTCCTTCTCCATCTGCTCAAGGCCAAACATTACTGTCGATTTACCGAATACACGAATCTGCTGCGGGTAACATGCCGCAAGTTCATTCAAGATATCATAAGAAGCAAAATTCTTGTGTCCGTTACTGAAATCAAAATATGTGATAATCGGTTTGTCCGGAAGAATACCGTCGTTCATAACAATCGCATTAAAAAGAATACTCATTGCAGAGATACCAAGGATTCGTTTTACCCTTCCATCCTCCGGACCTGCAATCAGAAGATTCTGGGCTTCATCGGAATACAATCTCATCTCAAACTGCTCATCCAGTGTCAGTGATTTTGCAAAATACAGCGGGCAGCCCAGCTGCTTTTCCTCCGGAAGCCTTCCTTCCTCTGTAAATGCAGTCAGCGGATGATCTTTAGCGTCAGACAGATTGTTGATATCAAGAATCATCGGACTGTCATCCAGATTCCGGTCATATTCCAATTCCTGCTGTCTCTCTTCAATCTGTTTCAGTGTTGCTTTTAACGATTCTCTGTTGAAATAAGCTATTCTGAAAATCCTGTTGGAGTCCTTATCGCCACCATTGTCATTAAAAATACCACTTCCTACATCCATATTTGCCAGCATCGGTATTCCCGGATTGTCTGCATCCAGAATCATTTTTGCAACTTCTTCTGTTGACTGAAGTGCAACACGATTCAGCATCTGATGATAAATGTCTCTGCAGCTTTCCGGAAGTTTCTGAGATGCCAGTACAACGTAGACTCCCCATGCACGTCCCTGTTTTACAAGCTGCTGAAGATATTTAAAGCATTCTTTGGCCGTATCTGTATCCGAATCTACAAACATTTCATGAAATTCATCCATAATCAATATTGTTCGTCCAATTTTTCGATTTGGATATTTGTCATTGTATTCTTCAATCAGTGAAAGTCCATTCTTTTTAAATAATGATGATTCTATTCTCGCATGTTCTTCACACAAATATTTTAATACAGCCAGCCCATATTCCGGGGTCGTATCTGTGGAAATCACCTTGAAATTTGGCAGATTATATTCTGAATATACTTTGAATTCTACACCTTTTTTGAAATCAAGAAGATATATCTGAACATCTTCCGGGCCGTAATGGAGAATCGTGCTTATGATAAAGCTATGTAAAAATGTAGACTTACCAGAACCAATTGTACCAGAAATCAGCATATGGTGCTGTGTCCTATGAATGCCTCCAAAGCCAATTTCAACAACCTTGTTTGCCCCTTCCAGACCCACTGGAATCGAAATTCCTGATTCATCTGGAAGATACTGGAACCATTTTTCTTTATGATCCAGCAGATTGTCCGAAACTTCGTTATAATCTATGATAATCCGCTCAGATTTCTTTATGCCTTCATTCAATTTCTGCAGGATCTCTGTTCTTTCAGAAACATCTGGAAGTTTGATCGGCAGCATATCAATATCTTTTCTTCCATTATGTTTCATCTTCATCCTGCCATGCTCAAAGATAAATCTGTCATTTTTTGCAAGAGCATCACTTCCAAGCCCCAGTTCCAGAGAATTATGATTTCCTGAAACAAAACAGAATACGCCACACTCTGGACCGCTGCTGAGAATCTGCTGCAATAACCGGCATGCTTCCATATCAAAATTCTGCTTTGCAAAATCAGCAATGAACAGAACGTGAAGTGGTTCTGCATTTTTGCCCACAACTTTATTGTATTCAACAATATTCGGATACACGCCCTTTAAACAATCCTGTGTTACATGTGAGATCTGCGAAACCAGCTCTTCCAGCTTTTCTTTCATTCGATCTGTTTCATGCCAGATCTTTGTGGAAATGATTCGCTCATCATGTTCGCCCAGAACAGAAAACATGGCAAAATTCTTACCCAGATCGAGCGGATCAAACATAGTTACACGAAGCTTTCCTGCCGGGATGCTCTGGAACAGCCGCATTTCAATCGCTGCCAGATATTCCAGTGCCATCTCTCTGCTTTCAAAGTCATATTCTATAATCTTATTAAAGGTTTCTGATGCAAAACTCTGCCCATACGGGAATGTCAGGTATTTTCTTCCTTTTCTCATTTCTGCACAAAAGTCAAACTCCTTGGCGAGCATTTCAACAGCCGCAGCAGTCATACTGTCCCCTTTGAATTTGGACAGTTCCAGTGCACTGACTGCCAGATGAACTGTCTCCGGCATTTCCTTAACCAGCTCCATCTGCTGATTTAACGGAATCTGAAGCTGACATTTTTCTATATCTGCTCGAATTGTTTTGGAATGAAAATTCTCTACCTGTTTTTCAAAATTTTTTCGGATATCACTCAGCAATTGCGTATGGCGGGTTTCTTCCTGATTCTTCTTCTTGATATATTCAGCCATTATCTGTGCATTTGTTGCATTATATGCCCGGTCTGCTTCCAGTCCCTTTTCCTGAAAATAACGTTCATTCACCATCCCCTGAAGATCATCTTTAACACTTTCTTTCAGTGCTTCGAACGCATCCAGTATTTTGTCATGCTGCTGCATGATCTGAACAATTTGTGTATACTGCCTGCCTCTTGCATTTTTGTGATGCAGAAGATCCCCACATTCCAGATACTTATCATTTGCCTGAGCCATACTGTCTGATATTTCTGATAAACGTTTTCTTATGGTTTCTCTCTCCTGAACCTTCGCAGCTCTTTCTGCCTGATTCTGTTCTTTTTGCTGTTTTGTCCCGTTTACGCTGTCATTTGCTTTACTGTTTCTTTCTCTGTTTAATTCAGCTTCTTCGTCTTCTGTTCTCTTGTTTTCATCTCTGATCTTTGAAGCATAATTTTCAATCACTTCTGTCAACTGCAATGGAAGAAGTTCCATTGCAGCATAAATTTCTTCCAAAGAAGTTTCCCTGCTTTTTCCCTCTGTGCCCATAGTTTCTCCTCTTATCGTCCTTTTCTTTACTCTTTAATCCTCGTATTTCTCATCTGAATATCCTTTTCTTTTTAATGACTCTACGAAAGGATTCAAAATTCCCTTCCACATCATACGAAACCATTTCTGTGATCCAAAATGTTTTACCAGACCTGGACTTACCGCATAATATCCTCTGATAAATAATCTGCCCAGTTTATATTTCGCCAGATGATAATCTCTGAATCTTCGCAGTACCCAGACACTCGGGTAATCATAAGAACCATATACACAGGTTGCAATGTAACAGCCTCCAGACTTCTGATTCCCGTTATTATCCGGTCTGTAAGAGACGCTGTTCCCAGACTGATATACATTCCCACCATTTACCTGTCCATTCATAGAGCCATCTGTGCCATACACACCATTTAGCAGATCGTCTCTCATTTCCTGTGCCATCTGTTTTTGCATATCGTTCAGCTGTGTACTGTTCATAGCTTCCTGCAGCAGATCAGCTGCTTTTCGATGGTCTTTCGCTGTTCCTGTTCCATCTATATAGCATACTGCCAAATAATAGTTACATCTTTTGTGGCCTTCATTTACACTTCTTTCAAGAATTTCAAATGCCTGCGATTCTTTCCCATTCTCCCTGTAAACATCCGACAGCTTCATAATCGCATCTTCATATATAGAACTTGTTTTATCCGGATACTCACGAATTCCTTCTTCATAGTATTTCTCTGCAAGAATAAAGTTCTGTGTACTGCCCTCTTCGCTATATGCCCTTCCCAGATTAAGTTTAGTGTGAGAAATATCAGATCGTGGATCTGCATTCTCTAAAACAAAGGTAAAATATCGGATAGCTTCTGCTGTATCCTGTGGAGCACCATCCTGTCCATACAGATACGCCAGAGCTACCAGATCCGCACAGTGAACATTTCCAATATCTGCTGCTTTTTTCAGATAGAGATAGGATTTCTTTCTCTCTTCTTCTGTACCGATCACTCCATGATGCAGCATATCTGTATATTCAATTATGCAGCCAAAATCATTCTGTTCCATTCCTTTTTGGGCACATATCGCTGCTTCACTGTATCGTCCCTGTTCTTTATACAGTCTGCAAAGTCTGTAAATCGCATTAATATTTCCAAGTTCGCCTGCTTTTTTCCACCATTTTTCCGAATCTTCACATTCTCCCAGACGAATCATAGCTTCCTGATCATTTATTTCTTCTGCTGCTTCTTTCAGCAGCTGGATCCCTTCTGCCTTTTTATCTGCATATTTCTCGTCATATATGTACAGTTTTCCAAGAGTCGTTTTAGACGCAGCATTTCCATTTCTTATTGACAATTTCAAATACTTTTCTGCCTCTGGATTTCTCTGTGTTGCATAATGCTCGCTGAGAATGTATGATCCTCTCTGATCGCCGAAATCTGCTGCTTTTTTCAGGTATTCGATTCCTTTTTTCAGATTACATGCCACACCTGCCCCGTTGCAATAAGCCAGGCCCAGTTCTGTCCAGATCATCGGATAGTTACTTCTCGCCCATATGGATAATTTTGTGAAATAATGTTCTTGGTAATTCTCCGGATATTTTTCTTTGTATAAATCCTCCAGATTATATAAACCTTTTTCAGATCCACGTTCTGCCGCTTTTTCGAAGTATTCGATTGCTTTGTCTATGTCTCTGGGGATTCCGGAATCTTCAAGTGAATAAAACAGTCCAACATTCGTCATGCATGCCACATTGCCGCCGTCCGCCGCAATCTTATACAGTTCCAGTGCTTTTTCGACATTTTTTTCTACTCCATCCCCTTGTCTGTACCTATCCGCAATATCAAACAATTCCGATACTTCAGGATTTTCTCCTTTTGCAGCCATAAGTGCATAATGAATGGATGTTTCCATATCTACCGGAAGATACTGACCCGAGCGATATATTTTACTCAGTTCTGCTGCTGAAGCGGAATTTCCGGATTCTGCTGCTGTCCGGAACCAGTCCAGAGCCTCTCCCAGATTCATCGGACATCCATTACCTTCCAGATATCTGCGTGCAATACCATCCTGTGCATACTCATCTCCTGCTTCTGCACCTTTCAGCTCCCATTGAAAAGAAGCCTTTTTGTCCACTTCAGTACCGATCCCGGCCTGATAAAGATCAGCAATAAGGCTTGCAGCCTCTGTCTTTCCCATCTCATAAGCTTTTTTTGCCCATAACATAGCTTCCGGATTTTCTTCTTTCATAAGCATAACGGCAAAATTATACGCAGCAGATTTGTATCCTAGCTCTGCGCCACGCTTATAGCATTTTTTTGCCATATTTCTATTATATTCTGCGTCAGTCTCTTCACTCTTGTTCTCATCATAACAGATTCCCATATAGTTCAGAAAAACAGGGTTATCCGGATCCGTATCAACTGCTTTCTGTGCCCACTTAAACAGCTCCGGGCTGTTCTGATCATATAACAGCTCTAATAATTCTGTTAATGCTTTAATGTCTCCACTTTCTGCTTGTGCAAATATATCGCTCATATACTTTTCTCCTCACATTTCAGTCTGTCACTTCAAAGCATGCACCTACAATTCCAAACAGCATTTCATAATATTCATTTTCTTCCGCCATTTTGTTCTTGTTTTTCCCCAATGTCCAAATAGAGCTTCCAACTATATTTCCCACTTTAAAAGACATGGACTTTCCTCTTCGTATCTCTTTATTTGCTTCTGCAATATTAAATTTTTTCATCTGCTTGCTGACACCCGTAGATGCCATCATAATTTCACCATCGCCGACCAGTACCACCATTTTGTAATAATCTCTTTTATGGTCCGGATGTGCCAGAATCAGGCATGGCAGCTCCTGTGATCTGAAAATCCCCTTTGTTTTTACAGTATCCAGTGTAATTTCAATAGCAACCTGATTTGACCGTGCAAGGTCAAGGATCACATCGCGTACTTCTTCCAGTGAAGTATACTGTCTGCCGATTTTTATTGTTTCCAGATCATCATTTAATTCTTTTTCTTTAATCATTATTTTCTCCTTTGTTATCTTATTTCCAGATTTCCCGAATCAGCATCTGCTGTTTTTTTAGCTGTTCAATCAGATATTCTACATCCTGATCCCAGGTTGTCGTTTCTTTCATTGTCTCTATGAATTTCTCTCTTTTCTGTTTTGCCGGTCCGATCAGACGGTCCAGGTAGTGCTTTCTGAGTTTTTTGTAAGAGCTTAACAATTTAGTTTCTGTCTTACACTCTTCCAGAATTCTACATATCTTTTCAAATAAGCCATAGTATAAAAAGCATTCTGCTGACAGTCTCGTAAAACTCTCTACTATCTCTGCGTATTCTTTTCTCACTGACCGGATTTCTTTTCTTATTGCATCATTCCCGCCTGCTGCAGAATACCGTTTCTTCCAATTCATCCACTTTCTCTCATATCTTTTTATAAATATATCGGATTCCTCTGTAAGTTTTTTCAATCTGCTCTGATATTTATTTCCAATAATTTCAAAGCTTTTTCTCACAATCGTATAATAACTTTCTTCATAAACCAGTCTGGCAAAAAGCTGACTGTCATTAAACACATCTTCCTTTGCCTTAAATTCTGGTATCCTCATTTCAAATGGTTTCAGGAGTTTTTCAAATCCGACAATACACTGACCCGGCGTAAAAATCCCCATATTTTCTATCTGTACACTGTCTGCTGACATGGTTTCTCCAAGAAGTCTTCTCTCATCCTCTGACGTCAAACGTAATCCGATCTTCAAAGAGGTATTTTTTACCACTTCTGATGCCATTGCTGTCGGCAGCTGATCTGCAATTATGATTCCCTCTCCCAGTGCACGTACCTCTGCAAGCATATCTTTGATAAAAGCCGTCGCTGCTATTTTGGGATCTATACTTCCTGCTGTCTGCACGCTGGTATTGGCAATCAGATTATGTGCTTCCTCCAGAAATATTACATGTCGTGGTTTATTATCATTTGCCAGATCTGGAAGATATGGTTTTAATCCAAGCACTTCCCTGATCAGGGTCAGGAGCATCAGCATCATAAAATTTGTCGGTGCTGTACCCAGAGACGCCAGTTCCATGACTGCGCTTTTTTCTATCCATTCTTCCGGACGGAAGGTGGATTTTTTGACATCAAAAATATCTCCCATTTCTCTCTGTGTCAGTGATCCGATTCGCACTCGAAGCACAGACTCCAGATTCATCCGCACATCAGCCGCATATTGATATTTATTAAAAAGTTTTTTGATATTTTCAAACAGCATGCTCATTGTCGGATATTCCAGATCTCCTGTATTGATCATTCCGGAAATCCACCCCAGTTCTTCGTAACAATTCTGGACACCTTCTGCAAGCAGCATCGGCATCGGTGGATCAAGCTGAAAGGTTCCGTTGAATACATCCAATAAATTATTGATATGCTCAGACAGTTTCATTCCCTCCGGGAATTCAAATGGATTGATATGTATCGGAAACAGACTGTTCGCAGATGGGGAAAAAAGTGTAATTCCCTTCATGTCCTCAAGTGTAGACAGCACCCGGTACTCTTTCTTAGCTGGTTCCATAACAAGAACAGGGATTCCTGCTTTGTACATGCTGTTCACAAGATACATCATCGTATTCGTCTTACCACTTCCAGGCATTCCTGCCAGAAATCCATGCTTTGGCAACAGGCTCCACGGATAATAGATTTCATGCCCGTCTCTGTCCCTGCCCAGAAACATGCCCTCCATCCGTTCAGGAACTGTTTCTTTTGGAAGTTCTATGGTTTCTCCCGGATAAAGAACCGGTAATACCGCAATAGCAGAAACTTCCTCAACCGTATAAAGGTAAGGGATTACCATCAGACTTTCTGGATGCATTTCCTCACTCAGGCACTGAAAACCTTCTTCCAGTATCTGGATAATATCTCCCCCATACTGCTCCCCATACAGATCGTAAGTTCCTTCCTGCAATGCTTCACTTGCAGCGGAATCCAGTATCATCTTTGCACAGTTCTCGTTTTCACATAAAGCATGTACATTTACCATAAAATGTGGAGATGCTGCCAGCTGCTCCAGCAGATCCTCATAATATTTCAGCGCCTGTTTTGCCCCTTCGTCCTTTCCTGCGCTTGAAACAGAATTTCCTCCTGTCTTTACACGAAAAGAGCTCAGGTCCCGCAGTCTGCTCATCGGATAGGACAGATCAGATTTCAGTTTGTCACAATAATCTACGGGATACAGGCTTACGATATAAACGCATTTCTTATTCAGCGCAGCAAGCATTTTCATCATAGAATATAAGCGCGCATTCTGATTGATCTTCCATTCGCTGGCTGTAAAGAAAGATTCTTTGTTATTTTCTGTAGATTCAATACTCCGTTCTTTTTTGAACAGATTTACTTCGTATTTATACTCTTCAGACAAAAAGGAACTTTCTGTACACAGCTTCATCTGATCATAATATGGAGCCAGAACGGAAGCCTTCATCAGCTCTTTCACACAGATAATAGCTTCTTCCTCTTTAGCCTCCAGACATAATATGATCTGCATTCTTTCCCCGGTTTCTTTTTCCGGCGAAAACCTGTATAACAAATGGATTCTTCCCTGAAACAATTTGCCCCACTGATTCATCTGGCGCCAGAATGCATTATGCTGTGTGATCACACCGGAAGGACCTGTTTCTGATAATGAAGAATATTTATTCAGGGAAAAGTCCGGAACCCGTTTCAATTCATAAAAGCACCGATACATGTCCTACTCCTCATTCTTCTTATCCCATAATTTCATCAATCTGCCGCTCATGTTCTTCTTCCGATTCTTCCAGATCACTTTCTGCTGTCTCCTGATAATCTTCAAAGTTTTCGGACATGTCCTCTGCTGTTTCTTTTGCTGATTCTGCTGTCTCACTTCCGTAGTCCTTGATCGAATCCAGCTCACTGACAGCCTCGTTATTTAATTCAACCTGCTCCTGAGATTCATCTGTAACTTCATCAACTTTTTCTGATCCGTCATCCAGAGATTCATGTACTTCTGATTTCATATGGTCTGTGCCATCTCCTTTGACAGCATCTGTTGTTGCCTCCACCGCCGACAAAATATCCTGCTCAACGTCAAGTCCCTTGACGCCTTCCAGTATACCCTCTGCTTCTTTAACCTCTTCTACTACGCTTTCGCCCCGTTCCAACGCTTTCGTCTCAAATTCTTTTGCATTTTCTGTATTTTTTCTGACATTCTCCAGACTGTTTCCCATTGATATTTTCCTCTCTTTCGCTTATTTATCTTTTCTTAACCCGCATTTTTCCTCTGTTATTGCCGTTATCACTTCTGTTCCATTCCTCTAATGTATATCCCAAACTGCTGCCACACACTTCTCCTGCTTTTGGAATCAGATACACATTTTCGCCTTCTACTCTCCAGACTACATTGGCATTCTTCCGAAATTCTTCCATTTGTTCTGCCGTTATATGGTATTTATTTTCACCAACATAAGAGTCCAGGTCATAGGAACTTATGGAAGAGTCGTATTTCATGCTTCCCACATAAGAAACTTTTGAAAAATCCGTTGAACCATCCGCCTTAACCAGGACAGAGGATTCTCCGTAATTTTCAAGGAAGCGTTGCTGTCTGGATGACACTGTGCCGACAGACGTAGAATCACTGTATGACCGTTCTGTCGTCCTGCCTCCTTTGGCATACCCTCGATTCATCACATCTTCTGTGTGAAAATCACCTGAATATTCTCCATCTGATGAAGACTGTCCGGATGAATTTTCCCCATTGATTATACTGAGGGCAAGCTCAGCCAGCATTATCGCAATTCCACTTTTTTTCCGGTAGTTTCTGGCAATATTATCTGCTGTCTGTCTTCCACTGGCAGCCGCATTTGTACCAAATCTTGTAACTGTTTGAACCTGTGCAAAAGTCCCTGATGCTTTTGTATGTTCATTTGCCACCTTTTCTGCTTCTCTGGCAACTTCTCTCTGTTCTATCATATGATTTTTACAGTCTGTTACTATTTTTTCATCTTCACTCTTTAACTGAGAAATTTCTCTTTGTAGAGTCTGGATCCTGTTCTGTAACGCTCTTATTTCACTGTTAATACCCTCCAGGCGATCATCTAAATCCTGAACGGCCTGTTGTGTCCGCGCAACAGCATTCGTCCAGTACTGTCTTAATCTTTCATTCTCCTGCTCATTTTTTGAAGTGTTTCTAGGTGGATGCTGCCTGATATGATCAAGCTGTTTCTGGCATTCTATTCTTTGCGCTGTCAGCTTTGTCTGTTCCTGCTCCAGTTCTGTGACTCTGCTTTCTGATTCTTTTATACTGTTTTCACACTGCTGGATCTCTCCTGGAATTTCCTTTCGCCGTTTCTGCATTTCCAACAGCTCTGATTTGACATTTTTAAATGCGTCCAAAGTCCATTTGTCAATCTTTCCCACTTTCTTTCACTCCTTCTCCGTTTTTACTGCCATATAAGCTTTATGGAAACTGTATCCTCTTCTATGTCAGTCAGCCGGATTCTTTCTCCTGCGCGAATGGATTCAAAAGCAATCTCACGTCCCAGCGGTGTCAGAAAATAATATTCCACCGCATTTCCGATTCCGCGTCCTCCATATTGAAGATTCCTCATACAATATGCTCTTAATTTCTGATAAAACAGACTGTCCTGTGTCCAGGTTATTCTGATATTTTTCTGAGACTCTATAAGAGCGCAGATCTTGTCCAGCTGTTTTTGTAGTATTGCTTCCGCTTCTTTTTCACGGATATAATCAAAAACGATTACATTCTGACCAATTCTGTTGATAAACTCCGGCCGCCAGTTTTCGCGCAGAGCCTGTCTGACTTTTCTTTCCAGTTCTACGTAAGACAGATCTTGTTCTGCATGATCTTCATCTGCAATCCCCGGATTCATCCCTATATTACTGGTGAACACGATCAGACATTCTGTGAAATAGACAGTTTCTCCACGCGAATCTGTCATTCGTCCGTCATCAAGTATCTGTAGAAATTTATCCAGTATTGTCGGATTTGCTTTTTCTATCTCATCAAAGAGAAGAATCGAAAAAGGTTTTGATTTTACCGCATTGGTAAGTTCTCCTCCGGCATCATATCCCACATATCCCGGCGGCGCGCCCAGAAGCCTCTGATCTGAATGACTTTGACTGTACTCACTCATATCAAATCGCAACATTGCCTCTTCCGTGCCAAAGATTTCTCGCGCCATAACCTTTGCCATTTCTGTTTTTCCCACACCGGTAGGTCCGGCAAACAGCAGCACACCTCTTGGTCTGGTTCCTGATGAATGCTGTATTCCTGCCAGCCCGGTTGTCGCACGGATGATAACATCCCGCACCGATGCTACTGCCTTCTCCTGCCCCAGCACTTCCGAACTCAACGCTTCTGCAATCTTTTTTACTCTTTCCCCATTGATTTCCATCCATGGATTTTCCTTTTTTCCATGTCGGTAGCTGTAGATCTGTTCTTCTATACTATGTATAGGCAGCCCCTCTGCCGCAGTCAGGATTCCATCCAGCTCCATACACGACATTCCTTCTGTCCTCTGAAGAAGCCTCAGTAACAGTTTCTCTCTGTCATCTTCTTCAAGCTGGTTCCAGTCCTGATAGTAGTTTGCATGCGTCTGAAACAGACTTTTTCTCAATCTCTCATCTGGCAGTTCTATTTCTACACTTCTGACAAACGGTGCATAACGATAAAACCAGGTAGGCAGTTCATGTACTTTATTCGTAACCATGATCAGCAAATTTGAAGCCCAGCCCTGAACAGAAGATATCGGTGCTTCTGCCGCTTCTTTTGCTGCCAGAAAAAGTGTCGTCAGATATTCGATCTCCTGGTCTCCGAGATGTTCCGGACTGCTCATGAGCTGACCTGCCATATTTATCACAACCGCAATAGAATGTTCCTCATTTTTCATCGCTACACGAATTGCTGACATTGCCTGCATCAGATCCGGTTTCTCGTTATCGTTCACTATTTCCGCTTCTTTATAAAACAACTTCAGCATTTCGCCGGTTCTATCATAAGGATTATAGAAAGAATCGATTCGATTAAAAAACACAACTGCATGATATCCTGCATCCACAAGATACTGATATAAATACTGATCCAGTTCAACCAGTCTTCCCGCTTCCAGCCCGTTTTCCTGGATAAACGTATCAGAAACATTTCCTTCCAGAACGATCATCCTGGCAAGAAGCCTTACATGCTCCAGTCTTTCTTTCCACTGACTAACAACCATATCTTTATGCTTCCTTTACCTCAAATAACATATCTGCCAGCCACAGGCGGTCTCCATTTTTCAGGTGTACACCTGTTTCTTTATCAACAGCAAATCGTCCACTTCCTGTGTCTGCAAAGGTTCCGTTCATGCTTCCTGCATCCCGTATTTCCAGCCCTTTCTGTTTTGTTACAATAAAATAACAATGTTCACGGCTTATCAGACGATCCACAGCCAGTATCTCAGCCCCTGTCTTTTCCCTTCCCAGAATACCTTCTCCATCCAGTTGGATCGATACTGCGCCTGACTGCAGGCATACTGCCGCAGAAGATAATCCTGCTCCCAATGTAATTGTTTCTGGCAATTCTTCTACAATGTTTTCATTCCCTGTTGTTTCATCTATTTGGGATTCTTCAGTTTCCATTATCTCATCCAGAAAAGACCTTTTCCTGCGCCTTCTGGTGGAAGTTTCCCCTGCTGGTATTTCGCTTATATTTTTCGTTTGAATTTCCTGGCTGTATTCCTGTTCTGCGTTCTCACTCTCCAATATATTTCCATCTTTATCACACCAGACAGGTCTGGATGTCCTCAGATATTGCTGACGGCAGATTACGCAGCGCCTTGGCAGAGGATCATTTTCCTTCACCGGAGCACTGGAATGTCCGTTGGGACATATGATTTTTCTGTATTTTTCTTCCATCTTTTGCCTCCGTTGATGCTTTCATTACAATAGTCTGTTCAGACGGTGGTATGTCGCTTATGCTATCAAAGACTACGCCGTACTCTCGTTCCAGTTCCTCATAAATTGTTTTAAATACTCTGCATGCTTTTTTTGCTGAAGTTACACTTCTTCGCTTTTCATCCAGCGTAGGACTGCTGCCTGTATATTTTCCCTCAACCTCAACAATGCATTTGTTCTGTGTCAGCCCTGAAACAGAAAAATCAAGATTTTCGTCGTATTGTCCCTGTTTTTTTTCCTCAAAGAAGGGAATATTGTGTTTCTCCATTACCTTTTTTAATGCGGCGGCTACATATTCCCTTTTTTCGATTTCCAGCAGCTGTCCCTCCAGTTTCCTGCATTGCAGATTCAATGCAGCCACGGAAATTGCTGTGAAATCTGTTTCATTCTCCGGCTCCTTGGCTCCACTTTTTTCTGCCAGCAATTTTTGTAAAGCCATGTATTTCAAAACAGCTTTTTCATGTTCGCCATCGTCCTGCGCCTCTTTCTCCTCAAGCATTTCCTTAAGTTCTTTTATTTTGCTGCGTGCATAGAGTTCTCTGGCAAATTCCGGTTCTTCATAATATTCTTTCTCCATTACAAGCGCACAGTCTTTTATTTCCTCTGTACTTTTTGCCTTATTCAGTTTGTCTTCAAATATACTTTTTATATCCTCAGAAGTTTGCGGCTCTTCCGGCTCTTCCGGTTCTTTCTTCTCTACATAAAGACAGACGCCCTTTTTTCTCTCTGTACTCTTCTCGTTTGTTCTGAAAGCGTGCCGGACTGTCTCTCGCATTTCTTTCGAAAAAGCAATCTCCGATTCTATATTTTCGGACACTTGTCCATTTAGTTGAACACGTATTTTCTCTGCTTCAGCTCTCGCATGTTCCACACGTTCCTCTTCTGATTTTTTTTGTTCCATCTGACCTCGAAGCATGTGTTCTTGAAATACATCAGATGCATTTTCTATTTCATGTCTTCTCTTACAAAGTCTGGAAGTGGCCTCATTCAACTCCTGCTGACATTTTGTAACAATCTGCTGCAGTCTTCTGTGTTCTATGGAATACGCACTTTCTATATAACTACTCATCTTTTCCCTGCCTGCATCTTTTTAAAATTGATTCTGCAAAATCTCCATATCCCTGAAATGCCATCCATGCCTGAAATTTCTTATCATTCAGCAGTTCTTCTACTGTCTGATCGACTCCGTCCGGATCCTGACAGATAAATTCAAGCAGGTCCTCTATCGAAGCATACAGTCTGTCACCCCAGACGAATCTTTCTTCTCCCCTGAGTGCAATGAATAAAAGATTACATGCCTTTTCCGGATTTAACCGACCCATGTCCATAAGTTCTTGCACATAGTCCAATGCCTCATCGGAACTACCTTCCTTTTTCAGAATGAATTTTACAGAGCCATTCAGTAAGAACGTTTTTACAGCATCTTTGTCCTTATACCAGGTATTTTCCATTTCATACAAATGTCGGTATTTTTTTCCTCTCCATATGAAATATTGTCCTCCTGAAAAATGATAAGATAATAAGAAAGCTGTCTGTTCTGCATCATATGTTTTGCTCAGTGAATGACAATACATATATTCTTCTTCGTCTATGCTTCTCAAAAAATCTTCTATTTTCTTTTGCTTCTGTAAAAAAACAAAATGCTCCCAATAGTGTTCTATTGCAAGGAGCATTCCATTCACATCTTTTACAATAAATCGCGGATTCTCAAAAACCAGTTCTTTTTTCCTGTTATCTATTGTCCGTCTATGTCTGAGTCTGTTTTCTGTTCCTGCAAGATCATTATTCAGCCATGCCGCTGCTGCCTTCGGACCCAATCTACGCCTGACATCTGTTTGAATCATGCCATTTATTAACTGATTAAAAGTTTCTGATCCTTTTGTATAAAGGAAATTTCTCTCCCACCATTTCAGAGCTGAAGTCTTTGTCTCTGCCTGAACAATTTTTTCGTTCTGAACCAGTGAACCAAGTGTCAGTCCTACCGAAGTCCAGTCCGTAGAAAACTGCGCTGCATTTCCCAGTAAAATTTCCGGTGCCGCATAAGACAGAGAATAGCCTTCTGGTTTCTCACCTTTTCTTGAAACACAACCATAATCCCCTAAAAGGATCTTCTGTTTCCGGTCATCCCAGAAAATATTTTCTGGTTTAATATCATTATGTATCAGCTGATTCTCATGTAATATCTTTAATGCATTTATCAGTCCCGGCAGAATACTTTTCCGGATAGTCTCTTCACTGATCGTGCAATTCTCTATGGAACCATTTCTGTAATATGGCATGATTTCATAAAAAGATTCTTCGCAGAAACCGTAATCCAGCACAGGAACCAGATACTCACTCTGTAATTCACTGATTTTCTTTATGATTCCTATATCCATCGTCCGCTTTGTGATTTTTACTGCAACAGACTGATGAAATTCATCCGATGCCAGCCAGATTTCTGACTCCGGATGTACAGAAATACAGTTTTGTAAAATACATCCTCTCAAATTCTGTCCTGCCATTCCCAGGCGGGGAAACAGCTTTTGTTCTCTTTTTCCGTCTGCTGCTTCTTTCTGGAGGGAATTCATCGGCAATGTAATTTCCTGTAGCAGTGCAGATGCCGCAATTGTAATTTCCAAATTTCTTATCCACCTCTGTCAAAATATTTCTGATCACTCTGATGGAGGCACTCCAACCATCCAAATATCACCGTTTTTTTTCAATATACACATTATTTTTCTTTTCCATTTATCCGCGCCTTCATATATTTCATGTTTTTTTAATATATGAATCTTCTGATTGGAAGAACCCGCCAGTCCTACTCCCGTATTACGTGCCGGTTCATATCTTCCATCGATTAGAACAGCTGTACGCCTAAGTATTTCCCTGTATACGTCATTCGGTTTCTGTTGCAATTCTGCCAGCCTGTATCCCGTATATATAATGATATCGTCTCCATATCTGGTCTCAAATTCCTTTACCAGATCTAACAGTGCTTCCGGCTGATCAAATGGCTCGCCGCCGCTCACAACCAGCCCGTCTGGTTTTTCCATATGATATCGTTCCAAAAGACAAGTAATCTCAATCTTTTGTCCGCCTTCATAAGGCTGAAATTCAGGGCTGATACATTCCTCACATTTTTTATTACATCCCTGAAACCATATTCCCAGCTTTTTCCCTGGTCCAAATACAGTGACCGGATACCAGCAGGCCGCCATCTGTAATACCATATTACTCACATTAATCTCCCCAGATCTGATTCAGCCGCTGAAGAATCATACAGCTATTTGCAAATCTGAAATATGCCTCTGCTGAAATAACAAAGATTTTTTCATCAAAATAGAAAGTCAGTACTTTCAGCGGGTTTTCATTAAAATTCATTTCCAATATTCTTTCATCCTTTATATTCAGATCTCTGTCTGAACAGATTAAAAGATTCGTCTCCGGGTTTTCTCGCTCCGGATTGTAATTTGTAATATTTCCTTTTCCAGCTACATTCATGATCGCATGTTTTGTCTGTCCGAAACTTTCAAATGAGAGTTTCGGATTTCCCGGAAGGATGCCCTCTGTTCGTTTTCCCTGCACTGTCCGGACAAACTGGGGAACTTCCCCAAGTTTATCCAGATTAATCAGTTTCTGTTGATATTTCCAGAGTTCCATCTTTTCCGGTTCTATAAACTGAAACAGTCTTTGCCATTTTGCAAAGAGTACTTCACATACATATTTTGGTTCATTTGCTGTTTCAACATGCAGATCCAGATAGTTCTCTATTTCTGTTCCGTTCTGACAAAGCGCATAATACATCATATAACTATACATTCGTCTGATTTTCGTATCTGCATATTGATCAAACAGCGAAAAAATGACATCCATATCTTCCGGCAGAAAAACGTTCTGATCCAGATTCTTCATAGAATAAAGCAAATAACGCTGTGTTGTTTCCTTCAATATTTGCAGCTTTTTCTGAATTTCCAGAAAGTCTGCCGGCATTTCTGCCTCTTCCACCTGCTCTTCTAATACTCTGAACTGTTTTTCTATTCTCTGTGCCCGTTCTGACAAATAGATATTTTTTGCAAAAAAACTTTGTTCTTTTTCCAGTTCCATTTTCTGGACAATTTTGCAAAAATCCAGAATTTTGTCCTGCGATATAGAATTCTGATACAGCTCCTGAAAAAAAAGTACGGTTTCTTTTCTCATGATCAGTGCTCCATTTCCTGTACTTTTTATCTGTGATGATCTTGAAGATTCTGTCTGGCTCTAAGCACTCTGTCTTCGCACTCCGCTCTGTTTTTTTCCAGATTTTCCAGTTCCTCTTTCCTGCGTACCCTTCTGCTTTGCAGTTCTCTGCCGGCAAGGATATTTACTGCATAAGCCAGTAATTCATCCAGATATGAATGTACTTCTGAATTATCAGCCTGCACCATCAGCCTGTGTATCTCTGCGTTACTTCCCTCGCACCTGGAAGATAGTAATATCTTCCATAATATTTTTTCCTTATCCGGCCAGTCCAGCTGTGACAGCCTTCCAATACAAAATGCCATATTTTTCTGGTCATTACTCAAATACGCATTTAAAAAGGTAGTCCATGTATCTTCTTTCGATGAATTATAAATTTCATCTGGCACATGTATATATGCTGTTTCATCGTTGAAAAAGGCAGCCAGATTATTCAATTCAGCTTTCAGCAATCCTTCGTTCACCTGATGTCTCCTATGCTCTGTAATGCTTAGTGCAACAGATTCTTCAAGGTATCCAGCACACCCATCTGTGTATCCAGCTCAATTCTTTTGGTTTCCATTTTTTCAACAATCGCTTCCATTTCTTTGACCTGTTTTTCCATTGTATTAAGCTTGATTTCCATATCTTTATTCATCTAAATTTCCTCCTGTTCTTTCAATATTTTCTGCGCTTCCGCAGCCATACAAGTCCCAGAACTGTACCTGCATTTCCAATCCATGGCAGAATATAAAACATATCAAATGCTACATAAAATCCTCCGCCATATGACAGCCAGTCACTTATTGCCGGGAACCACAAAACTGACAGAACAGTCATTACAATAACTTTCATCTTTTCACTATGCAATGCCCGGTCCAGTCCCACAAAAATCAGCCATGGGATGCAATATTTCAACAGTGTCATGCTGCCATATTGTATGCTGCCTGAAAACACCTGGCTTTGTCCATATTGTATGATCGGCAGGATTTCCCCCCAGAAACCGAGCAGATATAATAGCTGATAGATTGCAGAAACTTTTGTTTCATAATATATAACGAAATAAACGATACATCCTGCAAAAGCACCTTGCAGGAGCAGGCTCAGACAAGATCTGACTCTCCATCCACTTTCCAGAAACGCATACAGCCCCTCTGATCCCATATACATAGCATATCTGTTTAGAGCATTATTGATAACGAATACAAAAATCGGTATTAACACCAGCAGTTTTTCATATGTACAGAGACTTGCCATTCCTGCTTTCTGCACATCACCGTTCGAAAACAGTCTCGATACAGAAGGCTTCTGAATCGGCGGCGGTGTCACCGGATTTATTTTTTTCTCAATATTGATGCGTTTTTTTGGCGTTCCACCTTCCATTTTTCTGAGCCACCTAGACTGTACTTTGATTCCCGCTGCAGCAATAATTATTGTAAGAATCACAGAAAACGCATTGAGTTCTTCTGAACCAAGCAGCCAGACATGATTGATCATGATTGATCCAATAATAGCTGTCTCACAGATAAAAGCGTACCGATAGTACATCCATAGCAGATATCCCATAATGGCAGAAATGATCAGGCTCACAATGATGGCAGCCGCCATACCGTCATCTCCCAGAAGTGACCCAAAAATACTTAAAGTAATCACCAGGCTCAATAACACTCCCTGTATGGTGACTAACAGCCTCTCCAGCTTCACTGAAAGAACTGCCATTAAAATGCCAATTGCCAGAACAATAAAAACGGCAATCACGCTGCTGTCTTCATTCATTGCTCCCTGCACTGAAAGCACCAGAATGACTAGCCATGCAAACAACGCACCCCATGCAAATCCTATCATGATCTGGGCAGCTCTTTTGAAATAAATTCCAAAAAAGCAAAGTGCAATGCCGATCAATATGATCAAAATATTTCCTGCATTAATGTCCATACTCTTTTCTCCCTTTTTCTCATTTATATCTACAATTTTACAAAATTCGCTTTTTTCTTTCAATATTTCTGCATGGACAGCATGTTTTCTGTATCGAACAGCATGGTGTTCTTTATAATCCTGTCCCTTTCCTTGACTTTTTCTGCCTGACATCTGATAATACTGGAGAGACAGCAAAACACTTTTCCAATCTTTTGCCAAATTTTCTGTCCAAAACATATAAATGGGGGAAACTCATGTTAAAAATAGCGATCTGTGATGATAACGCGATACAATTGGATATCATCCAGGAAGAACTAAAAAAGAATATAAAAGAAGATATTTCTTATACAATAGATACATTTAATAGTGAGGCAGCTTTTACCCAGATACTGCAGTTCGGAAGCTGTCCTTATGATATTGTTTTTATGGATATCGTTCTGGGCGATGCTTCCATGTCTGGAATTGACCTTGTACATAAAGTCAATTTTCTGAATCCTGCATGTCAGATCATCTACATCAGCCAGTATCTGGAATTTGCTTCTGATGTTTATGATACACAGCATGTATATTTTGTAAGCAAAGAACGCCTGTCTGAGTTTTTGGGAAAAGCCCTGGATTCTGCCCTGAAAAATATTATTCAGAACGACGATACCAGTTATTTATATTTTACTGTACGCAAAAAACAGCACAAAATTCCACAAAACGATATCCTGTATATGGAACGTAATCTGCGTGAGACTACTATTGTAACACGGACAGATGAATTCAAAGTATCCGAAAGAATCGACCAACTGCTTGAGCGTCTTCCGTCCTGGTTTGTTTCATGCCACAGAAGCTACGCAGTAAATCTCAAGCTTGCAGGCTCTATCAGGCAATACTCTGTGTCCTTTCCCAATGGAAAAACAGTTCCCATTGGACGCACACATTATGCATCTGTAAAAAAATCCTTTGCACTTATGAACAGTTATCTTATTTCTGAGTAACCAATCACAATGCTTTAAGTGTCTCAAATGGAATCGTTCCGCCAAACAGATCCAGCGCACTTCCCACGGTCACGTCGAGTCTGCCTTTGCCATGGAGCTTCAGGAGTTCAATGTCTTTCATGCTTCCAACTCCACCGGCATAGGTGATCGGGCATTTCTGATATGCGGAAAGGAGATCTGCAAGTTCTGTCTCGATGCCGTTTGCCTTACCTTCTACGTCTACGGCATGAACGAGGAATTCATCGCAGTGGCTTCCGAGTTCTTCCATTACTTCAAGAGTCACCGGTACATCGGTGAATTTCTGCCAGCGGTCTGTGACAATAAAATACTTGTCATCTTTTTTACGACAGCTGAGGTCAAGTACGAGATGTTCCCTGCCTGCTGCCTGCTCCATTTTTACGAGATTTTCCCAGGAAAGTTTCCCATCTTTGAACACATAGGAAGTGACAATGACATGGCTTGCTCCGGCGTTCAGATAATCCTGTGCATTTTCCGGGCAGACACCGCCGCCGATCTGAAGCCCTCCCGGATATGCTTTCAATGCCTTAAGTGCCTGGTTTCTGGTAGCTTCATAGTATTCAGAGTCTTTTCCATTCAGAAGAATAACATGTCCGCCTTTCAGTCCGGCGTTTTTGTATAATTCTGCATAAAAAGCTGCATCCTGTCCGGATACGAAGTTTTCTTTTGCCTGATCTCCGGCATCCTTAAGACTGCCGCCTACAATCTGTTTTACTTTTCCATTATGTATATCGATGCATGGACGAAATTTCATAATATCTCTCCTTAATATGAAAAGCCCCCGGATTCTGACAGATCCGGAGGCTTTTCATGATTCTGTTCAGGTTTTCCCTGAAAATATGATAATATGAATTTGTATTTTATGCAAGCATTTTCACTTTATCATGCTAAAGTAAACATTCTGTGACACTGTTCATAGTCTACTATTCCCTGAACCTGTTATCGTCCGTCTACTGCATTCTCGACAGCATCTCCAACATCTTCCACTGCATCGCCAACACCGTCTCCAAGATCTTTGACTCCATCTCCCAGTGCACCGGATACCGTTCCGTCGTTATTTTTTTTATCCTTCGTGTTATCTATATTGTTTTCCTGACTCTCACTGCTATCGTCCGTCACTGTGCCGCTATTTTCTTCCGTTTCCTCTGACACGGTATCTCCATTGTCTATAGCAGTATCATCCGCACCGGAATTTGTATCTGTATTGCTTCCATTTTCCTCATCATCCCGTGTATCGGTTTCGGTATTATCTGTCTTAGTGTTATCTTCTTTCTTGTCTTCTGTCACAGTTCCACTCTCATCTGCTTTATTGTTATTACTTCCGCAGGCAGTCAGCATTCCCAGAGCCATTACAAGCAATGTACCTGTCAGGATCCCTTTGGTTTTTTTCATTCTGTCATTCTCCTTTACCATGGATTTTATCTTGTGGTAATAATATGTACCAAAATCTAAAATCCTATTCTGGAAGAAGATGGAAAAATTTTATATAGAAGCCGAACCTTTTCATCATAAAAGGCATGTGCCGCGAAAGACACATGCCCATAAAATTTTAATCCTCTTTTACATAATTTGCACCGAGTTTTGCCGGTACATTAAACTGTTTTCTGCATACGGTCAGTATGATAACAAGAATATATGGCAATGCACTGAACAACTCACTTGGAACAGAGGAAGTTCCCATTGCACGGACAAAAATACCAAGTGCATCGGAAATACCAAAGATGACACCAAAGATCAGTGCCCCGACCGGGTTCCAGTTTCCAAGGAAACAGATACCAAATGCGATCCATCCACGTCCGCCGATAATCTCTGCATTGTACATACCTACATTACACAGTGGATAATAAGCACCTGCGATACCACCTAAACATCCTGCTATTGCCACTGCAAGAAAACGTGTACGTGTTACGTTAATGCCGGCTGCATCTGCTGCCTCCGGATTTTCACCACAGGATCTCATGGAAAGTCCAAGAGAAGTCTTGTAGATCACAAAGAACATGATCGGCACCAGAATATAGGTGAAATAAGTCACCAGATTCTGTGAAAAAATTGCCTGACCGATGATCGGAATTTTGCTCAGCAGAGGAATCTTTATGGTTTTGAGAATACTTACCTTAAGCGGCACCGTCTGAATACCAAAGATTACTCGATAAAAAAATGTACAGCATCCTGTTACAAGGATCGCAACTGCAGTTCCCATTACAATCTGATGCTGATGCATATAAATTGTCGTCACGCCATAAAGAAGTGCCACGATCAGTCCGCAGACCATCGCCAGCAGAAATCCGATCAGAAGATTTCCGGAAAGATAGGCTCCGATAAATCCTCCCCATGCACCAACGAGGAAAATACCCTCGATCGCTGTTACCATCATACCGGTGCGTTCTGCCAGAACCTCACCTAATGCGCCCAGAACAAGAGGCGTACTCATAAAAATAGCTCTTGTAATCAAATTCACAAAAATCTGCATACTCAAACCTCTCCTTTCTGGAGTTTCTGTTTCTTCATGCTTCTGATCTCAAGCTTCTTTCTTACAAAGAAAGACATCAGTACAAACAGCATGACGAAACCAAGCATTACGTCAATAACACTCGCCGGTGCATCTGTAGAATGTCCAAGTGCAGTACCTCCGACCTGAAGTGTACCAAACAGGAGTGCTGCAAAAATAACACCGATCGGATTTGCATTTGCCATAATCGCAATACCAATTCCATAGGAACCGATATCAGACTCCAGTCCGGTAAGAAGCATATGCTGCATACCATTGATCTCGGTAAAACCTGCAAGACCTGCAACTGCACCACTGATAAAGAACGCAAGCATGCACTGTGTCTTCGGATTAATACCGGACATTGCCGCTGCATCCTGATTAAATCCCATGACGCGGATGCGATACCCCATAGAAGTACGGTACAGGATGAACCAGATCACAATTGCCGCTATAACTGCAATTACAATACCCAGAGAAACCGAAGTTCCTTTGATGATTTTGGGAAGCCACGCAGAGTTATCAATATAATCTGTCTTAAGATATTCATGTTTGGACTCCTGAAGAACGGTTCTTAAAAGGAGCTGCATGACATAGGTAATAACATAGGTTGACATCATACTTACCAGGAACTCATTTGCATTGAATTTTGCTTTGAGAAAACCAATGATAAATCCTGTAAGACCTCCACCGATCATACTTGCAAGGCAGGCAGCGATCAGAACCACAGGTCCCGGAACCTTCGTCTGAAGCTGCAGGGTAACTGCAACCGCACAGATACATCCTACATAAAACTGCCCCTGTGCACCGATGTTATAAAGGTTTGCTTTATATGTAAAAGCAAATGCAAGGCTGGTAAGAATCAGAGGCGTTGTCTTTACCAGGATATTTCCCATGGAAAATTTATCTGCAAATGTTTCTGAAAGCATGATCTTCAGAGACTCGATCGGATTGACACCAAGCAGCGGCAAAAATGCGAAGCTGATCACCAGTCCGAGGATGATCGCCAGAACAGTCCACCAAAGAAGCTCTGCTACTTTTTTCTGTTGTTTCATGATTCTGCACCTTCTTTCTCAGGCTGCACACCAGCCATCAGCAGTCCAATCTTCTCCGTTGTAAGCTCACCGTTTTTAAAAATTCCCATGATCTTTCCTTTATAAAGAACTGCAATCCTGTCGGAGAGTGCAAAGATCTCTGAGAGCTCTGTTGAGACAAGAAGAACCGCTTTTCCTTTATCTCTCTCACCAAGAATTGTTTTGTGAACATAGTTGATCGCACCAAGATCAAGTCCACGGGTTGGCTGGTCAAAAATGATCAGTTTGTCGCCCATATCAACTTCCCTGGCTACAACCATTTTCTGCTGATTTCCACCAGAGAGACTTCCCGCCGTAACCGTGTGATCCGGTGCTTTGATCGCGTACTGTTTGATACTGTCTTCTGTGTAACGGTGAAGTGCTGACCAGCGGATCAGTCCATGATTGACCCATTTGTTCAGATAGCTGGATTTGAGAAGCATGTTTTCGGACATAGACATCTCTGCAACCATTCCATAACGATAACGGTCAGCTGCCGCATATCCCATACCAAGTTTAATCCTGTCTTTGACAGACTCGTTTGTGACATCCTCTCCGTCCAGTTCGATCTTTCCGGATGTAATCGGGATTCCTCCATAAATTGCCTCACAGAGTTCCTGCTGTCCATTGTCGGAAACTCCGGCAAATCCAAGAACCTCTCCCTCGTGGATCTCAAAATTGATATCTTCCAAAAGCGGGGTATGATCCTTCGGTCTAATGCTTAAATCTTTGACCGCAAGGCGTACTCTGCGATTACTCATATCTTCCGTTCCCGGCTTTTCCAGTGTTTCCAGTTCACGACCGATCATCATATGTGCCAGTTCAGCCTCTGAGGTATCTGTTTTCTTTACAGTTCCACAGATGCTTCCGTTTCTCATAACTACGATCGTATCTGAGACTGCCATAACCTCTCGCATCTTATGTGTAATAAATACTACAGAGTTGCCCTGCTCAACATAACGGCGGACAAATTCCATCAGAGTGTCTATCTCCTGAGGTGTAAGCACAGCAGTAGGTTCATCCATGATCAGGACTCTGGCATTCAGATAAAGTGCCTTTAAAATCTCAACCTTCTGCTGAGTTCCTACGGAAAGATTCTTTACATACTCTCCTGCCGGTACCTGAAATCCGTACTTTTCTGCAAGCGCCTGGATTTCTTTTTCTTTTTTCTTAATATCCAGTTTTCCCTTACAGTTTCCAAGAATGATATTCTCTGTGACTGTATGAGCCGGAACCAGTGAAAAATGCTGCTGAATCATGGAAATACCGGCATCCATTGCTTCTTTTGGTGTTGCTATCTTACGTTCTTTACCATCGATCCATATCTCTCCTGATGTTGCATGATACAGACCATACAAAATCTTCATGATCGTACTCTTGCCGGCCCCATTCTCACCCAGAAGAGCTACAACTTCGCCCTTATGGATCGTAATGGAAACATCGTCATTGGCTAATACCTTGGCAAAACGTTTGGTGATATGTTTTAATTCTATAACAGGCTCGTTCATGATTTCGCCAACTCCTCTCCTTACAAATTTGACAGTGCCTTTCGGCACTGTCAATTCGTAAACGCATATTCTCTTCATCAACTGTTTTTATTCGTAACTGTTCACAGTAACTTTTATTCTGCTTCGGAGAAATACTGGGTGAAATCGATCTTGCCATCTGTAATATCCTGTACTGCCTGATCAACTGCACTCTTGCACTCATCTGTAACTGCATCTGTATAGATTGGCTCAAATACGCCCTCTGCTACACCAACTTCCTGAGCACCTTTCAGTTCACCAGAAGCGATTCCTTTAACAATCCACGGATAAACATTTGACCAGTTCATGTTTACGGATGCTACAACACAATCGCTCTCATCGTTTTTGTTTGCTGCAAATGCAACGAATTTTGCACCTTTTTCTTCTGCTGACTGAACAGCACCAGATGCACCTTCATTTGAATAGCAGAAAACAGTATCTGCACCATTGTCGATCATCTGATCTGTCATGGATTTTGTTACAGAAACGTCTGTCCATGTATTCAGGAAAGATCTGTTTGCTTCTGCTCCTTCGATACCTCTTTCTTCTGCAACTGCCTTGGCAGCACCTTCATAGGTATCAAGAAGTTTTACCATTGCTGCATTGGATTCTCCACCTTCTGTAGCAAATTTACCATTCTCTGTAGTGTATCCTGCGATGATACCTGCAAGATAAGAGCCTTCATATTCTTTCGGGAATACAGGAACCATGTTGTCAGAATCACTTGCAGTTCCGTTAATAACAGTATATACAGTCTCCGGATACTGAGGTGCTACTGCTGCACTTGCCTCATCAAACTGGCTTCCTGCTGCCATTACCAGATCATAGCCTTTCTCACCATATTCTGTAAAAGTGGACTCGAATTCTTCTACCGGAACAGATTCAACAACCTCAATGGAGGTTCCGAGTTCTTCGTCACATTCCTTTGCACCTGCATTGTTACTTGCATTCCAGCTCTGGTCATCAATGCTTCCCGGAAGGATAAGAACAATCTTCATTCCTGCATAATCCGGATCATCTGCCATTACCGGTACTGTCATAGTTGCTGTGGCCAGTACACCACAAAGTGCCGCTGCTGCTAATGCTTTTTTCATATTGAATTTCCTCCTTTTTCCACGGTCTCCCTGCCGTGTATTATTTTGTGTAACTTTTTTGTCTTTTGTTTAACGTACGATTATTGATGTAGTTACTATATCACAAAAATTTTAAGAGTTCAATAATCTTTTTGTACAATTAGTCTAATGATTTTTTGGTTACTTTTTTATTTTTGGATATTTTTTACATGCCTGTTCAGTCAAAGGAAAAAATCGATATCTGTTCTGGCAGATCCATACAAAAAAGGCGTAAACACCTTTTGATGTTTACGCCCTTGTAAATTCGGTTGTTCTTTGATTGATGAAGTCATCATAGCACAACTTTTTTTGATTGCAAGAACTTTTTTTAGTCTTTTGTATATCACAAAAACATATTGACGTTATTTATCCCTCGATCACATCAGCCATATCATACCGTCCTGCCGGTTTCCCTGCGAGGAACTTGGCTGCTTCCACGGCACCTTTGCCAAACACAGCCTTGGAATATGCTGTGTGCTTAAATTCAATCACTTCATCCGGACCGGCAAAGATTACTTCGTGGTCTCCTACGATCGTTCCGCCGCGAACTGCAGAGATACCGATTTCCTTATCATTACGCATCTCTCGCTTCTGGCTTCTGTCATAGACATAGTGATACTGATTATCCATAGCTTCGTTGAGACTGTCTGCAAGTGCCAGAGCAGTACCGCTCGGTGCATCCAGTTTCAGGCGATGATGACGTTCTACGATCTCCATGTCAAATCCTGCGGTTGCCAGAACTTTGGCAGCTTCCTGGATCAGTTTGAGAAGAGTGTTGATTCCAAGAGACATGTTTGCAGATTTAAGGACAGGAATCTTCTTTGCCGTCTCCTCTACTTTGGCAAGCTGTTCTTCGGAAAGTCCTGTTGTGCAAAGTACAACCGGAAGATTGCGCTCTACGCAGAAATCAAGAAGTGCATCCGTCGCTTTCGCAGAAGAAAAATCAATGACTACATCTGCTTCTGTCTGACATGCCTTAATATCTGTAAATACCGGATATGTGGTGTTTCCCTTGTCTGAGATATCAATTCCGGCAACGATCTCTGCCTCCGCATCCTTCGCAGCCAGATCAGAGATTACCTGACCCATATGTCCACAGCATCCGTGCATAATAATTTTTACCATAGTTGTGTTTTCCTCCGGAGTTTCTTATGCAAGTTTGATTCCAAAATCTTTCATTGCTTTGATCAGTGTTTCCTTGTTTGCTTCTTCCATCTCGCAAAGCGGCATACGAAGCGGTCCTACGTTCATTCCCATAAGGTTCAGAGCAGTCTTGACCGGGATTGGGTTTACTTCGCAGAAGAGTGCATTGATCAGCGGGATTGCATCGATCTGGATCTTGGCAGCTCCCTTGGTGTCTCCCTCAAGGAATTTCATTACCATATCATGAGTTTCCTTCGGTGCAACGTTGGAAAGAACGGAAATAACACCCAGTCCACCAAGAGAAAGAATCGGAAGAACCTGGTCATCGTTTCCGGAATACAGTTCCAGATCTTCACCTGCCAGAGAAACTGTCTTGGCGATCTGAGAAAGATCACCGCTTGCAGCCTTAAGACCTACAATATTCTTAACATTCTTAACAAGGGCAGCAACTGTTGCCGGCTGGAGATTACATCCTGTACGGCTTGGAACATTGTACATGATGATCGGTGTCTCCGGTACTGCGTTTGCTACAGCAGTATAGTGAGCAATAAGGCCTTTCTGAGTTGCCTTATTATAATAAGGAGTTACTATCAGCAGAGCGTCTGCCCCGTAAGATGCAGCTTCCTTAGACATCATGATCGCAGTCTCTGTGCAGTTGGAACCTGTTCCTGCGATAACCGGAACACGTTTGTTTACTTTATCAATTGCAAATTTAATCGTCTTGAGATGCTCTCCATGTGTCATAGTTGCAGACTCACCTGTAGTACCGCAGATAATGATCGCATCTGTACTGTTGGCAATCTGATACTCGAGCAGTTCTTCAAGTTTATCGTAGTTCACCTTTCCGTCTTCATACATAGGGGTAACGATCGCTACACCTGCACCTTTAAAAATTGCCATTTGAACTCCTCCTTTATTCTTCTGTAATTTTATCTTATTCCTTCATGATCTGCTGAGTGAATCTCCTCTGTGTTCAGTGTTGTGACTGTGTCCACATAAGGTCTCAGCTCATCCGGGAAATTCCATCCCGTCATCACTATATGCATGGACTCGTCCTTCTGCTTCAGAATGTCAGCAATGACATCTGCAGTAACAATTCCGCAGTCCAAAAGTCCCAGAATCTCATCCAGCAACAGGAAATCACATTCCTGAGTCACCACAACCTTACGGGCAAAGTTCAGTCCGTTAAGGATATTGGATTTCTCCTCTGCCTTCTCTTCCTCTGTCAGCTGGTCATAACAGCAGTCTCTCTTTTCAAAACGGAAGATCTTAAAATCCAGATTGTCCATCTCCTCCAGGAAATCCAGAGAACGCTTCTCACATCCTTTCAGAAACTGGATCACAATCACACTCCTGCCCTGAACGGCTTCACGGATACTCTGTCCGATTGCAAGCGCAGTCTTGCCCTTTCCGTTTCCACAGTATACTTCTGTTAATTCTCTTTCCATAACTACTTCCTCTTAACGTTAGTAAAACTAATCCTTGCATTAATGGTTTTATCTTACCTCAGTTCAGGCAAAAAAGCAAGCTGTATCTGCCGGGTGTTTCCTGATACCATCTCTCGGGGATATCACCTGTGAACAGTTACACTGCTGCTTAGCTAATCCACATATTCCAGCTTACTCACGGATACTTCATAAGCAATACGCTTTTCGGACTGATTTTCACTGATACGTTTCACATACTCCCTGCTTTGGATTCTTCCCCAAAGAAGCACATGCCCTCCCACTGCAAATGCCGAAGCGTATCTTGCATTCCTGCCCCAGCAGATACATGGTATGTAGTCTGATTTTCCATAAGGCCTGTTCACTGCCAGAAGGATATCCGCGATTTCTCTTCCAAGAGGAGTCTTTCGATAAACCGGAGGTTTACAGATAAATCCATCCATAAAGATCTGATTGACCGGAGTATTTTCTTCATCCTCTTCCACAAATCTCACTTCACGTGCAAAAACAGAAAGTACCAGTCGATTATGTTTCTCTTCATGACGATTATAAGAACGAAACTGGCCATGGATCTCGATATATTCTCCTGTGTAGTCCTGCGTGACATCGATCAGACGCTCAGACACCATAACCGGAATTCTGTCCTCCGAATCACTGAGTCGTCTGACAATAAGTTCCATTGTATAAAAGCCCTCACCAAATACCTGGTGGCTAAAAGTAAAGCCTGTATCAATTTTTCCCATGATCGATACCTGATTATTTTCAATGATTTTGTCTGCCATAAATAAGTTCTCCTTCCTCTTTGGGTATTTTGTTTTTTATAGAACTATGAATATGAAGTCCCACGAAGATTTAGAACCATTTTTAAAAAAAATTTTATTAACACCTTGTAATCTGCGAAAAATGTGGTAAACTGAAATGTCGTATTATGAAAAAAACACATTAATATAGAAGAAAAAAGAAAGGATTTCGATTTTTATGAATATCAAACGCGAAGATGTACGCAACGTAGCCATTATCGCCCATGTCGATCACGGCAAAACCACACTGGTGGATCAGCTTCTGAAGCAGAGCGGTGTATTCCGTGAAAACCAGGAAGTTCAGGAACGTGTCATGGACTCCAATGACATTGAGCGCGAGCGCGGAATTACTATTTTGTCCAAGAACACTGCTGTCCACTACAAAGGAGTAAAAATCAACATCATCGATACCCCAGGCCATGCAGACTTCGGTGGCGAGGTAGAGCGTGTACTGAAGATGGTCGATGGCGTTATTCTTCTGGTAGATGCTTTTGAAGGTGCCATGCCTCAGACTAAATTCGTTCTGAAAAAGGCTCTTGAACTGGATCTGCATGTTATTGTCTGCATCAACAAGATCGACCGTCCGGAAGCACGTCCGGATGAGGTTATCGATGAAGTTCTCGAACTCCTTATGGATCTTGAGGCTTCTGATGAGCAGCTTGACTGCCCGTTCCTGTATGCTTCTGCAAAAGCAGGTCATGCAGTTCTGGATCTTGCAGATACACCAGAGAATATGGCTCCGCTGTTTGAGACAATCCTGAAATATATCCCGGCTCCGGAGGGTGATCCGGATGCTGATACCCAGGTTCTTATCAGCACCATCGACTACAATGAATATGTAGGACGTATTGGTGTAGGTAAAGTAGAGAATGGTAAGATCGCAGTAAACCAGGAACTTACCCTTCTGAACCATCATGACCTTGACAAACGCAAGAAAGTCAAAATCAGCAAACTCTATGAATTTGACGGCCTGAATAAGATTGAAGTTAAGGAATCATCTGTAGGCTCTATTGTTGCAATCTCCGGTATTGAAGATATCCATATCGGTGATACCCTCTGCGGCGGTGACAATCCGGAAGCAATTCCGTTCCAGAAGATTTCTGAACCTACACTTTCCATGAACTTCCTTGTAAACGACAGCCCACTTGCAGGACAGGAAGGTAAATTTATCACTTCACGTCATCTGCGTGACCGCCTGTACCGTGAACTCAACACAGATGTCAGCCTTCGTGTAGAAGATACAGAAACTACTGAGTGCTTCAAGGTTTCCGGACGTGGTGAACTTCATCTGTCTGTCCTTATTGAGAATATGCGCCGTGAAGGTTATGAATTCGCAGTAAGTAAGCCGGAAGTTCTGTATCACACAGACGAACGCGGCAAGAAACTCGAGCCGATGGAAATCGCTTACGTTGATGTTCCGGAAGAATTCTCAGGTACTGTTATCCAGAAGCTGAGCGAACGTAAAGGTGAGCTTCAGGGAATGAGCACAGCCAGCGATGGTTCTGTTCGTCTGGAATTCCACATCCCGTCCCGTGGACTGATCGGTTTCCGTGGAGAGTTCCTTACTTCCACCAAGGGTACCGGTATTCTGAATACCACCTTCGACGGATATGCTCCGTACAAGGGAGATTTCCAGTACCGTAAACAGGGCTCCCTGATCGCATTCGAATCAGGTGAGGCTGTTGCATACGGCCTGTTCTCCGCACAGGATCGTGGAACACTTTTTGTCGGACCTGGCGAAAAAGTATACAGCGGTATGGTTATCGGACAGAATGGTAAAGCTGAGGACATCGAACTGAATGTCTGCAAGACCAAACATCTGACCAACACACGTTCTTCTTCCGCTGATGAAGCTCTGAAACTGACCCCGCCAAGAATCCTCAGCCTGGAGCAGGCGATCGAGTTTATCGATCAGGATGAACTTCTTGAGGTTACACCATCAAGCCTTCGTATCCGTAAGAGAATTCTCGACCCTAGAGAAAGAAAACGTGCTGCATTCCGTAAACAGTAAAAACAAACAAGTCTGCTTTAGACTACAAAAAACGTGCGCTGTCAATGCGCACGTTTTTTATGTCATATTATCGATCTGAATGTTGCTTCCACTTCTTCTGAAGCTTAGCCTTCGCTTCAAGAAGTTTTTCTCTGGAAAGCTTCGACTCGGAAGGTTTCTCCTTTGGTTGTTCAGGTTTGTGGAAATAATTATCATACGCTTCCCGCATCTCCCCTTGATGATTCTTCTGGAGACCTCTGTTCGTCAGCTTCCTGATGATATCATAGATCACTCCAAAAAGCGGAACTGCGATAACCATTCCGACAATTCCCCATAATCCGCCAAATAGAAGAATGGAGAATAATACCCAGAAACTGGAAACACCTGTTGTATTTCCAAGGATCTTCGGTCCGATGATATTTCCGTCCACCTGCTGAAGGATCACAATAAAGATAACGAAATACAGTGCCTGCCATGGATTATCAAGAAGAAGCAGCAGGGTACATGGGATCGCACCGATAAAAGGTCCGAAAAACGGTATGATATTCGTCACACCGATCACTACACTGATAAAAGCGGCCGACTCAAATCCCATCAAGGTCGTACCTGCAAAGCAGATCACACCGATAATCGCAGAGTCAATGATCTTTCCAACAAAGAAACCATTAAACATCTTATCTGTATAACGAAATTCTTCCTCAATGATAGCCGCCCACTTATTTGGAAAAATACCATACAGAAGCAGCCTTGCCTGTGCACCAAACAGTTTCCTGCTGGCAAGAAGATAAACGGCGATCAAAAATCCAAGAAACATGTTCTTGAACACACTGAACACCTCTATCAACTGTACTGTGATATTATTAATAATTCCCTGGATCGTCTGCATCATGCTGGAATTTGCATTCAGGACATCATTCAGTCCACTCTCGATCTGTGAAGCGAAATGATTAAAATATGCCCGGATCTGCGGCTGGTCCTGCAGTATCTGATCAATCATACGGTTACAATACGCGAGTCTCGCCGGAAGAATACGGATAATCTTGACCGTACTGTCCCATACCTGCGGCAGAATCAGAAGAATCAATAAGACTACGATCGTCACAGCAGAAATCACTGCTATCGCGATAGACAGGAATTTCAGACCTTTTTTCTGTTTTTCTGTTGCATTTGGAAACCACTTCAGGAATCTGTCATCCATGCGATTGCACATTGGTGCAAGAATATAGGCAATCAACGCACCATACAGGAACGGTTTCAGGATGTTAAAAATTCCTCTGATGCCTGCTGCGATATTCTGACTCTGGTTCAGAATATACATAATTGCGAAGCCAAACGCCAGGACTGACGCACCTGTGATTCCAAGTTTTACATATTTTGTGTTTTCATTCTGTTTCAATAGTCATGCCCCCTGAAGCTGTCTTTTCTGTATCACATATTTGTGATTTTCTGTTTGTCTGTAACTGTTCTGTCTTTTCACAGACAGATTTATTTGTAACCGTTCACAGGTAAACTGAGTGAGCAGTAACATTTATTTTACTCATCTTGTTGCAGTACATTGTAACATCCACATTCTTGATTTGCAACACACAGATTTCCTGTTTTGTTTCTTAAGTTTCTTATGGAGTAAAAAAACAACTGCCCCGGTATCACATTCCTGTAATACTGGGGCAGCCGCCGTTTATAATAAATTTTTTATGGAAGAAAATGTACTTGTTTCTTATTTACCATAGTATGCTTTCAGATAAATCTCTTTCAGCTCTGCGATGAGTGGGTATCTCGGGTTTGCACCAGTACACTGGTCGTTGAATGCCTGTTCGCTCATCTCATCAAGAGTCTCAAGGAAGTATTTCTCATCTACATTGTAGTCTTTGATAGTAGGTTTGATCTCGATGATCTTCTTGAGTTCTTCCAGTTTCTCCAGAAGTTTCTCAAATACTTCTTTGTCATCTTTTCCTGTCAGTCCTACGAAACGACCAATCTCTGCATAACGAGCCAGAGTCTTCGGATACTGATACTGCGGGAAAGTACCCATCTTTGTCGGAACTTCTGCTGCATTATAACGCATAACATCTGTGAGTACCAGAGCGTTTGCAATTCCGTGTGGAATGTGATGGAAAGCACCCAGTTTGTGTGCAAGGGAGTGGTTTACTCCAAGGAATGCATTTGCGAATGCCATACCAGCCATGCAGGAAGCATTTGCCATATGATCTCTTGCTTCTACATCATTTCCGTTTCTGTATGCTCTTGGCAGATAGTCAAATACCAGTTTAATCGCACGGAGAGCAAGACCGTCTGTGTAGTCAGATGCCATCATGGATACATATGCTTCGATCGCATGTGTCATAACGTCGATACCGGAAGCACTTGTCAGTCCTTTTGGTGCACTCATCATGTTGTCTGTATCTACGATCGCCATATCCGGAAGCAGTTCATAGTCTGCCAGAGGCCATTTAATTCCTGTCTCTTTATCTGTGATGATCGCGAACGGTGTTACCTCAGAACCTGTACCGGAAGATGTAGGTACGGCGATGAAGTAAGCTTTTTTACCCATTTTCGGGAATGTATAAATTCTCTTACGGATATCCATGAAGTCCATTGCCATATCATCGAAGTCTGCATCCGGGTTTTCATAAAGAACCCACATGATCTTACCGGCATCCATTGCGGAACCACCACCCATTGCAATGATGCAGTCCGGCTCAAATGCACGCATTGCTGCTGCACCTGCTCTCGCACTTGCCAGAGACGGATCTGGTTCTACATCAGAGAAGCATGTATGAACGATTCCCATTTCATCCAGTTTGTCTTCGATTTTCTTTGTATATCCATTCTTATAAAGGAAGGAGTCAGTTACGATGAAGCAGCGTTTTTTGCCCATTACGTTTTTCAGCTCATCAAGAGCAACCGGCAGGCAGCCTTTTTTGAAGTAAACTTTTTCCGGGGTTCTCATCCAGAGCATGTTCTCTCTCCTCTCAGCAACAGTCTTGATATTGATCAGGTGTTTTACACCAACGTTTTCAGATACAGAGTTTCCACCCCAGGAACCGCATCCAAGTGTCAGAGACGGAGCAAGTTTGAAGTTGTAGAGGTCTCCGATACCACCCTGAGAAGATGGAGTATTGATAAGAATACGGCAGGTCTTCATTGCTGCCGCATGTTTTGCCATTTTTTCTTTCTCATTTACATTGATGTAAAGAGAAGCTGTATGTCCGTATCCGCCATCAGCTACAAGCTGTTCTGCTTTTGCGATTGCTTCGTCGAAGGTTTTTGCCTTGTACATTGCAAGTACAGGAGAAAGTTTCTCATGTGCAAACTCTTCACTGATATCTACAGATTCAACTTCACCGATCAGGATCTTTGTTTCAGCCGGGACAGTAACTCCTGCCATCTCAGCGATGGTTGCTGCTTTCTGTCCAACAATCTTGGCATTCAGTGCACCATTGATCAGGATTGTTTTTCTTACTTTCTCGATCTCATCTTCTTTAAGGAAGTAGCATCCTCTGTACTGGAACTCTGCTTTTACTGCTTCGTATACGCCCTCCAGAACAGTTACAGACTGCTCAGAAGCACAGATCATACCATTGTCGAATGTCTTGGAATGAATGATGGAGTTTACTGCAAGACGAACGTCTGCTGTCTCATCAATGATAACCGGTGTATTTCCGGCTCCAACACCAAGTGCCGGTTTTCCGGAGGAGTATGCAGCCTTAACCATTCCAGGACCACCTGTTGCAAGGATGATGTCAGCTTCTTTCATTACAAGGTTTGTCAGTTCAAGGCTTGGTACATCGATCCATCCGATGATGCCTTCCGGAGCACCTGCTTTAACTGCCGCTTCCAGAACAACCTTTGCAGCCTCAATAGTGCTTCCTTTTGCACGTGGATGTGGGCTGATGATAATCGCGTTTCTTGTTTTTAATGCGATCAGAGTTTTGAAGATTGCTGTGGAAGTCGGGTTTGTTGTCGGGATAACTGCTGCAATCAGACCGATCGGCTCTGCGATTTTCTTGATTCCATAAACCGGATCTTCTTCCACTACACCACATGTCTTTGTGTTTTTGTATGCGTTGTAGATATATTCAGATGCATAATGATTTTTGATAACTTTATCTTCTACGATACCCATTCCTGTTTCTTCAACAGCTGCTTTGGCAAGCGGGATACGTGCTTTATCTGCTGCAGTTGCTGCTGCTTTGAAAATCTTATCAACCTGCTCCTGTGTATAGGTAGCAAAAATTTTCTGAGCTTCTTTCATTGCGGCAATCTTAGCTTCAAGTGCCTCTGGAGTATCGATAATTGCAGGGATGTTATTTTCTTTCTTTGCCATTTCTGAAATCCTCCTGTTTTTCTTTTTCGTCTTAATAGTGTAGTGTGTTGGTTGTGTGTGTTAACGAATTATCGTTAATTATTTATCAATCTTGCTGATGAGGTTATTATATGTGATTGTTAATCATTTGTCAATATACTTTATTCATCTAAATCAATCCCACATAATCCCTCTTTTTTCGATTTTTTATGCATTTTATTCAAGTGCTTTCGGGGTGCTTTTGTACATTATTATCATATAATTTAAAATTTAGATTTTTTCATTCACTTTCTTTTGAAATATTTTATATTTTTTCTGTTTTTCTATATACTTTTTTGTTTATTTTGTATATAATAATATATTATGCCGTTTCGTTAATACAGCAAAAATACTCACTGTTTTTCCAGACAAACGCTCAGCCTCCCAAGTATATCCCACAATCTTTCGCAACTGTCCGCGAGTCATTCCCCAAAAGTTCAAATAAGATTATTTGTCATATTTCTATTATGCCCCACATAAATTAAAAGATGAGAGATCTTTACTTTCTTTTAACACAATCAATCTACAAATTTATTATTGAAGGAGTATTCTAATGGGAAGCGGCAATGCAGTACGAGTAACAGAACCAGAAACATTCACATTGATACAATTAGAGGAAGAAAGACAGAAATTGAAAAAGAAAGAACTTTTAAAGAATATGCTGACTGACAGTGAGTTCAGCATCAAAGGACAATGTGCCATCAATCTTATGATGACCAAGATAGATATCATCAATACCTTTCTGCTTATGCACTATGGAAGAAACTTTATCCAGATGAAAACCGGACGACTCAAAAGCTATGACAGCGTATGCAAAAAAATGCAGAAAAAGGGGCTGGATCTGACTTTTTCCAATGCTCTAGACAAGATCAATGACCTGATCGGTGTCCGAGCGGTCTGTGCCTATGTAGATGATATCTATAAAGTAGCTGACCTTCTCCAGAAGCAGCAGGATATCCGTGTCATCAAAATCAAAGATTATATCAGACAGCCCAAGAAATCCGGCTATCAAAGTCTCCATCTGATTCTGGAAATTGCAATTCCATTTCAGGAAGAAAACCAGTGGATCAAGCTGGAGCTGCAGCTTCGGACAGCTGCCATGGATTACTGGGCTAATCTTGATCATCATCTTCGCTATAAAAGAGATCAGAAACAGGCAGCTCCTATCAACGAGGAACTGCAGCAATGTGCCTCCATGATCAGCCAGCTGGACCACCGAATGCTGGAGATCCGTAAGAAAATTGATAAAATCTGATATCAAAGCCGAAAAACTTTGTTTATTATTTCACAATAAAAGAAGCCGCGCAATGCGGCTTCTTGGTATTTAAAAAAAATATTCTTTTGCTCTACGCAAGTCCATACTCTGCTGCCAGCTTCCGAAATTCCGGAAGGGAATTACAGATTGTCTCATAAGAGACGCAGTATGCCAGTCTCACATATCCCGAGCAGGCAAAGGAGCTTCCTGGAACCATAAGAATGTTATATTTCTTACCGGCCTCACAGAACTGTTTCTCATCTGCGATCGGAGATTTCACAAATAAATAAAAAGCTCCCTGTGGTTTGATACACTCAAAACCACATTCTATCAACCCGTTGTAAAGTGTCAGACGATTTCTGTCATAGGCAGCCACATCCACCTCTGCATCTACACATTTCTGGATCACCTTCTGCATCAGAGACGGAGCGTTGACACTTCCAAGTATACGATTTGCAATCGCTGCTGCTGTAATAACTGTTGCACTGTCTTCCAGTTCATCTGGAATGACCAGATAACCAATACGCTCTCCTGGTAAAGAGAGTGATTTACTGTAGGAATATCCCACAACAGTATTCCTGTAATATTTTGTCAGATATGGAACCTCCACTCCATCATAAGCCAACTCTCTGTATGGTTCATCAGAAATCAGATAAATTACAGAGCCAAACTCCTGCTGTTTTTTCTCAAGGATCGCAGACAGTTCTTTGATCGTATCCTCGGAATAAACAACACCTGTAGGATTATGTGGTGTATTCACGATCACTGCACGGGTATTCGCGGTAATTTTCTCTTCCAGTTCACTTAAGTTTGGCTGAAAAGTCTCTGTATTCGGGGAGATTTCCACAAGCTGGCCGTCATAATTACGTACATATGCACCATATTCCAGAAAATACGGTGCAAAAACGATCACTTCTTCTCCAGGATTCAGGATTGTCTTGAGGATCACATTCAGCCCACTGGCCGCACCAACGGTCATAATCAGATTATGTGCAGAAAAACTGGTTCCAAAACGACGGTTCAGAGACTGTGCAATTGTTTCTCTGACATCTTCAAACCCGGCATTGCTCATATAACCGTGAAGAACTGTCGGTTCTTCGTTGTTTGCAAGGTCAATGATTGCCTCTCTCACACAGTCCGGTGCCGGAACGCTCGGATTTCCCAGGCTGAAATCATATACCTTATCCGCACCGTACTTTGCACGGAGACGGTTTCCTTCCTCAAACATCATACGAATTGCTGAGTTATTCTGTACAAAAGGTTTCATTTTTTCTGCTATCATAATCATCCTCCTCTTAATTGTTTGTCGTTTATGATACCTGTTGATCATTCCATGCTATGCACTTCCATAATCCTGATATCTTATTTCTTTTTATTGTGTCCGAGTACAATCCATCCAACCAGCGCCAGCATGGCAATACCAACAATCATCCATGGAATCAGATAGGAAAGTCCTTTTGGCTGGAACATGTCATAGTATCCTTTCAGATAAATGACTGCTACAACTACCGGTATCACCCACAGCATATAATTTCTGATGAATGTCGGAAATTTCAGTCCGGAACCTGTATTGGCCTCTTTGATAAAATTCTCCCATCCCCAGCCTTTTCTGGATGCACAGAAGATCACAAAGATCACAGATCCCAGCGGCAGGATATTATTGGAAATAATAAAATCCTCCAGATCCATAATGTTTGTCCCTTCACCAAGAATCTGGATTCCGGACCATGGACCAAATCCAAGGATTGCCGGCATGGAAAGAGCGATGATCAGAACAATATTTACAAGAACCGCCTTGTTTCGCTTCCAGCCCCACAAATCCATTGCAAAAGAAAGAATATTCTCAAACACTGCAATAACTGTGGATAATGCTGCAAATGACATAAATAAGAAGAACAGTGTTCCCCAGAGCCTTCCTCCTGCCATCTGATTAAAGACATTCGGCAGAGTGATAAATACCAGTCCCGGACCTGCTCCCGGTTCTACATTAAAAGCAAAACATGCAGGAATAATGATCAGTCCAGCCATCAGTGCAACAAAGGTATCCAGGATCAGGATGTTGACACTCTCACCTGCCAGCGTCTGTTCTTTTCCCATATAGCTTCCAAAGATTTCCATAGCTCCGATACCAATGCTCAACGTAAAGAATGCCTGTGAAAGTGCCCCGAAGATTACATTTCCAAGACCTGCCTCACGAATATTGTCAAGGTTTGGCACCAGATAGAATTTAACACCCTCCATTGCACCGTCCAGAGTCACAGAATGAACAGCCAGCACAACGATAAGTGCCAGAAGACAGATCATCATGACCTTGGTGATACGCTCAATTCCATTCTTAAGTCCCAGCGAACAGACTCCAAATGCAAGCAGAACTGCCGCGATCATCCAGCCCGTCATAGTACCTGTGGACGTCATCAAATTTGAAAAAAATCCACTTATCTCATCAGAAGAAGCACCGCTCAGCTTACCGGATGCCATAACATAACAATAGTACATCATCCAGCCTGCTACCATCGTGTAAAACATCATCAGCATGTAATTGCCGATCATTCCCATATAACTGTATTTATGAAAATTAGAACCCTCCGGTTCCAGTTTATGAAATGCTCTCGCCGTACTCAGTCTGCTGCTGCGTCCTACCGCAAATTCACTTACAAGAATTGGCAGTCCAAGCAGCACAAGAAATACAAGATAGATAAGAATAAACGCGGCACCGCCATACTTGCCTGTCATATACGGAAATTTCCATACATTTCCAAGACCTACTGCACATCCGGCTGAAACCAGAATGAAACCAAGCCTTGATCCAAATGATTCTCTTTCCTTCAAAAATTTTTCCTCCTTTATTTTAATGAACCTGTTTATTATAACACAAGGACAGTTCAATGTGAACTGTCCTTGTGTTATGCATAGAATACAAATATTTATATTATTTCCCATAAAGATAATCACTGTACTCCGGATCATCCAGACTTGAAGAATCAATCCATGCCGGATCATAAAGCACCGTTCTCTCAACACCTGAGACTTCTTCCTTTGGAACGGTCAGCTGCACTGCAGCCAGAATTGTCTGGTAGCCGATTCTGTATGGATCCTGCGAAACCACACCTGCCTCAACACCATTACGAATTGCCTCCTGCTGCTTGGATGTAGCATCTACTCCAACCATAGTCAGAACATGATCTCCTGTTTTTTCGGTATCAAGATAAAGATCAGAGACATCCGCATTGGTACAAAAAACGCCGGCAAGATCCGGATAAGACTGAAGCGTACTCTCTATTGCAGACTGCATATCCTCCACCTTGTCCATGTATAATTCCTGAACAACTGAAATATCTGAATAAGCTGAGATTGCTTCCTTAAATCCCTCTACTCGCCTCCTGGAACTCTCTGTCTTCTCCTGTGCCGAAAAAATTGCCACCTTGCCGCTCTTTCCTATTGCATCTGCGAGCTTCTCTCCTGCAAGCTTTCCTACAGAAGTATTATCAGTACCCCTAAAAGCTGCAATCATGTCACTGTCCGTTACATTAGAGTCAAAAGCAACTACTGAAATTCCATTTTCCTTCGCTGCCTCGATCTGAGCCTGGCAGGAATCCTCATCTCCTGCTGAAAGACATAATACCGTTGGATTCTCTGCAATAACTGCATCCAGTGTATTTATCTGCTTCTCCACATCCTGCTCATTGCTCGCACCTTCAAACGTCATCGTGATCTGATCGTCTGACGTATAGCCGTATGCCGCGTTGACGTCCTTCACCGCATCCTCCATGCCGGTACGGATTGCTTTCCAGAATTCACCGTCTACGCTCTTGCTCACAACGGCAATCCTGCTTCCTGCTGTAACAGGTGCCGAAGTATCTATCTGTGTTTCCAGTTCTGTCTCTTCAGATGATCTGTTCTCTTCTTCTTTCTGTGTTGTCTCGTCATTTGCCTGCACATCCGCTACAAAATTATCAGAGCCGCCTTTTCTATCGAGTCCTCCTGCCACTAAAATAATTCCGGCAAGAATAATTCCGGCTGCAGCCGCTTTTCTCATCGTTTTCCCTCTTTTCCTTAATATATCCTTTATACAAATGCGCTTCTTTTTTTACATTATACACATTTTCTTTTTTGAGTCTATAGATTTCATAATTTTTTTCATTATTTACAGGGAAAATCGGTTATGATTACTGTGGCATTCACAGCGTCTGAAAGCCTGTGAATGCTTCCCCCTTCGGTGCAGCCTTAAATTCCATCTTCTTTCCTGTTACCGGATGACGAAATGCCAGATGACAGGAACACAATCCCAGTGGCAGGCCGGAAAGATCCTTTGCATTATATTTTCGATCTCCCAGAAGCGGCATTCCCTTATGCGCCATCTGAACTCTGATCTGATGATGGCGTCCTGTATCCAGGGCAATTTTTACCAGAATCCTCTTTCCGGTTTCTGTCCTTTCATCTTTTATTTCTTCCTGCACCCAATAATCAAGAACCGCCTTTTTTGCTCCTGGTGTTTTGGAAGCAACCACAGACGAAGAATTTGTCCTGCTGTCTTTTTTGAGATAATCTTCTAAATGTCCCTGCTTTTCATCCGACATCTGTGCTGTCACCGCCAGATATTCCTTCGTCACAGTTTTTGCAGTAATCTGTCGAGTCAGCCCGGATGCCGCTTTCGGTGTTTTAGCAAACACAAGAACGCCTTCTACCGGCTGATCCAACCTGTGTACAACACCAAGATACAGCATTTTTCCGGGATTTTTGAATGCCAGGTAATTCTTCAGGCTGCTCTCCATATCCGCGGCTCCCAGTCTGGCATTCTGCACAGCAATACCTGCGGGTTTATGGCATACTAAAATTTCCCTGTCCTCATAGAGGATACAATCCTGTATATTAAAATTTCGCATAAAAAAATCTCTCCTTTTGAGGAGAGTATAACGTAAAAGAGCACGGAATACAACAACAAAGACGACCATCACTTCTATTTATTCTTCACGAATTATGATAAAAGGATGGTCGTCTTAACACTCTTCACTATTCAATTTTAATAACCTCTTAGTTCTTTCAAACTTATCGTCTTGTCTGCTAATTGAATTCCTGTGATATATCTACATTATATATCTTTCATTCAATTCTCTTTATTCAGTTTTATATTAATCTCATATTCATGTCTTATCGGATGATTAAAATATTTTATTCCCTGCTCATAAACGATACGATGTTTATCATTTCGCTTATTTAGAAAGTTTATAGATTTAAATTATAATTTACGGATTATAATTTAATTTATAGAGAATTCCGGATATCTTTTTCGCTGGACTAGAGCAACTCCAAACTTAACCTATTAAATTTCGAATTGTTTTCCTTAGAAATAAGCTTCCTTCTTATCTCTTCTTAACATCTGTTGTGAGGAGATGTTCTTCTGATGCAAAGTTTCAATCCATATGAGAATTTATCTTATATGCATTTCAAAGTATCTTGCCTGTTTATCTTTGGATTTCTCTGAATCTCTTCTTTCAGACGAAATTCTAAAACAAGGAGTTATACTTTTTCAAAAATGTTTCTTTACACATCTTCGAAATCCTCTGTATCAGGTGCGTGATAGTTATTCAATATAAGTAATCGATTCTATATACCTGTAATACTTACTCTTAAACAATCATTTCTTCTTATGAAGTCCTGTTCACCAGGTTATAACTTTCATTAATCTTCTGTCAGAATATGATTATTTCTAATTCAATGGGCTAATATGTATCAGGTCTTTCTGGCAGGAAACTCGATTCCTATCACTTCTTATATTGATGATCGTTAATAACTACTGTCCCAACGGTATCACCTTAACCTTTCTTTTTGATTTCATTCCTTTCATGTGTGTTCTATATACTATGAATTGAATGAGTATCTTTTGTACTTTGTGTGTTTGTTTTCTTTTGTTTTGATGAGATTATAATAGCACTACAATCCATATTTGTCAACACATTTTTCAATTATTTTGTATTTTATTTTATATATTTCTTGTTTGCGACTTTATTCTTGTTTTATTTGTGTGTTTTATTTATTATTTTCTGATAATTTATTTTTTTCATATATTTCCCATATAAGCCAGGAGGGGTGTCACACAAAGTGCGGCACCCCCCCTCCTTAGAATCTGAACTGAAATTCGATTCCTTCAGATTATTCTGTTACTGTGAACAGTTATATTATTTTCTGTTGTAGTTGATCAGACATCCCTTGAGAATAATCTCACGTTCATCATCTGTCAGTTCTCCAAGAGTCACCTGGAATTCTCTGAGCCCGTCTTCCTTAACCACATATCCTGTGATGCTGTCTGCTTTTTCTGCAACAGCCTTGCGGATCTGTGGGAAGAACAGGAAATCTCCGTTTGCAAATGGAAGCTCTCCCTCTGGGATCAGGAACGGAAGCATACCCCAGTTGATGAGGTTAGAACGATAACGTTTGGTTGCGTACTCATTTGCAATATTTGCCCATCCACCGAGAACCTTCTGGCAGGAAGCAGCCTGCTCACGCGCAGAACCATCGCCAGGTTTTACGGCAAAGATCGTACTTCCGACTCCAACATTTTCTTTGCTGATGTCTGCAAACTGTTTCTTTACAGCTTCCATAACCGGTTTCAGCTCAGGAACTGCATCAACCGGACATTCACCAGCCTCAATTGCCTTCTGTGCCTTCTGAATCTCTTTGGCGCGTCCGACATACTCCGGATCTCTTCTGGAAAGGGTAAACTCTGCCAGTCCAAGAGGATTGGAACGGAAGGAAGAAGTCTCACCTGACGGAATCAGCTCATCTGTTGTTGTAACAGGATCATGGATCTCAGAAACAACCTTAAGCACAAGATTCTCTGCCAGTGCAGGCATCTCCGGCCAGTCTTTGATGTTTGGACCAAACTGGATCTCAACACTCGGATCTGCTACTCCCTTGCTGTCAAAGATACGATTATCATAAATTGTCTTGTCGAAGAAATATTTCTGCTGTCTGTAGGTTCCTGTAAATTCTTCGGCAGAAGTCAGGAAGCCCTTATTGGCAGCTGTTGCCGCAATAGATCTTGCATCCATAAGAGCAACTGAGGAAATCTGTCCGTTCTGAACCTTAGATCCTTCACGATTCGGGAAGTTTCTGGTTGTATGACGGATACTGAATGCATTGTTTGCAGGAGTATCTCCGGCACCAAAACAAGGTCCGCAGAAAGCAGTCTTCACAACGGCACCTGTTTCAAGCAGATCTGCGAGGACACCATTTCTTGCAAGTTCCATATAGATTGGTGTACTTGCAGGATAAACACTGAGTGTAAATGCATCTGCTCCGATGCTTGCTCCACGAAGGATATCTGCTGCTGCACAGATATTCTCAAATCCACCGCCCGCACATCCGGCAATGATTCCCTGTTCCACATAAAGCTTGCCATCTACGACTTTATCCTTAAGTGAATACGGAACTTTGCCATCGAGGCTGATCTGTGCTTTCTTCTCTACATCATCAAGAATGTCATAGAGATTTGCTTTCAGTTCATCAATTGTATAGGTATTGCTTGGATGGAACGGCATTGCGATCATTGGCCTGATCTCACTTAAATCCACCTCTACACAGCCGTCATAGTATGCAACCTTGCCTGGCTTCAGTTCTTTATAATCTTCTTTTCTGCCATGGATCTCATAGAATTCCTCAATGGTCTCATCTGTCTGCCAGATAGAAGAAAGACAGGTTGTCTCTGTTGTCATAACATCGATACCAATACGGAAATCTGCACTTAAACCGGCAACTCCAGGTCCTACGAATTCCATAACCTTATTCTTTACATAGCCGTTGGCAAATACCTTACCGATAATTGCCAGTGCAACGTCCTGCGGACCTACGCCCGGTCTTGGCTGTCCCTTAAGATAAATAGCAACTACGCCCGGCATATTGATATCATACGTCTGGGAAAGAAGCTGCTTAACCAGTTCTCCGCCACCTTCACCCATAGCCATGGTACCAAGTGCACCGTAACGGGTATGGCTGTCAGAACCAAGGATCATCTTGCCGCCGCCTGCAAGCATTTCACGTGCGAACTGATGGATAACTGCCTGATGAGGAGGTACGTATACTCCGCCATATTTCTTTGCACAGGTAAGTCCGAACATATGATCATCTTCATTGATGGTTCCGCCCACTGCACAGAGAGAGTTGTGACAGTTTGTGAGCACATAAGGAATCGGGAATTTCTCAAGTCCTGAAGCACGGGCTGTCTGGATAATTCCTACAAAAGTAATATCATGGGATGTTAATTTATCAAACTTGATCTGTAATTTCTGCATATTTCCAGAAGTATTGTGTGCCTCCAGAATACCATATGCCATAGTGTTCTTTGCTGCGTCTTCTCTAGATACCGGCTGTTCCATCTTGCCTTCTTCAACAATATCACAACCGTTTACAAGGTAAACACCACCGTCGTATAGCTTCATAATAACTCCTCCATTCATGTAAATTCTGCATTGCATTCTTGCTGTTTTTGCAAAATGTATATTAATTATACTTTATCTCACTAAAATCTGCAATGAGATTTCATAAGATATGTCACAAAAAACATAACTCTGGTGAATTTATAACACTCCTTTACTTTCCCATCAAAATCCGTTATACTTGGAATCACATTTCTGCCGCCTGTGGCAGTTCTGACAGGGAGGTTTTTAATTATATGTTTCGTTTATGGGGAAAAATGTGGAAAGACAACCACATGTTAAAAGACATCGTCATTGATGACGACTCTGAAGATACAAGAACACACAAGATTTTTCGGGCACTTCAGGAAATCTGCTATGATTTTGACCTGGAAAATCCAATCTGGCTGGACAGCAATGTTGCTGATTTTAAACGCCATGCCAGAACCAGATTCCGCCAGGACAGTTTTATTGAGCATATTGAATTTGATTATCTGGAGATTCAGGTCATCGAAGAAGATTGACAAAACGGACAAGTTTGCTTCAAGATAAAGTAAGAAACTGCCGCCCACAGCCCTGCTGACAATTAACAGCCTGCTGTGAGCGGCAGTGTTTGTTTTTGTTTCCTGCCGGCAGAATCATCCAAAAACTTTCAGACGATCCATTTGCCTAAGACCGGTATTTTCTTTATAAGTATTACTCCAATACAGCTAAGTACAAAAATGCATATCATAACCATCGGAATCGCAATAAATGTAATTCCGATCATCATACTGTCCACCCCTGCTCTGTGCAGGATATCGCGGAAAAACGCATGGATCAGATAAATACCAAAGGTATAGCTTCCTAACCGGCAGATCACTTCTTCCTGTTTCTCTGTCCACTGAATTCGGGATACATAATTTTTGAAAAACAGAAATACTGCACTTCCCCAGAAAAATCCGGCCAGCGTGAAGTTTTCATAATATGCCTGTATCTCTCTTCCTTCCCGCGGTGACATGATCTGACAGAGCAAGATTGCTGTTATGATCAGAACGACTCCAAGAATATAAACTATCTTTTCCATTTTTTTCGGAATCTCATAATGAGAAAGATAATGCCCCAGAACAAAATATCCTGCATAATCCACTATCATTCCAGGCTGAATCGTATACATCAGATCCATAACATACTCTTTCAGCGGAAATGAGAAACAATTCATCGTGTATGGCAGAATCTTGAAGATCAGAAACAGCAGGATCAGATATTCCTCCCATTTCTTTCCGCGTTCACAGTTTACGATCTCCCACAGAAGCGGCGTCACGGCCAGAAGCCCCGCCAGCATCGGAAGATACCATAAATGAAAGTAGGAACTGCTGCAATAAATCAGGACCTTCTTTAAAAACAGGACCGGACCTTCCATATTTCCTGAAACCACAATTCTGTATACTGCATAAAAAAACTGCCAGAAGGCATATGCAGCCGCAATCTGCAGAATGTTCTTTCTCCACAGTTTCTTAAGGGACCAGTTCCGTTTACTGTCCAGATACAGGGTACCGCTGATCATAACAAACACGGCGACCGCAAACCGAAAGATCCCATGATAGAAATTTGAAACTCTCCACACCCCGGAATCCAGTGCTGTATCCCGGAAATGCTGCGATCCGGCATGAATACCGATCACGCCGATGCAGGCAGCAATGCGAAGAAGTTCTATCCATGTAATTCTCTTTTTATTCATCTTGACTTGTGAATCTGAAGTTTACTGTCTTTCAGACTCTTCTCCCTTTATTTTGTGTGTTTGCAGCTGTTTATCCGTAACTGTTCACAGTAGCGTTTATCCTCTTTACAGCCGCATATTCTCAAGTTTCTCAGCTTCCGTTATGCTTCAAAGTATAACAAACACCTCTCCTTCCTACAAGAACTATTTCCTTTGAGTTTCCTGTCACTCCATGAATTCCCGGATGATCTCTCTCATGATCTCCTCTTCTTCCGGGCTAAGCATCTTGCTGAAATGACTTCCGGTAGCAGCAGTCTGCCGGATACTGGCTGTGATCTTCTCCACCATCTCCTCCTGAAGTGCAGGATCCACTTTTGCCGGCTGCACGACAGGGACAGGTTCTGACTTTCGTGAAGTGACGGTTTCTTCTCTTCGCGTTTTCACAGACAAAATATAATCCGCAAGAGAATTCATCACCAGTTCTTCTCTGTAAGCAAAATCCAGTGCCTGTCTGAGAATCATAAGACCAACCGGGATCACTGTGCCCAGATAGAGATAGCGAAGCGGCAGTCCATCTGTCCAGTCAAGCCTTGTCACAAACCATACCGCCAACACAAGACACCCCGTTGACAAAAGAGACGGAATCCAGACCAGAAGATTCATTCGATTCAGCAGTTTGTCTCTTGTCTTCCAAAGATTCAGCCATTTTTCCTTAAGACTTGTGACCGCATTCGTTCTTCGCAAAATTCTTCTGTAGGTAAGGTGTACTGCCAGCATACCGACTGCACCGAATGCACCGGCAGCAGCCATGATACAAAACAGTATCTGCAGGTTCATGATTTTCTCCAGCATAAGCCCCTCCTTGCTTTTACAATCTGTCCGGCTTCACCACTCCGGTTCTTCTGCTGTTAATTCACATTCTACACCTCTGTGAATCTGCTGGAAACAAAAATCGTTCATCAAATTCTCCTTTGAAAATACAAAAAACTCCCGTAAACAGCTGAATTCTCTGTTTTTCGTGAGAATTCAGCCACTCAATGGGAGTTTCTGTTATTCTTATATTCATCCGAGATATACAGATTCCAGATCTTTACATTTTTTCCAGTGCTTCAACAACCTCTTCAAACTTCATAAAGTGAGATGCTTTTACGAGAATCGTATCTCCCTTCTGAACCAGATCTTTCAGATGTTCAAGGAGTGCTTCCCTGCTCTCTTCATAAATGACCTCAAAATCCGGATCAGCCTTTCGTGCCGCCTCTGCCATATGTGACGAAAGTTCACCGACACAGATGCAGGCATCTATTCCACACTGTGCTGCATGAATTCCAACCTCCTCATGAAGAGCAATCTCATTTTCTCCAAGCTCACCCATATCTCCAAGAATTGCCATTCTGCGGCCTTCTCCATCATGAAGAACATCCAGAGAAGCCTTCATTGACATTGGATTTGCATTATAGCAGTCATCTACCACAAGGAATTTATCTGTCTCTATCATTTTGAAACGGCCACGGATCGTCTCAAGGCTTTCGATGCCCTTTTTGATTTCTTCCGTGGTAAGACCATAGATGCGTCCGACAGCAGCGGCAGCCAGTGCATTATAGACCATATGAATTCCCGGTGTCGGAACAAGAACATCAAAAACAGCTTCCCCGAGATGGATACGGCACGCTACACCTTTGAGTCCCTTACTTTCAATATGGTCTGCGTAAACATCACGATTTTCATCCAGTCCAAAGAATACCGGTTTAATGCCATTGTATTCGCTTACTGAGGCAAGCTTGTCATCATCACCGTTCAGGACAATATGTCCTTCCGGATTCATACATTTAAAGATTTCAGTCTTTGCTTTAAGCACACCGTCACGGTCTCCAAGATTTTCCAGATGACAGGTTCCGATGTTTGTGATCACACAGGTATCTGGCCTTGCAATCTTTGTCAGCCGGCTCATCTCTCCAAAATCACTGATTCCCATTTCCAGAACAGCAATCTGATCTTCCTCTCTCAGGCGAAAAACTGTGAGTGGAAGTCCCAGTTCGTTGTTAAAATTTCCCTGTGTCTTAAGAGTGCGGTATTTCTCCTTCAGAACAGACGCGATCACCTCTTTGGTACTGGTCTTTCCCACGCTTCCTGTAATCCCTACAACCGGTATCTGAAGCTGTTTCAGATAAAATTCTGCGATATCCTTCACAGCCTGAAGGGAAGAATTTATCTGAATATACGGAAAATCAGCATTCTTAAGTTCTCGTTCCGACAGTGTTACAAGTGCCCCTTTGCTCATGACATCCTCAATAAAACGATGCGCATCCACACGTTCTCCTACGATTGGAACAAACAGACTGTCTTTTTCGATCTTACGGCTGTCTGTGGTAATGGATGAAACCTCTCTGTCCATTATGTTTTCCGGACCATGGTAGATGCCGGAGCAGACCTCTGTAAGATTTTTTATAGTAAGATTTTTCATATCGATTTCCTCTCCATATCCATATATCACCTTGCGTTCATGGCATTCCGGTGATGATATTTCCTTATTCGTATTTTTTCTGTGATACACGAATCAATTCTTCGCACAGAGTAGGATAATCCATTCCAAGAACGGCAGCCTCCTGTGGTATCAGACTGGTAGGAGTCATTCCCGGAAGTGTATTTGCCTCCAGGCAGTATATCTTCTCATCTTCTGTCACGATGAAATCAAGTCTTGCATAGCTTTCCATCTCCAGTGCATGATAACCGTCAACGGCCGCTTCCTGAAGACGTTTTGTCAGTTCTTCAGAAATCGGTGCCGGGCAGGTCTCCTGTACTGCACCTGGTTTGTATTTATTTTCATAATCATAGAATCCCTCTTTCGGGACGATCTGAACAACCGGATAAGCCGTTCCGTCAACCACTGCAACTGTATACTCCACGCCCTTGATAAACTCTTCTACAACTACTTCATTCTCATATTCAAATGCCTCATCCAGTGCTTTTTGGTAAGCTTCCTGATCATCTACAATATAAACACCAATACTGGAACCACCACAGCATGTCTTAACTACTACAGGAAACTCCATACCAAGTGCTGCAAGAGAATCCTGGCGGTCTTTTTTCTTCATGGATTTACCGCCTGGTGTGCTCACGCCTCTCATCTGGAACATAGCCTTAGTCACACCTTTATCCATCGCCATTGCACTGCTTAAATATCCTGTTCCGGTATAAGGGATTCCCATCAGATCAAAGGCTGCCTGTAATTTACCGTCTTCTCCGTTCGCACCGTGAAGTCCAAGGAAAACAAAATCTGCTTTTTTGCAGAGTTCAATGACATTTGGTCCAAAGAAATCTCTGCGGGTTTTCTTTAACTCTTTCATCTGGGAATTAAAGCTCTTGATATACTCTGCCGCCTTTTCGACATCATATTCTGCCGGAAAAGGATTTGCCCAGTCTACCGATTCAAGGCCACAGAATACATCCACCAGAATCGCCTGATGACCTTTCTGTCTGAGTGCCTGACAGATTCCTGTTCCTGATACAATAGAGACATCTCTTTCTGTACTGGTTCCACCTGCTAATACAACAATTTTCATATTCTTCCATCTCCTTAAAGAATGCAAAAACTGCTGCAAAAATTCACCTCCGAATCTCTGCAGCATTTTTACTTGTAGTTATTCATTCAGAATTTATAAACAACCACCGGCATGCCGGTTTCTACATTCTGATACAGTTCCTGTGCAGCCTCTTCCGGCAGTACAATACAGCCTTCTGTGCCGGTCCAGTCTGTCATATCTGAGCTGAAATCCACATAATCCGTACTGCCAAAGCTGTCCTCCTCTGTGTCTGTTATCGCACTGAGATTTAGTCCCGGATCACCATAAATACCAAGATCATCCGTAAAAGACAGCCAGCAGTCTGCGGTCATATTTCCGACAGATACACCTGTCTTCTTTTCTTCGATCGAGTACACACCATCCGGTGTACTGCTGCTGATCGCAATCCCGGTATCCACAACAGGCGTTCCGCTCTTATAAAGGACAAGTCTGTGATCTGTCAGACTGACTTCCACGTAAGAATATCCGATATCATTCATATCACGGCTTGCCGCCTTCTGTGCATATACAGGTTCTCTCACCTGAGTTTTCTTATCAAGGATTGCCTGATATAAAGCATCGGTCTCCTTTGGCTGGTCGATCAGCCATCCATAAGTGCCTCCGGATACAGTGATATCCCTGTTATCATACGTCGAGAAAGTACGATCTGTACCAACCGTATCATACTTCGATGCAAGCTGCCCTATATAGGACGCAATCGCATCTTTATCCAGAATCAGACTGCCATCCTCATCTCTGCCAATCCATTCTTTGATCAGAGTCCTGTCAACCGTTTCCTTTCGGTCACTGAAATCATACGTGATCACAACATCCGTAAGTTCATTCATCTGCTCACAGTCACTTTTCAGCTCATCACTATATATTAACGGATTTACATAGCATTCGTCAACTTCAAGATTTACTACTGTTCTTCCCGTTGTAACTGCATTAGAAATATCCTTCTGCAGTTTCTCTCTGTCAACCTTTGTGCCTTCTACTTCCGGTACAATTTCGAACCCGTCCTCATTTTCCTTTATGTACGCATCTGAGGGTTCCTGATTGTCCTTCAGGCAGTTCAGATCATCTACGACCTTCTGAAAAAGCTTTTCATTATAGCTGACTGATGCTGAAACCTCCCAGGATTTATGCTGACTGAATGCAAGAAACCACTGAAAACGTTTCTGCTTATGCAGCATCCTGTTCACACTGCCATCTGAAGTATATTTCAGATCGATCTGATCTGCTGAAATACTCTCCTGACCATTTCCTCTGGTCTGAACAGCAAGAACGTATACGCTGGTCTTTTCTGCCAGAAGTTTTTCTGTCTCTTCCTGTGTCATGTAGGAACAGTTAAAACCATTTACCTGCGTTCCCGGCAGGAAATGCTTTGTAAAATAATATACTCCAAAAAAGTAGGCACCGATGGTCAGTAAAAACAGTACAACAATGAAGCCTACCAGTATCTTTCTTCCCTTGCTCATTTTTCTGTTTTCTTCTGCCATGATGCCTCCTGAAATAGCTGCTGTTCACTCCGTTCACAGCAGCCTGGTCAAAAAATGTCTTATTCAGCAAGAAGCTTCTCTACACTTGCAAGCTTAACGCAGACAACAAATACCTGTGCTGCTTTTTCAAGCTCTTCAAGTGGCGGGAAAGATGGTGCAATACGGATATTGCTGTCTTTTGGATCTTTACCATATGGATAAGTCGCTCCCGCACCTGTCATAACAACGCCTGCTTCTTTTGCCTTGGCAACGATTGCTTTTGCACATCCGTCCATAGACTCAAAGGAAATAAAGTAGCCACCCTTCGGTGTGGTCCAGCTGCCAATTCCAAGTCCGCCGAGTTCTTTTTCCAGAGTTGCCTCTACCATTTCGAATTTTGGACGGAGAATTGCTGCATGTTTGCTCATATGTGCATGAACACCATCCAGATTCTTGAAGAATCTTACATGACGAAGCTGATTCAGTTTATCATGTCCGATAGTCTGGACAGTCATATATTTACGGAAATCATCCAGATTAGCCTTGGATGCAGCTACTGCTGCGATACCGGAACCCGGGAAGCTGATCTTGGATGTAGAAGTAAACTTATAAACAATATCAGGATTTCCTGCTTTTGCACACTCTTCGAGAATCTCAAGAAGGAAATCCTGCTCCTTCTCATCGTCATAGAGATGATGTACACTGTAAGCATTATCCCAGTAGATACGGAAATCCGGTGCAGCCGGCTTCAGACGGGCAAAACGTTTAACTGTTTCCTCTGAGTAAGTATATCCCTGTGGATTGGAATATTTCGGAACACACCAGATACCCTTGATTGCCGGATCTTCACTTACCAGTTTCTCAACCATATCCATATCCGGTCCCTGCGGAGTCATCGGAACATTGATCATCTCAATTCCAAAGAACTCTGTAACCTTAAAATGGCGGTCATATCCCGGAACAGGGCAGAGGAATTTTACCTTATCCAGCTTGCACCATGGTGTATTTCCCATAACACCATGTGTCATAGAACGTGCCACAGTATCAAACATAACGTTCAGACTGGAAGTACCATAAATGATGATGTTTTCCGGTGATACCTCAGAAATCTCTCCAAGAAGACGCTTTGCCTCCGGAATACCATCCATAACTCCATAGTTACGACAATCTACCCCTGTTTCACATTTCAGATCTGTGCTGCTTGACAGAACATCCATCAGTTCCATAGAAAGATCCAGCTGATCTGCTGCCGGTTTACCACGTGACATATCCAGGGCAAGTCCCTGTGCTTTGATATCTGCATACTGCTGATCCAGTTCTTTCTTCAGATCCAGCAGCTGTTCTCTGCTCATTTCGCTGTACTTCTGCATAATTGTCCTCCTCGTGCCGATCCCCAGAATCCTGTACCGGCATAAATATAAATTCCCTCTTCTTTAGCGCCAGCTTTTAAGCTGATTTACTATCTCGTCTATTTTAGTATGCTAAATTCCTACTTGTCAAGTCCCACAGCCTCTGTATTTATAAAAAATTTTCTCGAATCAGAGTGATAAAGTGTAAATTCTGCATAAACTACACGGCATATACACAAAACGCGACAGTTTTGCTTGCAGAATCCTGCGGTTTCACCTATACTGAATAGACAGGATCCTTCAAAAGATTCCTATAAAATGCATACAAAGAAAGGGTAACTGTTCAACACCCTTACAGTTACAGGAAAGGTTATAATATATGTGGATTGCAAATGACTGGAAAGAATACGAAGTAATTGATGCTTCCTGTGGTGAAAAGCTGGAGCGCTGGGGCAAATACACCCTGGTTCGTCCGGATCCGCAGGTTATCTGGAATACCCCAAAGGTAAGCAAGGGCTGGAAAAACATGAACGCACATTATCACCGCAGCAAAAAGGGCGGCGGCGAATGGGAGTTTTTTGATCTTCCTCAGCAGTGGGATCTCCATTATAAACATCTCACCTTCCACCTGAAACCATTCAGCTTCAAGCATACCGGACTGTTTCCAGAGCAGGCGGTCAACTGGGACTGGTTTGGTGACAAGATCCGCAATGCAGGACGTCCGATCAAAGTATTGAATCTTTTTGCCTACACAGGAGGTGCAACTCTTGCAGCGGCTGCTGCCGGCGCACAGGTTACCCATGTAGACGCTTCCAAGGGAATGGTAAACTGGGCAAAAGAAAATGCCGCCGCATCCGGTCTCTCAGAGGCACCGATCCGCTGGCTGGTCGATGACTGTGTAAAATTCGTTGAGCGTGAGATCCGCCGTGGTAATCATTACGATGCCATTATTATGGACCCTCCGTCCTACGGACGTGGACCCAAAGGTGAAATCTGGAAGATCGAGGATGCGATCCATCCTCTTGTGAAACTGTGTGTGAAGCTTTTGAGTCAGGATCCGCTGTTTTTCCTGATCAACTCCTACACTACAGGACTTGCACCGGCTGTTCTGACTTATATGTTGTCAACAGAACTGAAATCCTTCAACGGACATGTGGATTCTCAGGAAATCGGTCTCCCGGTAACAGCCAGCGGACTTGTTCTTCCATGTGGTGCTTCCGGCCGGTGGGAATCAAAATAAATTTCTTGAATCTCCTGAAACACAGATATATAATACAGTTATCAAAATGTTTCAGGAGAGGTGAATATCATGAAGGAAGAAAAACCTAAAGAAACTCTTCCCTACACCTGTACTCCGGCTTATGACCGCAGCAGCTGTGGGAACTGTATCTGTGCAACCTGTTATGAGCAGGAATTCTGCGATCGCTGTAGCTCCTGCAAGGAACTTTCTCACAAAAAAGACGCCTGTGGACGCTACGAGGGCGCATATTGCTATTAAAAAACAGGAGATGCTGACAGTAACCTGCCCGCATCTCCTGCTTTTTATTCGTTAGATTTTCGTTCTTTTGGAAATATCATAGTAATTTCCGTACCTTTGCCTTCCTCACTGAGCATCTTAAGTGTACCACCAAGGAAGGTAACTCCATGCTTCACGATCGACAGTCCCAGTCCTGTACCACCGATTGCCTTAGAATGGCTTTTATCTACACGATAAAACCTTTCAAATACTCTGCTGCAGTCTTCTCTGGGAATTCCTATCCCATTGTCCTTAACTCTGATCTCCACGCTGTCTTTCAGTTCCTGAAGATGAATACTTACTGTACCATCTTCCCGATTATATTTGATTCCATTATCGCACAGGTTATAAATGACCTCTTCCAGAATAGGTCTTACTGTACAAAAGATTAGTTTCTCGCCGTCAATAAAAAGATGCACGTTTTTCTTTGCCGCAATGTCTCTTAGATTTCCGCATACATTTTTTACAACTGCATAGGCATCCACTTTTTCCCATTCATACGGATTTTCGCCCTCATCCAGCTGAGATATCTTGATCGTATCCTCAACAAGCTGGATCAGTCTCTGTGCCTCCCGGTAAATCCTTCCGGCAAACTTCTGTACATCTTCTCCCTGTACTATACCATCCTGTATGATCTCTGCAAAACCAGAAATAGAAGTCAGAGGTGTTTTCAGTTCATGTGACACATTAGCCGAAAACTCTCTTCTGAGATTTTCTCTTTCAACCTTCTCAGTCTCATTAACCAGAAGCAGGACTGCACCTACCACTCTGTCATCTCGGGAAACCGGATTTGCGATGAGCTGAACATATTCTCCATCAAGCTGCAGCATGGCACTGCCATGCTGTCCTTTGAGAACATCTTCGATTACTTTACGAAAATCTTCATTTCGGTCAAGGGAATATACACTGTCACCTATCTTCGGCTCTCGTAACTGGAACATTCTCCACACACTGGAATTTCCGGAGAGGATCATTGTATATGCATCAATGACCAGAAGCCCCTCCTGCATATTCTCGGTAATGATCTGGAATTCTTCCTGATTACGTCTCGCTGTTTCCAGCTGCATCTGTATCTGATAATTCTGTTTATGGATTCGGCTGAGAAGAGGTCCCACCTCCTCATAAATCTGATTATCTTCCGGATGGTCAAGATCCAGTGTATTGATCGGTTTAACAATTTTGGCCGATATACGTGCCGCTGCAATTCCTGCAAAAATCAGCATCACAATTGCAACACCTATCACGGAAGGAAGAAGCTGAAGCATAAGTGTCAATATGGAAGAATGCACTGCAGCTACTCTGAGAACTGTTCCATCTGTAAGCTTCCGTGCATAATAAACGGTTTTTTCAGACAGTGTACTGGACATTCGTTCCGCGTATCCCTGTCCTTTTTGCACTGCCTCTTCAAACTCTTTACGGTCACTGTGGTTTTCCATAGAAGATATGTCCGCCTGGCTGTCATAAAGCACGTTCCCCGACGCATCAATGTAGGTAATACGGGCATCCTTCTGCTTCAGATGCTCCAGATAATTTACTCCGCTTTGTTCTACTCCATACGCCAGATAGGAAGCCTCTTTTTCCAGCTCCCCATCTAATTGTTTTCCAAAATACCGATACAGAATTCCCATTACCAGGGCACTTCCCAGTATCAGGATCATTGCCGAAACCAGCACAGTCGATTTAAATATCTTCTTTGTCAAGCCTGACTGCCTCCCATTTGATGTTCGTTATTTCTGTGGATACCGGTGAGTGCATACTCAACCCACTCCGCAATATTTACTGCATGATCTCCGATCCGCTCCATGTATTTTGCCGTCATAAGAAGATCAAGTCCTGCCTTTGCATCCAGGTTCTGATACATCAGCTTCGCCAGTTCTTCTTTGACCTGATTAAATGCATCATCTACCTGATCATCATTGTCAATAACCTTACGGCAAAGCTTCAGATCTTTCTTTACGAACGCGTCAATACTCTCTGTCACCATGCGAACTGTCATCTCTGCCATGCTTCCGATCAGTTCCGGAACCTCTACATGATTGGCCTCAATAAACTTGGAGAGGTCAGCGATATCTGCAGCCTGGTCTCCTATACGTTCCATATCAGAAATCATTTTCAGTGCTGCAGAAACCTCCCGCAGATCCTTCGCTACAGGCTGCTGATGAAGCAAAATACGCATGCAGTGATTCTCTATTTCACGCTCTTTCGTATCAATCTCTCTGTCTGTGTCAAAAATTTCCCGGACACAGTCATCTCCCCGGATTGCCCTGTTGGAAAGTGAGATCACCTTCTCACAGAGGCTTCCCATTGTGATCATCTGTACATGAAGTTCCTCAAGCTGCCTTTCGAAATGTGTCGCCATGATCAACCAAACCTCCCTGTAATGTAGTCCTCAGTTCTTTTGTCCTTGGCATGGAAAACAAGGTATCTGTATCGTTAAATTCTACCACTTCTCCCAGGAGAAAGAAAGCTGTTTTATCAGAAATTCGTGTCGCCTGCTGCATATTATGTGTAACAATGACAATTGTATAGTCACCCTTAAGTTCCATTGCTAGTTCCTCAATTTTGGAGGTGGAGATCGGGTCAAGAGCGGAGGTCGGCTCATCCATCAGAAGAACTTCCGGCTGTACTGCCAGTGCTCTCGCGATACAAAGTCTCTGCTGCTGTCCACCGGACATTCCGAGAGCACTTTTTTTCAGACGATCCTTTACTTCATCCCAGATTGCTGCATCACGAAGAGATTTTTCTACAATCTCATCCAGTTTTGCTTTGGAATGAATGCCATGTGTTCTTGGACCATAAGCGATATTATCATAGATGCTCATTGGAAACGGATTCGGTTTCTGGAATACCATCCCGACTCTTTTGCGAAGGCCATTGACATCCATATCGCCATAAATATCCTCGCCGTCAAGTTCTACTCTACCGGTGATCCTGCAGCCCTCTACCAGGTCATTCATTCGATTCAGGGACTTCAGAAGGGTGGATTTACCACATCCACTTGGTCCGATAAAAGCGGTAATTTCTTTTTCCGGAATATGCATATTGATATCCTTCAGTGCATGAAAATTTCCGTAAAAAAGGTTCATATCCTCTATAGAAAGTTTAATATTATCGTTCATTTCGTGTTATCCTTTCGCGATACGTTTTGCCACCATACCGGACAAACCGTTAATGATTAATACAAATAAGAGAATGATAACTGCTGTCGCAGATGCCTGATTCATATGGAGACCTTCACTGGAAAGTACATACATATGAAGAGCCAGTGTACGTCCGGATCCCATCAGATTTGGAACCTGCGCAACGGTTCCGGAAGTATAAAGAAGTGCTGCTGTCTCACCAATGATACGTCCGATCGCAAGGATGATTCCTGCAAGGATTCCCGGTACTGCTGAAGGAAGCACAATCGTAAAAATCGTACGAAGCTTGCCTGCTCCCAGTCCGAAGCTTGCCTCTCTGTAAGAATCCGGAACTGCCTTTAATGCCTCCTCAGAGGTTCTCATAATAAGCGGAAGTACCATGATAACAAGGGTACATGCACCTGCCAGAAGAGACATTCCCCAATGAAGTGCTGTTACGAAAAACAGCATACCAAACAGACCAAATACGATAGACGGAATACCGGAAAGTGTCTCCGCTGTGATACGGATGATCTGTACCAGTTTGTTGCCTTTTTTTGCATATTCTACCAGATAAATTGCTGCAAAAATTCCAAGTGGTGCTGCGATCACAAGTGACAATCCGGTCATGATAAAGGTGTTAATAAGAGAAGGCATCAAAGAGACATTCTCTGAGGTATATTCCAAACTAAAAAGACCTGGAGTCAGATATGGGATACCTTTGACAAGGATATATGCTACCAGGAAGATCAGCACAGAAAAAGTAATTACTGCTGCTCCTATCGTAAGAAGTGCAAGCACTCCTGAACCCGGATGGCTCAGATAGGAACGGATGCGGTCCGATACTGATGTCTGATTTCTCTTTTCCATATTTTCCGTTGCCGGATCTATTGCTGCTGCATTAGTTTGCATGTTCTGACCTCCTGTTCAGTAAAGAAAGACTCAGGTTGATGATCAGGATAAACACGAAAAGTACTACTCCTGTTGCGATCAGTGCTTCTCTGTGAAGCCCTGTAGCATAACCCATTTCTGTTACGATGTTTGCAGTCATGGTACGAAGACCTTTGAGCAGTCCTACCGGCATTCTTGCCTGGTTTCCTGCTACCATAATAACTGCCATTGTCTCACCTATTGCACGTCCGATACCAAGAACAACTGCTGCAAGGATACCGGATTTCGCTGCCGGAAGCATAACCATAAAAATGCTTCTTTCTTTTGTTGCTCCCAGTGCCAGAGAACCTTCATAATAGCTTTCCGGAACACTTCTAAGTGCGGATTCTGTAGGTCCGATAATCGTCGGCAGAATCATGATCGCCAGCAGAAGTGAAGCAGCCAGCCAGCTCGTTCCGGTGCCGCCAAAAGTGCTTCTGATCAGTGGTACCATAAGGACCAGACCAAAAAATCCATATACGATAGACGGTACACCAGCCATCAGTTCAATTCCTGATTTCAGCGGACGATAAATCTTCTGTGGACAGTAGCGTGCCATAAATACTGATGTGAACAGTGCAATTGGAACACCGATCAGGATTGCTCCACCTGTCACATAGATACTTGCAATGATCATTGGAAAAATTCCAAACTTGTCATTGGATGGTTTCCATACGGTTCCAAGAAGAAACTTAAGCGGCCCGATTTTTGCGATGGCCGGAAGTCCGTTCGCAAACAGGAACAGACAGATCAGAAATACTGCCAGGACAGAAGCACAGGCAGCCACCATAAATACAATTTTCATGGCCTGTTCTTTGAATTTATTCATACAGGACTCTTCCTCTCTCCAACTTAGCGGATGCGCTGCTGGCGCTTCCTTTATATGCTATCAATGTACTCAGACATACAGGAAGCCCGGAACAAACCGGGCACCCTGTTCTGTCAGTCTGTATATGTCTTATTTAGCCAGGTCTTCCCACTCTGTAGTCTCACCTGTGAAGATAGCTTTTACCTGATCACTGGTCAGATCATCAATGTCATTGTCATTGTTTACTACAACTGCGATACCATCTCTTGCAATCTCTGTTGCTGTAAGATTTTCGCTTGTTTCTTCATCTTTCAGTTCACGGGAAGCCATACCGATATCGCAGATTCCCTCTGCCGCGGATGTGATACCTGTTGTAGAATCGCTCTGCTGTACTTCTACTGTGATCTTTCCGCCGTTTGCTTTTTCATAGGCTTCTTTCAGTTTTTCCATAACCGGTGTTACAGACGAAGAACCAGCTACAACAACCTTACCTTCTGCATCGCTCTGCTCATAAGCTTTTGCATCATCTGCTGCTTTGATGTATCCGTTGTCCTCTACAATCTGCTGTCCGTCAGCACTCATGATATAATTTTCAAAATCCTGAGCTGCATCGCTGAGTTTCTCACCTGTTACGATGTTGAATGGACGGGATACTTTGTATGTATCATTTGCAACATTCTCTGCAGATGCTTCAGCACCGTCGATCTTAACTGCTTTTACAGTGTCATTCAGAGAACCAAGGGAAATATATCCGATTGCATTCTCATCACCTGATACAGTTGTCATCATAACGGAAGTGCTGTTTGTGATGCTTGCATCCTCTGTTGTCATATCTACTTTTTCATCACCCTGTTTTTCTTCAATCCCAAACAGCTCGATGAATGCTCCTCGTGTTCCTGAACCATCTTCACGGGAAATTACATCAATGGTTCCGCTTGCTGCGCTTGCTACAGATGCGAAAGCGGTAGTTCCAATAAGTGCTGCTGTTACGATTGCAAGAAATTTTTTCTTCATAATAAATAACTCTCCTCTTGATTTTGCTTTATTTAATTTTTTTGTTTTCCTCATTGACAAGTGCAATTATATGGAAGAAAAGTAAAATACAAAATCGTAACCCTGTAAAATCTTTGTAAAATAGAAACCTTCAAAAAACTTTGACCTGTGTGCCAACTATAGCTATAATAAGGATATATCTGATTCTATTTCTATATCACACAACAGGAAAGGTACTTATTTTATATGAAAAAAATATCTCTTATCAATACAGATCTCGAACTTTCTCCAATGGGAATGGGCTGTGTAAATGCCGGCATCAAATGGGACGGTGAGGATGCTTATCGGATTTTTGATTCATTTCTGGACATGGGCGGCAATGTTTATGACACTGCCCGCGTATATTCTGACTGGATTCCTTCTGAGATTGGACGCAGTGAACGTGTACTTGGTCAGTGGCTCCGTCAGAGCGGGAAACGTCATAACGTTATATTACTCACCAAGGGCGGACATCCGGATATGACTTCTGCCACCCCTGATATGCACGCTTCACGGATTTCTGCCGAAAACATGCGTACGGATCTGGAACTTTCTCTTCGTACACTTGGTACAGATTATATTGATATCTATTTTTATCACAGAGATAATGAAGCGATTCCTGCAGGAGAATTAATTGAAATAATGGAAAATTTCCGAAAAGAGGGAAAAATCCGTTACTATGGCTGCTCCAACTGGAGTACCACACGTATGAAAGAAGCAGATGCCTATGCCGCATCCAAAGGATACCGTGGTTTCGCAGCAAATGAAGCCCTGTTCAATATCGGTTCCGCTTCCATGCGTCCGCCTGCAGATGATACCCTGGCTGTCATGGATCAGGAGATGCAGAAGTATCACGCAGAAAATCCTCAGAATCTGGCCATGCCATATACGTCTGTGTGCAGTGGATTTTTCCATAAATTATATGCTGGCGGAACTGCTGCTGTAAAAGATTCCGAATACTATACTCCTGAAAATCTCAAAATTGCCGAAGGACTTCACGGACTAATGGAAGAATATCAGATTTCTCTGACTCAGGCCATTCTGGGATATCTGACCTGCCGTGATTTTACCTGCCTGCCACTTTACGGACCACGAAATACGGCGGATCTTAGAGAAGCCATGGAAACCTTCTCCATTCCATTCCTCAGAGAATATTATCCTGAAGTGTAATTTGCAAAAAGGGCACAGCTCATTTTATCTGAGCTGTGCCCTCTTCTTCTGTTGTCTTATGCCATCCCGTTTACTGTTTTGTATTTATACAGCATCTCTGCGTGATTCTGTTCTTCTACCTGAATATCTGCGAGCAGTTTACGCACTCCACTGTCACCAAAAGCAAATACATTTGAATTGTATTCTCCTGATACCAGCTTTTCTGACGCAATACAGTCCGTCGCCAGAAAAGCATCCAGCTGTTTGTCCTCCGGTGAACTCATCGCCGTATAGACAGCCTTCGGCTGATACTCTTTCCCTGCATTGTCGTTGCAGTTACACTGCGGGACTTCTCCCCTGAGTACACGGTCAAGAGAATCATAATGTTCCCTTTCCTTCTTTTCCAGAGTCTGGAAAAGATTCTTCAGTTCAGGATCTTTCGCCTGCTGCGCATATCTTCCGTATTTCTCAATGCAGCTTTTTTCCTGTGTCTGTAAGTCTTCAATCGTGGTACGTTCCTTTTCTTTTAATATCATCGTATACGCTTCCTCTCTTTGATTTTGCAATACGATGACAGTATCTGCTGTGATGGGAAATATTATACCTGAACTTATAATCTTATTTCAGCAAAAATCTTATATATTTTTTCCCAGAATCACCTTGATCAGGTATTTATCCAACATGATCGTGCGGTTCCAGGGATTAAGGATCACACCTTCGATTTCATCTGCAGTAAGTGCGGTTTCAAATAATCTGTCAATATCTGTAAGAAATGTAGATTTGACATTTCCGCCCCCTTTCAGTTCTTCCTCAAAACTGGTAAATGCTGCCCACCAACTTCTTCCATCCTCTGTTTTGATCGCTTCCAGTCGGATCTGTCCATCTCCCTTTGGTGGTTCCACAGCAATGATGAACTGACCGTCCGCTTTCATACAGCGGCGGATCACGGTAAGCGTATGTGCCAGCATTTCCTGTGTGGTTTCTTTTTGAAGTCCCGCAATCGCCTCTTCTATTTTTTCGTTGCCCTGTAATCCTTTGTCTGTGTTATTGTTCATGTTTTTTCCTCTTCTTTTACAGAATATTTTTTAGTTCTCTCAATTCATGGATAATATACTCTGCCGGTTTTCCACTTTTTGATTTTTCTTCGTTATATTTTTCCACCGAAGGCACATACCAGCAGGTGGACATCCCATAGAGTTTCCCGCCTGCAATATCTGCTGTCAGGGAATCTCCGATCATCATACATTCTTCTGGCTGCACTCCCGGAAGAAGCCTCATACAACCATCAAAAAACTGTTTTCCCGGCTTATCTGCCCCTATCTTTTCTGAAACAAAGCAATAGTCAAAATATTTCAGCATATCTGCACTTTTCAGACGATTGATCTGCTGCTCGTAAGGACCATTACTTGCGGCACAGAGACAGTAGTCTTTCTTATATAAATATTCCAGAAGTTCTTCTGCGCCTTCCACCGGAATCGCAGTCAGATGAAGCAGTCTGCGGAATTCCTTTTCCATCTCGACTCCATCCGCTTCCAGTCCGAGATGTGCAAGGATTGCCTGCCAGCGCACATGAAAAAGATCGTCCATAGTCAGCTCTCTGCGCTCAATCCTCTGCCATATTTTGTTGTTTTCTTCTGTAAATACAGAAAACATTTCTGATCTGTATTCCAGTCCTGCCTTCCGGAAGCACTGCTCCATTCCCCATGCAGCACCTGCATCAAAATCCAGCAGAGTATTATCAATATCCAGAAAAAGAACTCTTATCTTATGGTTCATATAGTTTTCCTCATTTTTTCTGTTTCATCTTACCATATCACATATTTTACAGGTTTCCAAGCAAAAAGCCTTCTGTTCCCTTCATTCTCTGTAATCCGAACTGAATGCGTCGATATTTTTTATATGAAGATTCTGTAAAATCTCAATCAAACCTCCGTAAATGCTATTGTTTTCTGAAAATTACAGTGATATACTTCACAGCGTCGACTGAGGGTAAGGATTGGATCCAACAAATATCTATTACATTTTAATTATCTATCTCTTAAAGGAGTTTATATTATTATGAAAAGAAAATTGATTGTCGGTTTTTTAACTCTTTGTTCCATTACAACTGTATGTCCTTCCGTTTATGCATCCACAGAACACTACACAGACAGCAGCGTTACCGGTGCTGATTCCGGATGGTCTGACTGGACTTCCAGCTGGGCAGATACGGCAGCAGATTTTACCAAAGTATCTCTCACTCCGGGTGCAGATGACACACAGCTTAACTTTGCATGGTACAGCGAAAAAGGTGACAGTACTGCTACTCCTGTTGTCCATTTCGGAACCGATAAAGACAATCTTGAAACCTTCGAGGGTACTGCCGGCGATGTAGATCAGGAACTTACCGGCGATAAAGCATATGAATATAATCACGTAACTGTAACCGGACTTGAACCAGAGACAACCTACTACTACACAGTAGAGAAAAACGGTCAGCAGACAGACGTGTGCGAATATAAAACACAGAAAACAGATTCCGTAAAAATCCTCTATGTAGGCGATCCGCAGATTGGTGCTTCCAAAGGTCAGACCCAGGATGGTGCCGAACTGACCAACGAATCTGGTGAAGCTAATACTGCTGCCGAGAACGATGGCTTTTCCTGGAATCGTACACTGAATACCGCACTTTCTGAAAATCCAGATGTAAACTTTGTCATCTCTGCCGGTGATCAGGTAAACAAAACCGGTGAAGCCAAAGAAGAGGAATACGCCTCCTATCTGAGTGCAGACGCACTGAAAAGCCTTCCGGTAGCAACAACCATCGGTAATCATGACTCTCTGAATCCTGATTACTCCTACCATTTTAACAACCCGAACAATACAGACAACGGAAAAACTGCTGCCGGCGGTGATTACTATTATAGCTATGGCAAAGGACTTTTCATTGTCCTTAATACAAACAACTATAACGTGGCAGAGCATCAGAAAACCATCGAGGAGGCTGTAAAGGCATATCCGGATGCAAAATGGCGTATCGTAACTATCCATCAGGATATTTACGGCTCCGGTCTTGATCATTCTGATACAGATGGTATGATCCTTCGTACCCAGCTTACTCCTGTCTTTGATGCTAACGATATTGATGTCGTTCTCCAGGGTCATGACCACACCTACAGCCGTTCCAAAATGCTCTACGGTGACGGACAGACTCATCAGAACTATGAGTTCAGTTTAAACGCAGACGGCACGGACTATGACTGGGATCACGCTACAAATGTAGATACCGGCGATCAGATCACACTTGCTCCGGAAGAAGGCAATACTGATGCACAGGCTGCTCTCGATGCATTCCACGAGGACAACAACTGCTATACAATTGAGGATGTAGACGGAAATACTGTAACAGATCCTCAGGGAATCCTTTACATGACAGCAAACTCCGCTTCCGGTTCCAAATATTACGAACTGCTCTCCACACAGCAGGATTATGTAGCAGCACGCAGCCAGAACTGGCTTCCAAGTTATTCCGTCATCACAATGAGTGCTGATTCCTTCTCCATCGACACTTACCAGATCACCGATGATGGCAAAACTGAAGCTATCGATGATACTTTTACCATCCAGAAATCCGGTACAGATACATCTGCTGACACCACAGATGCTTCTGATACTGAAGCCGACGATTCTGCAAATTAAGGGGATCTGAACTCGTATGACTCACACCAGATTTACCGGGCTGCTTTCCAGAAAAAAAGCAGTCCGGTATCTTATTTATCTTTTACTTGTCTGTGTGTTCGCTGTTTTTGTCTTTAAGCTTAATCAGGTAGAAAAAACAGAACTGGTTGTCCGGACGGGGCAGACATTTGAAAAGGGAAAAGTCACAGAAATCCTTCAGGATAATCTCGATTCCAACGGAACCCGTGTAGGAGAACAGAAGGTACGGGTAAAAATGCTCACTGGTGTACGAAAGGGAGAAGAACTTGATGTCACCAGCAGCTCCGGTTATCTTTTTGGTGCAGCCTGCACAGTAGGAATGAAGGTCATTGTCATGCAGAGCGTTGCCGGTAAGACCACGATCGCCAGCGTTTACTCTCAGGATCGTGAGTGGGTTATTTACATCTTTGCCCTTCTTTATCTTCTTGCATTATGCATCATCGGCGGTAAACAGGGGATCAAAGGATGTCTTGGCCTGATCTTTACTTTTTTCTGCGTGATCTTTGTATATCTTCCGCTTGTGTATCTTGGATATTCACCATTCTGGTCAGCAGTATTTATCTGTTTTCTTACCACACTGGTCACTATGTATCTGATCGGCGGACCGACAAAGAAAACCTGTGCAGCTACACTGGGCACCCTGGCAGGTGTTGTTCTTGCCGGTATCTCTGCATGGTGCTTCAGCAAAGCATCCGGCATTTCCGGCTACAATGTATCTGATATTGAAACGCTGATGACTCTGTGGAATACCAACCGGATCCAGGTTGGCGGACTTCTTTTTTCCGGGCTTCTGATCTCCTGTCTCGGTGCTGTCATGGATGTTGCCATGTCCATCAGCAGTGCCATTGATGAGATCTACAAACAGAATTCTTCCCTCACACGAAAAGAACTGTTTAAGGCCGGAATGCGTGTCGGAAGAGATATGATGGGAACTGACAGTAATACCCTGATTCTTGCATTCGCAGGAAGCAGTGTAAGTACGCTTCTTCTGGATTATGCCTATGATCTTCCATATCAGCAGATCATCAACTCAAACAATATTGGTATTGCGATCATGCAGGGACTTGCCGGAAGTTTCGGAATCGTACTCTCCGTTCCACTTACTGTACTGATCTGTACAATTCTTTTTCACAGAAAAGAAACTGCTGTAAAATTATGATCTTCGTGGAAAAAAAGTCTCCGGGTTCAACCCGGAGACTTTTTATACGGTAATCTTAAACCAGTCCTTCTCGTCAAAATCAACTACTGTACAGTCATTTGCATAAGTACATTCCGGAAGAATGATCATTGCATGAAGTACTTCGTTATTTGCCGGAAGCGGACAGAGATGCCAGATTGCCGCATTCAGTTTTACCATGTATCCCTTCGGCACAAGAAAAGCCTTCGTCAGTTCCGGGACAGGTGTGCCGCCGGATGCCGGTGCAACATGAATAATCATGTCATCGTCCAACGCAACAATTCCCTCCCATGTAGTTGTATGATATTCCGCTGCTTTAATAATTCTCTCATCTTTGCGGACAGCAAGCGGAGAAAATGCCATACTTCCGACACAGGCACCAGAAATACGATCTGGATAAAATTTATGGATTTCACCTTCCAGCGGATGTCCCTCCGGTTCTGTCATGCTGTAGAATGTTCCATACGGTGCAAAATCTGCCGCGTTAATTTTTACTGCTTTTACCTCTCTCATATAGAAAAGCCTCCTCTTTTTAATAAAAACCCCGTTGATTCTCTCAATACATCCAGTATAACATAGTAAAAAAACAGTCTCAAGCTATTTAGGACAATAGGTGGGAATCCTCTGCAATTCAATTACCGAGATGAAAGCACAGGATTGTGCGTATCCGCACAAAAAATATAACAACAAAGATTGATTTCTTATATCTCCTGATTCTTGTATTTGTTTTCAAAAGAAAGCAGACCAGATTTATATTGAAAAGCAAGAGCATTTTGTGCTATGCTATAACCATAGTAGAAATTATGAACCAAAAGGAGAATGGAGATGCTGCTGTCACATAAAACATCCATAAAGATCAGTCAGGAATATTCCAATATCATAGGGCATATGTGTTATGCAGCATCCAAACTCTGGAATATCTGCAACTACGAACGTCATCATTATAAAGAACTGGGACTGGAAAAGTATCCTGACTGGTATTATCAGAAAAAAGCACATAAAGGAAATCTGTGGTATAAACAGCTTCCGTCACAGACAGCGCAGGAGACCTGCAAGCAGCTGGATAAAGCATGGAAATCTTTTTATGTCCTGAAAAAGACCGGAGGGATCAAAGATCCAAATCCGCCCCGTTTTAAACAGGATAATATACCGGTCACATACATGCAGATGGGGATCCGGCATGAGAAAGGTTCAGACCAGCTGCGTTTGTCTCTGTCAAAGGCTCTGAAAAGCTACATGGAAGAAACATATGGGATCCATGAAAAATTTCTATATCTTGAAAATAAGATTTTCAGGAACATGGATCATATAAAGCAGCTGCGGATCTATCCGCCGGAAAATGGAAAATACGACCTTATTGTTATCTATGAGATTGAAGAACCGGAGCAGCTTTCTCAGAATGGACATTATTTATCGATTGATCTGGGACTTCATAATCTGATGACCTGCTATGATTCTGGAAATGGCAGGACTTTTATTCTGGGAAGAAAATATCTTTCTCTGGAAAGATATTTTCATAAAGAGATCGCCAGAGTGCAGTCTGTATGGTATGCACAGCAATCGGAAAGAGGAATAAAATATCCAAAATCATCGAAACATATCCAGAGACTTTACAGGAAAAAGCAGAATGCAGTAAAGGATTATCTTCACAAAGTGACCAGATGGATTGCAGAATACTGCAGAAAAGAAGATATCCGCTGTGTGGTTGTGGGGGACATCCGAAATATCCGTAAAGAAAAAGATATGGGACACAAGACCAACCAGAAGTTTCACGGACTGCCATATAACAAACTATACATCATGCTGGAATATAAGTTGAAACTGTATGGGATTCAATTGATCAAGCAGGAAGAAAGCTATACCAGCCAGTGTAGCCCGTTATCACCAGAAGTATCAAAAAGATATGCAGAAGCATCAAACCGAAAAGAACGGGGCATGTATATAACTGACGGAGTAAGATACAATGCAGATGCAGTAGGCGCGTTTAATATCCTGCGGAAATATCTTTCCGTATCCGGAAAACAGAAGGAACTGTCCGTAACCGGACTAAAGAATCCAGAAATAATAAAAGTAGCTGCATAGCCGAAAGGCAAGCAGTATTGGTGTCATGGACGCACCCTGAAAAAAGGCGGTATCCCGCCAGATTTCAGATGCTCTGGTAACTTAGTTGCCGAGTAGTTCACTTTAACCGATCCAGGATCGATTTTCCAATTGTACCCTCCGGCATTTCCACACCGAAATTTTCTGCGACAGATGCTCCTATCACAGCAAATGTATCCTGATCTTCGATAGGACCTGTCTCTTGCATCTTGGGAGAATATGCAATAAATGGTACATATTCTCTTGTATGATCGGTTCCCGTATAAGTTGGATCATTTCCGTGATCTGCGGTCAGAATCAACAGGTCATCTTCCCTCAGTTTATTCAGCAAAGTTCCAAGTCCCTTATCGAACTTCTCAATCTCATGACCATACCCTTCCGGATTTCTTCTGTGTCCCCACAGTGCATCAAAATCTACCAGATTTACAAAACACAGCCCATGAAAATCTTCTGCACAGACTTCTGCTGCCTGCTGCATCCCCTGGACAGAACTGTCAGAATGATAGGTTTTTGTGATTCCCTCACCACAGAAAATATCATGGATCTTTCCAATACCGATCACATCTAGCCCCGCATCCTTCAATGCATTCAGAACTGTTCTGCCTGTTGGTTTGAGGGCATAATCATGACGGTTGCTGGTTCGCTTAAATTCCCCTTTTTTCATTCCGATATAAGGTCTTGCAATGACTCTTCCAACTCTCCACTCATCTTTAAGTGTCAGTTCTCTGGCAATCTCACAGCAGCGATACAGATTGGCAAGATCAAATGTTTCCTCATTTCCACAAATCTGCAGTACAGAGTCAGCAGAGGTATATACGATCATCGCACCTGTATTGATTTCCTCTTCACCAAGTTCTTCAATGATCTCTGTCCCACTTGCACTCTTATTTCCAATGACACGTTTGCCGCACCTTTTCTCAAGTTCATCAATCAGTTCCTTTGGAAATCCGGTTTCTGTAAAGGTTTTAAATGGTTTCTGTGTATAGATTCCCATCATTTCCCAATGTCCGGTCATCGTATCCTTGCCATTGCTTCTTTCCGCAATCCGCATATAACGCCCCAGAGGTTTCTCTACGCCTTCCATAGTGCCGCCTTTATGCAGATTCAGCATTCCAAGCTTCTGAAGGTTCGGAATATCCAGTTTTCCCATTTTATCCAGGATGTGTCCAAAGGTATCCACACCTTTATCACCAAATTCTTCCGAATCCGGCATCGCTCCGATTCCAAGTGAATCCAGGACAATTACAAACACTCTCTTATACGTTTCCATAAGCGTTCCTTTCTGCTATTATGCCTATTTCTGCTTTGCCTTTGCCTTGTCAGCACGGATCAGTTCACGGATTGCTTCCACAGCTACCTGGATTGCTTTATCTGTGTCATGTACCACCGGATTTTCCAGTCCCAGTTTCTCTCTTTCCTGATTTGCCATTACCAGAAAACAGGCACCTGCACGGACTTTTAAATACCCTGACACAACAAAAATCGCAGCAGATTCCATCTCCGATGCAAGACATCCCATCCGTTTCCAGGCCTCCCATTTATTCATAAGCTCATAGCTGACTGGCTTTGTTTCCGGTTCATGCTGTCCATAAAATGCGTCTTTACTCTGCACCACACCTGTATGAAATGTACAGCCCTTTTTCCCGGCTGCCGCTACAAGCGCATTCGTCACTTCCAGATTCGCTACTGCCGGAAATTCTATAGGAGCATATTCCTTACTGGTCCCTTCCATACGGATTGCCCCTGTTGCGATTACAATGTCACCGCTCTTTACCTCTGTCTGCATTCCTCCACAAGTTCCAATACGGACAAACGTATCTGCTCCGCAGCGATACAGCTCTTCCACTGCGATTGAGGCAGACGGACCGCCAATCCCGGTAGATGTTACGCTTACCTTTACACCATCCAGCGTTCCTGTATAGGTTACATATTCTCGATTGTCCGCCACAAAAACCGGATCATCAAAATACTCTGCAATTTTCTGGCAGCGTTTCGGATCTCCCGGTAAGATTACATATCGTCCGACTTCTCCTTTTCCTGCCTGAATGTGATACTGCCTGCTCGTATCCTCTGAATAATTTTTCATATCCGTCCACCATCCTTTCCTTTGGTAGTTCTGTATTATACATGCCCTGTCTCACATGCGATTGACTTTACTTCCGTTTTCTTGTGATCCATAAGAATGTACAGGTAAAAATAATGCCCTTTACAATTGATGTAGAAGAAAGTGCCCACCAGATTCCATTCAGCCCCATAATACCTCCGAGAATGATCGCCAGCGGGATTCTAGCACTGGTAAAGGCTATACTGATAATACTGCAGAGCCGGGTTCTGCCAAGTCCTGATAATGCACCAACCGTCGTTAATTCCACACACATAAAAGCTTCGCTGAAACCTATGATGATCAGATATTCAACTGCCGTTGCAATTGCCGCTGGTTCATGGAAAAAGATCCTGGCAATCGGCTCTGGAACACATATAAATACAGCTGAGATCAGCAGTCCCCAAATGCCAACCGTCCATAAAGAAGCCTTATAGCCCTTTCTGACACGATCATTCCTGCCTGCACCATAGTTCTGTGCAATAAAAGCATTTAATGCCGCTGCAAAACCATCTGCAGTATTCCATGATATTGATTCAATCTGACCTCCGACTCTCTGCGTTGCAACAGCTTCTGCACCATATCCTGAGATCATACGTGTCAGCACCATGGAGATTGCACAATATGCCATTCCCTGTATTGCTGTCGGAATTCCAATCTTACAGATCCCCTGCAGATATTCCCGCGGGATCTTTGCAAAAAGCCTGGTTCCTTTTAATACATTTTCTTTCTTCTGTATGACAATTCCAACTATCATGATACTCATAACGATCGCCTGTGCTGTTACCGTTGCAATTGCAGCCCCGACAACACCAAGCTTCGGAAAACTTCCCACCCCAAGGATCAGCACAGGATCCAGGACCATATTTGTGGCCAGGCCGACAAGATTCGCTATAAAAGGCGTCTTTGAATCTCCCTGTGCAGTATAAAGTCCTGTCAGGGTCAGCGTCATAAATGAAAATACGATCAGCCCACAGGCAATCCTCGTATATGACATTGCCGCTGCATGAGCCTGTGCATCTGCAAGCTGAAAAAATCCTACCATCTGTCTGGTAAACAGCAGCGAAAGAATTGCATATGCCATTCCCATAAATGCGGCAAGCTGTACTGCTGCCTGCGCAAAACCGTGTGCCCTTTCTCTGTCTCCACGTCCGATACACTGTGCCACATGCACCTGACCGCCCATTCTGGCCATAGCTGCAAGTCCCTGCGAAAGCCAGGTAAACATACCTCCAACACCTACACCGGCAACTGCCTTCGAACCAAGCAGACCAATCCAGGCCATGTCTGTGATGTTGTATAAAGTCCCCAGAAACGATGACGCCATGATCGGAACCGCAAGTTTCGTCAGCGTTTTTAAAATAGGACCTTTTGTTAAATTTCCTTCCATTTTCATTCCTCATCCATTTTTATTTTTCATCATCCACAAATCCTATTATACATGGTTTGGCACAGATTTTCATCCTATTTCTGGTATATAGTAAGAATCCCACATCACTGTTGTCTGTGACATGGGATTCTCTGATTTTTTTGTTCTTTCTGGTTATTTATATTTCACTGCTGTTCCATATGCGATTACTTCAGCTGCTCCTGACATAACCTGTGAAGATCCGTATTTCACACCGATCACGGCATCTGCATCCATTTCTTTGGCTTCATCCACCATGCGTTTCGTAGCAATCTGTCGTGCCTCATTCAGCATCTCTGTGTAACCTACGATCTCACCGCCAACCAGAGTTTTCATGCCTGCCATGAAATCCCTTCCTATGTTCTTTGTCTGGACAACTGTTCCTTTGACAATTCCAAGTGGCTCAAAATCCACACCAGGAATGTTTTCAATACTTAGAAGCTTCATCCTCTTCTCCTCCTTCGATCTCTTTCATTCTTCCTGCAAGTGCTATGAGCGTTCCTATGATTATGATAACCGGAATCGCTGTTATAAGCAGAAGCAGTCCTAATGGAATCGGATCCTGTGTGTTCGCCCACAAGATCAGTACAATGGTAAATGCCATGAGCAGTATCATTACCACAGCACCTGCAATTGCTCCTGTTCTTTTTTTCTTTCGGACATCTGTTTTGCTTACATCCATAAACCTCGCACCTTCTTTCTCCATCTTCTCGATTTCTTCCAGACAGTCCTCTGCATTCAGAGAATCCAGTGATCGATGTTCCAGGATCAGACGTTCACACATCCCCTGCATCTTTGAGAGATCTTCTTTGCGATGTTCCAGTTCCCTCAGATGCTGCTCCAGGCAGATCTGCAGGCTTTTCTTTTTTTCGAAGAGGGATTTCATCTCTTCTATAGAAATATCCATCTTGCGGAACAGCTTAATTTCCTGAAGCCGTATGACATCCTCCTGATGATATTCCCTGTATCCGTTTTCTGCACGTTCTACATTAAGAAGCCCCTGCTCTTCATAAAAACGGATATTTTTTCTTGTGATTCCCACAAGCTCTTCCACCTGTTTGATCTTCATTGTGCTACCTCTTGCTTTCTCGACAGCCTGAAAACCGTTTCTGTTGCTGTCTGTACTTGTTTTATACAGCTTCCATAAGGTGGAAGGTCAAGTGTTTTTTATTTTTTTACGTTTAATCTTCCTGATATTTTACAAATGTGAATGTTTTGCCGTGATTGGTCAGTTCCAGACCATCCTCTGTTTCTTCATAGGTAAACTCCATGGTATTTGATTCCATTTCCCATCCGGACGGATAGTATTCTTTATCTGTCATATCATTGTCTATTTTTATCTTTATGGTGTCAGTGTCCAGCTCTACGATCGTTCCTGCCAGGCCAGGGTCTCCGGCCTCCGCATCATAAATCATCAGAACCGGCGGCTCTGTCGTAAAGAATTCATCTGGTTCTGTAAAAATGACCATCTCCCAGAAACACTCATTATCATAATAGGCATCCTCATCCATATCATCATCATATGGAATTCCATACTGCCCTGCAAGACGGGCCAGAATCTCCTGATCCACCCCTCCACCAGATGGATGGTTCAGATATACTCCTGCTCCCACTGCTATAACCACCAGAATTCCTGCCGCAATTATTATTTTTTTCTTCATAATCGTTCTTCCTTCCTGTAAAACTTTATTTGTAACTGTTCAGTACCCTCACAGTTACCTTTATTTTTTATTATACTTCTCTGTTTTACATTTTTGTTCCTGAAAACCATATCTTTATTTCTCACTTCTCGCTATGGTAATGATGGAAACCACAAAAAGAAACATAGGATAAAAGAGCTTCGGCATAATCTGGAAAGCAGAAATCTCTCCACCCAGCTCATTAACTGCCGAGATTGCTACAAGCATCTGTGCTCCATATGGAATGATTCCCTGGAAAATACAGGAAAAAGTATCCAGTATGGATGCTGTTTTTCGTGGTGTGATTCCATACTCATGTGACATTTCTTTTGCAATTGGATTAGCCATAACAATTGCTACGGTATTATTCGCAGTTGCAATGTCTATGGTTCCGACAAGAAGTCCCATACCTAGCTGGCCGCCTTTTTGTCCACGGAAAATTTTGCGGATCCAGTTCAATAAAGCATCGAATCCTCCATATTCACGGATCAGTGCACACATTGCAGCCACCAGGATCGCCACCATACAGGTTTCAAACATGCCACTAACACCAGATCCCACATTCGTCAGAAGTTCTACCGGCGTGATATGCCCGCCCCAAAGCATAATGAATGCTCCTGAAACGATTCCCGTCAGAAGAACTACAAAAACATTAATACCAACAATGCCACCGATCAGTACAAGCACATACGGTAGTACCTGCAGCAGATGATAGGACTGGCTGACATGTCCCTGTATTTCTGTCTGAAAAGAAAGAAGCAGGATTACAGCCAGCGTTAGCAAAGCGGCCGGAAATGCGATCCAGAAGTTTTCCCGGAATTTATCTTTCATCGCACATCCCTGCCCATTACAGGCTGCAATTGTTGTGTCGGAAATAAAAGAAAGATTATCCCCAAACATTGCGCCACCCATGACAGATGCCACACAAAATGCCAGATCAAAGCCTGATGCATCAGACACAGCAGCTGCAATTGGAACCAGAAGTGTGATTGTTCCAACAGAAGTTCCCATTGCCACCGATACAAAGCAGGCAACTACGAACAGAACTGCCACAGAAAATCTGGCAGGAATCAAAGTCAGCATAAAATATGCCACGCTCTCAGCACTGCTTCTTCCCACTACACCAACAAAAGATCCCGCTGTGAGGAAGATCAGCAGCATTGTAATAATATTCTTGTCCCCGACACCATGTGCCATGATCTCAAGTTTTCTGTCAAAACATACGGTTCTATTCTGCAGACATGCTACCAGAATCGCTGCCAGAAACGCGACTACGATCGGTACATTATAAAATCCCATCGGAATCTTCATCACATACTCGAACAAAATTCCCAGCCCCAGATACAGTATGAGAAATACCCCTATTGGAGCAAGAGCAAGGGCATTACCTTTTTTGTTTTTCATTATCAAATCCTCTTCCTTTTATTTATTGAAAAAGCCTTCTTTTTTCTCAATGGCATTCTCCATTATAGATTTTACCATTTCTCTGTATATATTTGAATACAATAAACGTTTTATTTTTATAATAAGCAGACCCTTATTGACAAATAAATAACCAGATGTAATAATACCCCACAGAGATAGTATTTGAACTCAAAACTATACTCTGGCTGAAATCACTGGAATCTTATATAAAAACAATCTGCCGGAACTCTTTAAGGAGAACGGACGGATAAGACTGTAACTGCAAAGATACTGAACAGTTACATAAAATCATAAAAGATATGAGCCGGTATTTATGATACAGTAACCCAAAGCATATTCTGGGCATTACAGAATATATGAAGGGATGTTTTACGTATCAGAACAGGACTCAATTTACAGGGAATCAATCAGAAGCGTTTCAGGGTCAAAGTGTATCCTGATGCGCTTTTTTTGCAGTTATTGAACTGTAAGATTTTTCCTGCAGGAAAGGACTATATAAGATGACAATAGAAATGTTAAAAGGAAAAATCCACAGAGCAACCGTTGTGCAGGCAGAACTGGACTATGTCGGAAGCATTACTGTGGACGAAGAATTGCTGGAAGCTGCCGGAATACTGGAATATGAAAAAGTTCAGATTGTAGATGTAAACAACGGCAGTCGGTTCGAGACATACACCATAAGCGGAAAACGTGGAAGCGGTATGATCTGCCTGAACGGAGCAGCAGCAAGATGTGTAAGCACAGGTGACAAGATCATCATCATGGCTTACGCCGGGTATGAGCCAGAAGAGGCACGCACCCATAAGCCTGCAGTTGTGTTTGTAGATGAAGAGAACAAAATCAGCAGAGTGACCAATTATGAGAAACATGGTCTGCTCAAAGACATGTCCTGAAAACAATATCATATCAGGACATTTTGTCCGAAATTTGACAAAGTACTATAAGAACAAACCGCCATTCTGACTGATAACTATTATATCAGTTGGATCAAATGAGATGAAAGTGAATTCAGAAAAGAGGCTATCTCAAAATCTATGATAACGGTCCATTGACCGGGAAAGAGGAGATAACAATGCAGGTAACAAAAACAGTAGAAGAAACAAGAAAACAAATCAAAGCATGGAAAAAAGAAGGCAAGACTGTCGGACTTGTTCCGACTATGGGATTTCTTCATGAAGGACATGCAAGTCTGATCAAAAAATGCAGAGAACAAAATGACGTTGTAGTAGTATCAGATTTTGTTAATCCAACACAGTTTGGACCGACAGAAGATCTTGACGCATATCCCAGAGATTTTGAACGCGACAGCAAACTCTGCGAAAGTCTCGGTGCAGATCTTATTTTCTGCCCGGAACCATCTGAGATGTATCATAATCCCCATGCCTTTGTAAGTATTGATACATTGTCTGAGACACTTTGCGGAAAAACACGCCCTATCCATTTCAAGGGTGTGTGCACAGTTGTAACCAAGCTGTTCCATATTGTGGCTCCAGACAGAGCATATTTCGGACAGAAAGATGCCCAGCAGCTGGCTATCATCCGCAAGATGGTGCAGGATCTCAATTTTGATATTGAAATCATAGGCTGCCCTATTGTTCGTGAGGAAGATGGACTTGCAAAATCCTCCAGAAACACATATTTAAATGAAGAAGAAAGAAAAGCTGCTCTCTGCCTGTCAAAAGCTGTAAAACTTGGCCAGTCCATGATCCATACAGGAATTCCGGCAGAAGAACTTCTCGGCAAAATGCGTGCAGTGATTGAAGCAGAACCTCTGGCAAAGATCGATTACGTTTCCATGGTAGATGCTCTTACCATGCAGCCGATAGAAAAAGCAGATCGCAGTGTTCTCGTAGCAATGGCTGTTTACATCGGAAAAACAAGACTGATCGACAACTTCAGCTACGAGGTATAATATATGGAAAATATTTTAAAGAAAATCGGAAAAATCAGCAGCCTTGCATCCAGATATATCGGGATCATCATTATTGCTTTCTCCTGCCTTGCTTTTTTCTGGCGGGATGGCTTTGCATGGATGACCAATTATACCTCCGTCTTTCTCGGTGTGATCATGTTCGGTATGGGACTGACCATACGTCTGGAAGACTTTCGGGCAATTTTTTCCAGACCAAAGGAAGTGATCATCGGTGCTGTGGCTCAGTATACAATCATGCCAATCGTAGCCTGGGTACTATGTAAAGTCATGAAACTTCCCGCAGATCTGGCACTGGGTGTGATCCTTGTAGGATGCTGTCCGGGCGGAACAGCCAGCAATGTAATCACCTATATTGCCGGCGGCGATGTAGCACTTTCTGTCGGAATGACCATTGTTTCCACCCTGGCAGCACCTGTTATGACCCCATTTCTCGTGTACGTTCTGGCTGGAGCCTGGGTAGAAGTATCTTTCTGGGCAATGGTGCTTTCTGTAGTCAAAGTAATCCTGATTCCGGTACTCCTTGGTATCCTTCTTCGTACACTTGCGGGCGATCATGTCGATAAGGTGTCTGATGTTATGCCACTGATCTCTGTTATAGCTATTGTTATGATCATTGGCGGAATCGTGGCTGTCAATGCAGAAAAAATCTTAAGCTGTGGAGTCCTTGTGCTTATTGTTGTGGCGATCCACAATTTCTGCGGTATGATGCTTGGTCTTCTTGCAGCAAAGCTTTTCCATGTAGAATATACAAGGACAACTGCTATAGCTATTGAGGTCGGTATGCAGAACAGTGGACTGGCAGTTTCCCTGGCAGCAGCAAACTTCGCCGCCAACCCACTGGCAACACTTCCAGGAGCTATTTTTAGTGTATGGCACAATATTGCCGGCTCTGTTTTTGCCAGTATCCGCCGTTCGGGTGTCGAAAAGCTCGACAAACAGCATACCAATGAAAAACCAATACCAGAAATCTGATATCCATACTCAAAGAAATCCCGGAACCTTACGATTCCGGGATTTCTTAAACCATTACTATTCACAACAGCCTTCCAGATAAGTTACCTCTACTCCCTGCTCACTTTCTGATTTTGTATTATCCCTATCTTAATACATATTGATGTACTATCGGCTATACAAATATTCTTTCCTGATATCCGGCAGTTTTGTATTTTTTTATCTCATCAACCACCGAAATCAGTCTGACGTCTGTGATTTTATCCAGAATTTTCATCCTTCTGTCAGAAATCACTTCCTCAGATCTGCTTTTATTATAATCTTCCGGATCCATATGCCAGAAATGAAACTTTCCCCGATAATAGTCTGCCAGTTTCTGTGCAATCAAAATCCCTTCCGGATCCAGATCACCAGAATAATAAATCGTAGTTCCAGATTTTTCCAGAAGATCAAGGAGCATAAGTCCTGCGAGTCGAGGCTGACCATTCATGCACATACATGAACACTCAGCCTTTCCACAAAGCATTGCAAAAACAGACGGATTTTCTACAATATAAATTTTCTGCTGCAGACATCTTACCTCCTTCCAGTCAGAAATTACTCCAAGGGGTACCTGAAGCATATCCTTTTCTTTTTGAAATCCATCCATTCCCATATGAATAGTTCCATCTTTTTTTACTGCCTCTACATTACACACCATCGCATAATTGGATACATCATCCAGAAGAATTCCTGCTGCAAGAAAACTCTTCTGTCTTTTATATGCCGGAAATATTTCTGTACCCTCTATCAGTAAATTCCGCTGTTCCAGACTTCTGTGAATCATCTGTTCAAGTATCCTGCCGCCCACAGTTCCTCTGTCAAATGCATGCGGATTTCCAGTTAACATTGCGGCAAAAACTGCCAGGTATATTTTCTGTTCCTTTCTGTATGGCAGTTTATTAAATATTTCTGCTGAAAGATATAATTGCTGTTCCAGTTCACCAAAATCTTCTCTGGAATTTCCTTTTAACATATGCATGATATATTCCACTTCTGACTGTACAGGTGTTCCTTCATAATCACTGGTAACACGTCGGATGATTTCCTGCCTTTTTTGTTCTTTTAACAAACCTTCTTCCTGTCTGCTCAGGAGTGGCCGACCAAAGTAGCTTTCCAATATCATATCCGGTTTAATATTTTTATAACGACTATTTTCTAACGCTTTCTGAAATTTTTCAGCAGATATGGAAACACTTTTCTGACGATGAAAACTTTTCCCGAAAAATCCCTCCAGTTCTTCTATCTCTTCCTGTGTAAGATTTCTGACAACAACGCTTCCGCTAAATCTTCCATAAGAAACATATTTCTTCTGAAATCCCTTAAGAACCTTATTCCACACTGGGTTTTGCCGAAAATATTTTACGCATTCCTCCACTTGCTCAGATTCATACTTCCTGCTCAAGTTCTATTCCTCTCTTTTCTACATTTTCCTCGTCTTCCATTAATTCTTTCATATGTCCATTCCAGAGATATGGCATCACTGTAACAAATTTTGCATTTTGTGGGCGGATCAACTGATAAATGGCAAGCGCATCCAATGTATCACAGTCTCCCCAGAGAACCTGCGAATTAATAATGAAATCAAACTGAAATTCTGTCATAAGGCGAAACATATCCCTGATATTTTTATTATTTACTCCGGCAAAAGCTTCATCCAATGAAATCAGTCTTGGCGCATCTCCTCTGCCGCCCTGGTATTTCGCAACCACCGCCGAAAACAGCGGCACATACATGGACATTGCTTTTTCTCCTCCACTGAATGTACCAAATACACTGTTTGTCAGTTCTTTCTGTCTCTCTCCACTCTTCTGGCAGAACAACTGGAATTCGAACCATTTTCTGTAATCCAGGGCATCCTTCATAATCTGATAGAATGATACCATTCCTGCACTGTCTCTTGCATTTCTGCGTGCCTCGTCTACCTTAGAACGAAAATGTGCAGAAAGACGGGATGCCTCTTCTTCGCTCATCAGTCGATAATCTTTTTTCAACAATTCTACCAGTTCTTTTGTATCCAGCTGATCTTCCTGCTCTGCTGTTTTGCTTCTCCATCTTAAGCTGAGTTTCAGACTACTGGAGGTATTCATTCCATTCATCAGGGAATTCATTTTCTGTACCCAGGTAACAGACGAATTAATTTTTCCGCGAATCTTTCGGCTTACTGTATTGGCAAGAATATCTTCAAAGAGTTCTCGATCTCCATCTTTGATCAGATTTTCCAGTTCTCTGATATCCTCTTCCAAATGCTCAATAAGACTTGCAAACGATATTTTCACTCCCTGATAGCGGGCAGAAATATCAAGTCTTTTGGGGGTAAATTCGTCTGATTTTTCCTCTTCCAGATCCTCAAATAGTTCATTCTGCATCAGCTGATAGTCCACCAGAAATCCTCTGTTTTCAAAATAGGCACTGTTCAGATTGTTGATGATCGTATCCTTATGAAGGTTCTTTACTTCTGTCTCCAGATAAGCTCTGATATGCGACAGATCCTTTGAAAGTTCGTCTGGAAGTTCTACGTAACTCAGATTGTATTCTGCTTCATAGCATTTAAGATAATATTTTGTTTTTTCTTCGTAAACCTGAATTTTTTTTCTGTCCTCTTCCAGTTTTTCAGCTATCTGTTTAATTTCTTCCTGGATCTGCGTTTTTCTGCGCACTGTTTCCTGCAATTTTTCCGGATACGCACGAAGCCAGGAAATACACTCATCCAGTCGACTCTTGATTTCTTCATAATCCGTCAGGCTTAACTGTTCTTCAATCGAACGTTTTTCTTCTGTTTTTCTTGCTATTTCCCTTTGAAGTGATGTAATGTCATAACGGATCTGATCCATGTCTGCATCCAGATCTTCTAATCTTTCCTTTGAGGCTGACAGATATTCCATGCACGTAAGCATCATTTCATGAACTGCTTTCAACCTGATAAGATGTTTTCCATATTCTTCTGCTGCCGCCTTTGCATCCCTAAAACCAGAATAGGAACATTCCAGATAAAGCGCTTCTGCAATTACAAGTACCTGTTTCTTTTTCTCCTTCAGTACTTCGATTAATTGTTTTAATTCTTCTTCCAGTCTGTTATTTTCATTCTTTAATAATTTTAATTCATTTGCCTGTTCTCTCAGCATCAGGAGTGCTTCCCGCATATCAATATCCGTTGGAAGATTTTCATATTCTTTCGCTAAAATATTCTTTCGCTCCACCAGATTCTGCTTTTCTTTTTCACACTGCTGAATTCTTTCTTCGAGTTCACAAAGTCTTTGTTTACAGTCTTCTATTTTGGCAAGCCGCTGTCTTTCCCTTGCTTTTTGTCCAAGAAACCCTGGCTCATACTCCCCTGTAACGGTTCCTGTAAGAACGCCCATACGGTAAGTTCCATCTGGCTGGATTGTCATCTCAGATTCTGTATCATAAGCGATATTTCCCAAAATTTTAGTCAATCGCTGGCTGGAAAAAATATCATTCAGTTCTTCATTAAGCTCCAGAATATCCAGCAGACTTTTTTCTGCATGTTTATTTCCTGCAAACAAATAGCGGTCTTCGCAGCCTTTTTCCCACTGCAGTACCTGTTCTTTATATTCTTCATCTACTATGATTGCATCCAGTATTCCCATTCGGAGCAGTGCTTCTTCCAGACGGCTGCAGGCAGTTTCATCCAGTTTCTGTCCAAATTCAATCACTTTGTAAAATTCCTGGTATGGAATGTTCATTGCTTCCAGCCTCTGGCGATTTCTGATCACTGCTTCCGATCTCGATGGCTCAGGCTCTTTCTGATTTTCCCATGCAGTTAATTCATTTTGAACCTCTACCTTTTCTATCTGATATGTTTCTTCTTCCAGCTTGGTTTTTTCCAGAGCCGCCTCTAATTTTGTCTTCATATAAATCCAGACATCAGCAACCTTCTGACGCACAGTTGCAAAATCTGAGCTTTCTCCATAAGAATCAGCAAAGTTGCTCAGCTCCCTCAGCAGTTCTTTGTCCAGTGTAAGCTCCTGATTATTCCCGTTCCACTGATATAAAGCTTCTTTCCACTCATTTTCTACCTGAACAAGGACACTTTCCAGTTCAGATATTTTGCGCTGTACAGAATTAATTCTACGGATCTGTTGATCTCTTTTTTGTAGGAATTCTTCTTTCTTTTGTTCCAGTTCTTTTGTCTCCGACAAAATTTCCAGACCTTTACTGATCTGTTCTCTGGTATGTTCAAACTGTTGCTGATGCAGATCAAATCTGTAATGTTCTTCCTGATTTTTCAGAAGTTCTTCCTGCATGAATACATGCTCTTCAAAAGCCATTATTTCAGCCTCTGACGACATCTCTTCCAAAAGCTCATTCATTTCTTTTTCTTTCTCATATTTTCGGTCTTCTTCTGCTTTGATCTGACTCTCTACATCTTGATATTGTTCCTGCTTTTTCTCCAGAAACTGGTTCTTTTCGACTAAATCTCTCTCATGTTTTTCTATCTCCTGAACCAACGCTGCTTCTCTATTTTTCAGTGAAACGGCATCGCTTTTGCTCAATGACTCCCTTTCTTTTTCCATGGACTCGTGTTTTGCATCCAGCTGCTGAAGTTCACTTTCCAGTTCTTCCGTTTTCTAACAGCATAAATTTTTTCGCTTCTTGTGTTCTGTTTCTGCTGCCTGAGCTTCTTCCAGTTTTGACCTTGCCTGCTCTAGTCTGACTGCTTTATCATACAACATCTTCTGGTTGTATTTCTTTAACACCGTATTGATTTTTTCTGCTGCCTGATGTGCCTCTCTTCGGCTCTTCAGGTTCATATTCATTGCATCCATATTTTCAATTGCTTCAGACATCGGACGCAGATCTTCATCAGATAATGGCTGAAGAGAGTCGCTCAGAATATCATTAATAACCGAAGGTTTAAAATCCTTTGACAGTTTAGGTGTTCTTAACTGAATCAAAAGATCGATCATCTCTTTGTACTCTTCAGGAGTATCAAACCCAAAAATCTGTCGATTTACATATTCCATATAATCGGCCTGTCTGTCAATCACTCTTCCACCATCGCCAATACGATTCTCTAATTCCTTTTTAGATAAAGTTATCTTTTCTCCTGTTTCTTTGTACAGAAAGAAATCTTTCCCAATTCGTCTTCCATCAGTCAGACTAAAATACCATTTGTCCAGAGGTTTTCCCTTTCTTGCACGTATTCCCATCCCGATCGTAAGATATGTTTCGCTATCCTTTCTTTTAAATTCAAGATATAAATAGCCGGTTCTTTCTTCTCGCCCATCATTCTCCTCCAAAAGATAACTGCTCATCTTTCTGTCTCTTGAACCAAATGGATCCAGCCTTTCCGGACTCATATTTCCATCCAGCAGAAGCGGCACAACACTCTGCATTGTAACGGATTTTCCTGAACCATTTGAACCTCGAAGAAGCATTCTTCCTTTGACAAACGGGAATTCCTGCTCATCATAATACCAGAAATTGATCAATCCTATTTTGTTTGCCTGCCATCTACTATTCATCTTCTGTTCCTCCTGCATAGTCTTCCGGATAGCTTCCCTGCAACTTTCCGACCGCCGGGCAGATTCTTATCTGCTGCATTGCATCTTCCTTCTTCAGGAACATCCAGCGTTCCATTTCGTCAATTACTGTTTTTACAAATTCGCCTTCCGGCATTTCTCTGTAGTTTTTGGAAAATCCGCTTCCATAGTCTTTCTTTACTTTCTTAAGTAAATTTTCAAATTCTATTATATTTACAGAACACATTTCTCCTGTTTCTGTTTGCCATTGTTTTGATTCAATTTTTTCCCTGATTTCACCAAAGCAGAGGAGCAGAATATCAGACAATGAATTATTTCCCGGAAATATATTGCCTATCCTGCTGTTTTCGCCAGACATAAAATATGCACTTCCTCTGTGAATATGGACATGACAGTCAAATGTCTGCTCTAACTCCTCGCTTAATCTCCGGCCATAATATTTCAGATATTCAAAATCCTCATCTGAGCCATCTTCCCTGTACATGGCCGGTGCAAACAGAAGCCTCTTATAAACTCGATGACGCCGCGCAAATCCTCTGTCCTCATCCATCTGAAACCATTCACTTTCCTGAAAATCTTCAGGCTTTGTATATTCTAAGATATCTTTGGAAAAATTGCGCATAAAGTATCTCGAGGCTCCTGTATTTCCATACAGAACTTCTCCTGCTTCATTATCCATAAAGGCATTTTCATTTCCATCAGTAATCTCTATCAGTCCCTGGTCTACTGCATACCTGAGAACTTTTATTAATCTTCGTCGATTCGTATATAATGTCCAATCGGCAATATCCCCTGGAAGATTTGCACTGATATATTCAGTCAGCTGAGACAATATAAACTGTCCGTCTGCGTCCCGGTCTTCCAAAAACATCAGCAGGATACAAAGATATGTATATTCTTCTTTTGATGTAAATACCTGAATTCCCATAAAGTCTTCTGGTATAACAGGAATCTTCTCCATTTTTATTAAAAGGGAATTATCTATGATCTGGCAGCCTAATTTCTCTGTTGCAAATTTTCTGAGTTCTCCCAGTGAATCCCTTAATTTATAATATTGTTCTTTATCCTCGGATTTCAGGATCCATCTCCGATTGAAGAGGATTTCCAGTTCTGTCATTTACATTTCCTCCTGAAATACAATTGCCATTCTTGGCATTGTAAAATTTCCGTCCTCGCAGTGGACTACGCATTTCTCTTCCACATGGGTTCGATCCAGTACATATCGTCTTCCGTCATCCGTTCTGGCAGTAAAATCCACATCCTCCATCACATCAGAGAGCCATTTTAAGAGGATCTCACGAATCCTCGGCTCCAGCACGGGCAGTTCTGCAAAATCAATTCTGCCATTTTTCTCCAGCTGCTGCAGCTTCTGCATTTCTTCTTTCTGCTGCTGAAGCAGTTTTCTTCTTGTTTCACGTTTCTGTTCCGTTGTTTCCTGTATACCGCTTCTCTTTGATTTTTCTCTGTAGGTGCGTACTCTTGGCTTCAACCTGATCTGTAATGGGGCTTCTTCATATACTCCCTGATTCATACTGTCAGTTTCTCAGATCAATTCACCCGCCAGATGATACGGCTGTTCAAGTCCAAAAACCATGGCTGACATTTTATGTGCTTCTGACATATCCTTACAACGAAGAAAAAGTTCTGCCACTTTTTTGTATTCTTCTTTTCGATTCGCTCCAAGAGCATTCTTTTCACTTAGCTGAGCTGCATATCTTGTAATCCTGCGGATGATCTCATTTGTTGCATCAAACAGCTTTCCAGCTTCATTTTCAGTTCCTTCTGCTCCAACAAACCAGTTATAAATACTCTGAAATCTTCCTCTTATTTTCTGTTCAATCATCGGCCTGGTTATTTCTTCAACTTCCATTCTGGGTATCAGAAGCTCATAATTAATAATTTTCTCGAAAATAATCTCCCAGACTTCTTCCTTCTGTACACGAAGATTTTCTTCTATTACTCCTACATTTCTCTGTAATCCTTTGACAAAACTGCGCAGATATTCAACTAATCGGTCTTTGAAAACCAGAAATTTTTTTGTATGCCTCATTTCTTCTGCTTTCACACTGTTCAGATCACGGATATAATCCTGATAATTCTGGTTCAGGCGGACAAAATCATTATTCAGATCCGACCACCAGGTATAAACTGTATTTTCATCCGATTCTGTCATTTCCGGAACTCGTTCAATTTCTCTTCTGATTCTCTCAAGCAATGTTGGTTCCAGTGACGCTCCTTCAATAAAAAGATTCTCCAGACGCAGTACCAGTCGTTCGATTTCCACACTGTATTCTGACATCTGGTATCTGTATTTCTTGTTCTTAAATTCTTCGATAGTCGCAACATTTCTTGTATCCTGAATTGTATTCAGGTTCTTCCATTCCACCAACATCGCCAGATCCTGTTGACACTGCTCCGGACGATAATCCGCGAAAAAAGGTTCTTTTATCATTTCTTCATAGACATCTTCCTGATACATCCAGTATTTCAATTTTTCATAATTTTCAAAAAAAATGCGCATAATGCAGCGATACCGGCTGACATTATCCGCATTTAAATATTTTACTTCTGTTAGTGGTTTGATTGATTTGTCTGATACCTGCACGATAGGTCTCCTTTATCAGTGAATATGAATTGATAAGCTAATCATATCATGCAGACAGATATTGTTCAATGTACGTTTTCTGATTTTAGAATGAGATGTTATGTTACATAAGTATCCACAGGTAATATCCGCGAGGTGTTTTGCCATGAATATGGCAAATTCCCAAGATATACGGGTCAAAATCCTATCACCGAAGGTAATCTGGAATGGATTTTGACCAAGTTGCTGTGAACAGCAACTACATCACTGCAGGGCAGCTTGTTTTACCTGGGTCAGAGCTTTTGTAACGGCAGGTATAGAAATAATGATTACTGTAATGATTCCCTCTGCAAGAAGATAGCTGTAATTGTACGCAATCGGATATACAGCTGTCAGAGATTTCGGAAAATTTTCCGGCATATAGCTCATCCAGTAAAGATAACCGCCAAGGGAATGAAACGCACCTCTGGCGATCACTGCAACTATATACCCTTTCAGCAGTCCATGACTTTGTTTTGCAAAAAATCCTGCAACGCCAAGTGCTGCAAATGCAAATATGTAATCACAGCATACCTGGAAAAAAGAAAGTACATAAGGTTCCTGAATAAACTGCAGGATTCCGTAGGCAAGCCCTGCCATAATTCCAGTTCCCACACCATACCAGTTTGCGATCAGTACAATAAAAAGCATACTGCAAAGTGTAACACTGCCTCCCCACGGCAGTCTGAAGATTTTCAGATAAGAAGTAACAAAAGCTAATGCAATAGCCACCGCACAGAATACCAGCTGTCTTGCAGTAAGCTTTTTCCTGTCTGAATTTTTGCCTGCCAGATAAATGGCCAGAAAAAACAGAACAATTCCTGCAATAATCGTGATTACATATCCGGCAGTTGTCAATCCACCATCAGCAGTTACCATAAAATCAAACATAAAATGACCTCCCTACTCATGCTAAAGTTAACTAATTTTGAATTTCCAATGACTTGGATCGTATTTACTATAACACAAAACAACCCATCTGAGGGTAGATTTTTGTTGATTCTCGTTTGATGTAATAATGTTATGTGGTTTTTGATGCTGAACAGCTGTTTTATACTGAAACTGAGTACAGAAAAACCCCGGAAACCTTGCGGTTCCGGGGTATCTTACGTTTAGACACATGTACCTTGCGGTACTCAATATATATAATTAAGATGTTATGCTAAAATTATTCAATAACTGTAGCAACACGTCCTGATCCTACAGTACGTCCACCTTCACGTTTGTGAGGTTCTTAAAATTCCATTATTTTCTGTGATTTCCGTGTCCATATTTTCTTGTGTTGTGGATTTTCCAAGCTATATTTCTATTCTCTGCATTTTTTAGTATCAAAATGGTATCACAGCGACTTCATTTCTCACTATGATATCTCTTATCTATTTGGTAAGTATCAATGCTCCTAAGAAAACAGCAATACTTAAAATAAAATCCTTTTTCACCAGAAAATTTTTATATTTCACTTCTAGCCAGAGATTCAGGACTGTCGCACATATAAGTATTGCACACCCTAACAGTATTTGCGCTATACTGCTGTTTACAACAAAAGCCATTATAATTCCTTCGCCACAAACAATTGTAATTGGTATCACCATAAACTGTTTCACAATTCGATTTTCCGATATAGGAATAAATAGACCATCTGTGGCTTTTTCAAGAATACTATCCAACTGTTGAACCATACTCCGTAAAGTCAATCGAAAAACGGCAAATATACTGCCTAACAACAACATATAACGTATTTCTTCTTGCTGTAAAAATGGCAGCGTCCAATAAAAAGGCATTTTATAAATTCCTAGACATATCGTAAACAAAATCATTCCCATTATTATCCAATTTCTGCCTAATCTATAAATAGATATTTGAGCTTTCCATATCAATGGAAAGTAGTATAAAAAATTGGATACTTTATTTTTTCTCTGTAAATATCTCACCATTTTTTCTTTTGCATATTGATCTAACAATACAGTATTATTAAAATTTTGAGCAATACGTACTTTTTCCAAAAATTGCATCTCATCTTCATACTTTAAAGCATTTATTTCCAGAACACCAAAATCATAAACTAGCATATACATCCATATTCCTATATCTATAATGCACATAAAAAAATATTTAAGCGATATTACCAAGATTATACTAAATAACAGCCATATTCCAATATCTCTTCTTTGATTTGCATGATATATTTTCCATTTCATTAAATTGGTTGTATTTAATAACAAAAATATTATGAGTAATATAAATAGAAAATTTCTATTCAAATGAATGCCATTAATACAAGCTGAAAGAATGATTGAAAATATAATGTCCTTTAAGGTTAACCCTATATATTTTATTGATATCATTTGTCTTATCTTTTTCTCTTGAATAAAAAATAATGATACCGGTTTTATTATAATTGCCGGTTTAACATTAATAAAACAAACGCCAAACGAGTATAATATCAAAAATCCAAATACCAGATAACATATTCGAAGATTACATGCATTTATTTTCCGAATTATTGGAAAAAAATTAATCACAATTTGATATCCAACAACAGCTGCCGCAACTACCAAAGACAATATAGGTATCAGCATATTTTCTATTAATCTTTTAGTTTCTCTAATCTTATTCACACATAACAGTTTTCTGTACTCCTGCATAATGCTCTCCCTCACCAATTAAGGACATATATATTTGTTCCAACGAAGTTTCCTTATTCATCTGCTGCTTTTGTAATATTTCTGCCTTTGTTCCTTGTTCAACTATTCTTCCATCATATAAAAAAATATATCTGTCACAAAAATCTTCAGCCAAACTTAGTAAATGTGTAGATATGAGTATCGTTTTATCTTGTTTCTTCAAATTTTTTAAAGTATTTTTGAATTTATATGTTTGTGCTGGATCCAACCCATTAAACGGTTCATCTGCCAGCAGCACATCGTATTGCCGCAACAATGCAAGTGCAATCATAAGTTTCTGCAACGTTCCTTTTGAAAGTGCTAATGGAATTTTGTTAAGGTGCTGATTAAGATTAAATTCTCGAATTAATGAATCAACTGTCACTGAGTTCTCAGGGTACAGTGCTTTAATAAACTGAAGATGCTCCCAAACAGTCAACTCTTCATAGTACACTGGAATATCTGGAATGAACGTCACAGGATTATTCTCTCTTTTAATAGAAAATATATCATTATCACCAATAATAATTTTACCATTATTAGGTTTCATTTTTTTTATCATGAGTTTTAGCATTGTTGATTTTCCTGCGCCATTAGGACCAATTAAGCCTGTTATCTCTCCCTTATTCATTCCAAAATTAATATCATGTAATATTGGCTTCTTATCATAAGCAAAATTTACATTTTCTACATTTACATACATATCTCTCGCCTCCCTGTTTTTCTTATATATACACCTTAGAGGAAGTTTAAGGTCAAGAAAAAAAGAGAACATTTTCTATTTGTCCTCTTTTTCTCAAAAATATCTTCGCATTCTTATTTTGTTTCATTACACACTATAATCCGTAATATTGAAACAACCAAAATCAAACCCAAAACAAAAGTTATTACTTTAAACGGAGCACTCATATATGTATTACATAATTCCAAATATAATTGCACGCACATAATGACAGCAATTACTCCCCCTACAATACAAACAATTAATTTAGAAATATCGAAAATTTTTTGTATCCTGTCCTGCCGTTTTATTCTCTCCAATTGGTAAATATATTCCTCTTTTCCTGATATCATTTTATCTAACATCTCTTCTGATAAATCAGTCACACTCATATCCATTTTTATCAACTCTTCGCATAAAAAATAATTCTGCCTAAGTCTATTTTCTTCTTCTTTAATTTTAAGCAAATGTGTATTTAAAACACTAGTTAATGCTTCCTTTTCATATAAAATTTTTCTAATATCTGAAACCGGAATATCTAACATCCTTAACATTTTTATACGATTTAACAAAAGAATATCTTCCTCTGTATATTCACGATATCCATTTACAGGATTTCTTTTCGGAATTAATAAATTTTCTTTCTCATAAAATCTGATATTATAACTTGTAATTCCAGTTCGTTTTTCAACATCTTTTATCTTCATTACAGCCTCTTTTATGTTTCGTATTTTTTTATTGCATACAATGTCCCTGACTGCTATAATTTACATCATGGGTGCTATCATAACGGTAGGCGGTTAGTCCTTCAGCAGAGGGACTGTGACCCTCTGATTACATAGAAACTCGAAAGAGAATCCACTGGAAAGGAGGGCTAAGCCATGAGTATTGTTGATTTTATAGCAGTAGTGAGCTTCGGCTTAACCTGCTTTGGTCTTGGATATACCTTTGGCAAGGATAATAATAAACCACAAAAATAGCCGCCCTGGTCTGGTAAACTAAGCGGCAATTTTTGTCAAAACATATATCGGACTAACCGTCTATCGGTAGCACTCTTTTTCTATAATCATATTAGCACGCATGTGTGAAAATGTCAAAAATTTTCTTCATTCTTGGTTATTAATCTCCTTGATCAACTGTACTGCCTTCTCTGCATCATCGGTTTTCACGAATATATCCACACCATATATTCCAAATCCAGGTGCCCCATGCATTGCAACATTCGCACCTGCTTCCTGTGAAAAAGCTGCTATTCCATTTTGCTTTAACATTTCTACAAGTTGTTCTGTCTCTACTATATTCTGTGCATTATAAATTTTTGTCCATTCT
>OBYZ01000044.1_pt1 | contig 161924 bp, 125 predicted proteins | sample 1501501 | NCBI WGS metagenome assembly OBYZ01 (sample SAMEA2580213, study PRJEB22360) | human gut metagenome | biome: human gut; feature: human-associated habitat; material: faeces | place: Denmark | collected 2008/2010
ACCTGCCTTGCACGCAGGGGGTCAAGGGTTCGAATCCCTTTATCTCCACCAAAGAAGTTATGAAGATAATCATAACTTCTTTTTTTATGAATTAATAAAGCTAAATAAAAGAAGTAAATTTAAAAATCTGCTTTTATTTAGTTAGAAAGTGTTAATTGTTGTTTTGTGATGATTTGAAGCTTTTATATGTAAAAAGCAAAATAACAATTAGCACTTTTTTATTCTATAGAAAATTATATATTTAAATAAATTAAAATTTTTACTATAATAAATGTGTAAATAATTTAGTGTTTAGATTAAAAAAGAGGCTATTTACTGTAAAAAATAATCTGAAAAATACTATAAAAATATATTAAAAAAGGAGGGAGTTGTTAGTTCTATAAAAATATGAAACAAGATTTATATATATTTATAGATTATTGGCAACTGAATCAATATATGTATAGAGTGAAACAGTTTTTATGGGCTATAATTTCATTTTTTAAAAAGATAGATGATAATATATTAGAAAAGTATTTAGATAGTAAGGAAATAGAGTTGTTTATGAAACTGAAAAAATCTGAACAACATCATTCAATAAGAGTATGTAAAGATTCTTTAAAGATGTGTGAGATAAATAATCTAAACAAGTATAAGATGGCTAAAATATCTTTATTACATGATATAGGGAAAATAGAAGGAAGTTTAAATGTTATTGAAAAATCTATACTAGTAATAATGAATAAACTTACTAAAGGAAAAATGAAAAATATAAAAAATAATAAAAAAATAGATTTATACTATAATCATCCAATTAAAAGTGTTAATATACTTAAAGATATAAATAAATATGATGATGAATTTTTAGATGCTATAAAATATCATCATTCTAATGAACTATATGAAAATAACTATCTTAAAGTACTAAAAATATGTGATGAGAAAAACTAGATTTTTTATTTTTTTCTGGAGGATTAATTTATGGATTATGATGTATTAATTTTAGGTGGAGGAATAGTTGGATGTACTGTAGCCTATGAATTATCAAAATATAATTTAAATATAGCATTAATAGAAAAAGCTTCAGATATAGCAGAGGATATATCATTAATAAATACTTCTGTTGTTTATGATGGTTCTGAAACTACTAATAAAACAATATCTGAATATGAAAGAAAAGGTTGTAAACTTATTGAAGAAGCATGTAAAAAGTTTAATGTTCCTTATAAAAAAGTTGGAGCACTTAGAGTAGCAAGTGATGACTATGGGGTTTTTAAATTGAAAGAAATGTTTAACTCTGCTAAAGAAAGAGGAATAGAAAAAATATCATTACTTAGTAAAGAAGAAGTAATAGAATTAGAAAATAACATAAATATAGATGTAAAACAAGGATTGTATTCAGAAGATGTTGCTGTAGTTTCACCTTATGAACTTTCAATTTCATATGCAGAGGTTGCAGCAGATAATGGAGTTAATTTTAGGTTTGAAGAAGAGGTTGTTAATATAGCTAAAATTTCTAAAGGTTTTAAAGTAATAACAAATAAAAATAAGTTTACTTGTAGAGTTGTTATAAATACTACTCCTTTTGATATTAATATGGGAGATAATATTAGTGAGCGAAATTATAATGTTAAAGAAGAAGATACAATAAAAAATGTTAATTATATGATTGTTAGCAAAGAGGTAAAAAAACCTTTAGATAGAGTAGTTATAACTGTTATGGATGAAAATAAATTTGCTGTTAGTATTCCAAGTGTTTATCAAGGTTATATTATAGGAATAAAAGACAAAAATATATTAAAAAGTGATGAAAGAATTAATTACTCAAAAAAGCTTATTCCTACCATAAACAAAGAATGTGTAAGTAGTATATTTAATGATATTTATAAAAAAGATGTAATGTTTATAGATGATGAAAACATTAAAGAAGGATATATTAAAGTTACAGGAACTCACTATGGAAAAATTGGAATAGCTCCAGCAATTGCAAAGGAGATAGCAGAAGTTATAGCAAAGAATATAAATACTACATTTAAAAAGGAATTTATAGATAAAAGAAGAGATGTATATAAATTTAAAAATATGAGCACTAAAGAAAGAAATGAACTTATAGCTTTAGATAATAGATACGGAAAGATGGTTTGTTTATGCAATGAAGTTACTGAGGGCGAAATAATAGATTGCATAAGACGTCCTTTAGGAGCAAGAACTTTAGATGGTATAAAAAGAAGGACTGGAGTATGTAATGGACCTTGCAAAGGCTCTTATTGTAGTAGAAAAATAATTAATATCTTAGCTAGAGAAATGGATAAAAGTCCTATAGAAATAGTGAAGGATTCAAAAAATTACACTATATGGAATGGAAGAATAAAAGAATTTGATAGTGTTTAAAAATGGAGGAATTTTTATGAAAGAAGTATTCACTAGCATTGTTAGGATAAAAGGTGATAAAAATCATAGAGTAGTATCAGTAAAAAGTAATAAAGAAGTTGATAGAAAGTTATTTGTTGAATTTTCTAAAGTAATAGGAAGATTATATATAAGTACACCTATTAATATAGGAGATGTTATATGTAGTAATATTTTAAATACAGGAATTGATATTATAGCTACTGAAAAAATAGAAAAAAATTCATAATAAAATTATTAAAAAATAGATATATAAAGTAAAGGTTAAAAAATAATTTCATATATTGACAAATCAATGTTAAATGTAATATATTAGTTATAAATGAATAATAAACTGTTGAAAAGGCTAGTAGTAGTATAATTGTTTTTAAGAGAGTCAGTGGGGGCTGTGAACTGATATCAATATATTATGAATCCACCTTGGAGGGACTGTGATGAGCAGTACGGGAAATCGTTAAATTTTTAAAGTGGGTAAAATATTATTATTTTATCAAATAGGGTGGTACCGCGGATAATACCTTTCGTCCCATATTTTTATGGGGATGAAAGGTTTTTTTTATAAAAAAAACAAACTTGCATAGATTTTATGCATTTACATACAAGGAGGAAATTATGATAGATTTAAAATTTTTAAGAGAAAATCCAGATGTAGTTAAACAAAATATTAAGAATAAGTTTCAAGATGAAAAACTTAAACTTGTTGATGAAGTAATAGAATTAGATGCTGAAAACAGAAAGGTACAATTAGAAGCAGATAATTTAAGAGCTAATAGAAATTCAATTTCTAAAAAGATAGGTGCATTAATGGGCCAAGGAAAAAAAGAAGAAGCTGAAGCACTTAAGGAACAGGTAAATAAAGATGCAGCTCACCTTCAAGAATTACAAGCTAAAGAAGGGGATCTTCAAGAAGAAATAAAGAAGAGAATGATGGTTATACCAAATATAATAGACCCAAGTGTACCAATAGGAAAAGATGATAGTGAAAATGTAGAGGTAGAACGTTTTGGAGAACCTTTTGTACCTGATTTTGAAATTCCATATCATACAGAAATAATGGAAAAATTAAATGGAATTGATTTAGATAGTGCAAGAAGAGTAGCAGGAAATGGATTCTATTATTTAATGGGAGATATAGCAAGATTACAATCAGCAATTCTTTCATATGCTAGAGACTTTATGATAAACAAAGGATTTACTTATTGTATTCCACCATTTATGATTCGTAGTGATGTAGTTACAGGTGTTATGAGTTTCTCTGAAATGGAAGCTATGATGTATAAGATTGAAGGAGAAGACTTGTACTTAATTGGTACAAGTGAACATTCTATGATAGGTAAATTTATAGATACTATAATAAAAGAAGAAAATCTTCCTCAAACATTAACAAGTTATTCACCATGTTTTAGAAAAGAAAAAGGTGCTCATGGTATAGAAGAAAGAGGAGTATATAGAATACATCAATTTGAAAAACAAGAAATGATAGTAGTTTGTAAACCAGAAGAAAGTAAAGAATGGTTTGACAAGTTATGGCAAAATACAGTAGAATTATTCCGTTCTTTAGACATTCCAGTTAGAACTTTAGAATGTTGTTCAGGAGATTTAGCTGACCTTAAGGTTAAATCTATTGATGTTGAAGCTTGGTCTCCAAGACAAAAGAAATATTTTGAAGTAGGAAGCTGTTCTAACCTTGGAGATGCTCAAGCACGTAGATTAAAGATTCGTGTTGCAGGAGAAAAAGGAAAATATTTTGCACATACTTTAAATAATACAGTTGTTGCACCACCAAGAATGTTAATAGCATTTTTAGAAAATAATTTAAATGAAGATGGTTCTGTTAATATACCAGAAAAATTAAGACCTTACATGGGCGGTATGGAAAAAATAAAGTAATATTTAAATAAAATTTAGCTATAGGAAATAAAAAATAATATATTCCTATAGCTTTTTTATTTGTTAATAAAAAATTATTTTAATGCAAACGATTTAAAAATTTTAAACCATATAATAGTATTTGAAAAAATGAATGAGTTGTGGTAAATTCTTTATGGGTGGTATTCTAGAAGAAGCTGCACCAGATGATAATTTTTTTATAATTATAGTGTCACACTCTTATTGTGGAGGTGATAACATTAAAATTGGATTTATAGGAGCTGGCAAAGTTGGCTTTACTTTAGGTAAATATCTAAGCCAGAATGACAAAAATTTAACAGGGTATTATAGTAGAAATATAAAGTCTGCAAAAGAAGCAGCTAGTTTTACAAATTCAAAATGTTTTGAAAGTATTGAGGATTTGGTAAAGGAATGTGATACTATTATAATTACAACTCCTGATGGAGAAATTAAAAATGTATGGGATAGCATAAAGAAGCTACCTATAACAGATAAAATTATATGCCACTGTAGTGGTTCATTATCATCTAAGGTCTTTTCTGATATAAATAATCATAAGGCATATGGTTATTCAATTCACCCAATGTTTGCAATCAGTGATAAATATAATTCCTACAAAGATTTAAACAAAGCATTTATAACAATTGAAGGTTCTGAAAAGTATTTATTAAAAATAAAAGAATATATTGAAGGCTTTGGAAATAAAGCTCAGATTATTTCCTGGGAAAATAAAGCTATGTATCATTTAGCCTCAGTTGTTGTTAGTAATCATGTAATTGCTTTAGCAGCGCTTGGAAATGAATTATTAATAAAATGTGGATTTAGTGAAAAAGAAGCAATAAATGCCTTATATCCATTAATGCTAAATAATATAAAAAATGTAGGTAAAAAAGGCATAAGAGAAAGTTTAACAGGTCCTATTGAAAGAGGGGATTCTGAGACTATTATAAGGCACATGAATTGTTTAAATCAAGAAGATAAGGAATTATATAAATTGCTTTCAAAAAAGCTTGTAAATATTGCTAAAGAAAAAAATAAAGATAGAAATTATTCTAATTTAGAAAAGATTATAGGAGAGAAGTAATGAAAAATACGGTTTTAACATTTAAAGAATTAAAAGAAAAACAAGAAAAAATAACTATGCTTACAGCTTATGATTATTCTACTGCAAAGCTTATTGATGAATCAGGTGTAAATTCAATACTTGTTGGAGATTCGCTAGGCATGGTATGTTTAGGATATGAAGATACCTTATCAGTTACTATGGAAGATATGATTCATCATACAAGAGCAGTAACAAGAGGAGCAAAAAATGCATTAGTAGTAGCAGATATGCCATTTATGTCTTATCAAACTTCAGTATATGATGCTGTAGTTAATGCAGGAAGATTAATAAAAGAAGGTAGAGCACAAGCAGTAAAACTTGAAGGTGGAAAAGAAGTTGTAGAACAAATAAGAGCTATAGTAAATGCATCAATTCCAGTTGTTGCGCATCTTGGTTTAACTCCACAATCAATAAATGCTTTTGGCGGCTTTAAAGTACAAGGAAAGAGTGAAGAAGCAGCTCAAAGACTTTTAGAAGAAGCAAGAGCTGTAGAAGAAGCAGGGGCTTTTGCTGTTGTTCTTGAATGTGTACCTGCAAAACTTGCAGAATTTATTTCAAAGGAAATAAGCATTCCAACAATAGGCATTGGAGCAGGTGTAGGTTGTGATGGTCAAGTTCTTGTATATCAAGATATGCTTGGCATGTATTCAGATTTTGTACCTAAGTTTGCAAAGCAATATGCAAAGGTTGGAGAAGTAATGAGAAAAGCTTTTGCAGATTATAATAAAGAAGTAAAAGATGGTGTTTTCCCAGAAGAAAAACATACATTTAAAATAGATGAAGAGGTTATTGAGAAACTATATTAGGAGGAATTTGTAACTATGAACATATCAGGAAGTATAAATGAAGTTAGACAAATAGTTAAAAAATGGAGAAAGGAAGGATTAACAGTAGGTCTTGTTCCAACAATGGGATATTTACATGAAGGTCATAAGAGTTTAATAGATAAGGCTGTAAAGGAAAATGATAGAGTTGTTGTAAGTGTCTTTGTAAATCCTATTCAATTTGGTCCTACTGAGGATTTAGCAAGTTATCCAAGAGATTTAGAAAGAGATGCAAAACTTTGTGAAGAAGCAGGAGCTAATTTAATATTCCATCCTGAAAAAGAAGAAATGTATTTTGATGATTTTAGTAGCTTTGTAGAAGTTCAAGGTGTAAGTAAAGGCTTATGTGGAAAAAGCAGACCAATACATTTTAGAGGAGTTTGTACTGTAGTAACTAAATTATTTAATATAGTTAAACCTGATAGAGCATATTTTGGACAAAAAGATGCTCAACAATTAGCTGTTGTTAAGAGAATGGTTAGAGATTTAAATATGGATATTGAAATTGTTGGATGTCCAATAATAAGAGAAGAAGATGGATTAGCTAAAAGTTCAAGAAATACTTATTTAAGTGCTGAAGAAAGAAAAGCTGCAGTTATATTAAGCAAATCTTTAAAACTTGGTAAAGAGGCTATAGAAAAAGGAGAAAGAGATAGCAAAAAGATTATAGATATAATCACAAACAACATAAATACAGAAAAGCTAGCTAAAATAGATTATGTAGAAATTGTTGATCCTTTATCAATAGAAAATATAGATAAAATTGAAAATAGCGCATTAGTGGCTATGGCAGTTTATATAGGAAAAACAAGACTTATAGATAATTTTATATATGAAGTATAATCACTTGGAGGAAAAAAAATGAATGTAACAATGTTAAAAGGAAAAATTCATAGAGCAACAGTAGTGCAAGCAGAATTAGATTATGTAGGAAGTATTACAGTTGATATGGATCTTCTTGATGCAGCAGGAATACTAGAGTATGAAAAAGTACAAATAGTAGATGTTAATAATGGAAATAGATTTGAAACATATACTATAGCTGGTGAAAGAGGTTCAGGACTTATATGTTTAAATGGAGCAGCAGCTAGATGTGTTCAAGTTGGAGATAAAATAATACTTATGGCTTATTGTGAAATGGATAATGAAGAAGCTAAAAATCATAAGCCAAAGGTTGTATTTGTTAATGAGGAAAATAAAATTCAAAAGCTTGCAAGATACGAAAAGCATGGAAGACTTGAAAGCCAAGAATAAATTTTAGATAATGTATTTTTCATCTATATATGAAGCTATTATATTAAAAATATTTAATTTTTTGTATAATAGCTTCAAGGATGAAGGATATATTTATAAAAAGTAGTTGACAAAATAGTTTAAATATTGGTATAATACATTTCGTGATGTGGAGAGATGGTCGAGTTGGTTTAAGGCACCGGTCTTGAAAACCGGCGTACCTTTGCGGGTACCCAGGGTTCGAATCCCTGTCTCTCCGCCAAAAGCTTCAATAAAATATTGAAGCTTTATTTTTTTGTTTTAGAGAAAAGATTATACATTTCTAAATTGTTAATAATTTGTTAAGCTAATAATTAACACTATTTTTATGTTCAATAATTTTTATAATATTATTTTATAAATTAAAATAGAAAAGATAATAACACTATAAAATTAAATTTATAAAAATAATAAAAAAAATATTAAAAAAAATGTTGACAGAACATATTCCCCTTGATATAATAAATTTCGTAAGTTGTGGAGAGATGGTCGAGTTGGTTTAAGGCACCGGTCTTGAAAACCGGCGTACCTTTGCGGGTACCCAGGGTTCGAATCCCTGTCTCTCCGCCATATAAAATAAATCTTTATAATTAAAGAGGGCATGGAGAAATACTCAAGTGGCTGAAGAGGCGCCCCTGCTAAGGGCGTAGGTTGGGCAACTGGCGCCCGGGTTCAAATCCCGGTTTCTCCGCCATAAAGCATCTATCAATTGATAGGTGCTTTTATTTGTTCCTTACTTGTAGTATAATAATACTTGTAGTGTTTAAATTTTTAAGCCGAATGTGGGGATGCAAAATGAAAGGGAACGATGAGGAAAGAAAAAACAAATCATCTTTATTAGTAAAGAAGGAAAACATTAATAAATTATTAAATGAAATTTATGATGTTAAAATTATATATATTCATGGACCTATTGGATGTGGAAAAACAACTGCAGTTAGAGAATGGTGTAATGGTATAGGGGAAGAAGTTTTATGGTATTCAATAGATGAAGATGGAATTGAAAGCAATAAACTTATAGATACATTAACAAAAAGAGTAAAAGAAGCAGAAAAAAAAATTATAGTAATAGATAATTTTGAAAGATTAAAAGATAAAGATAAAATATTGTTTTCAATAATTGATGAAATACCAAAAGAATATAAACTTATTTTTATCAGTTGTTTTGCAATTCCAAATGGATTAAAATATTTTTTAGTAAAAAGAGAGCTAGAACTAATAAATTATACAGATTTTTTATTTAATGATCAAGAAATATTAGATTATTTTAAAATAAATGGGTTTAATATAGATGATGAAAATCTTAAAAAGATTAAAAAAGTCACTAAAGGATGGGTAATAGGTTTAAATAGTATATTAGGAGCATTAAAACTTAATGAGAATGAATTTAATGAGCAAATGTATATAGATGCTATTTTAAATATATATTCATTTCTAGACTATAGAGTTTTTGCAATATTAGATGAAAATATTAAAGAATTTGCTATGGAACTTTCATTACTAGATGAAATAGATTTGGGAATATTTAAATTTATTGCTAAATGTAAAAACATAGACAATATCGAAAACATATTCAAAGAACTTTTTCAAGAAAGAATTTTCTTAATAAAAATAAAATCTAAAGTCTATAAATATATTAGCTATGTAAAAAGTTATTTAAAATATAAGATGAAAAAAAGATATTCAAAAGAAGATATTAACAAGATGTATAGCCAAATAGCACAATACTATAGAAGTAATAATGAAGAAGTAAAGGCATTAAATTATTATTGTAATGGAGGACATTATAAAGAAGCAATAGAAGTATTAGAAAAGTTATCAAATGTTGTATATATAAATTTAAATATTAAAATTATAAATAAATATATAGATATTATTCCAAAAGAATATATAAACAAATCACCAGTTTTATGTGCTGCAAGATTTTTAAATCAGTTTATTTATCAAAAGGGAGATTTACAAGAAACTTACAAAAACTTAATCCATATGAGAGAGTTAATACCAAAGGAAGATATTAAAAGAGCAAAGTTAGAGACTATAATATTATATGCTGAAATAGCAACAAAAACAGAACCTAAAAAAATTTTGGAAAGTTTTAAAGGATGTAAGGAGATTTTAGCAAAAAATGGCCAGCACTTGTCAGTAACATGTCTTATGCTTAATAGTCCTAGCATATTAAGGGGAGTAAGGGATTTTTCCTCTTGGAGTATTCATTATAAATTTATTGAATCTATGTTTAAAGAAGATATTAAAGATGTATTTGCAAATGAAAGTTTAGGCTTATTAGATATTGCTATTGCAGAGATTCTTTATGAAAGAAATGATTTAAATAATGCATTATTAAGAGCATCTAAAGGTGTTGCAGCTAGTTACAACAGTGGCTCTATAGAAATCTATTTCTTAGGTATACTTATTCTTATAAAAATATTAAGAGCACAAGGACAAAGTTATAAAATAAAAGAAATAATACAAATTCTTGAAGATAAAATAAAAAAAGAAAAAGCTATTCAACTTAATGAAAACATGAAAGCCTTAAAGGTAAGAATTCAATTAACTTTAGGAAATTTAGATTATGCTTTAAATTGGGTAAGTGGATTATCAAACGGAATAATGGTTGAAGAGTTTTGTGTAAACAAAATGTTTTTTTATATATCTATTATTAGAACTTATATATATAATAATATGTATACACAAGCACTTATTGATTTAGAAAGTTTGTCAGCTAGTTTAAAAAATCTTAATAGAATTTTAGATATGATAGAAATTAATATTTTAAGGGCTATGTGTTATTATAAATATAATGAAGAAGAAAAAGCTTTTAGTTATATAGATTATGCAATAAAAAGTGCTTTTAGATATAACTATGTGAGAATATTTGCTGATGAAGGAAAATTATGTGCGATTATTTTAAATAAGTATTTAAGGAATAGACATGATTTAAGTTCAGAATTAAAAAAATATGTTAAGAAACTAATAAATGCAGCAAATAAAAGTGCTATTTTATCACCAAATAAGATGACAAATCAAGTGAATCAAGTAGTAAAATCTTTAACTAAATCAGAAGAAGAGGTTTTGAATTTATTAATGGATGGATTTAAATATGCAGATATATCAAAACAACTTAATATAAAAATATCAACAGTAAAAACTCACATATCTAATATTTATTCTAAATTAAATGTAAAAAATAAAAATGAAGCTATGTTAGTAATAAAAAATATGAGAAAAGATTAAAAATATCATACTTTTCTCATACTTTTGTATGATGACATGCCTAACAAAATAATATATAATTAAATTATAACTTAATTGAAAATAAATTTGTTTAAAAATATAATTTCTACATAGCCAGTTGATTTATATTTTTTTTATAAAGAGCCTAAAGGGGAAGGCTCTTTTTTTTATGAAAAATTATAATTTTTAAAAAGCTATTAATAATTGTTATAATATAATAAGTAACCTATAAAAGGAGATGAAAAAATGGGCATAGGTTTTATTTATGGAAGAGCAGGAAGTGGAAAAAGTAGTTTTTGTTTAAATCAAATAAAGAAAAAGTTAGAAACTGATAGCAATAGAAAATTAATATATATAGTTCCAGAGCAATATACCTTTCAAAGGGAAACAATGTTATTAAAAAAAGTTTCAGAGAAAGGTTTATTAAGAATAGAAGTATTAAGTTTTAAAAGGATGGCTTATAAAGTTTTTGATGAATGTGGTGGTCGTGTTCATAATATAATGAAGGATTCAGGTCGAAGTATGCTTATATATAAAATTCTTCAAGAAGAAAATGAAGGCTTTCAGTATTTTAATAGAATATACAAAGAAAAAGGTTTTACTGATATAATTTCTAAAACCTTAACAGAATTAAAAAAATATAATATTACAAATGAACTTATAGATAATAAGATAGGTGAAATAAAAGAAGAGGAATTAAAAAAGAAGCTTGAAGATTTATCAATAATATTAAAAAAGTTTAATGATAACATAAATGAAAATACAATAGATGCAGATGATGAGCTTACATTACTTGCAGAAAAACTTAAAAAGAGTGATTTATATTATAATGCAGAAGTATGGATAGATGAATTTACAACCTTTACACCTCAACAAATGATGATTATAAAGGAATTAGCTAAAAAGTGTAAAGTAGTTAATATAACATTATGTATGGACGAAGTAGGAAATTCTAAAAGTGAAGTAACTGATGTATTTAATCCAATAAAATCAACTGAAAAAAAGATTTTAGAAATGATGCAAGAAAATAATATATCCTATTTAAAACCTATTAATTTAAATAAGGAAAAGAGTATTAGATTTAAAAATAGTAATGAATTAAATCATTTAGAAAGATATTTTTATACCTATCCATTTAAAGAATATCCTTATAAACCAAAGGATATTAGATTATATAAAGCTAATAATTCCTATGATGAAGTTGAGGAAGTAGCAAAGGAAATTTTAAGGCTTGTTAGAGAGGAAAATTATAGATATAAAGATATTTCAGTTGTATGTAGAGAAATTGAAAACTATGAAAAAATAATAAAGGTTATATTTAATGATTATGAAATACCTTATTTTATGGATAAAAAAATAGATGTTTTAAGTAATCCTTTAGTTATGTTAATATTATCTGCCTTTGAAGTTTACTTAAGAAATTGGTCCTATGAAGGAGTGTTTAAGTATCTTAAAAGTGGTTTAACAGGAATTTCAATGAAAGAAATTGATATTCTTGAAAATTATGTTTTAGCTAATGGAATAAAGAGTTTTAAATGGACTGGAGAAATAGAACTAGATGAAGATGAGGAAGAATTAAGTCCTAAAAAGATAATGCTTAAAGTTAGAGAGCCTCTTTTAAAGTTTCATGCATCAATAAAGGGAAGAAAAAATGTTAAGAATGTATGTAAAGCTATTTATGATTTTCTTTTAGAGTTAGATGTATTTTCAAGACTTGATGAAAGAATTGAAGTTTTTGAAAAATATAAAATGCAAGAAAAGGTTATGGAATATGAACAAGTACCTTCAATTGTAATGGAAATATTAGACCAAATGGTAGACGTTTTAGGAGAAGAAACTCTTGATATAGCAGAAATATATAAAGTTTTTAATGCAGGTCTTGAAAATAAGGAAATAGGAGTAATTCCAGTTGCCTTAGACCAAGTTAATATAGGAGATATAGCAAGAATAAAGGGAAGAGAAGTTAACGCCTTATTTATTGTAGGAGTTAATGATGGAGTTTTACCTGCAATTAATAAAGATGAAGGAATATTATCAGACTTAGATAGAGAAGAACTTAAAGAGGTAGGACTTGAAATTGCATCTACTAATAAAACTAAGGTTTTTGAAGAACAATTTATAGTTTATACAGCATTAACATTATCTAGTAAGTATTTAATGATAAGTTATCCTATGGCAGATTTTGAAGGAAAGTCATTAAGGGCGTCCATAATAGTTCCTAGAATAAAAAGAATATTTCCAAAGCTTATACAAGAAAGTGATATAGTAAATGAAAGAAGAAAAAATGATAAATTATTTAAAATAACAGCTCCTATTCCAACCTTTAATGAATTTATATTAGCTATTAGAAAAAATTATGACAATGAAGAAATTGAGGATTATTGGAAGTCTGTTTATTGTTGGTATAAAGACAAGGAAGAGTTTAAAAATAAATCAGGTAATATTTTAGAAGGATTAAATTATAGTAACACAAAAGATAGTCTTTCTAGAGAAAAAATAAAAGAGTTATATAGTAATGATTATGGAAAACTTATGTTTAGTGTTTCAAGGCTTGAAAAATATGCAGAGTGTCCATTTGCCTATTTTGTTCAGTATGGACTAAAGGCAAAGGATAGAAAAATATATGAATTTTCTGCTCCAGATTTAGGTTCTTTTATGCATGACATTTTAGATAGATTTACTAAAAAGGTAAAAGAAGAAAAAATACAATGGTCTGAACTTAATCTTGAAAGATGCAGAAATATAGTAGGAAATCTTGTAAATAAAAAATTAGAAGAGGATAGTAATTCTATTTTAAAAAGTAGCAAAAAGTATAAGTATTTTACAGATAGATTTAAAAGAATTATAACAAAATCTGTTTCAATAATTGCAGAGCAAATGAGAAGAGGAGAATTTGAGATATTCAGTAATGAGTATGTATTTGGAAGTATGGGAGAGGGAGCACCTATAAAATTAAAACTTCCATCAGGAGAAGAGGTATTTTTAACTGGAAGAATAGATAGAATAGATACTTTAAATTTAGATGATAAAACCTATATAAGAGTTATAGATTATAAATCAGGGGCTAAAAAGTTTGATTTAAATGAACTTTATTATGGAATTCAAATTCAATTATTAGTTTATCTTGATGCAATTTTAAGAAATTCTGAATATATTTTAAAAAAGCAAGCATTTCCAGGAGCAATTTTATATTTTAAAATAGATGACCCTATTATAAAAAGTAATGTGGAATTAAAAGATGAAGAAATACAAGAAGAAGTTTTAAAGAAATTAAAGATGGATGGATTATTATTAAAAGATGCGAAGATTGTACGTTCAATGGATAAAGAAATGACAACTTATTCTTTAGTAATACCAGCTACGTTTAAAAAGGATGGAGATTTTTCTTCAAATAGTGCAGTAGTAACAGAGGAGCAATTTAATATATTAAGAGAGTATGTTAATGATAAAATGGTAGAACTTTGTGAAGATATGCTTAGTGGAAAAATAAAGATAGAACCATGTAAAAATGATAAAACAGCTTATTGTAAATATTGTGATTATTCATCAATATGTCAATTTGACACTAGTATAAAAGATAATAAATATAAAACTATTGTTAAAAAAGATGAAAAAGTTATTTGGGACCAAATGAAAAAATTTATAGAGGGAGGAGATGAAAAGTAATGGGAAAAACAATGTGGACTAAAGAACAATTATCAGCTATAGAAACAAGAAATTCAAATTTACTAATAGCAGCTGCAGCAGGTTCTGGAAAAACTGCTGTTTTGGTTGAAAGAATAATAAGAATTATAACTGATGAAGAAAATCCAATAGATATAGATAAATTATTAGTTGTTACATTTACAAGTGCTGCTGCATCTGAAATGAGAGAAAGAATAGCTACAGCAATTACAGTGGCATTAGAGAAAAATCCAAACTCTACAAATCTTCAAAAACAACTTACATTATTAAGTAGGGCTAATATAACAACAATGCATTCTTTTTGCTTAGAAGTAATAAGAAATAATTTTCAAGTTATAGACTTAGACCCTTCCTTTAGAATTTTAGATGAAACAGAAGGAGTACTTCTTAAAAATGAAATAATTGATGATTTATTTGAAGATAAGTATGAAAAAGATGATATAAATTTTTTGAATTTAGTTGAAGCATATAGTAATTCAAAAAATGATGATAAATTAAAAGAAATAGTATTAGACTTATTTAAATTTTCTATGAGTGGACCCTGGCCAGAAAAATGGCTTAAAGATAAAAGTGAAGAATTTAATATAAGTGATGTAGAAGAGTTAGATGAAACTCCTTGGATGAAGGTTATAAGAGAAAATACAAAGATTGAACTTGAAGGTTTAATAAGTATGACAAATATGGCTTTAGAGTTAAGTAGTGAAACAGATGGTCTTGAGCCTTATATAGAAACATTTAGTGATGATATTTCTATAATAGAGAATATATATTATAGCCTTAATGAAGGAATTACTAGTTTATATGAAGCCTTTAATGATTATGAATTTTCAAAATTAAAAACTGTAAGAAAAGCAAATGTATCTGATATAAGTGTTCAAGAAATGGTAAAAAACATTAGAATGGATGTAAAGAAAAAATTAGATAAGCTTAGGGATAAAGTATTTTTTATGCATCCTGAAGAAATGCTTATAGCCATAAAAAGTTCCTATCCATTAATGGAAGAACTTGCAAACTTAATTATAGAATTTGGAGAAAGGTTTGCAAAAAGCAAAAAAGAAAAGGGAGTATTAGATTTTAATGATTTAGAGCATTTATGTTTGAAAATATTAACTTCAGAAGAATCAAATGTTTCACAAAAATTTAAAGAATATTTTTATGAAGTATTAGTTGATGAATATCAAGATTCAAATAATGTTCAAGAGGCTATAATTGATTTAGTTTCTAGAAAATATAGTGAAAATCCTAATGTTTTTATGGTTGGAGATGTTAAACAAAGTATTTATAGATTTAGGCAAGCAAAGCCAGAATTATTTTTAGAAAAGTATAATACTTATTCAACTACAGAAGGAAAAAATAGAAAAATTCAATTATATAAAAACTTTAGAAGCAGAGAAGAAATAATAAATGGAGTTAATTTTATTTTTAAAATGCTTATGTCTAAAGAAGTTGGAGAATTAGAATATACAGATGAAGAAGCCTTAAACCTAGGAGCTAAATTTAAAGAATATGAAGGCATAGGAGAAGTTGGAGGAGATTTAGAACTTCACATTTTAGATAAATCAGAGGAAAATAGTGAAGAAGATTTAGATGAAGAAGAGGATATTGGAGCAATTAATTTAGAAGCTAGAATAGTTTCAAAAAGAATTAAGGAATTAGTAAATCCAGAGGAAGGTAAAAAGCCTTTCATGGTAGCTTATAAAAATGAAAATGGGGAAGATGATTATAGACCTATAGCATATAAAGACATAGTAATACTTTTAAGAGCAACTAAAAATTGGTCAGAAGTTTTTTTAGATGAACTTGGAATAGAAGGAATTCCAGTTTATGCAGATACAGGAACAGGATATTTTGAATCAATAGAAATAAGAACAATTATGTCATTGTTAAAAGTTGTGGATAATCCTATGCAAGATGTTCCAATGATAGCACTTTTACGTTCACCTATAATGAATTTTACTCCAGAGGAGCTTGGGGATATAAGACTTATAAATAAAGAAAAATATTTTTATGAGAATATGGAAGAAATAGTTTTTGGAGAAATTGAAGTTAAGAAAACTTTAAAAGAAAAATGCAGAAACTTTATTGAAAAACTTGATAATTGGAGAGAAAGAAGCACTTTTATGCCTATAGATGAATTTATATGGTATATATATATGGATACAGCCTATTATGGTTTTGTTGGAGCTATGCCAAATGGAGTATTAAGACAGGCAAATTTAAGAATTCTTTTCCAAAGAGCAAAACAATATGAAGATACTAGCTTTAAAGGATTATTTAACTTTATAAACTTTATTAATAAGCTTAGAAAATCTTCAGGAGATATGGGTAGTGCTAAAATACTTGGGGAAAATGAAGATGTTGTTAGAATTATGAGTATTCATAAAAGTAAAGGTCTTGAGTTTCCAGTAGTATTTTTATGTGGAACAGGAAAACAATTTAACCTTATGGATTTAAATAAAAATATTCTTTATCATGATGATTTAGGATTAGGACCTGATTTTGTTCATATTGAAAAAAGAGTAAGTTATAGCACTTTAGCTAAGGAAGCTATAAAACAAAAAACAAGATTTGAAACATTATCTGAAGAAATGAGAATTTTATATGTTGCATTTACAAGAGCAAAAGAAAAACTTATTATAACAGGAGCAACTTCAAATTTAGAAAGATGGGCAAATAAATGTTGTAGTGCAGCTGCATTAAATGATGAAAGAATAATTTCTTCAGAAGTATCTAAAGGAAAATCATATTTAGATTGGATTGGTATGGCCTTATGCAAACATAGAAATGGCGAAGGCATAAGAGAAGAAGTTGGACCTGTAGATATTAAACTAAAAGATGATTTATCCACATGGAAAATTATTAAGTGGAAAAAGAATCAATTAGTTGTGGATAAAGATGAAGAAAGTGTTAATGAAGAGGATAAAAAAGATTTATTGATAAATTTTGATTGCAAGGCTTTAGATAAAAATATAGTTAATAGATTAAATTATATGTATCCATTTAAATCATCAACCACTATTAAAAGTAATTTTTCAGTATCAGAATTAAAGAAAAAAAATCAAGAAGAATTAGAACTTACAAGCAGTAGAAGTTTATATTCAGAAAAAATTGTACCAAAACCTAAATTCCTTCAAGAAGAAAGAGGATTAACCCCTTCAGAAAGAGGAACTGCAATGCATTTTGTAATGCAAAAACTTGATTTTAATAGAGTTAATAATATTGAAGAAATAGAAAATCAGGTTAGGGAAATGGTTTATAATGAACTTTTAAGTGAAGAAGAATTTAAAGTAATAAGAGTAAAGAAGATATACAACTTTTTTAAGAGCAATTTAGGAAATAGAGTATTAAAAGCCTATAAATTAGGAAAAGTAGTTTATAAAGAGTTGCCTTTTTATACAGAAATAAGTGCTAGTAAAACAGCCCCTAATTTAATTAATGTTCCTGAAAATGAAAAAGTGAGACTTCAAGGGGTAATAGATTTATTTTTCTATGAAGGAGATAATGTAATTTTAGTTGATTATAAAACTGACTATGTTGAAAGAGGAAAAGAAGATGAATTAGTAGAGAAATATAGGGCACAATTAGAATATTATAAAGAAGCATTAGAAAAAATAACAGGAAAAGTAGTTACTGAAAGCTATTTATATTCCTTCTTTTTAGATAAAGAATTAAGATGTTAAATTAGAGCAGAGGAAATATATTATTTTAAATTGGAGTTTAAATAATATGTTCCTCTGTTTTTTTATGTGAAAAAATAGCATTATTTTATAATCACTTTGCTCCCTGAAGGAATATTATCATATATCCATTTTGAATCCTCTTCAGAAAGTCTTATGCATCCATGGGAAGAAGGAGTGCCTAAGGTGTTATCTACTATTTGAGTTTGCTCTTTATTGTAAGGGGTTGAATGAAATAAATAATCATTAAAAAACTGAACCCAATACCTTCCCCCTTGATTATATTTTTCTGAAAAAAACCAATTTCCTCTTTCTTTAATAGTATATATACCACTTGGAGTATCTTCACCCTTTATTCCTGTTGAGCAAAGAAAGGATTTTACTAAGTTCCATTTATTTTTTGAACCTTCATAGATATATGTTTTTTGAGTTGCTATATCAACATGTATTAAATATGGTGTTAAGCTTTCAATAGATAAACTATTTATTGTGGCTATAGATATACCATTTAATATTGATGCTGAAGTAGTTATTGAAGGATTTGAACTAGAGGATAAATATTCACTTTTTTTATTGTTTATTGATTTTTTTAGTGAGATTATATCTTCATCTTGTTTTAATATAGAGGAGGAGTAATCTATAAAATTTAGTGCTTTTGTATAATAATCAACATTGCATAAATTGTTACTTTCACTTAAAATATTGTTTTTTATAGAATTAAAAAATAAATTTGATAATTCTAGGTTAGCACTTGAAATATTATTTTCTTTTTTAGTTTTTTTTGACTTAAACTTATTTAAGTAATTAATATTTATAGTGTTAGATACAAGTAATATAAATAAAGAAAATAATATAAATATATATAAATTAGAATTTCTTTTCATAAAAAACTTCCTCCAATAAAAAATATACTTAAATTATTGACCAGAAAAATTATTCTTAAACACAAAAAATAAATTTTTTTATCTAATTTACAATAAGAAAATTATGTGGTAAGATTAAATTACAATATTTGTAAAATTATTTATTATATGGTGAGGAATGAAAATGGATTTTAAAAATGTGAAATTAAGTGATTTAACAAAAGAACAACTAATAGATGTAATAAAATTTCAAAGAAGAACTATAAATTCACAAGAAAACTTTCTAATAAATATATCTCATGATTTAAGAAGTCCTGTAAATTCAATATTAAGTGTTCTTCAATGTTTAAAGTATCTAAATACAGATAATTCTAAAGAGGTAAAAGAAAAAACCAATGAATATAGAAAAATAATTAAAAGAAACAGCTTAAAGATTATAAAACTTATAGACAACTTAATAGATACTACTAAACTTGAAGGAGATAATTATCATCTTAATAAAACTAATCTTGATATTGTAAATGTTGTTGAAAGCATAGTAGATTCCATAGAAGTGTATGCTAATGAAAAAAAGATTAACATAATATTTGATACAAATGTTGAAGAGTTTATGATAAATGCAGATTTAGAAGCTGTAGATAGAATAGTTATGAATTTATTATCAAATGCAATTAAATTTTCTCCAGTAGATGAGGTTATAGAAGTAACAGTAAATGCAGAAGAAAATAATGTGAAAATTTCTGTAAAAGATAATGGTATAGGAATTGCAGAAGAGGAGCAAAAGAAAATATTCAATAGATTTGAACAAGCTACAAATAGCAAAAGAGTAGAAGGAAAGGGTAGTGGAATAGGATTAGATTTAGTAATCTATTTAGTTAAAAGTCATGGTGGAAAAATTCAATTAAATAGCAAACTAAATGAAGGTTCTGAATTTATAGTTACATTACCAGTTGGAAAGCTTAGTGAAGATAAAGAAAACCATGAATTAATGAGTAGAAATAAGGTAGAACAGTTAGAAATTGAATTTTCAGATATATATTTATAAATAATATACCTTTAAATGTCTTGCGGTATTACTAATTTTGTGATAGTATAAATTTGTTATCATTTTGGAGCGTTAGTTAAACGGATATAACATACCGCTACGGACGGTACATTATGGGTTCGATTCCTATACGCTCTGCCATTTAAATAAAAGTACCACTAGTGTAGTGGTACTTTATTTTTATTAAGAGAAGTAAGTGGCATTTTATATATTTTGTGCTATAGTATTAATTTTTTCTCCAATAGTTTCACCCATTTGTATTTTACACTCAAAGCCTAATTTAGTTTGTTTTAAAATATCATCATCAATTTTAATAGTGTCTTTTTTGAAAAATAAAATAGTTGTGGACCCGCCAAATTTAAAATATCCTTTCTCTTGTCCTTTTATAACTTTTACTCCAGGTTTATAGGTTTGAATAATACTTCCTACGCAGGTTGCACCAACTTCCACATGAATAATATCGCCAAAATTATCTGATTTAAAAATTGACCATTCTCTTTTGTTTTGGCAATATAATTTTGGGATTCTCTCTAGTGCAGTAGGATTAACTGAGTAGTAATTTCCATCAATAAATTTACTCTTTTTAGGAATACCAGAATCAATAAAGTGAAATCTATGGTAATCTGTTGGACAAAGCCTTAAAACTAAGCAAGTTCCACCATTATACTCTTTAGCTATATCATCATCAAAAAGAAGTTCAGAAAGACTATAGGTAATATGCTTAATTTGAACAAGATTATTCATATCTATATTTTCATATGCAAAAAGTCTTCCATCCCCAGGAGATATAACCTTTGAAGGACTCATATCTATTGGTCTTGCCTCAGGTTTAAGTTTTCTTGAGAAAAAATCATTAAAAGAAGTAAATTCATTTTCTGATTTTATACATTCATTCATATTTATATCATAATCTTTAATAAAATTTGGAATTTTATTTTTACTTAAAGTTCTATTACAATGAAATCCATAAATACTAGAAATAATTTTTCTTTTTACAATAATTTCTGTAATATTTTTCCCAAGGGGTGATTCATAGCACCATTTAATATATTTATCTCCAAATACTTTTTCTTCTTCATAATGTTTAGTTTTTCTATTGAAAATCTGAATCATATACAACCTCTCAATTAAAAAAAATAATATCTTAATTATATCAAAATATAATAAAAAATAATGTTGAATTTTAAAAAAAATCAAGTTACAATAGTTTAAGAAAGATATTGATAAATTCTTAACAAATGTTAAAAATATAGAAGTTTCAATACTTTAGTGGATTAAAACGGTAAAAAAATTACTAATAGTTTAGGGAGGAAACAATAGTATGATTAATGTTACCATAAACGGGAATGTATACCAAGTTGAAGAAGGTTCTACTATACTAGAGGCAATAAGAAATAATGGTATGGATATTACCACATTATGTTACTTAAAAGAATGCATGAATATTGGTAAATGTGGTGTTTGTGCAGTAGAAGTTGAAGGAAAGAATAACTTAGTACTTGCTTGTTTAACTAAAGTTGAAGATGGTATGGTTATAAAAACTGATACTGAAAAGGTACAAGAAAGAGTAAAGGCAAGAGTATCTGCATTATTAAATAAACATGAATTTAAATGTGGACCATGTCCAAGAAGAGAAAATTGTGAATTATTAAAGTTAGTTATAAAAACAAAGGCAAAGGCAGCAACTCCATTTGTTGTAGCTGATAAAACTGAATATATAGATAATAGAAGTAAATCTATTATGATAGATAGATCAAAATGTGTACTTTGTGGAAGATGTGTAGCAGCTTGTGCAAGTAAAACTGGTACAAATTCATTAAAGATAGCTAATGTAGATGGAACAAGAATGGTTACAACTGGTTGTGATGAATGGTTAGATAATACAAATTGTTTACTTTGTGGACAATGTGTTGCTGCATGTCCAGTAGCAGCATTACAAGAAGTTCCTCATATAGATAGAGTAAAAGCCGCTTTAGCAGACCCAGAAAAGCATGTTATAGTTGCTATGGCACCAGCTGTTAGAACAGCTATGGGCGAATTATTTAAGATGGGTTATGGAGTAGATGTAACAGGAAAGATATATACTGCATTAAGACAATTAGGATTTGATAAAATATTTGATATAAACTTTGGTGCAGATATGACTATTATGGAAGAAGCTACAGAACTTTTTGAGAGAATTAAGAATAATGGTCCATTCCCAATGTTTACTTCATGTTGTCCAGGATGGATAAGACAAGCAGAAAATTATTATCCAGAGTTATTAGGAAACTTATCTTCTGCTAAGTCACCACAACAAATATTTGGAACAGCATCAAAGACTTATTATCCAGAAGTATCAAAAATAGATCCAAAGAACATATTTACTGTAACAGTAATGCCATGTACTGCTAAAAAATATGAAGCAGACAGACCTGAAATGGAAGTTAATGGACTTAGAGAAATTGATGCTACAATAACTACAAGAGAATTAGCAAAACTTATAAAAGATGCAAAAATAAACTTTGTTCAATTAGAAGATAGCGAAGCTGACCCAGCTATGGGAGAATATACAGGTGCTGGAACAATTTTTGGAGCAACTGGTGGAGTTATGGAAGCTGCTATAAGAAGTGCTAAAGAATTTGCAGAAAAGAAAGAATTAGAAAATGTAGATTATGTGGAAGTAAGAGGCTTACAAGGAGTTAAAGAAGCTATTGTTGAAATAGCAGGAAATGAATATAATGTAGCTGTAATTAATGGAGCAAAAAATTTAGCTGAATTTATAAATAGTGGGAAAATAAATGAAAAGCAATATCACTTTATTGAAGTAATGGCGTGTCCAGGTGGATGTGTAAATGGTGGAGGACAACCTCACGTAAATAATCTTGAAATAGAGAAAAATGATATAAAAACAATTAGAGCATCTGTTCTTTATAATCAAGATAAAAATGCAGCAAAGAGAAAATCTCATGAAAATACTGCAATAAAGAAAATGTATGAAACTTATATGGGTGAACCAGGAAAAGGCCTTGCTCATAAATTACTTCACAGAAAATATACAAAATAGTGTATAATGTTTTTATTAAGAGGGTTACTTTAAAGTAGCCCTTTAACTTTTGAGAAAGGATGAAGTATATGAAAATATTAGCAAGTGATTTAGATGGAACATTAATAGTAAATAATAATATATCAAAGGAAAATATAGAAGCTATACATAGATTAAAAGAAAATGGTGGAAAATTTATTATTTCTACAGGAAGAACCTTTAATGGAGTTAAAAACATAATAGATACATATCCCTTAGAATATGATTATTTATCTCTTTGCAATGGTGGTCTTATAATTGATAAAGATAATAATGTAGTATGGGATAAATGGGTACCTAGTAAGGTATATAAATCAATTTTAGAAGATTATTATGATAATGAGGATGTAATAATAAGTGGAGATGATTCTAAAAATGTTAATGCTGTTTGGAAGGGTGGAAGTAATTTAGAAAAGAATTTAAGTGATTTTAATATTCCTTTTAAAAAATTATCTAAAGGAGAAATGATGAGTAGAGATAATGATTTTAAAATGATGAGTTTATTTACCTTTAGTGAAGATTATCATTGGGCAGAAAATGCTAAGGAAGAAGTAATTAAAAAATATGGGGAGTATGTTGAAGCCTATAGAAATCAATTTTTTGTAGATATTGTGCCTAAAGGTTGTTCAAAGGGAAATGCCTTATTAAAAATATTAGAACTTGAAGGGGAAGTTAAAGAAAATCTTTATACAATAGGAGATTCTTTTAACGACCTATCAATGATTAAAATAACTCCAAATGGATATACTTTTAATAGAGCAGAGGAAAAGCTAAAGAAATCTGTGAATAACTTCGTGGATAATGTTTATGAAATTGTTGATATAATATTAAAATAATAAGTTTTTTTAAGATAAGAATTAAAAAAGGAATATTTTTTAATAAAAAATTATTGTAAATTAAATAGGACTTATTGAGAATATATAATTAAGGTGTTATAATTTATTTAAATTGAACAAAGAGGTTCAACGAAGTTTTTTCGTTGAGCCTTTTTTTTATACAAAAAAATTAGGAGGTGCATTTTTTGTGCGACTTACACCAAAAGAACAAGAAAAATTAATGTTACATTTTGCAGGTGAATTAGCTGCTAAAAGAAAAGCAAGAGGATTAAAACTTAATTATGTAGAGTCTGTTGCATATATTAGTGCAGAACTTTTAGAACTAGCAAGAGATGGTCATACTGTTACAGAATTAATGAATATGGGAACTAAACTTCTTACAAGAGAAGATGTTATGGAAGGAGTTCCAGAAATGATACATGATGTTCAAATTGAAGCAACCTTTCCAGATGGTACAAAGCTAGTTACTGTCCATGACCCAATAAAATAAAAAGGAAGTGTTTATATATAATGATTCCAGGAGAAGTTTTTTATTCTGATAAAGAAATAATTTTAAATGAAGGAAGAAAAACAATAAAAATAAAGGTTTGTAATAATGGAGATAGACCTGTTCAAGTAGGGTCACATTTTCATTTTTTTGAAGTTAATAAATTTTTAAAGTTTGATAGGGAAAAATCTTATGGAATGAGACTTGATATTCCTTCTGGTACTTCAGTAAGATTTGAACCTGGTGAAGAAAAAGAAGTTCAATTAGTTGAAATAGGTGGCAAAAAAAGAATTTTTGGATTAAATGATTTAACAAGGTGTCAAGTTAATGATGAAACTAAAAAATCATCTTTAGAAAAGGCAAAATTAAAAGGATTTATTGAGTAAGGAGGGAGATATATGAGTTATAAAATATCATCAAAAGATTATGGAATGATGTTTGGACCTACTGTAGGAGATAAAGTAAGACTTGGAGATACTAATTTAATCATAGAAGTAGAAAAAGATTTTACCACTTATGGTGATGAAATAAAATTTGGTGGTGGAAAAACTATTAGAGATGGAATGGGGCAATCTGTTAATACAACTAGTGAAGATGGAGATTTAGATTTAGTAATAACTAATGCCTTAATTTTAGACTATACAGGAGTTTATAAAGCTGATATAGGTGTTAAAAATGGAAATATAGTTGGAATTGGTAAGGCTGGAAATCCAGATGTTTTAGATGGAGTAACCCCTGGCATGACAGTAGGAGCATCTACTGAAGCAATTTCTGCTGAAGGACTTATAGTAACAGCTGGTGGAATAGATACTCATATTCATTTTATTTCTCCACAACAAATTGATACAGCCCTTTATAGTGGAATTACTACAATGATTGGTGGAGGAACAGGTCCTGCAGATGGAACTAATGCAACAACTTGTACTCCTGGTCCTTGGAATTTAGAAAAAATGATAAAGGCAGCAGAAGAATATCCAATGAACTTAGGTTTCTTTGGAAAAGGAAATTGTGGAAGTGAAGCTCCTTTAATAGAACAAATTAAGGCAGGGGCTTTAGGGTTAAAAATTCATGAAGACTGGGGAGCAACTCCATCAGTTATTAATTGTAGTTTAAATGTTGCAGATAAGTATGATGTTCAAGTTGCTATACATACAGATACATTAAATGAAGCAGGTTGTGTTGAAGATACTATAAATGCTATTGCAGGAAGAACAATTCACACATTCCATACAGAAGGAGCAGGTGGAGGCCATGCACCAGATATTATTAAAGTTGCAGCTTATCCAAATGTTTTGCCAGCATCAACAAACCCAACAATGCCTTTTACAGTTAACACATTAGATGAACATTTAGATATGCTTATGGTATGCCATCATTTAGATAAAAATATTGAAGAAGATGTTGCTTTTGCCGATTCAAGAATTCGTCCTGAAACAATAGCAGCAGAGGATATTTTACAAGACTTAGGTGTATTTAGCATAATGAGTTCAGATTCTCAAGCTATGGGAAGAGTTGGAGAGGTCATAACAAGAACTTGGCAAACAGCTCATAAAATGAAAGAACAAAGAGGAAAACTTAAAGAAGATGTAGAGGAAAATGATAATTTTAGAGCAAGAAGATATATTTCAAAATACACTATAAATCCTGCTATAGCTCAAGGTATTTCAGATTATGTTGGTTCAGTAGAAAAGGGGAAATTTGCAGATTTAGTTTTATGGAAACCAGCATTTTTTGGAGTTAAACCAGAAATGATAATTAAAGGTGGAATGATTATAGCATCTAAAATGGGTGACCCTAATGCTTCAATTCCAACACCTCAGCCAGTTTTCTATAGACATATGTTTGGAGCAGATGGAGCTGCTAAATATGATACATCCATAACATTTGTTTCAAAGGCAGCAGTGGAAAATGGAATAAAGGAAAAACTAGATTTAAAGAAAAATATTCTTCCAGTAAAAAATTGCAGAAACATAGGAAAGAAGGATATGGTATTAAATAATGCTATGCCAAAGATAACAGTAGACCCAGAAACTTATGAAGTTAAAGCAGATGGAGAAACTTTAAAATGTGAACCTGCAAAGGTATTGCCTTTAGCACAATTGTACAATTTATTTTAATGAGGTGTAATTAATGTTAGCAGAAAGTATATTAGGAAAAATAAATGATGAAAAGTTTAAAGACTTTAATATAGATTATGTAGATATAGAGTGGCATGAAGCTTTTAAGAAAATACACAAAAAGAAAACTCATTCAGGAGTTGAAATAGGAATAAAATTAGGTGATTTTATTTTAAAAAGAGGGCTTAATGATGGAGATGTTTTAGCTATAAATGGAGATAGTATAATAGTTGTTAATATACCAGAAACAATGGCTTTAGTTGTTGATGTAGAGGATAATCATTTAATTCCTAAGGTTTGTTATGAAATAGGGAATAGACATGCAACTTTATTTTCAGGAGAAAACCATAATCAGTTTATAACAATATATGATGAACCTATGAAAGAAATGTTAGAAAAGTTAGGAGTAAAAGTAGAAGCTAAAAAGGTAAAATTTGATTTTGATAAAAGAATATCAGCTTCTATAAATAATCATCATCACTAAAATGGATAAGAGATATTTACTTTTACAAATAAATGATGCAGCTTTTCCTATTGGTTCATATACTCATTCCTATGGTTTAGAAACATATATTCAAAAAAACTTAATTAAAAATTCTAATGATGTTTATGAATATATAAAAACTAATGCAAAAACAAACTTTTTATATACAGAACTTTTAGCAGCATATAAAGCTTATGAATTTGCAGAGAAAAATAATTTATCAAAAATATTAGAACTAGAAGAAATAATAGATGCTAGCAAAATACCAAAAGAAATAAGAACAGCAAGTGAAAAGCTTGGGTCAAGATTTATTAAAACTGTAAGTTCATTAGATGTTAAATATGAAAGTAATATTTTTAATGAATATATAAAAAAAGAAAATGAAGGAACAAGAATTCATTCCTCAGCCTATGGAGTATTTTGTTTTTCAGTAGGAATTGATAAGGTAAAAGCCATGGAAGGATATTTATATGCTTATGTATCTGCAAGTATTATAAACGCAGTAAAGCTTATACCTTTAAGCCAAAATGAAGGACAAAAAATACTTTATAAATGTTATAAATTTTTTGATGAAATAATTGATATGCTTTTAAGTCTTGATATAAAGGATTTATGTTTATCTACACCTGGTTTTGATATTAGGTGTATGCAACATGAAGCTTTATATTCAAGATTATACATGTCATAAATTTTGGAGGGAAAGAAAATGTCATATGTAAAAATAGGAGTAGCCGGACCAGTTGGTTCAGGAAAAACTGCTCTTATAGAATGTTTAACAAGATTATTATCACAAGATTACAGTATAGCTGTAATTACAAATGATATATACACAAAGGAAGATGCAGAATTTTTAGCAAAAAATAGTGTCCTTCCTTTAGAAAGAATAATGGGAGTAGAAACAGGAGGATGTCCACATACTGCCATAAGAGAAGATGCTTCAATGAACTTAGAAGCAGTAGATGAAATGGTAGAAAAATTTCCAGACTTAGATATTATTTTTATAGAAAGTGGTGGAGATAATTTATCTGCAACCTTTAGCCCAGAGTTATCTGATGCAACAATATTTGTAATTGATGTTGCAGAAGGAGATAAAATACCAAGAAAAGGTGGACCTGGAATAACACGTTCAGATTTATTAGTTATAAATAAAATAGATTTAGCACCTTATGTTGGAGCAAGTCTTGAAGTAATGGAAAGAGACTCTAAAAAGATGAGAGGAGACAGACCTTTTGTATTTACTAATATAAGAGGAGTAGAAGGTGTAGATAAAATAGTTAATTGGATAAAAAATGATGTGCTTCTTGAAGGATTAAAATAGTATGGAAAATGTTTTTTCAAAAATATCAAAGGTAAATTTAAAAACAACTTTTAAAAATAAAAAAACCATATTAGAGGATGTATACTTTACAGCCCCTTTTAAAGTTATGACTCCATTTTATAAAAAGGATGACTATATAAAAGTAGTTGTAATGAGCTCCTCAGCAGGAATTATGGCAGGAGATAGACAGGAATACAATATAAATGTAGGAGAAAATACAAAACTTGAATTAACCTCTCAATCCTATGAAAAAATTCACAAAATGGAAGAAGGAAAAGCAATTAGAGAGTGTAAGATAAAAGTAGAAAAAAATGCTTTCTTAAAATATAGCCCTCAGCCAACAATTCCTTTTGCTAAGTCTAGCTTTGAAAATAATATTATAATAAATTTAGAAGACAATACTTCAAAGCTTGTTCTAATGGATATAATATCTTGTGGAAGAGCTACTTCAGGAGAAAAATTTCAGTATAATTTATATAAATCATATATAGAAGTAAGATGTAAAAATAAACTTATGTATAGAGATAACACTATATATGTGCCAAAAGATTTTAAAATGAATGGATATGGATTTTTTGAAGGATACACTCATTTAGCAAATATGTTTATATGTAATTTTGAAAATTCTAGTGAAAAAATTCATTTAATAAGAGAAATTATTGAAGAAAACAAAGAGATTAGTGGAGGTGTTACTTTAACTAAAAATGAAAACATTTGTGTAAAAATATTAGGAAACAGTGGTGAAGTTTTAAGCAATTTATGTAATAATATTTTAAAAATAATATAGTTAAGGACAGTAAGGAGAGGATAATATGCACATGTCAGATGCACTTATATCCCCAGCAGTAGCTGGAGTGATGGCAACGGCATCAACAGGATTAATAGCTTATTCTGTTTATAAAACAAAGGATGAGTTAGAAGAAAAGAAAATTCCACTAATGGGAGTAATGGGAGCTTTTGTTTTTGCAGCTCAAATGATTAATTTCACAATTCCAGGTACAGGGTCTAGTGGACATATAGGAGGAGGATTGCTTTTAGCCTCTATTTTAGGACCAGCACCAGCTTTTTTAGTTATGTCAACGGTACTTATTATTCAAGCATTATTTTTTGCAGATGGAGGAGTTTTAGCCTTAGGATGCAATATATTTAACATGGGCTTTTATGGCTGTATGATTGCATATCCATTAATATTTAAACCTATTATGAAAAAAGGGTTTTCAAAGGGAAGAATAGTTTTAGCTTCTATTTTAGCTTCAGTAATTGGACTCCAACTTGGAGCCTTTAGTGTTGTTATAGAAACTTTACTATCAGGAAGAACAGAACTTCCATTTACTTCTTTTGTATTACTTATGCAACCTATACATTTAGCAATTGGTATTGGAGAAGGAATAATAACAGCTGGAGTTTTATGCTTTATACATAGTGCAAGACCTGAAATTTTAGAATATGAAGTAAGTGGAAAAAAATTAGGCTTGTCAATAAGTTTAAAGAAAGTTACAATTACTATGGTAGTTTTAGCAGCTTTAGTAGGTGGAGTTTTATCTTTATATGCTTCAAGTTATCCAGATGGACTTGAGTGGTCAATGGGTAATATAATTGGAGAAAAAGAGCTGCAAACAGAAGGAAAAGCCTATAAAAAAGCTGAAAATATACAAGAAACTACTTCATTTATGCCAGATTATAATTTTAAAAATGCAAATGAAGATTCATCAATTGGTACTAGTGCAGCAGGAATAGTTGGTGGAGCAATAACATTAATATTTGCTTTTTTAATTGGATTTATTATATCTAAAATAAAAAAGAATAAGACAGTAATGAATTAGTAGTATTTATAAGGGGTGAGGTTATGGCAAAAATAGATGATTTATCTACAATAAGTAGGCTAGAGGACTTAGCAGATAATAAATCAATAGTTCATAATCTTCATCCCTTATCTAAAATAATACTTACTTTAGTTTATTTAATAGTAGTAACCTCTTCATCTAAATATGAAGTAAGTTCTCTTATGATATTTGTTCTTTATTTAGTAATAATGATAGAGCTTGGGGATATACCTAAGAAGCTATTATTCAAAAGGGTTTTAGTTGCCATTCCATTTTCTTTGTTTGCTGGTATATCAAATATAATTCTTGATAGAAAAATAGCTTTTGTTTTTTGTGGGATAGGAATAACTTATGGAATTCTATCTTTTTTTTCTATTATGATAAAAACAATATTAACAGTAGCAGCAGTGCTTATATTAGTAGCAACAACTCCTATTCCTGAAATATTTAATCAGCTTATTAAACTTAAAGTACCTAAAATTATTGTAACCCAATTATTACTTACATATAGATATATATCTGTAATTTTACAAGAAAGTAGTAACATGTACACTTCTTATAAGTTAAGAGCTAATGGAGAAAAGGGTATAAAGCTTAAAGATATGGGTATATTTATAGGACAAATTTTATTAAAGAGTTTTAATAGGGCTGAAAGAGTATATAATGCCATGAAGTGTAGAGGTTTTGAAGGAGAATATAAAGTAACTTATAATAGAAAAATAACAAATAAAGAAATACTAATTACAATAATAATATCTTTATTTTTTATACTATTTAGATTTATTAATTTAAGCTATTTAATTGGAATGTTTTTATAAAGTTAGGTGTAAAAAATGTTAGAAATAAAAAAATTAAATTATAGCTATCCAGATGGAAAAAAAGCTTTAAAGGATATAAATATAAAAATATATGATAATGAAACAATAGGAATAGTTGGTGCAAATGGTGCTGGAAAATCAACTCTTATAAAAACTATAGTTGGAATATTTTTAACAGACCAGGGAGAAATAATAGTTGATGGTGAGAAAGTTACAAAGAAAACTTTAAACAGTATAAGAAAAAAAGTTGGTGTGGTATTTCAAAATCCAGATGACCAACTTTTTATGAATAAAGTTTATGATGATATAGCTTTTGGCCCAAGAAATTATAAACTTACAGAAGAAAAAGTAAAAGAAAAAGTAGAAAAAGTTATGAAAGAACTTAATATTGAAAAGCTTAAAGATAGGTCTCCTAATAATCTTTCAGGAGGAGAAAAAAGGAAGGTAGCAATAGCAACAGTATTATCAATGGAACCTTCAATAATATTATTTGATGAACCAACTTCATTTTTAGACCCAAAAGGAAAAAGAATTCTTATAGAAACTTTAAAGGGTATAAATACAACAAAGATAATTGCAACCCATGATTTAGATATGGTAAAAGATAATTGCAAGAGAGTAATTGTACTTAAAGAAGGACAAGTAGTTGCAGATGGAAAGCCAAAAGAAATACTTAATAACATAGAATTTATGGAAAAATGTGAGCTTGCTTAAATGCAAGCTTATTTTTATATTTATAAAAAAATAAAAATTTGTTATTATTTACTATGTAAGTAATATATAATCAAATAATTGCGTATTTTATAAAAAAGGAGGAATAAAAGTATGAAAAAGAAAAAAATTATAGGAATAATATCCTTATCACTATCTTTAGTGTTATTTGGATGTAGAACAACTACTAAAGAAAATAAAGACACTAAAAAAGGAACTACTACAACAAGTACTAGTACTATAACAAGTGAAAAAGAAAAAAATTCCACTGAAACAGTAAGTAGTGGAAACTCAAAAGGTGAAGAAAATATTTCAAAGGAAACAAAAACATCAGAAGATAATTCAGACAAAACAAAAAATGATGCAAATTCAGAAAAAAACACTGAAAATAAGAGTGATGATAAAGAAAGTAAAACTGTAAGTAAAGAATTATTACAAAAAACACAAGATTATTTTAACAAAGGTGAAAATAATGGATTTTTATGTAGTGAATATAACAATCCAAAAGATATATCTCTTATTCAATTAGTATATAATGGGGCTGGAATAGATGAAAAAATGACAGAAGAAGAAAAGGCAGATTATAAAGATGAAATTTATACAGATATTACTAAAGTACCTAAAAAGGCATTAGAAGAGTTAATAAAAAATAAATTAAATATTGAACTTACATCTATAAATGGATATGAAGAATTTGAAAAGAATTTTTATTCAGAAAAATATGATTGCTATTATCTTCAACATGGAGATACAAATTACCAACAAGTTGAATTTTTAAGTGGAGAAAAAAATGATGATGATGATACATATACATTTATTTATAATGGATATTCTCACACTACCTTTACGCAACAAGAATTTAAATTAAAATGTTATATAGATAATGATGTATATGTTATAATATCAAATTTACCAAATAACTAAAAAAATATGGAGCTAATACATAAAAGTTTATGTATTAAGCTCAATTTTTTTATAAAATATTTATGCAATTATATCTTCAAATTTAGCATTAATAGATTTTGCAACTTCTTTTGGATTTGCTTCTATTTGCAAGCCTATTTTACCACCACTAAAAATGATTTTATCTAAATTTTCTGCTGATTTATGAAAAAAGGTTTTATATAATTTTTTCATTGCTAAGGGAGAGCAACCTCCTCTTATGTAACCTGTATGTTTGTTTATGTCTTTAACATGAATCATTTCAACATTTTTTTCACCAGCAACTTTAGCAGCTTTTTTTAAATTCAATTCTTCAGCTACAGGAAGAACAAATACATAAAGTTCTTTAGAGTGCCCCTGAACAACTAAGGTTTTAAAAACTGTATTAACATCTTCATTAAGTTTATTTGCCACAGCAACTCCATCTATTTTTCCATCTTTACAATCATATTCATAAGTATTATAAGGAATTTTATTCTTATCTAAAAATCTCATAGCATTAGTTTTTTGCATATTTTTTCACCTCTAAAATATTTCTTAATTTAATTATGATAAACATTTATAAAAAGTCAATATTACAATAATGTTAATTATTTAATGTGTAATAGGTATAAATCCTTAATATATTTAAATTATTAGTAAAAAAGTAATAAATAAAGTTAAATAAAGCAATTTATATGTTATAATAGCACATAGCAATATTAAAAAAGTGAGGTAGAAATTATTGATAACTGTATCAAATGTTAGTTTAAGATTTGGTGGACGTAAATTATTCGAAGACGTAAATATTAAATTCACTCCAGGAAATTGTTATGGAGTTATAGGAGCAAATGGAGCTGGAAAGAGTACATTTTTAAAAATTCTTTCTGGAGAAGTTGAACCAAATACTGGAGAAGTTATATTAGCTCCAAATACAAGAATGTCTGTTTTAAAACAAGACCATTATCAATATGATGATTATCAAGTTTTAGAAACAGTAATTATGGGGAATGAAAGATTATATCAAATAATGAAAGAAAAAGATGCTTTATATGCAAAACCAGACTTTAGTGATGAAGATGGAATAAAAGCATCAGAATTAGAAGGTGAATTTGCTGAACTTAATGGTTGGGAGGCAGAATCTGAAGCTTCATCTTTATTACAAGGGTTAGGAATAGGAACAGAAAATCATTATAAAAATGTTTCTGAATTAACTGGTTCTGAAAAGGTTAAAGTTCTTTTAGCACAAGCTTTATTTGGAAATCCAGGGGTTTTAGTTCTAGACGAACCTACAAACCACTTAGATTTAGATGCTGTAACATGGCTTGAAGATTTCTTATTAAATTTTGAAGGTACTGTTATAGTTGTATCCCATGACAGACATTTCTTAAATACAGTATGTACACAAATGGCTGATGTTGATTTTGGAAAGATTAAACTTTATGTTGGTAACTATGATTTCTGGTATGAATCAAGCCAATTAGCTCTTCAAATGGCTAAAGACCAAAATAAAAAGAAAGAAGAAAAAATCAAAGAACTTCAAGACTTTATTGCAAGATTTAGTGCTAATGCTTCTAAATCTAAACAAGCAACATCAAGAAAGAAATTACTTGATAAAATAACTTTAGAAGATATTCAACCATCAAGTAGAAGATATCCTTTTGTAGGATTTAAGCCTGAAAGAGAAGTAGGAAATGATATATTAACAGTTAAAGATTTAAGTAAGACTGTAGATGGAGTTAAGGTTTTAGATAATGTAAGCTTTTTAGTTAATAAAGGTGATAAGATTGCTCTTATAGGTAATGAAATAGCTGTTACAACATTATTTAAAATATTAAATAATGAATTAGAAGCTGACTCTGGAGAATTTAAGTGGGGAATAACAATAAAAACAGCATATTTCCCAAATGATAACTCAGAATACTTTAATGATTGTCATCTTTCATTAGTAGATTGGTTAAGACAATATTCTGATGAAAAGGCTGAAAGCTATATAAGAGGATTCCTTGGCAGAATGTTATTCTCAGGAGAAGAGGCATTAAAGGAAGCTAATGTATTATCTGGAGGAGAAAAGGTTAGATGTATGTTAGCTAAGATGATGCTTTCAAATGCAAATGTACTTATGTTAGACCAACCAACAAACCATCTTGACCTAGAATCAATAACTGCTGTAAATAATGGATTAAAAGATTATAGTAGTAATGTATTATTTGCATCCCATGACCATGAATTTATTCAAACTATAGCAAACAGAATAATAGATATTAAAGATGATGGAACTATAGTTGATAGAAAAATGACATTTGATGAATACATAGAATTTGCTAAAAATAATAAATAATATTAATTATGGAACTAGATATAGAGATTCTAAAAAGGCTTAAAAAAGAAAGTAAATAATATAAGAGAGAATCTAAGGCTAAGAAATACTTGCTTTAGATTCTTTTTTGGAGCTTTTTTTATGCAAAAATAAGATATATTAGTTATATATTTCAAATAATGGAGAATAAATTAATGAAAAAAGAAGATGAAAATTTAAAAAAAGCTATAAATGAATTTTTAGAAGGCAATACAAGTAGCTTTGATGATATATATAAGTTTTCTAGCAAATATGTTTATACATGCATATCAAAAATAGTGAAAGATGAAGAATTAATAAAAGATATAATGCAAGAAACATATATTGAGGTTATTAAAAATATAGACAAATTAAAAAATATTGAAGTTTTTAAACAATGGGCGGGAAAGATAGCAGTAAATAAAACAAAAAGATATCTTATTAAAGACAACAAAATAGATTTAGAGTATGATGAAGATGCTTATGATGTTGAAGAAGAAAGAGAAATATTTCTTCCAGAAAATATAATTGAAGATAAAGAAACTCAAAATTATATAAAAAATATTATAAATTTACTTTCAGATGTACAAAAGATGGTAATAATTGATTATTATTTTAATGACATGAAAGTTGATGAAATATCTAAAAAACTTGAAATGCCTTCTGGAACAATAAAAACTCATCTTCATAGAGCTAGAAAAAAGATAAAGCTTGAAGTAAGTAATCTAGAAAGCAAAGGAGTAAAGCTATACTCTTCAAGTATAGGAGTAATATTAATATTCCTATTTATGCAAGATGTGGAGGAGGCAAAAGTTCCAAAAGAAATTTATGATGAAGTATCAAAAAATATCAACAATTCACCTGAATTTAGTAAATTAAAAAATAATAATAGAAATACTTTGCTAAACAAAGAGCCATTAAATAAAAGTATAATACAAGATATAAAAACAAAATTTTATTTAGTAGGAAAAGCCTCAGCATTAAAATTTATAATACCAATTATACTATCAGGAGCAGTTTTTAGTACTATATTAGTAGTAACTAATAACTTAAAAAATTACAGTGAAAAAGATAATGTTGTTTTAGAAACAAATACAATTAATACAAAAAATGAGAATGATAAAAAGGATGATGTATTAATTGAAACACCAACAATAACTTTAGTGGAAGATAAAGAAAAGGATGCAACATATTTAGATGAAAATAAATCTGATAGTGTAGTTATAAATGAGACTATTACTACAAACAAAGATAATTCACAAAGAGATGATAAAAGTAAAATAGTTGAAGTTTACTTTTCTAAAGATACAAACAATAAACTTAATGAAGCTATTAATTTAGTTAATGAAGAGGATTTAGACAAAGTTATGAAAGCTTTAAATATATGTTATGAGCTACATAATATAATATCACCAGAGGAAGCTACAAAGCATATAGAAAAAGATCAATTTGATTATATATTCTTTAATGGAATAGATAGAATAATAAAAGAAACTGAAAATAATCAAGATTTAAGAGAAAAATATTTAATAGATATTACAGACAGTATTTATTTAAGTACAGCTAGAAGATTTAATGCATTTAAAGCAGAGGATACTTTTTTATATAAATATTCTTTATACATAACAGATGAAAATAAAAAATATATAAGTAATGATGAAAATTATAATAAAATGCTTAGAGGTACAACCCTAACAGAATCATTGTACAAATATAAAATAGGAGAAATAGAAGCAGTTGCAGATGAAACACAAAAGCCTTCTAAAATAAATTAAAAAAATTATTATTTTTTTTGAAAAAGTGAAACCAAAATGAAATTTTATGACTCTATCTTAATGTAAATAAATTTAATAATAAAAAGGAGAGGGTATTATGGCCTGTGCTGTAGGAGAGGTAGCAAACAAAGTAGAGGGTAAAAAGTGGTTTAATCCAACAAAATTTTTTAGAAACATAGGTTTAGCGTCAATTGAAGGGGGTAAACGTGCATTAAAATATGGATATGATGCAAGTAGGGATATGGATTTTAGACAAAACGTACTTCCAAGTTTTTATTATGAAAATTATGAAGAAGCGTTAAATAAGTTTATAAAAGATCATCCTGGATTTACAACACCAGAAGATTTAAAAAGATATGTGGAAGATTTTTTAAAAAAAGTTACGCCAGGAGATTTTGATAATTTTAAAGATAAATTAGATTCTGTATATGATAAATTAGATTATGATTCTGCATGCGGTGCTACAAATGAAGATACATTTATAGATGATTTAACTGATTCAGAAAATAGAGCTGAAAATGCTAGAATTCCAGTTGATCCAGTAGTTATTGATTTAAATGGAAATGGTATTAGTAAAAAAACAACTAAAGAAGGAGTATATTTTGATTTAAACTCAGATGGATTCATAGAAAAAACTGAATGGATAGAAAATGAAGATGGGTTTTTAGTAAGAGATTTAAATAATGATGGTATTATAAATAACAGAACAGAACTTATAGGAGATAAACAATTATTAAGTAATGGTGAATTATCTAAAAATGGTTTAGAAGTATTACAAGATTTAGATAAAAATAAAGATGGATATTTAGATGAAAATGATGAAGCTTTTTCAACATTAAAGGTATGGAAAGATGCAAATGGTAATGGTGTAACAGATGAAGGAGAATTATATACATTACAAGAACTAGGAATTAAAAAATTAGAATTACAATCATCAGTAAATAAGGATTTAACAATTGGTAACGTTGAATTTACAGATGGAACAAAAAATATTATGTCAGACTTGGAATTTAATGTTAACTTAGTAGATAGTTTATTTAATGAATTTGAGCTTGATGAAAATGATTATAATGATGAATATGGTTTTGCTTATGTTACTAGAACTGGAAAGGTTACCAATTTAGCATATGCAATTTCAAAGGATGATAAATTAAAGGAAATAGTTAATGATATTATAGAAAATCCATCTGCTGATGTTTATAAAAAAATTGACAATCTTCTTTTAAGATGGACAGGCTCTGAAGATATAGATGCTAATAGTAGAGGGACAAATATTAATGCTAGATATTTAGGTGTAGTAGAAGCATTTACTGGAAGACAATTTATTGGAGTAGATGGTGTAAATCCTAATTCTCAAGCAACTCCAATTTTAAATGAAATGTATGAATATATAAGAAATAGAATTTTTTCAGAAGTTGTAATGTGTGCATATAGTAGTTATATAATGGAAACAGGATATTTTGATTATGATTCAAATAAATTTATAAACTATGATGGCAGTGAAACAACAAATGAACAATATTCAAAAATAGCATTACTTTTAAAAGCACAATCAAATTATTATTTAGCAAGTGATAAAGATAAAGAAACAATTAATGAAATTAGTGAAATATTAAAAAAAGAATCTGATATATTTAAAGATATTTACAATATAAATTATATAAATAAAATATCTAACTCAAGTATAAATGGTACAGAGCAAGATGACTATATAGTTGCTAATTCAGGAAATGACAACATAAACTCTGGTTCTGGAAATGATATAGTATATGGTGGAGAAGGAAACGATAAAATTTATGGACAAGACGGAAATGACAAGCTTTATGGAGGCGAAGGAAATGATAGCCTTTATGGAGGAAATGGAGATGACTACCTAGATGGTGGAGCCGGAGATGACTACCTAGAAGGTGGAGCCGGAGATGATACCTTTGTTTATGGAAAAGGCTATGGAAATGATGTAGTTACAAAAGATTGGTATTCAACTCAAGAACAAGGCACATTAATAATGAAAGACCTAAACAAAGAAGATATAGAATATGGAGCTAAAGGAAATGATTTAATACTAAAGATAAAAGAAACAAATGAGACTGTAACAATAAAAGATTACTTATATCGTAACAATTATAAAATGGGAAAAATAGAATTTGAGGATGGAACAGTATTATTTGAAGATGTAGTAAATACAATAAAAGAAAATCCAGTATTAATAGAAGGAACAGAAAATAATGATTATATAAATTATTCAGGAAGCGCTTCAAACTGGATGAGAGTTAATGTAAAAGCAGGAAGCGGAAACGATACTATATATACAGGAATAGAAGATGACTATATCGAAGGCGGAGCAGGAGATGACTATATAAATTCTGGTTCAGGAAATGACGAAATTTATGGAGAAGAAGGAAATGACAAGCTTTATGGAGGCGAAGGAAATGACAAGCTTTATGGAGGCGAAGGAAATGATAGCCTTTATGGAGGAAATGGAGATGACTACCTAGATGGTGGAGCCGGAGATGACTACCTAGAAGGTGGTTATGGAAATGACACTTATGTATATAATAAGGGTGATGGAAATGATACAATTAGTGATTATAGTACAGTAGCAGGAGAAATAGATAAGCTTATATTAAATGATATAAACTCTTCAGATGTTTCTTTAAGCAAGGAAGGATATAATTTAGTTGTATCTATTAATGGAACTGAAGATAAAATCACAATAAATGATCATTATTATTCAAGTAACTATAGATTAGAAAATATTATGTTTGCAGATGGAGTAAATGTATCATGTGATAATACAGGAAGCTTTGATATAGATGGTGCAGTAGCAATGTTAAAACAAACATATTGCTTAACAAGTGAAGATGAAGCAATAATAAATACTTCTAATATAAATACTGAAACTAATACTGATGATTCATCATTTGTAGCATTTTTAAATACTAATCAACAATAGCAAATAAAACAATAGATAAACATTAAGCAACGGAGAAATATTTCTTCGTTGCTTATTTAAGTAATTTTATACCAAGGAGGATTTAATGGAAAATATAAATGAAAAACTTATGTTGGATTTAAGAGCATTTATGATAATGCTTAGTTATAATGAAGTAAATGTTAATTTAGAGTCCCTAATACATCAGTTTGCATTAGATACAAAAGAAAAAATAGAAATAGATGATATCCTATACATGTGCAAACAGTTGAAAGTAAAATGTAAGGCTAAAGAAATAACAGATAGAAATAAATTTGAAGGTATTCCAACCCCTTATATTTATCAAACTAAAGAGGGTGGTTATAACATTGTTGTAAATGTAAAGGATGATAAGGTTATAATTTTAGATGCCTCAGAAAATAAACCAAAAGCATTAGACAGAAAAGATTTTATTTCTCAATGGAATGGAAATATTATTTTAATCAAGAAAAAAGGTCTTATGTCATCTGAAGAAAAGTTTGGTTTTAAGTGGTTTTTAAATGTAATGCTTAAATTTAAAGGTATTTTAGTACAAGTATTATTAGCTTATTTTGTATTGCAAATAATAGGATTATTAAACCCTTTGTTTATACAGGTAATAATAGATAAGGTTTTAAGCACTAATAACAAATCAACTTTGTATGTTTTATCAGGTGGCTTAGTAATTGCATTAATAATTGAGATGGTATTAAGTTTAGCAAAAGACTATGTATTCACTCATACAACAAGCAGAATAGATATGATGCTTAATTCAAAATTAGTTAGGCACTTATTTAGATTACCACTATCATATTTTGAGAATAGAAGAGTCGGAGATACTATAGCAAGGGTAAGAGAAGTTGAAAACATAAGGTCATTCTTAACAGGAACACCTTTAACCTCAATATTAGATATGATGTTTGTAATTATTTACGTTGTAATAATGTTCTTTTATAGTGGTACGCTATCTTTTATAGTTCTTTCAATAGTACCAATAATTGCAATAATTTATGGATTTGTTACTCCAATTTTTAAGAAGAGATTAGATGAAAAATTTTATACTGGGTCAGAAGTTCAATCTTTCATGGTAGAATCAATGACAGGTATTCACACAATAAAATCTTTTTCACTAGAGCCTAAGATGGAAAGAAAATGGGAAGACTTAGCAGCTGAATATACAAAGACTGGCTTTAAAACAAGTAAGCTTGTATTTTCAGTTAATAATGTAATTAGTTTTCTTCAAAAAATTCAAGATGTTTTAGTAGTTACAATAGGTGCAACATTAGTTATGAGTAGAACAATTACAGTTGGAGAATTAGTTGCATTTAGAATGATATCTTCAAAAGTATCAGGACCAATATTAAGATTTGTTAAACTATGGCAGGATTATCAACAGACAAGCCTTTCTGTAAAGAGAATAAGTGATATATTTATAAATCCAACAGAAAGTACAAATAGTTCTAGTAACTTAGAGCTTCCTAATATTCAAGGTAAGATAACATTTGAAAATGTTATGTTTAGATATAAAATTGACCAACCACCTGTAATTAAGAAGATATCCTTCAATATTCCACCAGGAAAAGTTATTGGAATTATAGGAAGAAGTGGTTCAGGAAAATCTACAATATCAAAGCTTGTACAAAGACTTTATATACCAGAAGAGGGAAAAATATATGTTGATAATATAGACATAAGTACAGTAAATCCATTCTGGCTTAGAAGACAAATAGGGGTAGTGCTTCAAGAAAACTTTTTATTTAGTGGAACAGTAAAGGAAAATATAGCAATAAATAAACCAAATGCAGACTTTAAAGAAATACTAAAGGTTGCACAAATAGCAGGGGCTCATGAATTTATAGTAAAGCTGCAAAAGGGATATGATACTGTTATAGGAGAAAAGGGAGTTGGTTTATCTGGAGGTCAAAAACAAAGACTTGCTATAGCAAGAGCTCTTTTAACAAATCCTAAAATATTAATATTTGATGAAGCAACATCAGCATTAGACTATGAATCAGAAGCAATAATTCAAGAAAATCTAAAAGAAATTTGTAGGGGAAGAACAGTGCTTATAATTGCACACAGATTATCTACAATAAATAATGCAGATTATATAATGTCTGTTGATAAGGGAAATATAATTGAGTATGGAGAGCCAAAAGAATTATTAAAGAATAGAAATAGTTTTTATAGATATTTGATGGAAAAGCAAAGGGGTGATGACAATGGGCATGCTAATTAGAGAGTTTTTTGATAAAATTTGTGATATGTTTAAGAAAATTGTTGATTTCTTCAAGAAACATTCCAAAAAAGATGAAGATTTAAAATATGAATTTCTTCCATCTGCATTAGAAATTATGGAAAAACCAGCATCACCATTAGGAAAATCCATAATATTAATAATATCTTTCTTTATGGTTGCTATTTTAATATGGTCTTTAGTTGCAAAAATTGATGTTACAATAATTTCTAGTGGAAGTATAGTACCTGTAGATGGAGTAAAAGTTGTTGATAGTAATGTTAATGGCGAGATTTTAAGTATAAACAAAAGTGAGGGGGATGTAGTAAAAGAAGGAGAAGAAATTTTAGTATTAGAAAATATTGATGGGGATTTTGAAGAAGAAGATATGGAATCAGAACTTAAGATAAATAAACTTAATTTAGATATAGTAAATGCAAAAATAAATAATACTTATTCTGATGAAATATATTCATCATATAGTGATATTGATTCAAATAAAATTGAAGAAATAAAATTACAAGAAAACCTTGAAAGCAATAAAAGAACTGAAAGTTATAATTCATATTTAAATAATATACAAAGTATAGAAAATAAAATTAGTGAATTAGAAAAGGAAATACAAGAGACAACTAATAAATATGAAACTCTAAAACAAGGAGCAGATGATATATATCTATCAACATTATTAGATAACATAAAAAGAGATAAAGAAGAAATTGATTCATTAAAGAAAGAAAAAGAAGATTCTATTAAAAATAGAAAAGAAGAAGAAGAATCTTATGAGTTATCAATGATAAAAGAAAGAAATCAATATGAAGAAAAGATAAAAGACTTAGAAGCAAAAATAGAAGCATTAAAAAATAATAATTCCAAATATACAATAAAAAGTCCAGTTGATGGTATAATATTAACATCAAATTATAATACAGTAGGTTCTTATATAAATCAATCAAAAGCAATAGCAGAAATTATTTCAGATGATTCAGAACTTGAAATAGAAACTTATATACCTAATAAAGATATTGCAAGAATAGAAAAAGGAAAAAATGTTGTTATAAAGGTTGAAGCCTACAATTATCAAAAGTATGGAACATTAAATGGAACAGTAGAATATATTTCACCAAGTGCAATTGTAAGTGAAACCTTAGGAGTGGTATATAAGGTGAAAATTAATTTTGATAAGGAGCAAAATAAAAATATAAATATACTTCCAGGAATGACAACAACATTAGAAATTAAATCTGGAAAGAAGAGGATAATAGAATATTTCTTAGAACCATTTGAAAAGACTATAGATAATGCATTAAAAGGATAAAAAGTTAAAGAAGTGAAACAAAAATAAAGTTTTATGACAATATATGAATAAGGTTTTTAATTAGCAAATAAGGGGAGAGATAAATTGGGTAAAAAAATATTGGCTATTGCAATGATAATAGTTACAATAACAGGTGCATTTACAAGGATAATTCCAGAGAATAGCTTATTTGTGTCAGCAGCAGAGGAAGTAATGAAAACAGATGATAACTTTCAATACAAAGTAAACAATAATGAAGAAGTAAATATTACAAAGTATATTGGAACAGATATAGAAGTAGATGTTCCTAGCAAAATTGATGGAAAACCTGTAACAAGTATAGGAAACTATGCATTTTATACCTGCCAAAACTTAACAAATATAACAATTCCAGATTCAGTAATAAAAATAGGAGATTATGCTTTTAGTTGTTGTTTTAATTTAAAAAATATAACCATACCAGACTCAGTAACAAGTATAGGAATTTCTGCTTTTTATGATTGTGATAGTTTAACAAATATAAGTATACCGGATTCAGTAACAAGTATAAGAAAAAATACCTTTAAAAATTGTAAAAACTTAATAAATATAACTATACCAAATTCAGTGAAAAATATAGAAGAATATGCCTTTGAGTCTTGTTCTAGTTTAAAAAATATAATAATCCCAAGTTCTGTAACCAATATAGGAACTTGCGCTTTCTATGACTGTGAAATTTTAACAAGTATAAAAGTTGATAAATATAATAAGAATTATGTTGATGAAGATGGAGTATTATTTAATAAAGATAAAAGTGTATTGGTAAGATATCCTCAAGGAAAAAGTAGAGAATTATCATATAAAATTCCAGATACTGTAAAGAGAATAGGGGATTATGCATTTAGTTGTGCTTCTCATTTAACAAATATAAGTATACCAAATTCAGTAACCAATATAGGAGTGAATGCATTTGACCATTGTGTATGTTTGCAAAGTATAAAAATACCTAATTCAGTAACAACTATAAAAGAATATACATTTTCATATTGTGGATCTTTAGAAATAACAATCCCAAGGTCTGTAATAACTATAGAAGATGGGGCATTTAATTATTGTTTAGTAACTATTTATGGATATAAAGATTCATATGCAGAAACTTTTGCAAAAAATTCTTCATTTGAGTTTAAAAAAATTGAAGAATTAGAACAAAAATTAGAGATAACTTCATTTACAGCAGACAAAGTATCACCACAGATAAGAGGTACAAGCATAACATTAACAGCAAATGCAACTGGGCAAGGGGCATTACAATATAAGTTTATAGTAAGGGATAATGAAACAGAAAATTGGTACAAGTTAAGAGATTTTGAAGAATCAAATACTTTCATATGGAAGACTAACAATACTGGAAATAAAACTTTATATGTATATGTAAAGGATGAGAATGGAAAGGTAAAAAGAGAATCAATGAGTTATATAGTTAAAAAAAATTTAATTGATTCAGAGGATAGTAAAAGTAAATATAGTATGATAATAAACAATTTACAAGGAAGTGCATTAGAAGTTATATTAAAAGCAGAAGTTGAAAGTGAAGAGGATTTACAATATAGGTTTTTATTTAAAGATAATGAGGAGAATGAAAATATAATAAAAGAATTTTCAATTTCTAATTCTATTGCATGGATAACACCTACCATAAAAAATAAAGAAATATATGTTGAAGTAAAAGATAAATATGGAAACATATTTTCAAAAAAAATTGGAGAAATATAAAAAATAAAAAAAGTACGGAAAATTTAGGAGAGTTATGAAATAGCTAAAAACAGACCAGTTTGCATTGAATGTGATGTAGTAGGTCTGTTTTTTGTATTTTGAAGAAATTATAATACATAAACAAAAATTGAAATAAAGTGGCATAGAGTACCAAGCATTATAAATATATGAAATATTTCATGGGAACCAAATACTCCAATTTTAATAGAATCTTTTTTTAAGGCATATATAATTCCACCAATACTATAAAGAACTCCACCTAAAACTAATAATATAAGACTAGGTTTAGCTAAAACTTGTGAAAGTGGATAAATAGCAAAGGCTGCAAACCACCCTACAGTAATATATATTACACTACTAAGCCATCTTGGACATGTTACCCATAAAAGCTTGAATATTATTCCTATTACTGATGCAATTGCTACAGCTGCAAATAGTGCATAACCAATTGAGTTATGAAGAGCAACTAAGCAAAATGGAGCATAAGAACCTAAAATAAGCATAAAAATCATTGAATGGTCTAGCTTTTTTAGCTTCATAATAACTTTATCAGATGAAATTACTGAATGATAAGTTGCAGAAGCACTATAAAGAAGAATCATTCCAAAACCAAAAAGACAAATAGCTAAATATTCAATAGGACTTCCATTTGTTGATATAACCTTTATTATCATTGCAATAAATCCTATTAAAGAAAGTATAGCTCCAATTAAATGTGTTAAACCATTTACTGGTTCTCTTAAATATTTATTCATAAGGACACCTCCATAGATATATCATATAGTTCTCAAAACTACTTATTAGCATAATAGTATTATGAAGTATAAGTTTAATGAAGTCAAAAGCCAAAATCAACCATTTAACCTTAAATATATTGTTTTATTCATATTTTCTTGAAATATCAATAAAATCCTATTAAAATTATATTGATAAGTTGATATATAGTTTTCAAAACTACATGGAGGGAAAATGAATAAAGAAGATGTTAAAGATATAATAAAAAAACAATCAAAGGAGGAAAAAATTCAGCTTGAAGATATACCAGAATTAGACTTATATATGGACCAAGTAATTCAACTTTTTGAAAAAAAGCTTTCTTCAAGTAAAAGAAATGAAGAGGATAAAGTTCTTACAAAAACTATGATTAATAACTATGCAAAAGCAAAATTATTAATGCCTATTAAAAATAAAAAATATTCAAAGGAACATTTAATATTAATGAGCCTTATTTATGACTTTAAAGGAGCTTTATTAATAAGTGATATAAAACTTCTTTTAGATGAAATAGTTAAAGGATATGAAAATGATGAAGAATATAATATAAGAGAATTGTATTTAGATTATTTAAATAATTGTAGTGAAGACAATGAAGAAATTGAAAAATATTTAAATGAAAAGGTGGAAAAAATATTTAAAGGTTCTGATAAAGAGGATTTTAAAGAAAAATTTTTGCTTGTATCAACAATGATAAATATGAGTAATGTTTATAGAAAGATAGGAGAAAAATTAATTGATAAATACTTTAGAGAAGGGGAAGAGAAGTAGTGAAAAATCAAAATGATTTAAAAAGAGAACTTATAAGAATAGATGGAAAAGGCTATAAGGCATATAAAGATTTAGAAGGTCAATATGACTTTAAAGATTATATATTATCAATAGACCATGTTCAAGGAGACCCTTTTGCAGCACCATCTAGAGTAAGAGTTATAGTAAGTCAGAAAGTAGCCAATATACCAATGGAGCTTTTTGATAAAAACTATAAAAAAATAGCAGTGCAAGATTTTTTAACAAGATTATTTTATAAAAATATAAATGTATTTGGTGGAAAAATATTTGGTTCAGGAAAAAGTGGGCTTATTTTAATAAGTAGATGTCCTCAAGAAATTTTAGACAGAACTTCAATTATAGTAAATAAAGAATTTGTTGAAGCAAGAATAGAAGTTGGTTTCCCTGCAAGAGGAAGAAGTGTTCTTTCAAAGGAACTAGAAAAAATATTATATGATTTTCTTCCTAAAATAGTAGAAAAATCTTTAATTTATAAAAATATAAATAAGAATTTGTTAATATCTCAAGTGAAATTAGTTGAAGACCAAGAATATATAAGAGAAGAATTAAAAAAACAAGGCTTAGTTGCCTTTATTGCAAATGGTTCTATCCTTCCAAGAGAAAGTGGAGTTTCAACTAAGCCTTTAAAAGATGGAATAAAATTTTTATCACCAAAAACCTTAGAGATAGAAATGAATGTTCCAAATCAAGGAAAAATAAAAGGGATGGCAATAAAAAAAGGTATAACAGTAATAGTTGGTGGTGGCTACCATGGAAAATCCACTTTATTAAAAGCTATAGAATTAGGAGTGTATAATCATATTTTAGGTGATGGAAGAGAATTTGTAATAACAGATAATACTGCATTAAAAGTAAGAGCTGAAGATGGAAGGGTAATTCATAAAGATGATATATCTTTGTTTATAGATAACCTTCCAAATGGAAAGAATACAAAGAAATTTTCTAGTGAAAATGCAAGTGGAAGTACCTCTCAAGCAGCTAATATTATTGAAGGTATAGAGTGTGGTGCAAAAACTTTGTTAATAGATGAAGATACATCAGCAACTAATTTTATGATAAGAGATGAAGTGATGCAAAAGCTTGTTTCTAATGATAAAGAACCCATAACACCATTTATTGAGGTTGTAAGAGATTTATATACTCAAAAAGACATATCAACAATAATAGTAGTTGGAAGTTCTGGAGATTATTTTGATATTGCAGATACAGTAATACAAATGGATTGTTATGAGCCTAAAGATGTAACAAATAAAGCAAAAGAATTTAGCACAGGAAATATACTTAAAAGAATAGAAAATAGAAATAGAAAAATAAATATAGATTTTCAAAGAATAATTAAAAAAGGAAGTATAGAAAGAAGTCCTAAAGGTGTTAAAATAAAGACTTTAGGACTTGATAGCTTAAGTATAAATAAGGACAATATTGATTTAAGAGCTGTAGAACAACTTGTAGATTCAGAACAAGTAAAGGCTATAGGGGATATTATAACTTTCATAGATTACAATTTATTGGATGAAAAAACAAATTTAGCAGGAACAGTAAAGAAAGTTGTAGAATATATAAATAAAAATGGATTAATTAAGGTTAATAATATAAAGGGTGGAAGTGGAAATTTAGCCATGCCAAGACCTGAAGAGATAGCTTGTGCTATAAATAGGTATAGAAAACTTAAAATTTAAAAAAAATTTTATATGTAAACGAATTTTGACAAAAATTTTACTTGCAATCTATAAAAAAAACCGGTACAATTAAATCAAAGAGAAAAAGAATTAAATAAGTCCTAAATTTTTTTATTTTTTATATGAAGGCTATGAGTGTTAAAAACCATAGCCTTTTTTTATTTTTATAGGAAATTATACATTTTGAAAGTTGTGGGTAATGTACCAAGTTAATAATAAAGTTTTTGAATAAATAAATGTAAAAATGGATAAAATAAATTCAAAAATATATTTAGAGGTCATTATTATGAACAAAAAGAATTTAATTTTATCATTAGTTATAGCAAATTTAATAGCAATTTTTATATTAATTATAAATAAATTTCAATTTGTACATAATTTTATTAGCACTATAATTGGAATTATAGTTACTCCAATTATTTTTGGAGTTTTTTTATTTTATATTCTAAAACCTTTAAATAAATTATTAATAAAGTTTAAAATAAAAGAAAATAAATCACCATTAATAACAATATTAATTTTTCTAGGTTTAGCAATATCTATATTAATGTTTTTTGGGAAAAATATTATAAGTGAAATTTATAAAATAAAAAATATAGTTTATACATTTATAAATAACGAAAAAATTTATAGATTTTTTGAAAAAGAAAAAATAAATTTAGCTATAGACTATATAGTAAACATTTTTATAGCCTATATAAATCCTATAATTTCTAATATAAAAAATATAATAAATATAGGAATGATGCTATTTTCAAATATTTTATTAATAATTTTAATAGCCTTTTTTCTTTTAAAAGATAGAAAGAGATTTAAAGAAAAGATTTTATCATATATACCTAGTAAATATAAAGAACTTGCAAAAGAAATAATTATTGATGGAGATAATATACTTTCATCATATATAATAGGTCAAACTATTGTAGCATTTTCATTAGCAATAATGGTTTTTGCTGGCTATTTAATTATAGATATGCCAAGTAGTTTATTACTTGCTTCTATAACTTTTGTTTTAGCATTTATTCCATTTGTAGGTTTCTTTATATCTATGATAATACCATATATTATAGCTTTGACCCTTGGAATTAAAATGGTTATAAAATTATCTATTTTAGTTATAATAGCTCAAACTTTAAAAGGAAGAATAGTAGTACCATTTATTATGGGTAAAAGGATGAATATACACCCACTAACAGATATATTTTTAGTAGTATGTGCAGCTTCTTTAGGAGGCCCTTTGGTAGCTTTTTCAGTAGTGCCAATATATGCTCTTATAAAAATGAGTTATAAGAAATTTAAAAAATATAAATTAATTAAGAATATTGATAAGGAGAAAAAGGTATAGTAAGATAATGGGTGAACATAAAAAATATGTTTAGATAAATAAAAGAAGTTTAAGGGGATGTAAAAATGAGCTTTCGTGAAAAATTAAAAAGCGCAAAAAGAATAGTAGTAAAAGTAGGAACATCAACACTAATTCATGAAAATGGAAATATAAATTTAGCTAGAATTGAAAAGTTAACAAGAGTATTATCAGAAATGATTAATTTAGAAAAAGAGGTTGTACTTGTATCTTCTGGTGCAATAGGTGTTGGTATAAGTAAGTTAAAGCTTAAAAATAAGCCCCAAAGTATAAGAGAAAAACAAGCAGTAGCATCTGTAGGACAATGTGAATTAATGTATATTTATAGTAAGTTTTTTGGTGAGTATAATCATGTTGTAGGTCAAGTTCTTTTAACTAGAGATGTTATTGAAGATAATCATATAAGAGAAAATGTATGCAACACATTTGAAACATTACTAGAAAAGGGAATAATTCCAATAGTTAATGAAAATGATACAGTAGCTATTGATGAAATTGAAAACATTGTAAAGTTTGGAGATAATGATAATTTATCAGCAATAGTATCAGTATTAGTTAATGCAGATTTACTTATAATATTATCAGATATAGATGGATTTTATGATGATGACCCTAGAAGTAATGAAAATGCAAATATGTTAAAGGTTGTAGAAGAAATTACACCAGAATTAGAAGAGTGTGCTGGTGGAGCTGGAACTAATTTTGGAACTGGTGGAATGGCAACAAAGATTACAGCAGGAAAAACTGTTAATAATGCAGGCATAGATATGGTTTTAGCAAATGGAGAAAAACCAAGCACACTTTTAGATATAATTGAAGGAAAAGATATTGGAACTTTATTTGTAGGTAAAAGGGAGGAGAATTAATGAGTGAATTAATAATTAAGGGGCAAAAAGCAAAAGAAGCAAGTTATATTTTAATGAATGCAACAACTACTGAAAAAAATAATGCTTTATTAAAAATGGCTGAAATATTATTAAAAAGTTCAAAGGAAATATTAGAAGCTAATAAAAAAGATTTAGAAAATGCAATTGAAAAGGGAACACCTAAAGCTATGCTTGATAGATTAGCTTTAGATGAAAGCAGAATTCAAGGTATGGCAGATGGATTAAAAGATGTAGTTTCTTTACCAGACCCAATTGGAGAAGTAACTAGAATGTGGAAAAGACCAAATGGTCTTCAAATTGGAAAACAAAGAGTGCCACTTGGAGTTATAGGAATAATTTATGAAGCAAGACCAAATGTAACTTGTGATGCAGCAGGTCTTTGTTTAAAATCAGGAAATGTAGTTATTTTAAGAGGTGGAAAAGAAGCCATAAACTCTAATATTGCTATAGTAAAAGCATTAAGAGAAGGAGTTAAAGAAGCAGGTCTTTTAGAGGATGTTATTCAATTAGTTGAAAACACAGATAGAGAAGTAGCCACAGAAATGATGAGATTAAATCAATATATTGATGTTCTTATTCCAAGAGGAGGAGCAGGTCTTATACAATCAGTAGTTCAAAATGCTACAGTTCCAGTTATAGAAACAGGAACAGGAAATTGCCATGTATATGTTGATTGTGATGCAGATTTAGAAATGGCAAAAAACATTGTAATTAATGCAAAAACAAGTAGACCATCTGTATGTAATGCAGAAGAAAAGCTTCTTGTAAATGAAAAAATAGCAAAAGAATTCTTACCAATGATGTTTGAAGCATTAAAAGAAAAAGAGGTTGAGGTAAGAGGAGATAAAAAAGTTCTTGATATAATAAATGGAGCTACAGAAATTCAAGATGATGAATGGGGAAAGGAATATCTTGATTATATAATTGGTGTAAAAATAGTTAAAGATGTTGATGAGGCAATAAATCATATTAATAAATATGGGACAGGACATTCAGAAGCAATAATTACAAATAGCTATGAAAATTCTCAAAAGTTCCTTCAAAGAGTAGACGCAGCAGCAGTTTATGTAAATGCTTCTACACGTTTTACAGATGGTTCAGAATTTGGCTTTGGAGCAGAGATAGGAATAAGCACACAAAAACTTCATGCTAGAGGACCAATGGGACTTAATGAATTAACTACAAATAAATATATTATTTATGGAAATGGACAAATAAGATAAAAATTTTTATTAACACAGAAATATGTATGGTATTTCTGTGTTTTTTTATAAAAAAGTTCCATATTATAAAAATATAACTTTTTATGCAAAATAAGTTATGATAAAATGTAAGTGAATACGTTTTATAAGGGAGAGGTTAAAATGTCTAATACTAAAGATTTATATGATTCTATAAAAGCTTGGTTTGATGATGAAGATGATAAAGATAAAAGAGATATATACAAAGCTACAAGAATTGAAGTAACACCAACAAAGATTATTTTTAAGGATTCTAATGGAAAGGAACTATATAGTGTAGATGCTGTTGAAATAGGTGTAGATAAGTTAGTGGAAAAGGGAGAGGAAATAGTATTTAAGGATTCCCTTGATCAAATTGGAGATGTTGTAGGTAATATTACTAATGTAATTGATGCAGCAAAAGCAATAAATAATATGACAAAGTATGAAGATCCATGGGATGTTAATTTAAATGATATTGCAGCTGTAGTAGCACCATTTGGTGGTGCTGTTTTAGGGGTATATGTTGGAGGGCTTTGTTATATAGGAAATGAGATACTTCAAACAGGCACAAAGCTTATAGCCTCACATAATGCACAAATATTAGCAGTAGGTTTTGAAATAGATGGTGTAAACAGTGAAAACTTAAAAGAACTAGAAAAATATGCAGATATATTAGGGGTATCACCTGAAGAACTTGCTGTGCTTCTGCATCAAGAAGGATATCTTTCAGATTATATGCTAGAAGATATTCTTAATAGGTATAATGAAGAAGCTAAAAATGCAAGAGTTAAAGTTGATCCTGTTGTAATAGATCTTAATGGTAATAATATAGTAATGAAATCAATAGATGAAGGAAGTAATTTCGATTTAAATAATGATGGATTTGCTGAAAAAACAGAATGGATAGAAAAGGGCGATGGGTTCTTAGTAAGAGATTTAAATAATAATGGAAAAATAGATAATGGTTCAGAGTTAATAGGTGATAATCAACTATTATCAAATGGTGAACTATCTAAAAATGGACTTGAAGTACTTTGGGATATGGATGAAAACAAAGATGGATATTTAGATAGCAATGATTCTGCATTTTCAGAACTTAAAATTTGGAGAGATTTAAATGGAAATGGAAAAACAGATAAAGGAGAGTTAGTTAGTCTATCAGATTTAAATATAAAAAGAATAAAACTTAATAAAGATATAAATAATGACATAGAAATTGGAAGCATTGAAATGAATGATGGTTCAGAAAGGTTAATGACAGATTTATTCTTTACAACTAACAACATATATAGTGTAGAAATAGATGGAGATTACGAAAATAATGGTAATTCTAATGATTACTCACAAAATGTTGAAATATCTGATGAAGTAAAAAAACTTCCTCAAGTTACAGGTACAGGAACTGTAGTAAATTTAAGAAAAGCTATGCAAATAGATATAGAATTAAGAAATATGGTAAAAGATTATATTTCTAACATTGGTATTAATAGTTTAGAATCTATTGATAAAATATTATTTAGATGGTGTGGAAGTGAAAATATAAATCCTAGTAGTAGAGGTTCAAACATTGATGCGAGAGTATTAGGAGTTATTGAAAAATTTACAGGAAATAAATTTAATGGAGTTTCAGGAGAAAATCCTAATACAGAAGCAGCAGGTATATTAAATACAATGTATGATGAAATAAAAATATATGTAAGTTTAGAAATTGCTATTCAAACATATTTAGGTGAGTATTTAGATTTAATTCAAGTAAAATATAATGGAAAAACAGATAAAATAAGCTATGATTTAAGTAAATTAGAGAGCTTTGCCCTAGCTAATAAAGAACAAGACAAGGTAGCAATAGCTTTTAAACAAATATCAAATTTATATAAAGATGATACATTATTGATGCCAGAATTAGAAAATACTATAACTACATTAGAAAAATCATCAAAAGAGTTTAATAGAACATACAATATAAATAATGTTATAGCTGCAACAAGTGCTAATGATTTAATAAGAGGAACAAATGGAAATAATTTGATAATTGGATATGAAGGTAATGATAAAATTTCAGGTGGAGCAGGAAATGATACTTATGTATTTAGAAAAGGTGATGGACAAGATATTATAGATAATTACTATAATCATGGAAATGCTGAGAATGCAGATGATGATGTTTTAGAAATGCAAGGATTAAAATATTCAGAATGTGAATTATTTATGGATGGAAATGACCTTATAGTAAAGATAAAAGGAACAAGTGATTCAGTAACAATAAGCAATTGTTTTGCATCTGAATATTATAGAATAAATAGTATAAAATTTGCAGATAAAACAATGAGCTATGATGATATAGTAGAATTCTTCAAAACAATAGGAACAACAATAAGTGGAACCTCAGATGATGATAGAATAGCAAGTAATATATTATCTTGGGCAAAAGGAACTATAGGCGGAAGAGAAGGCGACGATATAATAAACGGTTCAGATGGAAATGAAACAATCTATGGCGGAGCAGGAAATGATAGAATATATGGTGGAAATGGAAATGATACATTAAAAGGTCAAGAAGGAAATGATATCTTAAATGGAGATGCAGGAGATGATATATTAGACGGAGGAGCTGGAAGGGATACTCTTTCAGGCGGAGCAGGAAATGATATATATATCTTTAAGAAAGGCTATGGACAAGATATCATAAATAATTACTATTATCATAGAAATGATGAAGCAGATTATGATGTTTTAGAAATGCAAGGATTAAAATATTCAGAATGTGAATTATTTATGGATGGAAATGACCTTATAATAAAAGTAAAAGGAACAAGTGATTCAGTAACAATAAAAAATTGCTTTGAATCTGAATATTATAGAATAGATAATATAAAGTTTATAGATAAAACAATGAGTTATGATAACATAGTAGAATTCTTCAAAACAACAGGAACAACAATAAGTGGAACATCAGATGATGATAGAATAACAAGCAATATATTATCTTGGGCTAAAGCAACAATAGGTGGAAGAGAAGGCAATGATACAATATATGGTTCTGATGGAAATGAAACTATATATGGTGGAGCAGGAAATGACAAAATATATGGTGGAAGTGGAAATGATATATTAAAAGGCCAAGAAGGAAATGATACTCTTTCAGGCGGAGAAGGCAATGACATATTAGAAGGAGGAGCAGGAAATGATACTCTTTCAGGTGGAGATGGAAATGACATATTAGATGGAGGAGTGGGAAATGATACTCTTTCAGGCGGAGCAGGAAATGACAAATATATCTTTAAGAAAGGTTATGGGCAAGATATTATAAATAATTACTATAATCATGGAAAAGCTGAAAATGCAGATTATGATGTTTTAGAAATGCAAGGATTAAAATATTCAGAATGTGAATTATTTATGGATGGAAATGACCTTATAATAAAAGTAAAAGGAACAAGTGATTCAGTAACAATAAAAGACTGTTTTGCATCTGAATATGATAGAATAGATAGCATAAAGTTTACAGATAAAACAATGAGCTATGACAAGATAGTAGAATATTTTAAAACAACAGGAACAACAATAGATGGGACATCAGAAGATGATAGAATATCAAGTAATATATTATCTTGGGCAAAAGGAACTATAAATGGAAGAGAGGGAAATGATACAATATATGGGTCCGCAGGAAATGAAACTATATATGGTGGTATAGGTAATGATACTATATATGGTGTAAATGGAAATGATATCTTAAATGGTGAAGAAGGAAATGATATCTTAAATGGAGATGCTGGAGATGATATATTAGATGGAGGAGTGGGAAATGACACTCTTTTAGGTGGTTCAGGAAATGATATATATATCTTTAAGAAAGGCTATGGACAAGATATCATAGATAATTACTATTATCATAATGATGAAAAAAATGCAGATTATGATGTTTTAGAAATGCAAGGCTTAAAATATTCAGAATGTGAATTATTTATGAACAAAAATGACCTTATAATAAAAGTAAAAGGAACAAGTGATTCAGTAACAATAAAAAATTGCTTTGAATCTGAATATTATAGAATAGATAATATAAAGTTTATAGATAAAACAATGAGTTATGATAACATAGTAGAATTCTTCAAAACAACAGGAACAACAATAAGTGGAACATCAGGAGATGACAGAATAACAAGTAATATATTATCTTGGGCCAAAGCAACCATAGGTGGAAGAGAAGGAGATGATGAAATATATGGTTCTGCAGGAAATGAAACTATATATGGAGGAGTAGGAAATGACACAATATATGGTGGAAGTGGAAATGATATATTAAAAGGTCAAAAAGGAAATGACATCCTAAATGGAGATGCAGGAGATGATATATTAGAAGGAGGAGCAGGAAATGATACTCTTTCAGGTGGAGATGGAAATGACATATTAGATGGAGGAGTGGGAAATGATACTCTTTCAGGCGGAGCAGGAAATGACAAATATATCTTTAAGAAAGGTTATGGGCAAGATATTATAAATAATTACTATAATCATGGAAAAGCTGAAAATGCAGATTATGATGTTTTAGAAATGCAAGGATTAAAATATTCAGAATGTGAATTATTTATGGATGGAAATGACCTTATAATAAAAGTAAAAGGAACAAGTGATTCAGTAACAATAAAAAATTGCTTTGAATCTGAATATTATAGAATAGATAATATAAAGTTTATAGATAAAACAATGAGTTATGATAACATAGTAGAATTCTTCAAAACAACAGGAACAACAATAAGTGGAACATCAGGAGATGACAGAATAACAAGTAATATATTATCTTGGGCTAAAGCAACCATAGGTGGAAGAGAAGGTAATGATATAATATATGGTTCTGATGGAATGGAAACAATATATGGTGGAGCAGGAAATGACACAATATATGGTGGAAATGGAAATGATATATTAAAAGGCCAAGAAGGAAATGATATCTTAAATGGAGATGCTGGAAATGATATATTAGATGGAGGAGTAGGAAGGGATACTCTTTCAGGAGGAGCAGGAAACGACAGATATATCTTTAAGAAAGGCTATGGACAAGATATCATAGATAATTATTATTACCATGGAGATTCTCAAAATGCAGATAATGATACTCTTGATATGAGTGAATTGAAACAATCTCAAGTTGATTTAGATAAAGTAGGTAATGATTTAGTAGTTTCAATTAAAGGAACAGAAGACAAAGTTACAATTAGAAATCATTATGCTTCTGAATATTATAGATTAGACAATTTAAAATTTGCAGATGGAACAATAACATGTGATTCATCAACAGGAGATTTTAATATCAATAATATTGTTAGTATGTTAAAGCAAACTTACTGTTCTACAAGTAATGATGAATTAATAAGTAGTACAAGTTCTTATAATATAGAAGAACAACAAAATGTAATGAACTTGTTTGTAAAATAGAAATTAGATTTTAGATTAAGGTTGTTATTAATATTAGTAACAACCTTAATTTAAGCAAAATTTATGGGGGAATAAAATGAATCAAAAACTAATGATGGATTTAAGGGCATTTATTATAATGCTGAACTATAATGAAGTAAATATAAATATAGAATCATTAATTCATCAATTTGCATTAGATACAAAAGAAAAGATAGATGTAAAAGATATGTTATATATATCTAAACAATTAAAGTTAAAATGCAAAAGTAGGAAGGTTGATGAAAAAAGCTTAAAAAAATTACAAACACCATTTATTTATCAAACTAATGAGGACATTTATAATATTGTAATAAATATTACTGATGAAAAGGTAATAATATTAGATACTATAGATAATAAACCAAAAGCACTTGAAGTAGATGAATTTGTTTCAAATTGGAATGGCATTGTTGTTTTAATTAAGAAAAAAGGATTTATGAGTTCAGAGGAAAAATTTGGATTCAAATGGTTCATAAATGTAATTGGAAAATTTAAAGGAATTTTAGCACAAATATTATTAGCTTATTTTATATTACAAATAATAGGTTTACTAAATCCATTATTCATACAAGTAATTATAGATAAGGTTCTTAGTACAAATAATAAATCCACTTTAATTGTTTTAGCTAGTGGTTTAACTATTGCATTAATTATTGAAATGATATTAAGTCTAGCAAAGGACTATGTATTTACTCATACAACAAGTAGAATAGATATGATGTTAAATTCTAAGTTGGTTAAACATTTATTTAGATTGCCATTATCATATTTTGAAAATAGAAGAGTTGGAGATACTATAGCAAGAGTAAGAGAGGTGGAAAATATAAGAGCTTTTTTAACAGGGACACCTCTTACAGCTATATTAGATATGATTTTTGTGATTTTTTATATAATAATAATGTTTTTTTATAGTAATACATTATCATTTATAGTTCTTGGCATTGTACCATTAATTGCCTTAATTTATGGAATAGTTACACCTATTTTTAAGAAAAGACTAGATGAAAAGTTTTATACTGGGGCAGAAGTTCAATCTTTTATGGTTGAATCAATGACAGGAATTCATACAATAAAGTCATTTGCTTTAGAACCAAAAATGGAAAAGAAGTGGGAAGACTTAGCAGCTGAGTATACAAAGACTGGTTTTAAGACAAGTAAGCTTGTATTTTCAGTAAACAATGTTATAAATTTTCTTCAAAAGATACAAGATGTTTTAGTAGTATCAATTGGAGCTACTTTGGTAATGAGCAGAAAAATTACAGTAGGAGAATTAGTAGCATTTAGAATGATATCATCAAAGGTATCAGGTCCTATTTTAAGATTTGTTCAATTATGGCAAGATTATCAACAAACAAGTCTTTCAGTAAAAAGAATTAGTGATATATTTATAAATCCAATAGAAAGTACAGATATATCAACAAATCTAGAATTACCTAATATTCAAGGAAAAATAACTTTTGAAAATGTTGTTTTTAGATATAAAGTTGATCAAGCTCCAGTTATAAAAAAGATATCATTTAATATTCCACCAGGAAAGGTAGTTGGAATTATAGGAAGAAGTGGTTCAGGAAAATCAACAATATCAAAATTAGTTCAAAGATTATATATACCAGAGGAAGGAAAAATATATGTTGATAATATTGATATAAGTTCAGTTAATCCTTTTTGGTTAAGAAGGCAAATAGGGGTAGTTCTTCAAGAAAACTTTTTATTTAATGGAACTGTAAAGGAAAATATTGCAATAAATAATCCAAATGCAGATTTTAGAGATATAGTAAGAGTTGCAAAAATAGCTGGTGCTCATGAATTTATAGTAAAGCTTCAAAAAGGATATGATACAACTATAGGAGAAAAAGGAATTGGATTATCTGGAGGACAAAAACAAAGGCTTGCTATAGCAAGAGCACTTTTAACAAATCCTAAAATATTAATATTTGATGAAGCAACATCAGCATTAGATTATGAATCAGAAGCAATAATTCAAGAAAATTTAAAAGAAATATGTAAAGGAAGAACAGTGCTTATAATTGCACATAGATTATCCACAATAAATAATGCAGATTATATAATGTCTGTTGATAAGGGAAATATAATTGAATACGGAGAGCCAAAAGAATTACTAAAGAATAAAAATAGTTTTTATAGATATTTAATGGAAAAACAATTGGGTGGTGATAGAAATGAATAAAAAGTTTTTTAAGAAAGATGAAGATTTAAAATATGATTTTTTACCATCAGCAATAGAAATAATAGAAAAACCAGCATCACCCTTAGGAAAAACCATAATAATAATAATATCAATATTTGTTATTAGTATAATTATATGGGCAATGATAGCGAAAATAGATGTTATAGTAGTATCTAATGGAAACATAGTACCTGTTGATGGTATAAAAGTAGTTGATAGTAATGTTAATGGAGAAATAGTAAGCATAAATAAAGGTGAGGGGGATATTGTAAAGGAAGGTGATGAAATTCTAATTTTAGAAAATGTTAATGGAGATTTTGAAGAAGAAAATATTAAATCAGAATTAGAGTTAAATAAACTTAAATTAGAAATAATAAACAATAAAATAAATAATACTTTATTAGATGAAATATATAAAAAATATAACATTGATTCAAACAAAATTGAAGAAATAAAATTACAAGAAAATATTGAAAAAAGTCAAAGAGAAGAAGAGTATAATTCTTATTTAGATAGCTTAAATAAAACTGAAGAGCAAATTAATGAAATAAAAAAAGAAATTGATTCAGATAAAGAAAAATATGACAAATTAAAAACAGAAACATCAACAATAATCTCAAGTTATAAAGATTCTATTTTGGATGATATAAAAAATAAAGAAAATCAAATTAAATCATTAGAAAATGAAAAAGAAGATTATATTAAACAAAGAGAAAACAGTGAACAAGAATACAAGTTATCTATGATAGAAAAAAGAAACCAAATAGAAGAAAATATTAAAAGTGAAGAAAATAATTTAGAAGCTTTAGAAAATAATAATTCTAAGTATACAATAAAAAGTCCTGTTAATGGTGTAATATTAAATGCCAATTATAATACAGTAGGTTCTTATATAAATCAATCAAAATCAATAGCAGAAATAGTTTCAAGTGATTCAGAATTAAAAATTGAAACTTATATTACAAATAAAGATATTGCAAGAATTGAAAAAGGACAAAAGGTTGTAATAAAGTTAGAAGCCTATGATTATCAAAAATATGGAACTTTAGATGGAACAATAGATTATATTTCTCCTAGTGCTATAGTAGATAAAGAGCTTGGGGCTGTATATAAAGTAAAAATAAAATTTGACAAAAATCAAAATTCTAATATAGATGTATTGCCAGGAATGACAGTAACATTAGAAACTAAATCAGGAAAACAAAGAATAATTGAATATTTTTTAGAACCTTTTAAAAAGAATATAGATAATGCATTAAAAGGTTAAGAAGGGCGAGGGTTAAAAAATCCTCGTTTTTTATTTTAATTTTCTTATTTTATAGCATAATAAGTATAGAAGATAAATAATTTATAGATTAGAATATAGACATAAATTTTAAGTAGGAGTTGAAAATATGGAGATATTTACAATAGGACATTCTAATTATAGTATGGAAAGATTTTTGCATATGCTTAGATATTTTAATATAAATTGTATTGTGGATATTAGAGGAACTCCTTATTCAAAGTATAATGTTCAATTTGATAAAGAGTCATTAAAATACACTTTAAATAAAGAAGGTTTTGTTTATATTTATATGGCTAAAGAGTTTGCAGCTAAGAGAGAAAATAAGGTATCATATAATAAAGAATGGTACTCTGATTTTGAAAAGGTAGTAAAAGAAGAGGATTTTATAAATGGAATTGAAAGATTAAAAAATGGATGTAAAAAAGGCTATAAAATAGCTTTGTTAGGTGCTATGCAAAATCCAATAAGATGTCATAGAGCCATTTTACTTGGTAGAGAATTAATAAAAAATGGATTTAAGTTAAGACATATTTTAGATGATTATTCACTAGCTACTCAAGAAGATTTAGAAAAAGAAATGTTAGACAAGTATTTTCCCAATAGAAATCAACTTACTATTGATTATTTTTTAGGAAATGAAATTACTGAAGAAGAAATGATAAAAGAATCTTATAAATTAGCAAATAAGGAAATTGGTTATAGAATTGAACACATAAATAAAGACTTTTGTTTTAGAAAGGTATAGTACTATGGATAAAAAGTATACATTAATTACAGGTGGAACTGAGGGAATTGGATTTGAACTTGCAAAACTTTATGGAAAGAATAAAGAAAATCTTATATTAGTTGCAAGAGATGAAAATAAACTTAAAGAAAAAAAGAATATTTTAGAAAATGATTATAAAGTAGAAGTTTTAACATTATCAGTAGATTTATCCTTAGAAACTTCTTGTAAAAAAATTATAAAATTTGTGGATGAAAAAAATATAATTGTGGATAAATTAATAAATAATGCTGGCATAGGTTCTTTTGGAGAATTTTATTTGGGAAAAGATGGTTTTGAAGAAAAAATAATAGGAATAAATATTATTTCTTTAACTAATTTAACTAAGTATTTTCTTAAAGAGATGGTAGAAAGAAAGTCTGGTGGAATTTTAAATGTTGCTTCAACAGCAGCTTTTGTTGGAGGACCTAAAATGGCTATGTATTATTCAACAAAAGCCTATGTTTTATCTTTAACAGAAGCAATTCATGATGAGGTTAAGGAGTATGGAGTTAAAGTAAGCTGTTTATGTCCAGGCCCTGTAAAGACCTCATTTCAATCTAAAGCTGGAATAAAAAAATCAGAAAGTGCAAAAAAATATTTAATGAATGCTGAAGATGTAGCAAAAGAAGCTTTTAAAAAGTTTGAAAAAAATAAAGCAATAATAATTCCTGGATTTAAAAATAAAGTTCTTGTAATAGGAAATAAGCTTATTCCAAGGGCTTTAAGTAGAAAAATAGTGCAAATGACAAATAAGGGATAAAACATATTTAGGTTAGGTGAAAAAATGAAAAAGATTTTTGATGGATATACTTTAGTTTCTGATATGGATGGTACTTTAATAAATAGTAATAAGGAAATTTCTAAAGAAAATTTAGATGCAATAAAATATTTTGTTAACAATGGAGGAAAATTTACTGTAGCTACAGGTAGAATGGTAGCTTCTGTTGAATGTTTTTTAGATAGACTTAATTTAGATCTTCCAGCTATACTTCATAATGGTGGAAAAATATATGATTATAATAATAAAAAGGTTGTATATGAACATTTTATAGAAGAAGATAGAAAAGAATCTATAAAAAAGGTATGGGAAAATAGACCTGATATAGGAATTGAAATATTTTGTGATGAAGTAGTATATATATACAGAGAGTGTAAATATACAAAAAGATATAATAAATATTCTTATGATATAGTTTATAATTTACCAAAAGAGATTTGGAATAAGCCTTGGGTTAAAGTTCTTTTAATAGGTGATGAAGAGGTTTTAGATGAATTTGAAAAAGAATATAGAAATAAGTATGATAAAGGAATGTCAGTTAGAAGTGGAGCAAATTATTTAGATGTTATAGGAAATGGGACAAGCAAAGGAGAAGGACTTTTAAAATTAATTGAACTATATAATTTAGATAAAGGAAAAATAATAGCTGTAGGAGATAATATGAATGATTTAGAAATGATTCATATTGCAAAGTATGGATTTATATTAAAAAATGGAACTAAAAGAGTTTTAGAAAAAGCAAAACTTATAGCACCTTCTAATGATGAAAACCCTATAAAGTATATTATAGATTATGTTGAAAAAAATATAAAATAAACATTATAATAGGAATTATTTAAGCCAATTTTGTTAATACTAACTTTAAAAGGAAAGGAGTATTAAGATGAATTGGCTTTTTTATTTATGCTTTATGTTTGTTTTATATTCATTTTTAGGTTGGATATTAGAAGAAGTTTATTGTTATGTATTAAGAGGGAGATTTAAAATTGATGGATTTTTATATGGCCCTTTTAAACCTATGTATGGAACAGCTATGACAATACTTATATTTTTAAGGAATATAGTAAAAGTAAATGATATTTTATTAATAATAATGTGTTTTATAGTACCTACAATAATTGAATATATTACAGGTATTATAATGAAAATAAGATTTCAAAAAAAGTATTGGGATTATAGTAAAATTCCTTTTAACTTATATGGTTTAGTATGTTTAAGGTTTTCTATATATTGGGCTGTTTTAACAAGTCTTACTATATTTATAGTTCAACCTATTTTAGATAATATCTTTTTCAGTAGATTAAGTTTGTTTGCAAGATTAGCAGTAATACTAATTATATACATAACCATAGATATTATATTTACAGAAAAGTATTTATATAATAGATAAAGCTCCTCTTTAAAGGGGAAGCTTATTTTTATAAATTAATATCTAAAAGTTTTTCTTTGTTTTTAAAATGAGTTAAAAGTTTTTTAGGCTCATTCATTATTAATTCCTCAGGAAAGTTTATAGACTCAAGAATTTTTATAGATTCTTCAAAATGTCCAATTGTAAAAGCAATATGAGAATCTGATGTAAGAATTATTTTAGTTCCATATTCTTTGCAAAGTTTAGCAACCTCTTTACAGTTAATATCACTTCCAGCTCTTGATTTACCAAGAACAGAACTATTATTTATTTCAATCATTATATCTTTTTCTTTAGCAAATTTAACAAGTAAGTCATAGTCAAGTTCATAAGCTGGATTACCAATATGACCTAAAATTTCAACTTTAGGATTTTTATTTACACAATTAATAAAAGCTTGTGTATTATTCTTTTTGTTAGTAGGTTTAAAAACAGGTTCATGAAAAGATGCAATCATATAGTCAAGAAATTTAGAATCTTCTTCTGTAAGGTCAATATTTCCATAAGTATCAAGAATGTTTGCTTCACAGCCTTTTAAAATAATAACATCATTAATAATTCTAGGTATAACTTTCATGTTACAAAAATACCATCTATGAGGTGCATTAGGCATTGCTGGTCCATGTTCAGATGTACCTAATATTTTTATTCCATTTTCTTTGCAATAAGAAATGTTTTCTAAAAGAGTGGTATATGCATGACCACTTACTATAGTATGAGTATGTAAATCAGATGAAAAATCCATAAGTTTTCTCCTTTCATTAGAAAAATAATATATATAGTTATAGTATAATCTTGCTTTATTAATTAATTCAAGAATTAGAATGTTTTAAATAGATAAAAACAATGTTATTTTTTCTTGACAGTGAATATTGAATAAACTAAAATAGTAAATAAGGTAAAAATATAAAAAGGTAAAAGATACGCTTTAAATTGGTCCTGTGAGGCCAGAAAGGAGTCTATAACTATGTTGATACAAGAAAAATACATAAATCTATCAATAGAGGAAGTTTATAGTCATAATTATGAATATACAAGGATAGTGAGGAGACCCTTTTAATTAATAGTCTCTTTATTATCCTTTTATTATAGGGATTTTGAAAATTAATAACCTTAAAAGTGTACTTTACTTTAACATAAAATGAGGAGGGCTAAGCATGAACGCAAAGCTAATTTTAGAAAACGGAATGGTTTTTGAAGGTAATGCCTTTGGATACTTAAGTGACGGTGTTGGTGAAGTTGTATTTACAACTGGTATGACTGGATATCAAGAAGTTTTAACAGACCCATCATATTATGGTCAAATAGTAACTATGACATATCCATTAATAGGGAATTATGGAGTTAATTTAGAAGATGTAGAATCAAACTCTCCAAAAGTTAGAGGATTTATAGTAAGAGAAAAATGTTCTTTCCCAAGTAATTTTAGATGCGAAATGGATTTAGATAACTACTTAAAGCAAAACAAAATAGTAGGACTTGAAGGAATAGATACAAGAGCATTAACAAAAGTTTTAAGAAACAATGGTACTATGAAAGGTATAATAGTTGTTGATGAAATTGGAGAAAAAGATGTAAATGATAGAATAACAGCATATACAAACAAGGAAGCTGTTAAAAATGTTACTACAGATAAAGTGTACACAATTGAAGGAAATGGAAAGCATGTAGCAGTAATGGATTTTGGTATAAAGACTAACATATTAAGATGCTTCAAAAAGAGAGGATGTAAGCTTACAGTATTCCCAGCTAATGCAAAAGCTGAAGATATATTAGCAATAAATCCTGATTTAGTATTTTTATCAAATGGTCCTGGGGACCCACAAGATGTACCTGAAGCAATAGAAAATATTAAAAAATTAATAGGTAAAAAACCAATAGTAGGAATTTGTTTAGGACATCAATTATTAACATTAGCATTAGGCGGAACAACAACAAAATTAAAGTTTGGACATAGAGGATGCAATCATCCAGTTAAGGATTTAGAAACAAATAAAGTTGCAATAACATCACAAAACCATGGATATGTTGTTGAAACTTTACCAGAAGAGGTTGTAGCAACACATATAAACATAAATGATGGAACAATAGAAGGTATGAAGCATAAGACATTACCAATATTCTCAGTTCAATTCCATCCAGAAGCATCAGCTGGACCACATGATAGCGAATATATATTTGATAAATTTATGGAATATGCACTATAGGAGGTAAGAGATATGCCATTAAGAAAAGATATAAAAAAGGTTTTAGTTATAGGATCAGGTCCAATAGTAATAGGTCAAGCAGCAGAATTTGACTATTCAGGAACTCAAGCTTGCCAAGCTTTAAAAGAAGAAGGTTTAGAAGTTGTATTAGTTAACTCTAACCCAGCTACAATTATGACTGACAAAGAAATTGCAGATAAAATATACATAGAACCACTAACAGTTGAATTTGTGGAAAAAGTAATAGCTAAGGAAAGACCAGATAGCATAATAGCTGGTATGGGTGGTCAAACAGGTCTTAATATTACTGTAGAATTACATGATAAGGGAATTTTAGATAAGTATAATGTTAAGGTAATAGGAACATCTATCGCTTCAATAAAAGAAGGGGAAGATAGAGAATTATTCAGAGACATGATGAATAGAATAAATGAACCTGTTATACAATCTGAAATAATAACAGATTTAGAAGCTGGAGTAGCTTATGCTAGTAAAATAGGATACCCAGTTATAGTAAGACCAGCTTATACACTAGGAGGTACTGGTGGAGGTATTGCTGATGATGAAGAAGAATTAAGAGAAATTCTTGAATCAGGATTACAATTAAGTACAATAGGTCAAGTACTTCTTGAAAAATCAGTTAAGGGATGGAAAGAAATTGAGTATGAAGTAATGAGAGACTCATATGGAAATTGTATAACTGTTTGTAACATGGAAAACATTGACCCAGTTGGTATACACACAGGAGATAGCATAGTTGTTGCACCATCTCAAACTTTATCAGATAAAGAATATCAAATGCTTAGAACAGCATCAATTAATATAATAAATGCAGTAGGAATTGAAGGTGGATGTAATGTACAATTTGCTTTAAATCCAAATTCATTTGAATATGCTGTAATAGAAATAAATCCTAGAGTTTCAAGATCTTCAGCTTTAGCATCAAAGGCTACTGGATATCCAATAGCTAAGCTTGCAGCAAAGATTTCTGTAGGATATGGATTAGATGAAATAAAAAATGCAGTAACTCAAAAAACTTATGCTTGCTTTGAACCAACATTAGACTATGTTGTATGTAAAATTCCAAAATGGCCATTTGATAAGTTCTTTGGAGCTGATAGAGAACTTGGAACAAAGATGATGGCAACTGGAGAAGTTATGGCTATAGGAGCTAACTTAGAAGCTGCATTATTAAAGGGAATAAGAAGTCTAGAAATAGGTAAATATTCTTTAGACCACAAAAAGTTTAAAGAACTTAGCATGGCTGAATTAAAAGAAAGAGTTATGGCTCCAGATGATGAAAGATTATTTGCTTTAGCTGAAATGTTAAGAAGAGATTATAGAGTAGATAAAGTAGCTAAGATAACAGGAATAGATATATTCTTCATAGAAAAGTTTAAGTGGATAGTAGAAGAAGAACAAAGATTAAAATTAAGCAAACTTGAAGACTTAGATAAAGAATGGTTATATAAATTAAAGAGAAAAGGATTCTCTGATAAAGCTATAGCTGATATGTTAAAAGTTTGCCCAGAAGATATAAATAAGCTAAGAGGATTATGGAACATAAAACCTTCATATAAGATGGTTGATACATGTGCTGGAGAATTTGAAGCTTTATCTCCATATTATTATTCAACATATGAACAATATGATGAAGTTGAAGTTACACATGATAGAAAGAAAGTTGTGGTTTTAGGTTCTGGACCAATAAGAATAGGTCAAGGTATAGAATTTGACTATGCTTCAGTTCACTGTGTATTAGCATTAAAGAGATTAGGAATAGAAACTATAATAGTAAATAACAATCCAGAAACAGTAAGTACTGACTTTAATATTTCAGATAAATTATATTTTGAACCTCTTACTGAAGAAGATGTATTAAATATAATAGAAAAAGAAAATCCAGATGGAGTAATTCTTCAATTTGGTGGTCAAACAGCTATTAAGCTTGCAAACTTCTTAAAAGAAAAGAATATACCAACACTTGGAACAACAGCAGACCAAATAGATATGGCTGAAGATAGAGAAAAGTTTGATGAATTATTAGAAAAGCTAGGAATAGCAAGACCTAAGGGTAAAGGAATTTGGTCTATTGAAGAAGGATTAGAAGAAGCAAGAGCATTAGGATTCCCAGTACTTGTTAGACCTTCATATGTAATTGGTGGTCAAGGAATGGAAATCACTCATGATGAAGAAGAATTAGTTTACTACTTAGAAAATGCCTTTGCTAAGGATAAGAAAAATCCTATATTAATAGATAAATACTTAATGGGTAGAGAAATAGAAGTTGATGCTATATCAGATGGAGAAGATGTGTTAATTCCAGGTATAATGGAACACTTAGAAAGAGCAGGTGTTCACTCTGGAGATAGTATTACTATGTATCCATCACAAAATATATCTGATAAGATAAAAGCTGATGTTTTAGAATATACTAAGAAATTAGCACTTGAAATTGGAATAAATGGTATGATAAATATTCAATTTATAGAATATGAAGGAAAGCTTTATGTAATAGAAGTTAACCCAAGAGCTTCAAGAACAGTTCCTTATATAAGTAAGGTAAGTGGAGTTCCAATAGTTGATATAGCTACAAAAGTTATGCTTGGAAGCAAACTTAAAGACTTAGGATATGGAGTAGATATATACAAAGAACCAGATATAGTTGCAGTAAAGGTTCCAGTATTCTCAACTCAAAAGTTACCAAATGTTGAAGTATCTTTAGGACCTGAAATGAGATCTACAGGAGAAGTTTTAGGTGTAGGAAGAACTCTTAATGAAGCTTTATACAAAGGATTTATAGCAGCTAATATGTTCCCTGGAAATGGAGAAATATTAGCTACAGTAAATAAACATGACAAACAAGAATTCTTACCAATGGCTCAAAGACTTGCTAAGCTAGGATATAAGTTCGTAGCAACAGAAGGAACTTGTAAGCTTTTAAGAGATGGTGGTGTTGATGCTAAGGTTGTTAGAAGATTAAAAGAAGAAAATCCTAACATACTAGATGTTATAAAGAATAAAGAAGTTGATTTAGTTATAAATACTCCAACAAAAGTAAATGACTCAAAATCAGATGGATTTATTATGAGAAGAGCAGCAGTTGAAAGAAATATTGGAGTTATAACAGCTTTAGATACATTTAGAGCAATTGTAGATGTTAAGTGTGAAGGCTTAGAAAATAACAAAGATTTAGAAGTATTTAATATATCAGAAATCTAATAATCTAATCAAAAAGAAGTTGTTGTGTAAATTAATTTTTGCACAACAACTTTTTTACATAAAATTTTTAAAAAAACTTTAAAATTACTTAATAAAAACAAATAAAGGTTGAAAATATTATTGAAAAAAACAGAGTCAAATTATATAATAGAACATATAACGATTACATATTTTAAGCTAAAAAGGGGGATGTAAAATGAAGGTTAAAAAGCTATTAGCAACTATTTTAACAGTAGCACTTACTTCAACAGTTGTCTCAGTACCAATACAACAATTAAGTTTAACTGAAGCAAGTGCAGCAAGCTATGAAGCTTATAATGGAAATGATTTAGGAGTCACTTATAGTCCAACAAAGACAACATTTAAAGTTTGGGCACCAACAGCATCAAAGGTACAAATAAAAAGGTATACTACAGGTAGTGATGAAGAATCGGGGGCAGCTGTAATTGAAACCAAAGACATGACAAAGGGTGGACAAAATGTATGGTCAATTACAATAAATGGAGATTTAAAAAATACTTATTATACGTATTTAGTTGATGGTCGTGAAACTCCAGATGTATATGGAAGAACCACTGGAATAAATGGTGACAGGTCAATGGTTATTGATTTAGATAGTACAGACCCAGATGGATGGGAAAATGATAAAAGAGTTGATTCTCCAAACCAAACAGATGCAATAACTTGGGAAGTGCATGTAAAAGACTTCTCTTATGACTCTTCATCAGGAATAGACCAAAAATATAGAGGAAAATTCCTTGCCTTTACTGAAGAAGGAACAACTTTAAATGGTGATGGAGTAACAAAAACAGGTATAGATTACTTAAAAGAATTGGGTGTAACACATGTACAAATATTACCTATGTATGATTATGCATCAGTAGATGAAAGAAGCTCAGATGGAGAAACTTTTAACTGGGGTTATGACCCAAAGAACTATAATGTACCAGAAGGTTCATATTCAACTAATCCTTATGATGGTAATGTAAGAGTTTCAGAATTAAAACAAATGGTAAAGGCATTCCATGATGCAGGAATTGGGGTTGTAATGGATGTTGTTTATAACCATACTTATGCACCGTTTGGACAAGGTGGAAGTCAAAATGATTTCCAAAAGAAACAATACTCACCATTAGATAGAACAGTACCAGGATATTATTATACTTCAACAGACTGGTCTGGTTGTGGAAACTCAACAGATAGTACTAAAGAAATGTACAGAAAATATATGATAGATTCTATTGTTTATTGGGCAACAGAATATCATTTAGATGGATTTAGATTTGACCTTATGGGTGTTCATGATGTTAAAACAATGAATGAAATAAGAGCAGCTTTAAATAAGGTAGACCCTCAAATTAAAATGTGGGGTGAACCTTGGTGTGGTGATGGTAGCAAGAATAGTTTGGCAGGATATGCTAATAAAGCAAACTGTAAGTCTTTAGATAATAATATAGCTATGTTTAGTGATAATGCTAGAGATGCTATAAAAGGTAACACTTGGGATGGAAAACTTAGTAACGCTGGATGGGTTACAGGTAATGGAAACAGACAAACAGAAGTTATAGCTGGTATAAAGGCACAATGTGGAGATTATGATAATATAAATAATAATATTTGGTCTAAACAACCTTCACAAGTTATAACATATACATCTTGTCATGATAACCATGCATTATATGACATTTTATGTATGACAATGGGAAAGAGCCAAAATGGTAATAGATATGATGATATAGTTAATATGAATAAATTATCAGCAGCATTAGTATTAACTTCTCAAGGTTCATCATTCTTCCAAGCTGGTGAAGAGTTTGCTAGAAGTAAAATGGGAGACCATAATAGTTACCAATCAAGTGCTTCTATAAATAAATTAGATTGGAAGAGAGTTAAAGAATATAGTGATTTAGTAAATTACTATAAAGGATTAATTGAAATAAGAAAGAACTTCTCTGCATTTAGAGATCCAACTACATCAGCTGGTAATAGAATTCAATGGTTAACTACTTCAGGAAATCAACAAATAGCATATTCTCTTACAAATAATGTTTCTGGAGAATGGAGCAAAGTAGTTTGTTTATTTAATGCTTCTTCTAATGGAACAACTATAAACTTACCTTCAGGAAACTGGGTAATTGTTGCTAATGGCACTAAATCTGGAGTTGAATCTTTAGGAACTGCAAGTGGAAGTGTTCAATTATCAGGACGTTCAGCTATGATTTTAGTTGAAAAGAATAGCTTTGATAATACAGTAATAGGTAAAAAAGGAACAGTAATTGTTAATCATGTTAATCAAAATGGAGATATAATAAAAACAGAAACAAAGACAGGAAAAGAAGGAACATCTTATACAACATCTGCAATGAATGATGAAGATTATATATTAGTAAGTACACCATCAAATGCAAATGGTAAATTTACAGATGGAACAATAACAGTAACTTACACATATAAAGAAGATGATACTCCAAGAGGAACAGTAACAGTAAAATATGTAAATAAGGAAACAGGAGAAGAAATTGCAACTTCAGAATCATTAAGAGGAAAAGTTGGAAAGACTTATACTACAACATCAAAAACTATAAAAGGATATGAATTAATAGAAACTCCTTCAAATGCTACTGGAACTTATACAGAAGGAAATAAAGTTGTAACTTATTATTATAAAGAAAAAGAAGTAAAATGTTTAACAGTACATTACTACAATACAAGTTGGTCAACAGTAAATATTTATGCTTATGATGAATCATCAGGAACTGCAAAATTATTTACTGGGGCATGGCCAGGAGCTAAGATGAACAATGATGGAAATGGTTGGTGGAGTTATGAAGTAACAGAAACAGAAGCAGGACAAGTTATTTTCAATAATGGCTCACAACAAGAACCATCAGGTGTTGGAAGTAGCGGATATAGTGCTGAAGGAGAAGTTTGGGTTAAGAATGGTAAAGTTCTTACAGAAGATCCAGATGGACCAACAGAAGGAACAGTAATAGTAAAATACGTAGATGAAAATGGAAATGAAATAGCAACATCAACAACTAAAAAAGGAACAATAGGAACAAGTTATACAACAACAGCAAAAACAATATCAGGATATGATTTAAAAACAACACCATCAAATGCTACAGGAAAATTTACAGCTTCAACAACAATAGTAACTTATGTTTATTCTGAAGTAGGATTTAATGAAGCAATGGTAATAGTAAAATATGTGGATGAAGATGGAAATGAAATAGCAAGTTCAACAACTAAAACTGGACTTGTAGGAGAAAGTTATACAACAACAGCAAAAACAATATCAGGATATAACTTAAAAACAACACCATCAAATGCTACAGGAAAATTTGCAGCTTCAACAACAATAGTAACTTATGTTTATTCTAAAGCTGATGCTGAAAAAGGAACAGTAGTAGTAAAATATGTAGATGAAAATGGAAATGAAATAGCAGGTTCAACAACTAAGACAGGAACAATAGGAGCAAAATATACAACAACAGAAAAGACAATATCAGGATATGAATTAGTTTCAACTCCAACAAATGCAAGCGGAACATATAAAAATGGAACAATAACAGTAACTTATAAATATAAGAAGGTAACAATAGTAGCACCAGTAATAAACAGTTTTGTAGCAAGCAAACAATCACCACAAGTAAGTGGAACACAAGTTACATTAACAGCAAAAGCAACTGGAACAAAAACATTACAATACAAATTCTTAATAAAAGATAATACAACAGGAAATTGGGCAGTATTAAGAGATTATAAAACTTCAAACACATATACATGGACAACAGGAAAAACAGGAAACAAAACATTATATGTAGATGTAAAAGATGCAAATGGACAAGTAACAAGAAAATCAATGAGCTATACTGTTAAAGAAGTAGAAAAACCAAAAGTAGTTTCATTTGTAGCAGACAAAAAGTCACCACAAGCAAGTGGAACAGAAGTAACTTTAAGTGCAGCTGCAAGTGGAACAGGAGTATTACAATATAAGTTCTTAATAAAAGATAATACAACAGGAAACTGGGCAGTAATAAGAGATTATTCAATAGTAAATAGTTGCACATGGAAAGCTAACAAAGCAGGAAATAAAACATTATATGTAGATGTAAAAGATGCAAATGGACAAGTAACAAGAAAGGCAATGAGCTATACAGTAAAAGTAGCTGCACCAACAGTAACTAGCTTTACAACAGATAAAAAATCACCACAAAAAAGTAAAACAGAAATTGTATTATCAGCAAAAGCAACAGGAACAGGAACATTACAATATAAGTTCTTAGTAAAAGATGCCTCAGGTAATTGGTTTGTAATTCAAGATTATTCAGCATTAAATATAACAGTATGGAAACCTAGCAAAGTAGGAAATAAGACATTATATGTAGATGTAAAAGACTCAAATGGACAAGTAACAAGAAAATCAATGAGTTATACAATTAAATAAGTTTAAACAAAAAGGCTAGAGAAAAAATTTATTCTCTAGCTTTTTTATGTATAAATTTTCAAATTAATAAATAATATTAAGTACAGAATTATGTTGACTAGCGAACAAAAGTTCTGTATAATAAGAACATAAACATATGTTCGCGTGAAGGGAGTAAAATAATATGAATACAAGTGATGTTTTTGTTAAATTAAATGTTAAAACTATAGGAGAAGTTAGAAGTTTAATAATAGATAAAGATGGATTAAATAAATCTTGTGATGATAGATATTTAATGTGTGTAGGAAAACATACTAGAGATGGGTGGACTATAGTTTTTAAAGCTAAAAGCTATAAAGAAGCAGAATATATTATAGAAAATACTCCTTTAAGATATAATAGTTATTCTATGGGAAAATCAGCATTAGCTTAGCATAATAAATTATATATATAAAAAAGACGTAGGTTAAAAGTTCCTACGTCTTTTGATTTATTAGATATCTAATAGATTTTTTTTATAAGAAGAATATAAATCTCTTAAAATTTCCATTTTTTCTTCTAATTCTAAGTAATACTTAGATGCTTTTGAATAGTCTTGTTTTTCAAAGGCTTCTTTTATTTTAGTAAATAGTCCTTTAGATGTATAAGTGTCTTTCATAATATAATGTCTTAAATCATTTATTTTCATCCAGTTTGATATATCAAGGTCTAAAGCTTTGTCCAAAGAATGAAGAGGAACAAATGAACGAATTTCATTCATATATCCACCAATAACTCTCTTAGTTATTTCAGTACTCCATCTTTGAAGTGCAGCTATTTTAAAACTATTAATTAAAGTATCATCTAAAACATTATCTCTTTTAAGAACCTTTAATTTTTCAGGATATTTATCAAGAGCTGTTAAGTTTTCATAAACAGTAGCTGGGGCCTTTCCAAATAGTTTATTTCTTTCTTCTACTGAGAAGTGTTCAAATACATCTTCTTCACTTCTATAAGCTCTGTCTTTTTCAAGATAATCAGCTTCTTCACCAGCATGTTTTGATAACTCTTTTAAAAGTTCTTCTTCTGTTTTATTGTTATTTACAGCATATAATATACCATCAAGCATACTCATATAAGATACTGCCATAACTATATATACATTTGAATGTGGGTTTGGAGAACGTAATTCAAATCTTGTAGCTTTTGGATTAGCTAAATCTCTTATTAATCCAATAAGAATACTTCTATTTCTTGAAGGATTTGAAGGACTTAATCCAAGAGATGTAACAGTACATATTGGAGCTTCAAATCCAGGTCTTAATCTTCTAAGGGCATTATTTGTTGAAGATATAAATGGATTCATTACTTCATAGTTTTTAAGAAGTCCCATTAAAGCACCGTATCCAATAGCACTTAAGAAATCTTCTTTAGTAGCGTGGAATAGGTTTATTCTTTTACCATTTTTAAGTTTTAGGCTTACACCAAGATGTACATGCATACCAGAACCAGCTATTCCCTCTAATGGTTTTGCCATGAATGTAACTTCAAGTCCATTTCTTCTGAAGGTTTCTTGTATTAATATTTTTATAAATAATTCATTATCTGCAGATTGAAGGGCATCAGAGAATTTCCAGTCTACCTCCATTTGCTCCATTATATGATTAAATTGACCATTTGAAGTAAGTTTTGCCTTAACTCCTCCTACTTCTTTATGTCCCATTTCTGGTTCAAAACCATAAGCTTCCATAAGAAGTAAAGATTCTTCTAATGCAGTTCTTACAGTTCCCTTTGTTCTAGTCCAATAATGTTCATGTAATACTTCAGATGTATATAATTCTTCTACTTCAGCTTTATCATTTGGAGTTTTAACCCAGAATTCAAGTTCAGTAGCAGAAGTGATATTAATCTCATCTATATCACCTTTTGTTATTCCATAAGGTTTTAAAATTTCAGGCTTAGTTTCAAAGATGTTCCATAAAGTTTCTTTAAAGCTTGTTACTGCTGATTTAAGGATATGTCTTGAATCTACTGGCTTGTTTGTATGGTATAAAAAACAAGGAATTCTTAAAGTTCCGATAGGCTTTTGGGTTTCTAAATCTATATGGTCATAATTATAGTCAACAAACCACTTGCTATCTAAATCAGTAACCATATCGACTTTAGCATTATTAAGAGTTGCTATACCAGGAAGAACAACTGATGAACCGTCAGTTTGAATTGCAACACCATGTAAAATAGTTTCTAAATCTTCAAGAAATAATTTTACAGGTATTTTTTCATCAGTGTCATTGCAAGATAAATCAACTCCAACGAATGAAACAAATTTTATTTCAGGATGAGCTAACAAAATAGCTTTTATATCCTCACTAGTATGTTTGTCATGGGGAATGGTATAAATTAAATCTTTAATCATAATTATATTTACACAAAAGCTTGTGCAAATTTTTCACATCCTTTCTGAATATATGTACTAAACAAAGAAATATTTGGATTGTAATGTTAGTAACTCTCTAAGAAAAATTCTATTATAATGAAGTTTTACTGTCAATAACTTTATAATCAAATGTTTAGCCTATAAAAAATAAAGGTAAATAATAACTTATTCTTAAAAAAACAAACTTTGATTATAATTTTAAATTTAGATATTTTATGTAATAAATATATGGATTTATTAGAATTAAAGTAATAAAATATAAATAGGATTTTATATAAAGTTAATGTTTTTTTGTTAAAATAGTAAATTGAATTTAAGGTATAAATATTAAATAAAAAATGGAGTGATATATCTTGGATAACAAAAGTATGCCTATAGGCTTTTTTGATTCAGGTGTAGGAGGGTTAAGCGTTTTAAAGGAAGCAATAAAGCTTATGCCCAATGAAAATTATATATATTTTGGAGATTCTAAAAATGCACCTTATGGGGTAAAAAATGTAGATGATGTAAAAGAACTTACTTATAATGCATTTAATTTATTAAGAGAAAAGGGAGCTAAGGCAGTAGTAGTTGCTTGTAATACTGCAACAAGTGCAGCTGTTGCTGATTTAAGAAAAGATTATAAAGATATTCCTATAGTGGGAATAGAACCAGCATTAAAACCAGCAGTAGAATTAAATAGGGATGGAGCTATTGTAATAATGGCTACTCCAATGACTTTAAGAGAAAAGAAATTTGGTAACTTAATGAATAAATATAATGGAGGAAAGGAAATTATTCCTATGCCCTGTGCAGGTTTAGTTGAATTTATAGAGTCAGGAGATTTAGATGGTGATGACTTAAAAGACTATCTAAAAGATAAGTTTAGTGAATTTAAAGGACAAAAAATAGGCTCAGTAGTTTTAGGATGTACCCATTATCCTTTTGTAAGAAAGGCTATTCAAGAAACTATAGGTAATAATATTCCTGTAATAGATGGTGGACTTGGCACTTGCAAAGAATTAAGAAGAAGACTTGCCAATCAAAATCTTATTAATGATAGCACAAAAAAAGGAAACATTGAGATATATAATTCGTTAAAGGACCAAAGAATGATAGACATAAGTAAAGCATTGCTAAAAAAAGAGATGTAGTTTTTACACTCTCTTTTTTTCTTTATAAAAAATAGCAAATAGGATATAATAAAAACAATATATTTATAATAAAGTATTCAGGAGGAAAAGTATTATGAAAAATCCAATTGTAACTATAACCATGGAAGATGGAGGGATTATTAAAGCAGAACTATATCCAGAAGTAGCACCTAACACAGTAAATAATTTTATTGATTTAATAAATAGAGGATTTTATGATGGATTAATATTTCACAGAGTAATTCCAGGCTTTATGATTCAAGGGGGATGTCCAGAAGGAAATGGAATGGGAGGCCCAGGATATTCAATAAAGGGAGAATTTAGCCGTAATGGATTTAAAAATGAATTAAAACATACTAAGGGTGTTTTATCAATGGCTAGAACTATGGACCCAAATTCAGCAGGAAGCCAATTCTTTATAATGGTAGAAGATGCACCTCATTTAGATGACCAATATGCATCTTTTGGTAAGGTAATTGAAGGAATGAAAGTTGTAGATAAAATAGTAAATGCAAAAACTGATTATTCAGATAGACCTTATGAAGACCAAGTTATAAAGAGTATGACAGTTGAAACCTTTGGAGAAACTTATAGCGAGCCAGAAATAATTGAATAAGTGGTGAAATTATGTTAAAAAGCAAATGTGTTTTAGTTTATGGTCTTTCAGAAGAAGAAATAGAAAAACTTAAAAAAATAAATTTTAAAGTTATAAAAATAGAAAAGAATATGTCTTCTATGAAAATTAAAGATATATTAAACAAAAAAGAAGTAATAGATGAAGAAAGTTCTTTACCAGAGGAAAAGGTTATATTATTTAATGGATATGGACAAAATCAGTTAAGAACTACCATAAAGTCTGTAAGAAATTTAATAACAGGAGGAATTCTTGCTGTTGTAACACCTATATCTATTAACTGGACCTTTGAAAGACTTATAAGTCACTTAATTTTAGAAAGAGAATTAGTGGACACTAAAGGGAGAGAAAAATAAATGAGCAGAGTTGGAGAAAAGATTAAAGAAGCACGTTTAAAGTCTGGACTAACTCAAAAAGCATTAGCAAAGAAGCTTGGAGTTTCAGATAAATTTATAAATGAAGTTGAAATTGGTAAAAGAGTAGTTCAAGAAAATTTCATAGAAAGAGCATCAAAGTTACTTAATGTAGATTTTAATGATGTAAGTATGGTAGTAACAGATGAAGCTTTAATGGAGGAAAGAAAAGAAGAAAAAGCTAAAGAAAAGGAAAAGAAGAAAGTTTCACCAAAAACTTTAGGAGAAACTTCAGCTGTGTGGACAGAAGCCTTTTCTTCAGTATTAAAGAAAGTAAATGTTTATGACTATTCTTTAAAAAATACATTTGGAGGAAAAGAACTTCCAAACTATTCAGGAAAGATAGAAGGTTTTCCTATTGATAAAGTTATATATTTAAAAATTGCAGATAATGATATGTCTGGATTTAGAATAATGAAGGATGATTTAGCTTTTGCACATTTAGTTAAAGAAGTTAGTAATAATGGAATATTTTTAATTGAATATAAAGAAAAAAGAATAGTAAGACAAATTAAATTATTAGGAAATTCAAGAGCTTTACTTATAAGTAATGAAGGTACAGTAAGAACTGAAACTGTAGAATTAAATAATTTAAAAGTTATTGCTAAATTAGAAAGAATAGAATTTAATCTATAATAAAAGGCAGATAATATGTGAATTTCATATATTATCTGTCTTTTTCATATATTTAAAATATTAATATAATTTGGAGTGAGAATTATAGCAACCATAGAAAACACTATTAATCTATTAAAAAATATTCCAAAAGAAGTTTTAGGAAAAATAAATATAGCACCCTCCTTTGCTAGTGATGAAAATGAAGATATAGAAGTTGTGGTTTTATATGGAGAACAAGTAGAAAAGGTTAAAGCTTTAGTTGAAAGTTTAGATGGAACACTTCAAGATTTAGGATATGGTTTTGGAATAATAAGTTTAAAGCCTAGTAAGATAATATTCTTAGCAGAAAGTACTTATATACAATATATAGAATTTCCAAAAAGTTTATATGCATCAGATGAAAGAAGCAATAAGGTAGCTTGTGTAGATAGAGCTAGAAATGAATTTGATTTACAAGGTAATGGAATTGTAATTGGATTTATTGATACAGGAATAGATTATACACATCCAGCTTTTATAAAAGAAGATGGAACAACAAGAATAGAGTATATTTATGATTTAAGTTTAAATGGTGCAGTATATAATAAAAATCAAATAAATGAAGCATTAAAAAGTGCAGACCCTTATTCAATAGTTCCTTCTTATGATGTTATAGAACATGGAACTCATGTAGCAGGAATAGCTTGTGCAGGTGGAAATATAGATAAAAGATATTATGGTGTTGCACCAAAAAGCTCAATAATGATGGTTAAAAGTGGAAGAGGTTTATTTACATTAAGTACAAATTTAATGAAAGGTATAAAGTTTTTACTTGATAAATCACTAGAGTTAAATATGCCCTTGGTTATAAATATAAGTATGAGCACAAATGATGGAGCACATAATGGAACAAGTCTTTTAGAACAATATATAAGTACAATATCAACTTTAGATAAAGTTACTATAGTTATTGCAGCAGGAAATGAGGGAGATACAGCTCATCATGTAAGCAGAACCTTTAACAAGTCTAATGCAGTAAGATTTGAAGTATCTGGTGATGAAACAGCAGTAGTAATTAATTTATATAAATCAATACTTCCAGAAGTTTCACTAAGGCTTATAACCCCTTCTGGAATATCAACTTCAGAGATAGTAATATCAGAAGGGTTTTATGATGGAGTTATATCAGGAAATAAGTATCAAATCTATAATACTGGAGCAAGACCCTTTGATATAAGTGGAGAAATAGGAATCTCTCTTATATCAAATGGAAATTATATATTATCTGGAATATGGACAATTGAATTAAATTTAATTAATTCCTATGAAGGAATTTTTGATATGTGGTTACCTACCTCTGAAATATTAAATAAAAAAACAAAGTTTCTTCAGCCTACTTTAGATGGAACTCTTGGAATACCTGCAACAGTTTCAAATATAATATCTGTTGGAAGTTATAATTATATAACAAGGTCTATATCTTCCTTTAGTGGAAGAGGAAGATTATATCCACTATATTTAGAAGCAAAACCAGATATAGTAGCACCAGGAGAAGATATAGTAGCACCTATACCAGATAGGTCTTTTGATACTAAAAGTGGAACCTCAATGGCAGCACCTCACGTATCAGGTATAAGTGCATTAATGATGGAATGGGGACTTTTGAAAGGAAATGATTCTTATCTTTATGGTGAAAGATTAAAATATTTTCTTATAATAGGAGCTAAAAAAGAAAGAAGAGATATAACATATCCTGATACAAGTTGGGGTTATGGAGAAGTGTGTTTATATAATAGCATGACAGAACTTTATAAAACATTAAATATAATTGATATAAGAAAAAATGATTTTAGAAATGTTGTTTTTAGTAATTTTTTTCAAGAAGAGAGTGATAGTGAAGAAGTTGTAGGTATATTAGTAGAATACTCAAATAGGGATAAATTTTTGCAATTAAATAATATAGAAAATATATCAGCTATTATAATAAGTGAGTTTTATGGGATAGTATATTTACCTATAAATAAAGTATCAGAAATAATGCCTTATATAAATAATTATATTTTTGAGTTAACTCCACAAATATTTACTTTAAATGATATAACTCCTTTAGAAGCAAGTAATGCAGAATATTATCACAACAATCCTTATATTTCTTTAGATGGAAGAGGTGTTATTTTAGGAGTAATAGATACAGGGATAGATTACTTAAATACAGAATTTCAAAAGGAAGATGATACAACAAGAATCCTAAGAATATGGGACCAAACTATACAATCAGGAAAAGAAGTGTATGGTTTAAAGCTTGGAACTGAATATACAGAAGAACAAATAAATGAGGCAATAAAGCTTAAAAACTCTGGAGGAGACCCTTATAGTATAGTTCCTAGTAAAGATATTAATGGACATGGCACAATGGTTACAGGTTTAGCAGCAGCAAGGGGAAAAAATCCAGATGTAATTGGAGTAGCACCAGGTTGTGATATTGCAGTTGTAAAATTAAAAGAAGCTAGTAAAGTTGTTTTATATGAAGCTGGAATTACAAGTAAAGGAGAAAATAGGTATGATGTTATAAGTATAGTAACTGCATTTAGGTATTTAACAATGTTAGCTGTAGAATTAAAAAAGCCTATAGCTATATTAGTACCAATAGGAAGTAATATTGGTTCACATACTGGAATTGGAATAGTGGATGATTATATAAATGTTTTATCAAGACCTGTAGGAGTAGTATTTGCAACAGGTACTGGAAATGAAGGAGATACTGATACACATACAGAAGGAAGAATAGAAAAAACAGGAGATACTGAAACTATAGAACTAAAAGTAGATAAAAACCAACAAAATATTAATTTTCAAATATGGTCAAATAAGCCTAATGTAATATCTGTTTCAATAGTATCACCTTCAGGAGAAGTAATTGAAAAAATATCTCCAAAGCTTAAATCAAAAGAAGATATAAAGTTTATTTATGAGGGAACTACAATGGCAATAAATTATTCCATTCCTGATTATCTTAATGGAGATGAACTAATAACTATTAGAGCTAAAGGGTTAAAAGAAGGAATTTGGAGATTTATATTATATGGTGAATATATAGTTGATGGAAAATATTGGGCGTGGCTTCCACAAAAAAGTTTATTAGAAGAAGAAACAAAATTTCTTAATCCTAGTCCATACACAACTATAACAATTCCAGCTGGAGCTAAAAAATCTGTATCTGTAGCATATTATAATCAAAATAATGATTCTATAGTTGGAAGTTCTGGCAGAGGATTTTTAAGAAATAATGAAATAAAACCAGATATTGCAGCAGGCGGAATAAATGGAAGGATAATAAGACTTGATGGTTCTGTTGGTACTGCTACAGGTTCTTCTGTTGCAACAGCAATAGTAGCTGGAATATGTGCACTTATATTACAATGGGGAATAATTGATGGAAATAATAAAGATATAAATGCAGGACAAATTATATCATATATAGTTAGAGGAGCTAAGATGAGAACAGGGGATTCATATCCTAATAGAGAATGGGGATATGGAACGATAGATGTTAATAGAATATTTAATTCAATAAGGGGAGAATATTATGATGGTAGAAGAGGACTTAATGAAAATGAATATGAAATAGGAAATTTATTTATAAGAGAACCTAATAAAGTTTAAATCACAGGAATAATAAGTTAAGCATAATTTATATAGTAATTAAGAAATTTAGGAGAAAGATATGTCTGATATAGGAAGATTAAGAGTTCAATGTTTTAATGGGGAAAGTTATATTCCAGTAGATAATTGCAACATAAGTATTGAACCATCAAAGTCAGAAACCATAAAAAATATAACAAGAAAATTATCAACAAATTCCTTAGGACTTACTGAAACAATAGATTTATCAGCACCTTCATTTGCCTATTCTCAAGAACCAACAAATAATATGCCATATAGTTTGTATGATATAACAGTTGAAAGAAGTGGATTTGAAACAGTTGTTATTAAGGAAGCTCAAATATTTCCCAATGAAACAGCATATCAGAGAGTTAATTTAGTAGAAAGGAATAATTTAAGAGCTAGTAGAGCAGATGTTATAGTTGTTTTGCCTAATACCTTATTTGGAAATTTCCCAGCAAAGATTCCTGAAAATCCAGATAAACCTTTGCCACTACCATCAAGTGGTGTAGTTTTACCACAACCAGTAATTCCAGAATATATAACTGTTCATGAAGGAAGTCCTAATGATAATTCTGCTCCTAATTACAGAGTTCCTTATAAAGATTATTTAAAAAATGTTGCTTCTTGCGAAATATATTCAACTTGGCCTGAAACTACTATAAGAGCAAATATTTTTTGTATAGTTTCATTTACTTTAAATAGAATTTATACAGAATGGTATAGAGGAAAGGGAAAAAACTTTGATATAACAAGTTCAACAGCTTATGACCATGCTTTTAATTATGGAAGAAATATTTATGATAGTATAAGTAAAGTGGTAGATGAGATTTTTTCAACTTATATAAGGAGATTTGGAAGGAAACAACCGTTATTAACACAATATTGTGATGGAAAAAATGTAACTTGTCCTCAATGGTTAAGTCAATGGGGAAGCAAGTATTTAGGTGATCAAGGAAAGGTTCCATATGAAATATTAACTTATTATTATGGTAATGATATAGAACTTGTAACAGCAGATAGGGTAAAGGGAAGTCCTTCATCATATCCAGGTTATGATTTAACAATAGGTTCATCAGGAGAATCAGTTAGAATGGTTCAGGACTTTTTAAATAGAATCTCTCAAAACTATCCATTAATACCTAAAGTAGCTGTTGATGGAGTTTTTGGTCCTTCAACAGCAGAAGCAGTAAGTGTATTTCAGGGCATATTTAATCTTCCTCAAAATGGAATAGTTGATTATGCTACATGGTATAAGATATCAGATGTATATGTAGGTGTTACAAGAATAGCAGAATTAAGAAAATATATATAAAAAATCAAGGGGTAGTTATTTTTTTAATACCCCTTGCAGATTAAAATCTGGAACAAATTCAGTTGAATTGCTTCCTTCATCTTGAATAAAACCATTAACAACTCCAATATTAGCAGCATAGTCAATTAAGGAATCATAATGTTTAGGATTTAACTTTTTATTTATTTCAGGATAATTACTTGCATTATACATAGGAATATATTGATTCATTAAGCTTATATAAACTTTATCCCCAAAGGTATTATAAATTCTATCTACAACCTTTTTAGAATCAAAAAGTAATCCTGGAAGCATAAGGTGTCTTATAATTACTCCCTTTTCTATAAGTCCTTTTTCATTAAATTTAAGTTCTTTAGTTTGAGAAACCATTTCTTTAAGAACTGGCATAATATTTTCAAGATAATAAGGAGCACTAGAATATTTAACTGCATATTTATTATTAAAATATTTAAAGTCTGGTAAATAAACATCTATATATCCATCTAACTCTTTTATAGCATCTAAAGAATCATAGGTGTTTGTATTATATAAAATTGGCAAAGTTAGTCCATTAGCTTTAGCAATGTCTAAAGCTTCTTTTATTTGTGGAATATAATGAGTTGGAGTAACTAAGTTAATATTATTAGCTTCCTTTTCTTGAAGTTCAAGAAATATTTCACTTAATCTTTTGATAGATATATATTCTCCATTAAATTCTTGACTTATATCATGATTTTGACAAAAAACACAATGAAGATTACAGTGAGAAAAAAACACTGTACCAGAACCATTTTCAGCTGAAATGGGAGGTTCTTCCCAAAAATGAAGGGAAGCTCTTGCAATTTTTACTTTATCAGAAGCTTTGCAAAAACCAAGTTCCCCCTTTAATCTATTTACACCACAATTTCTTTTACATAGTTTACAACTTTCTAAAAGATTAGAATATTTCACTTAAAAGCACCTCATATTTAAAAATCTTATTAAATTATAATCCTAGAAAATGTTTGTATCAATAATTAAGATTTATTATTAGAAAATTATCTTGTGTTACTTTAGAGCCTATAGACAGAAAAAGCAAAGTAATGATTTTACATTTTTCTATGTTTAAAATAAAATATAAAACATTGAGATATGAATATTAAACTTAAAACTCCAAAGGCAGGATATAAAGTAGAAATTAAATTAGTAAATCCTATTTGGGAAATTAAAAGAGCAAAGAATAGAACCATAAATATTCCTTTTTTAAATTTAATATTAAAGCTTTGTTCTAAAGTTTTACTTATTGAATATACATCAGAGACTTCTGTAGAAAACATTTCAAGCCATATTATAACAAGTAAAAATCCCTGAATTAAAGAACCAAATCTTTCAGCAACAAGTAAAAGGGGAATTTCATATTCATAAATATAAGGTTGATTAATTGTAAGAAGTAAATTTATTATAAGGCAAAGTAAAGTTAAACCTAAAGTCCCTAAAGAAATTCCTTTTATCATAGTTTTAGAATTTTTCATTTCTGTACTTAGTGGAACTAATACTCCAGAAGAACAAAGAGTATTATATCCAGCATATAAAATTGTTGATATTAAAACTCCAGATTTTTTAGGCGGAAAGTGTATTATAGTTTCTAAAGATAGCATGTCCTTGCAAAGGAAAAAATATAAAATAAATATTGTACTCATTATTACAACAAGACAAGGAACAATAAATGAATTTACTTCAATTAATCCATTTGTTCCTCTAAAAAGAAATATAATAGCACAACAAAGCATTATTAAAGAACCAAGAATTTTTGGAATATGAAAAAATTGATTTAATAAAGCACCACTTCCAGCTAAAATTATTGAGGCACTTGAAATTAAGTATAAAGTTGTTATTATTCCAGTTAGTTTTCCCAGTATGTTTGGGCTTATAAGTTTCATAGCTTCACTATAAGAATTTAAGTTATTAGTTATGCTAATTTTAGAAAGTATTGAGCCCATAATAACATAAAATATTCCACAAAATATAATTCCAATAAAGCTTTTATAGCCAAAGGAGGTAAAAAATTCAGTTATTTCTTTTCCAGAAGCAAGACCAGCACCTACAATAGTTCCTATAAAAACTACAGCAATTTGAAATACCTTTAAGGTTTCTTTTTTCAAATTTAAACATCCTTTCAAAGAGTTTTTCTAATAAAGTATATAAGATTTAGCTTGTATTTATTCTATTGAAAGTATAAGAGAAACTTTATTAGGAAAACTATATAATAATTAGACTATGAAAGGAAATGATGTTATGAGAAGATTAATTTATATATTTATTTTACCTATTGTTTTTATTATGATAGGCTGTGGTGATAATAAAAAAGAAAAAATAGATTTTTTTAATATTTACAAGGCAAGTGAAATTGGAAATACATTTATGGATAATATGGCTTATGGAACTATTGATAATGTAGAAAATTTATGTAGTGATAAGGTAAAGAACACTAAAGAATATAGCGAGATTATGGAGAATAAAATAGGTGCATATAAAGTTAAAAAAACTATAGAAGGGGCAAATTATGCTTATATAGATTATATTGCAATAAGAAAAGATAATGAAAATTTAAGAGCAGACTTAGATAATTTATCTATTAAAATTATTAAAGAAGGAGATAAATATTTAATAGATGAAATAAAAGCAAAAAGTAATAAGGAAATTTATGAATATAATAATACTTTAAGATTAAGAAATGAAGAAAATGGAGAAAATAATGTTTTATTAAGATTAAAAGATTTACCTAAAGAGATGTATAGTAAAGGTTCTGATGTGATGGTAAATAAAAAAAGTATTAATAATAAAGAATTTAGTAGAGTTTCTTTAAGTTTTAATGGTGATAAGGTTGGAATAGTTTCAACAGATGGAGAAAATATAGCTTTATTACTTGCAGAAGTTAAAGAAGAAAAGGACACATTAGGTGAAGATAATAGTTATGGAAATAAAGATGAAGATATAAATAACATGGAAAAAAGCTTAGAAGAAGTATTAGAAACTCCAAATTTAAAAAAGCTTATAGAGTATGATTTTATAAATAATGCAGAAGTAGAAGAATTATTATTTTCAAATGATGATGGAGAACTTATATTACAAATAAAACAAAATGGAGAAAGGATTATAAAAGCATATAAAAACAATACAGGAAAACTTATAGATTTAAATCTTGAAAAAGAATTTCCTAAAGAAAAATATACCTTAAAAATAGAATGTGTAAATGATAAAGGATTATTAATTCAGGTAAAAAATAAAGAAAATTTAGATGTAAGTGAATATATAATAGATTTAAAAGAAAATAAAATAAAAAAGAAATAAATATTAAAAAGTTATTTCATAAAAATATTTTTGTTTTATGATAATATTATGTTATAAACATGAAAGTTTAAAATAAATAAGAGGGAGAAAGCAAAGAATTTAATGTTAAAAGAATGGAATGGAAAAAGATATCATAGCTTAAATTATTTTTTAAGAAATAAATTTGGAGAAAAGGTATTTAAAATATCTTTAGATGGAGGATTTTCATGTCCTAATAGAGATGGAACCATAAGTAAAGGTGGTTGTGTTTTTTGTAGTGAAAGAGGTTCTGGAGATTTTGCAGGTAATAGATGTACTTCTATACATAAACAATTTGAAGATATAAAGATTATGATGAATAAGAAGTGGAAAAATGGTAAATACATAGCTTATTTTCAAGCCTATACAAACACTTATGCACCTATTGAAGTTCTTAAAGAAAAGTATTATGAAGCACTTAAAGAAGAGGATGTTGTTGCTTTAGCAATTGCTACAAGACCTGATTGTTTACCAGATGAAGTTTTAGATTTATTAGAAGAAATTAATGAAAAATTTTATGTATGGGTAGAACTTGGTCTTCAAACTGTAAATGATGATATAGCATTAAAAATAAATAGAGGATATAAGCTTAAAGTTTTTGAAGAAGCTATAGAAAAGTTAAAGAAAAGAAATATAGATTTTGTTGTGCATTCTATTTTAGGACTTCCAGGAGAAAGTAAAACTGATATGCTAAAAACAATAGACTATATTGCCCATTCAGGAGCTAGAGGAATAAAATTTCATCTTCTTCATTTAATGAAAGATACTCCAATGGTAAAGTTATATGAAAATGGAGAACTAAAGTTTCTATCACAAGAAGATTATATAGCTTTAATATGCAAAGGGATAGCTATGCTTCCACAGGATATGGTGGTTCATAGATTAACAGGAGATGCCCCAAGAAATCTTTTAATAGGACCTATGTGGAGTTTAAAAAAGTGGGAGATACTTAATGCAATAGACAAAGCCCTAGAAGAAAATGATATTTATCAAGGAAAAGATTTTAAATAAGAAATATATATTTTTTTAAATCTTAGGTTCATTATTTTATTAAGGAAAGTTATTTAGAGCTTACATAGCTAGATAATAATGAACCTAGGATTTTTTATTATTATTTTATAATATCTTCAGTTATTTTTATGCCAGTTGGAGTAACTGCAAGACCAGCTTTACTTGTTTCACGAAGGCTAGGAGGAAGCAAGTCACCAATTTCTTTCATTGCATCAATTACTTCATCAGGTGGAATTTTACTTCTAATACCTGCTAAAGCCATATCAGCACTAGTAATAGCATTTACAGCACCAATAACATTTCTTTTTACACAAGGTACTTCAACAAGACCTGCAACAGGATCACAAACAAGGCCAAGTAAATTTTTTAAAGCTAAAGCACAAGCATGGGTAATTTCTTCACTATTTCCACCATTTAAGTAAGCAATTGCACCTGCTGCCATAGCACTAGCAGAGCCAATTTCAGCTTGGCATCCTCCAGTTGCACCTGCAATTGAAGCTCTTAGAGCAATAACTTCTCCTAAACCTGAAGCAACATATAAAGATTCTAATATTTTTTCTTCAGTAACATTAAAAAACTCTTCATAAGTTAATAAAACAGCAGGAATAACTCCACAAGAACCAGCAGTTGGAGCTGCTATTATTCTTTTCATACAAGCATTAGATTCCCCCATTTTTAATGCTCTTTCCATAACAGTACCAATAAAATTTCCACACATTAAAGTACCCTTTTCTAAAGCAACTTTAATTTTTTCACCTTCACCACCAACTAAACCACTAGCAGATTTTAAATTCCCATCATAAGAAGCATCAGCTTTTTTCATACTATTATAAAGAAAAACCATTTTATCAATAGACTCCTTAGAAGAAACCTTTCTTTCATTCATATCATCTTCAAGGATTATTTGCCAAAATGGTTTATTTTCAGCATCAACCTTTTTTAATATTTTAGAAATAGAATCAAAACTCATTATTTCTCCTCCTTGCTAAGATAAGTAACTTTAATTATACCCTCTTGATGCCTTAGCCAAGATATACCTTCTTTAGGAATTTCTTGGTCACACTCTATAACCATAACAGCATTTCCACCTCTTGAAGCTCTATAAAGTTGCATTGAAGCTATATTTACCATTTTATGTCCTAACATAGAAGTTACAGCCATAACATGACCAGGCTCATCAAGATTATGAACAATAAGAGTAGGATAATCACCACTAAAATTTGTAGAAAGGTTGTCTATTTTACATATATTTATTTGTCCACCACCAATAGATGCAGCTTCAACTTCTAACTCTCTACCATCTACTCCTAATAACTTTAATAAAGCTGTATTAGGGTGAGCATCTCTTAAATTAATTCCCTTAAAAGAAAATTCTATTCCCTTTTCCTTTGCAATTTCAAAGCTTTTTGGAATTCTTTCATCATCTGGATTCATTCCTAAAAGTCCTGCAATTAATGCTTTATCTGTTCCATGTCCTTTACCAGTAGATAAAAAAGAACCATGAAGAAAAATTTCAGCTTTTTTAATATCTTCATTTAAAAGTTCTCTTGCAACATGACCAATCTTTACAGCACCAGCTGTATGAGAACTTGAAGGACCAACCATAACAGGGCCCATTATATCAAAAATATCCATATTTCACACATCCTTTCATTAAAAAATAAAGACAATGAAATCTAAACATAATTAGTTTAAACATCATTGTCCACATTTATACATATTTAATTAATAAAATCTTCGGCTTCAATATAACATTGATTTATTTAGTTGTCAATTATAAAAGCCTGCTATTTTTCAAAAAGATTATATTACTTGGAAAACAAAGAATTTCAAGTAATAGCTTTCATCTGAATTCCAAAGAATTGGATGGTCTGCAGATTGAGTTCTAAATTCTACTTGTCTTAATATTTTGTGTGCATCATGTGCAGCTTCATTTATTGTTGCTTTTAATAATTCTTCTGACATATAGTGTGAGCATGAACAAGTTATAAAGTAACCTCCTTGTTTAACCATTTTTAAGCCTCTAAGGTTTATTTCTTTATATCCTCTTTTTGCTCCATTTATAGTGTTTCTTGATTTAGTGAATGCTGGTGGGTCTAGGATAACAACATCAAATTGTCTTCCTTCTTTTGACCAAGCAGGAAGAACATCAAAAGCATTATGACATTCAAATTTTACAGTATCTTCAAGATTATTTAACTTAGCATTTCTTGTTGCACATTCTATAGCATGTTCAGAAACATCAATTCCAAGAACAGATTTAGCACCAGCAATACCAGCATTTAAAGCAAAGGAGCCTGTGTGAGTAAAGCAATCTAAAACTTCTTTCCCTTTACATATTCTATGAATAGCAGCTCTGTTTTCTTTTTGGTCAAGGAAAAAGCCTGTTTTTTGACCATTTTCTAAATCTACTATGTATTTAACTCCGTTTTCAGTTATTAATATATTGGTATCAAATTCTTCTGTTAAAAATCCCTTTCTTTGTTCTAATCCTTCAATTTCTCTAGTTTTTATATCACTTCTTTCATATATGCCTTTAGCATTAAAATCTTCTTTAAGAATTTCAACAATTATATCTCTATATTTGTCCATACCTAAAGTTGAAATTTGAATTACATAATAATCTTCATATTTATCTACTGTTAGTCCTGGAAGAAGGTCAGCTTCTCCAAATATAAGTCTACATGAAGATGTATCTATTACAGTTTTTCTATAGTCCCATGCAGTTTTAAATCTTTTTCTGAAAAATTCTTTATCAATTTCTTCTTCTTGATTTCTTGTCATTATTCTTATAGTTATTTTACTTATATCATTTATATAGCCTTTTCCAATAAAATAATTTTTGTGATTATAGACTTCAACTATATCTCCATTTTCATAATCACCATCATATTCATTTATTTCATCGATATATATCCAAGGACGACCATTTTCGGCCTTTTTATTTTTGCCTTGATGTAAATAAAATTTGCTCAACATAACTTTACCTCTCTTTTATTTATTAAAAGTTCTAATTAATTATATCAAATTTGTCATTATAAATATATTAAATTTAAAGGATAGTCTATTGATAGTATTTAGGAGGATATGATAAAATTATATTAATTTTGCATACAATGCTTAATAAGGAATATATTTCAACAAAAAATACAAAATATAAAATTTAAAGGGGATTGTTTTATGAAAAAAAGTAAAATATTACTTACAATGAGTGCATTAGTTGCATTACAAACAATAAATATTCCAGCTTTTGCAACAGAAAATGATGTTACAATAACTGAAAATACTATGTATAATGATTATCTTAACCTTTCTGTAGAGAAAGATAATAATGAAGGAGAGTATTGTAGATTTGTCGTAAAAACAAATGAAGGAAGTTTATCTACTAAAAATGATAATGAAAAGAAAATTATGTACAATAACTTTTATTCATCATACACAACAATAAATATTAATGGGGTAAATTATATATATGGTGAAGGCGAAGAAATACAAAAACCTGTTTTTGATAAAGAAACAAAGAGCAGTATTTCTATACAAAAATTTGGTGATGTTGAAATAACACAATTCTTAAGATTTGTTAATGGCTTTACTGATAAATACAAAGATATGGTTGAAATTTCCTATGAAGTAAATAATACAAGTAAAGAAAATCTTCATATTGGAATAAGAGTTATGATAGATGCCATGCTTGGAAATGATGATAAAGGGATAATAAATGTAAATTCTTTAAATAGTGAAAACGAATTCGAAATTAAAGAAAAGGATGTATTAAATAGTTGGTCAATATCTAGTGATAATAAAGAAATAGAAGCTTATGGAAAGTCTTCAGATAATACTGATGTTGTTCCAAGTAAAATTCAATTTGCAAATTGGGACAACCTTTATGACAATAGATGGGATTATTCTATAAATTATAATGAAGAAAATGAAGATAGTGCAATAGGAATAGTATGGGATGATGTTGATATAGCAAGGGGTGAAAAAAAGCTATTCTCTACATGTTATGGAGTAAAAAATATTGATGAAACTCCAAGTGATAATGAAGATAACAAACAAGAAGATAGTAGCAAGCAAGAAGACAATAAACAAGAAGATAATAAACAAGAAGATGGTAGCAAGCAAGAAGATAAAAAGGTTAATGAAAATTTAAAAAATGTTATAGAACAAGCTAAAGAAAATGCTGATAAAACTAAAACTTTTGACAATAATTCAATATATTTTTGGCTTACATGTTCAATAGCTACACTTACTTTAGTTATAGGTACTGTCTTATTTAAGAAAAAGAAGAATTAGGGGGAATAGAAGATGAAATCACAAAAACTGAAGTTAATAGCATTAGCAACATCAGCAGTAATGCTTTCTAATATATTTTTAACAAGTACTATTAATGTTTCAGCTGCAGAGAAGAAACTTTCTTGGCAAAGAGGATTAGATTATGTTTTATTTTCAGGAAAAGAAGATGATCTTGTATTTAATGTAGAAGAGGGGAATGTAGAAGGAGATATATATTCAGAAGATAGTGTTGAATATACAGGTGAAAAAGGATTGCTTGTAAATGGAAGAATAAATGCTTCTTTATTACCAGAAAATATAAAGGGTAATTATAATACTATAAATAACAAGATAGAAATGCCACAACTTGATGATGTTATATTAAAAAATACTGAAGATAGCATCATTTATGAAGAAGATGAAAAGTTTGTTCAAAGCACAATAGATTTAGATAAATCAATAAAAGTAAATGGAAGTTTATTTTTAGATAGAGTTAATTTAAAGGGAAATGGATATATAATAGCAGACAATAATATAAGATATGATGTAAATAAAGAAAATATAGAAAACTATAATGCTGTCATATATTCTAAAAATGGAAATGTAACAATAAATGGTTCAGAGGCAGTTATAAATGGGGTTATATATGCTCCAAATGGAAAGGTAGAAATTAATGCAAAAAAGATAACAATAAATGGAGCTATATATGCAGATTCTATAGAACTTAATGGAACTACTCTTAATGTTAATGAAAATAGTGAAGCTACAAGTCTTATAAAAGAAAACTTAGTAGTTGATGCTGGATGTGATAAAGAAATATATGTAGATGAAACATTAGAATTAACAGGAAATTGTAATTATAGTGATGCTGATATAACATGGAGTATAGAAGGAGAAGAAACACAAGGTGAAATAAGCAATAACAAGAGTTTAGAAACAAGTGTTAAATTTAATAAAGAAGGAACTTACACATTAAAACTTAATTCAACATTAGAAAACATGAGTGCTTCAGATGAAGTTACTGTAAAGGTAAAGGCAGAACCAGTAAAACAATATACAATGACTAGTGATTTTAATGAAGGCTCTTATGAAAATCTATCTGGAGAAAATGACGAATTAAAGCTAGAAGATACTAAAAATAGAGAAGTTAAAGAAATTTCTAAAACATATAAAGGAACTGCTAATAAGGGAGTAAATATTACAAGTACAATAAACAAAGATATGTTATATGCTCCAAAAGATAATGCAAGTATCACTTATAATATTAATGGATATGGTACTGAAGAAGAAGAAAATGGAGCAGTAGATTTAATTCTTGTTATTGATACATCAGGAAGTATGGATGGAGAGAGAATTGAAAAAACAAAGGAATCTGCTAAAAAGGTAGTTTCTTGTATGAAAGAAAATGATAGATGTGCATTGGTTGGATTTGAAGGAAGTGCATATTTGGTAAATGATTTTACTTCAGATTCTGATGAATTGAATAATTCTATAGACACTTTAATTCCACGATGGAATGGAACTAACATATCATCTGGAATTAATAAAGCTATTGAAATTTTTGAAAATTCAAGTTCTAGTAACAAAGACAAATATATAATTTTATTATCAGATGGAGAAGATAATTCCCAAACAGAATCTTCAGGTGCTGCTAGTTTAGCTGGAGAAAATGGAATAAAGATATTTGCTCTTTCAGTAGGGGATGATACAAAGCAACTTCAAGATGTAGCTATATATAATAAAGGTGTATATATGAATAGTCCTTCAGCAGAGCAAATTGAATTTTTAATGTCTAAAATGGCTAGTGAAATTTTTAATACAGCAGCAAGAAATGCAACATTTAAATTAACAATTGAAAATAAAAATATGGTAAATGTAAATGAATTAAATCCAAAGCCAGATAAGGTTGAAGAAAATGAAGATGGTTCATTAACTTTATCTTGGAATTATGACAGAATAAATATAGACGAAGAAGAACAAATAAAAATAGATATAAGTTCTAATTTATTAGAAAATGAAACATGGAGTAATTTAGTTAAAGATGCTTCTATAACTTATTATGATAGAGATGGAAAAGCTAACATAATGCACTTAGAAGATACATCCCTTCCTGTAAGTAATAGGATTAAAAAAGGAAGTTGGTCAAGTATATATGATAGTAAAAGAGAAAATTGTAATTGGACAAGTATATATTGGAATGCTCTAGTAAAAAATAATGGAGAAATGAAGGTATATGTAAGTACTAGTGATGATGGAAAAAACTTTAATGAGAAAAAGGAAGTTTCAAATTATAGCACATTAACAGATGTTGTAGGAAGATATGTAAGGCTTGATGTAGAAATGACAGCTTCTTCAGATGGCAAAACACCAGAACTTTATGATATTACAATAGCTTCAGGAAAAAATGAAATACCAGAGAAACCAGAAGATGAAATGAACATATCAATTTTAGGAGATACAGAAACAAGAGTAAATAAACCTCTTAGTTTAATAGCAGATTCTAAAGCAATAGAGGATATAGATAAAATAGAATGGAGTGTTAATGAAGAAGGAGCATTAATTTCTGATAATTCATCAATAAAAACTAATATAATATTTACAAAAGAAGGATTATATCATGTGGATTTAGCAATAACTAAAGGAGAAAATACTAAACATGAAATTCTTGAAGTTCTTGTTAAAGAAGCAGAAAAGCTTGAAGATTATAATCCTGAAACAGATGAAAAGAAATTAGATATTTCTGTTGAAGGTATACCTGAATACTCATTTAGAAATGACAAAATTGATTTTAAGGTTTCAAGCAAAGATATGTCTAACATATCATGGTATATTGTTAAGTTTAATGATAAAACTATATCTATGAATGAAAATAATGAAGGAACAATTTCTATTGCAAGTAATATGAGTGGAGAGTATTCTTTTGTAGTAATGGCATTTGATTGGGCAGGAAATCAAGTAACTTTAGAAAAGAAAATATTAATAGACAATGTAAAGCCAGTAGTAAGTTTAGTAACTGACAAAACAAATATGTATTCATATGAAAGTGCAGAAATAACAGCATCTGCTAGTGATGAAGGTTCTGGTTTAGAAAGTTTTAAGGTAACAATAAATGATAAAGAAGTTGAGTTAAATGATGAAGGAAAATATATATTCAATACAAATACACCAGGAAGTTATACAATAAAGGCAGAAGCAATAGATAAAGCTGGAAATATAACAACAACAACTAAAACTATTTATGTTAAAGAAGATACAACAAAACCAACAGTAAATTTAAGTGTAAATAGAACAAGTGCAAGCATAGGAAATGAAATAATAATTAAATCAAGTGCTAGTGATAATGCAGAATTAGTATCATTTGAAGTTACAGTGGATGGAGAAAAAATTGACTTAGTTGATGGACAATATTCATTTATAGCAGATAAAGCAAAGGATTATATTGTTGAAGCTGTGGCAAAGGATAGAGCAGGAAATGAAACTATAAAAACTAGAACAATAAAAGTTACTGAAGATAAAGTAAAACCAACATTAACTTTAAATGTGGATAAGTATAATGTTGATTATGGAGATTATATAAATGTATCATTAATTGCAAATGACAATGTGGGAGTAGAAAGCTTAAAGTTATATGTAGATGACAAAGAAGTTAAAATTGATGAAAATAATACTGCAAGAATATTAGCAGATAAGGTTGGAAATTTAGTAATAAAGGCAGAAGCAATAGATAAAGCAGGAAATATAACAACAACAACTAAAACAATAAAAGTTACTATTGACACAACAAAGCCAACAATAAATTTAAATGTAAGTGAAAATGAGGTTACTTGTGGAGAATATGTAACAGTATCTGTTGCTGCTAGTGATAATAATGGTGTAGAAAGCTTAAAATTATATGCAAATAGCAAAGAAATAAAAATAGATAAAGATGGTAATGCTAAAATATTAGCAGATAAAGTTGGAGATTTAGTTATAGAAGCTATAGCAACAGACAAGGCAGGAAATAAGGCTAGTGAAAAGGTAGTAGTTAAGGTTTTAGAAAAGGATGTAATAAAGCCAACAGTAAATATAATATCAGAAGATAAGGCAAACTTAGGAGAAGACTTTTATGTTAGTATAGATGCTCAAGATAATGTAGCAATTGAAGAAGTAAAGGTATATGTAGATGGAGTTTTAACAGAACTAGATGACAATAAAGTTAAGTTAGACACATCAAGTATAAAAACTGTTAAAGTAAAGGTAGTAGCAAAGGATACTTCAGGAAATGAAACAGTAGAAGAAAAGGAAATTTCAATAGTTGATACAATAAGTCCAGTAGTTTCAATAGAAACAGATAAGGCAAGCTATAAAGAAGGTGAATCAGTATTATTTACAGCCTCAATAACTGATAATGGAAATATAGCTAAAGTAGAAGCAAAATTAAATGGAAATCCTGTAGTGTTAGATGAAGAAAATAGATTAAAAATAGATAACTTATCTGTTGGAACTTATACATTATCAATAAAAGCTTATGATGAGTCAGGAAATGTTGGAGAAAATATTAAAGTTATAACTATAAAAGATGAAACAGCACCAATAATTACTATAAACAAAGATGTAGAGGAATATACAAAAGGACAAAGTATTTCTATAAATTATAGTATAAGTGATAATGTTGGAGTAAATACAGTACAAGCTTCTTTAAATGACAAAGCAATTGAAATAACTGAGTTAAATGGTAACTTAGTGTTTAATGATTTAGAGGAAGGAGAATATACTTTAAAAATACAAGCTTCAGATGCAGAAAAAAATAAAGCAGAAGAAAGCTACAAATTTAAGGTTATAACTCCAAAAGATACTACAGCTCCACAACTTAATGTTTCATATACTAAAGATATTATGTTAAATCAAAATGGTAGCATAAAAATAACTGCAACTGATGAAACAGAATTAGATAGAGTAGAATTGTATTTAGGAGATACTAAACTAGAACTTAATGAAGATAATTCTTATACTTATACTCCAACAGAAGTGGGAGAATTTACATTTACAGCAAAAGCCTATGATAAAGCAGGAAACTGTGCTACTTTAACATTTAAAATAAATGTTAAAGCTGACCCAAATGCTCCAACAGAGCTTGAAACAACTATTGAAGACTATATAGATGCTACATCTAGAATAGTTAAAAATTATGAGAAATTGGGAATTTCACCTGAAAATTTAAAAATGTTATTAGAAGAAGCTAATAGAAGAGCAAATGGTGGGGAATTATTAAAAGAAAATAATAGCAGTTCTAATATAAAAACAACAAGTTATTCAAATTGGACAAATAATGTTAAAAGCTTATCAAAAGTTACTTCATTAACTTCTGTTACAAGTGTTGAAAGTAATCCAGATGGTGGCTATGGAGAAGGTGCAGGAGGTGCAAGACCAGATGAAGAGGAGCAAGATGAAATGGGAAAGAGAATAGCCCATTGTGCTCAAATAGCTAAAAACAGAAAGTATACAAATGAAAAATATACATTTTATTTATATATGTCTCATTATATTGATACTCCAGATGGAACCCCATTAAGCTGTGATAGTCAATATTTGCCAGATATAATAACTGAAAGTGATGTAATAGCTTATGATAGATTTGTTGAACAAGTTGGAGCAAATGAATTTGTAGATGATTTAACTACTTTTGTTTTTGCAGTTAATGATGCTATATCAACAGGTAAAGATATGGTGGAAGATACAGCAAAACAGGAAGCAAAATCAATAAAAGATCAAGTTGGTTCTGTAGCAGAATATGTTTTTGCTGTGCTTAAAGATTCTAAAGGCTTGAAAGAAATTAGTGAAGAGGACTTTAAAAAAGTTCAAGAATATAAAAAGTCTATGGGTGAGCTTTTAGAAAAAATAAACAATTTTAATGGCTCAATAGAAGAGGCTAATAAATTAAAAATAGAATATGAAGAATTAATGAAGGATTTCCATGAAAAAGTTGGTAATACTGCAAGCTTAGCATTAAAATTAAATAATTTTACAGACTTACAATCATCAGCTACTGAAATGCATTCAAGTTTAACAAATATTATTGATTTTATTATGAAAAAAGATTTATATAAAATGGCAGGTAGCACAGAAGAGATGATTGAAAAACTTAATGAAGCATATACCTCTAATGTAGATGTGTCAGATGTAATGATAGATATTGCAAGTAATGTTGTAATGGGGTTAATAACAGGAGGAGCAGTAATTATGCCAGTTTCAATAACCCTTACAAAAATGTATGCAAATATGTATGTTGATTTAGCAAACATAGCAGCATTAACAGGTTTAAGATATAATTTATCTGGTAGAGTAGCAATAAGAACAGAAGTATTTCTTAAAGAACAATATGGAATTGATATTTAAAAATATTATTAGCAAAGAGATTTTTCTCTTTGCTATATTTAATATAATAAAATTAAAAAAGTAAAAAGGGGATAAAAATAATGAAGAAAATAAGAAGAAAGCTAAGTTTATTGTCTTTATCAATTTTAACATTAAGCTTATATAATCCTATAAATATATATGCTGTTTCAAATAATAAAGATAATGATTCAAAAATTAATTTATCAACAAATGTTGTTACAGATGAAAATTATTCTATAGATTTATCTTGGAATGATATAACTGATGATAATGAAAGATATTATTATCGTTTATTAAAAAGCAAAGAAAATGGTGATTGGGAAAGTATTTCAACATGGAATGGTGAAAAGGTAAGAGTTCTTAATGTATATCCTATAATTAGGGGAGAAAATTATGTTAAGGATTGGATGACTAATACTATAAGTAATAGTGAAGAACCAGCAGGAATGGGACTTTTTGAAATTGATACTGTATATATAGATGATTATAATAATAATCCTGATTTATATTTAAAAGATGATGAAGGAAATTATAAGTATGATGTTTTATGTTTTGGAACTTATGATAGTAACAATAGTAAAGATTTATCAGATTTATCTAAAGAAGCTACTCAAAGTTTTATTGATTCTGGAAGAGGTGTATTATTTGGACATGATACTTTATGCCTTGTAAAACCAAGAGAATATCATCCAAATTTCACAACATTTTCTGAGCAACTTGGAATTATAGTAACAGGAGATGATTATCGTAGAGATAGTACAAGTGTTGAAGTTATAGATAGTGGATTTTTAACAAGTTATCCTTGGAAAATATCAGGAACACTTACTATACCAAAAACTCATGTTTGGGGACAATATGCTGGTGGTACTCTTTCAGGTAAGGTATGGATGAAGCTTAATGGAATAGACTATGATACTGATGAAGCAACAGGGGCTACAAAAGATTTTTATTTAGTTACTAATAATCAATTAGCAATGATTCAAACAGGTCATAGTAATGGACAAGCTACAGATGATGAAAGAAAGGTATTTGCAAATACATTATTTTATTTAAAGCAAACAACTAACAAGACTAACATAAAAGATACTTCATTTTATGATGAAGCAAGTCCTGAAAAGCCAAGTGTAAAATTATCCTTAAAAGAAAATGTAGAGGGAAATACAAAGGCAGTAGCTGAAATAAATTCAGAAGATATAGGAACAAATTATAAATACTATGTTGAAGCAATGGCAAAAAGCAATGCAAATAATAATACTAGTTCTAATATAGTTGAATCAACTGCATTATCAGGAATAAAAGGTTATGTTGTAAGTGTAAATGAAAATCCAAATAAAATGCCAGAACTTATACAATATGAAGAAGATGGGAAAACAGTAAGTTCAGTGATTTCAGCTAAAAATGGAAAGTTAAATTATGATTTAACTAACTTAGAGTTTGGAAAGAAATATTATTTACATGTATATGCAATTGATAATGAAAATAATGTAAGTGATGAAATGATAAGTGAAGTAGACATTGATTCATTAATTGATAATGCTCAGGTATCAACTAAAATTTCAACAGATAAAGAAGAATATTTTACTTCAGACAATATAGTAATCTCAGCAGAAGCTTCAACTAACATATCTAAGTATATTACAGTTGGAAAAGTAGAAATTTATGATGAAAATAATAATCTTGTAAGTACAATAGCTGATAATTTAAAAGAAACTCTTACATCAGAAGAAAAATGGAAAAATCAATTTAATTGGGTGGCAAATAAAGATACAATAGGAAATTATACTGCTCAAATAAGCTGGTATTTTAATGACAAGCTTCTTGCTATGGATAAAACAAAATTTAGTGTTTCATTAAAGAAATATAATGTTAATTTTGTTGATTATGATGGAACAGTACTAGATACACAAATAGTTGAAGATGGAAAAGATGCAGTAGCACCAAAAAATCCAGAAAGAGGAGCAAATGAAAAATACACTTATGAATTTATAGGATGGAATGTAGATTTTAATAATGTTACTTCAGATTTAATAGTAAAGGCTAATTACAAAGAGATAGAAAAAGAAATTAAAAAAGCAACAGAAACACCAAAGGTAACAGAAAGTAATAAAGAAAAGGAAAGTCCAAAAGCACCTGTTGTTAGCTCTGAAACACCAAAATCAGGAGATAATACAAATGTTATTGTTTTAGGATTTATAACAATAATTTCTATTGTTACAATGTTATTGTCAAAGTTTTTTGCAAATAAATCAAAGAGATATTAAAATGATATAAAAATTAGCATATTATCAAAATTACTAAATACTATTGAAAATATTTCAAATCTTGATAAAATTAATTTTAGTAATAAAAAAATAAAATTTTGGGGGCAAAAAATGAAAACAGTAGTAACTAAGTTCGGTGGAAGTTCATTAGCAAGTGCTGGACAATTTGAAAAAGTAAAGAAAATTATAATGGCAGATGAGGCAAGAAAGTATGTTGTACCATCAGCACCAGGAAAGAGGGACAAGAAGGATACTAAAATAACTGATTTATTATATATGTGTCAATCACATGTAGAAATAGGAATATCAATTGAAGATGTATTTAAGTATGTTTATGACAGATATACAGGAATAGTTAAAGAATTAGGATTAAATTTTGAAATTGAAAAATATCTAGATGAAGTAAAGAAAAATATTGAAAATGGAGCTTCAAAAGATTATGCAGCTAGTAGAGGAGAATACTTAAATGGTTTAATATTAGCAGCTTATTTAGGATATGATTTTGTTGATGCTAAAGATGTTATTGTATTTACTAATGATGGTTCATTAGATATGGAAGCAACAAAGGCATCATTAAGTGAAAAATTAAAGAATGTAGAAAGAGCAGTAATACCAGGATTTTATGGAGCAGATAAAGATGGAAATATAGTTACTTTCTCAAGAGGTGGTTCAGATGTAACTGGAGCATTAGTTGCAGCAAGTATAAATGCAGATTTATATGAAAACTGGACAGATGTATCTGGTTTCTTAATGGCAGACCCAAGAATTGTAGAAAATCCTAAAGCAATAGATGAAATTACATATAAAGAATTAAGAGAACTTTCTTACATGGGAGCTTCTGTACTTCATGAAGATGCTATCTTCCCAGTTAGAGAAAGTGGAATACCAATAAACATAAAAAATACAAATAAACCAGAAGATAAGGGTACATTTATAGTATCTGAAACTAAGGATGATGAAACAAAGGTATTAACAGGTATAGCTGGTAAAAAGGACTTTACAGTAATATCAATAGAAAAAGCTATGATGAACTCAGAAATGGGATTCTGTAGAAAGGTTCTTGGAGTATTAGAAATGAATGGAGTTTCTTTTGAAAATATGCCTTCAGGAATAGATTCAGTATGTGTAGTTATCTCTGATAGTGAATTAAAGAATAAGAGAGAAAAAATAGTTGAAGAAATAAAGAGAACTTGCAATCCTGATTCTGTAATAGTACATCCAAATATGGCATTAATAGCTACTGTTGGTAAGGGAATGGCTAGAAAGAAGGGAGTAGCAGCTACTGTATTTACAGCATTATCAGAAGCTGGTGTAAATGTAAGAATGATAGACCAAGGTTCATCAGAAATGAACATTCTTGTTGGAATAGAAAATGATGATTTTGAAAAGGGAATAAAGGCTATTTATAAGGCTTTTAACTAAACAAAATTAAGATTATAAAGATAAGCAAAAAGGCTGTTGCATTAAGAGTTTATAGCATTTTACTAAATGTTATTATACTTCTTATGTAACAGCCTTTTTAAAAGTATTGTAATTATTCAGTTTTTTCGTCTGTCTCTGCCTCTTCTTCTTCTGGTTCGCCTTCTGTTCCTGCAACAAGAGCAAGTAATGTATCTTCAGCAGTAACTAAATGAACTCCTTCAGGAAGAGTAATATCTTTTGCTAAAATTTTATCTTCAAATTTCTTATTTGAAACATCAATTTCTATTTTTTCTGGAAGTTTTTCAACAGCTCCTTGAACTTCTATTTCTGAAGCAAAAGTCTCTAAGACTAATCTATTAGTTTCTAAGGCACCTTGTCCTTCAAAAGTTACTGGAACTTTAAGTTTAATAATTTCATTTGCTTTTACATATTGGAAATCAACATGAATAACTTTTCCATACATATCTTTTTGTATATCTTTAATAACACAATTTTTAACATCATTATTTACTTCTAGTGGCACCACTGAACTTGTTAAATGAGTTTTAAATATTTTAGGTAATTGAGTGTTAGCAATTTTAATTGAGATAGGATTTTCTAAAGCTTCTCCATAAATAACTCCAGGAGTTTGACCTTTCTTTCTTATAGCCTTAGCCTTTTCGTTTACTAATTTTTCTTCAACTTTAAATGCTAGTTCTGACATAATAAAAGCCTTCTTTCAATAGATTTATTTATTTTTTATACTTTTAGTATAGCACCTGAATACAAATTGAATTTTGTGGTGATAATTGATAATAAATAAAGAATTTTAAAGAGTTAATAGTATTTTTTATGTTTTAAAGAAATAGAAATAAAAATTTATTTGTTTTGAATAACAAATCAAGAATTGACAAATATTTAATAAATAATATATAATGAAAAGCAGAGACTATGATTAGGAAAAGTAGTTAAAATTTCTTCTTAAAGAGAGTAACTGGTTGGTGTAAAGTTATAAAGAATTTTAATGAAAATCACCTAGGAGTTTGAGACTGAAAAATTTTTTTTAGTAAGTTATCACGTTGGCCTGCGTTAAAGGATAGAGTATGTTTGTACTTGAAATTTAACACATTTATTATGTGTATTGCAATAGGTGGTATAACGAATTTTAACTTCGTCCTTAGCGGATGAAGTTTTTTTATTTTATAGAAACATGAAAGGAGTTACTTAAATGTACAAAAAGGTTGAATTATCAAATGGTTTTGTTGGTATGGAAAAAGATATAGCAAACCTTTGGCAAGAAAGAAATGTTATTAAAAAGAACTTTGATATGAACCAAGATGGTGAATATTTTACTTTCTATGATGGTCCTCCAACAGCAAATGGAAAGCCACATGTAGGTCATATCTTAACAAGAGTTATGAAAGATATAATCCCAAGATATAAAGTTATGAAGGGATATAAAGTTATAAGAAAAGCTGGATGGGATACTCACGGACTTCCAGTAGAACTTGAAATAGAAAAGAAACTTGGAATTTCAGGTAAACAACAAATAGAAGATTATGGTGTTGAAAAGTTTGTTAAGGAATGTAAATCAAGCGTATTTACTTATGTTTCTATGTGGGAAAAGATGACTAACCAAATAGGATATTGGGTAGATATGGAGAACCCTTATGTAACTTATCATAATGATTATATAGAATCAGTATGGTGGGCTTTAAGACAAATGTGGGATAAAGGTCTTCTTTATGAAGGACATAAAGTAATGCCTTACTGTCCAAGATGTGGAACTGCACTTTCTTCCCATGAAGTTGCTCAAGGATATAAAGATGTAAGTGATTTAACTTGTATTGCAAAATTCAAAGTAGCAGGAGAAGAAAATAAATATATATTAGCATGGACAACAACTCCTTGGACTTTACCTTCAAACTTAGCATTATGTATAAATAAAGCTTATACATATATAGAAGCAAAAGTTGGAGAAGAAGTTTATATATTAGCAAAAGATTTAGCTGATAAAGTTCTTGGTGAAGAATATGAAATAGTAAAAGAATTTAAGGGAGAAGAACTTTTAGGAGTTAAATATGAACAATTAATGCCATTTGCAAAGGTTGAAGGAAAGGCTTTTGAAGTTATTCATGGTGATTATGTTACTTTAACAGATGGTACAGGAATAGTTCATATAGCACCAGCTTATGGTGAAGACGATAGCCTTGTTGCAAAGAAAAATGGAATAACATTTGTAAATTTAGTTGATAAAGAAGGTAAATTTGTAGATGAAGTTACTCCTTGGGCAGGAAAGTTTGTTAAAAAATGTGATGAAAGCATTTGTAACTGGTTAGAAGAAAATAATAAGTTATTTAAGAAAGAAAGACATATGCACTCATATCCTCATTGTTGGAGATGTGATACACCACTTCTTTACTATCCAAAAGAAAGCTGGTTTGTTGCTATGACTACTTTAAGAGATAAGCTTATAGAAAATAACAACAAAATTCATTGGTATCCAGATAACATAAGAACAGGAAGATTCGGAAAATTCTTAGAAAATGTTATTGACTGGGGTATTTCAAGAGATAGATACTGGGGAACACCACTTCCTGTATGGTCTTGTGAATGTGGACACCAAGAATGTATTGGAAGTATAGCAGAATTAAAAGAAAAAGGAATAGACGTACCAGATGATATAGAATTACATAAACCTTATATAGATAATGTATATTTAAAGTGTCCTAAGTGTGGAAAGTCTATGAAGAGAGCTAAAGAAGTTATTGACTGTTGGTTTGATTCAGGTTCAATGCCATTTGCTCAATTACATTATCCATTTGAAAATAAGGAATTATTTGAAAAGAATTATCCAGCTCAATTTATATCAGAAGCTGTTGACCAAACTAGAGGATGGTTCTATACTTTACTTGCAATTTCAACAGCTATATTTGATAAAGCATCTTTTGAAAATTGTATAGTTTTAGGTCACGTTCTTGATAAAAAAGGCTTAAAGATGTCAAAGCATAAGGGAAATGTAGTAGACCCATTTGATGTACTTGGAAGTGTTGGCGCAGATGCTACAAGATGGCATTTCTATACTGCAAGTGCTCCATGGCTTCCAACTAGATTCTCAGTTGAAGATGTTGCAGATTCTCAAAGAAAGTTCTTAAGCACTTTATGGAATGTATATTCATTCTATGTACTTTATGCAGAATTAGATAAATTTAATCCATTAGAATATAAAGATTTTAAATCAGAAAATGTAATGGATAAGTGGATAATGTCTAAGTTAAATACATTAGTTAAAGATGTTGATGATAAGTTAAATTCTTATGATATAACAAATGCAGCCTTAGCTATTGAAAACTTTACTGATGAATTATCTAACTGGTATGTAAGAAGAAACAGAGCTAGATATTGGTCTGAAACTCTTACAGAAGATAAAATTGGAGCTTATGTAACTTTATATAACACATTAGTTACTTTAGCAAAAGTTGCAGCACCATTTGTACCATTTATAACAGAAGAAATTTATCAAAACTTAGTAGTTTCATTAGATAAAAATGCTGAAGAAAGTATACACTTATGTCACTGGCCAAAGGTTTGTGAAGCAGCTATAGATAAGAACTTAGAAAAGGAAATGGATTTAGCTTATACAATTGTTAAGCTTGGAAGAAGTGCAAGAAATGGAGCTAACATAAAGAATAGACAGCCACTTTCTAAGATGCTTGTTTCAACAGATTCACTTCCAAAATATTATGGAGACATCATAAAAGATGAATTAAATATAAAAGAAGTTGATTTTGGAGCAGATTTATCACAACATGTTAACTTTGAGATAAAACCTAACTTACCAGTACTAGGAAAAGCTTATGGTAAGATGATTCCTGTAATAAGAAAAGAAATTGCAGCTAAGAATCAAATGGAATTAGCTCAAAAGATTAAGAGTGGTGGAACTGAAACTATAAATGCAAATGGAACTGAAATAGAATTAAATTCAGAAAATCTTCTTGTAACAATGCAAGGAATAGATGGATATGCTTTTGCAGGTGAAGGAGAAATTGGTGTAGTTCTTGATACTCATATAACTGATGAATTAAGAGAAGAAGGTCATTTAAGAGAAATAATATCTAAGATTCAAAATATGAGAAAAGAAAAAGGTTTTGAAGTTGCAGATAAAATAAACTTATATGTAGCAGATAATGATATGTTAATATCAGTTATAGAAATGTTTAAAGATACAATAAAGAAAGATACTTTAACAATAGAAATAATTATAGGTGCAGAAAGAGACTATACTGAAACTGTAATAAATGGTGAAAAGTTAAAGTTAGATGTTGAAATAAATAAGTAGTTTTTAGGAGATTAGCTTTTGCTAATCTCTTTAACTTATTTAATTTTTTATGTTATTTTGAAATATCCTTGTTTTTGTAAAAATATATAGGTATAATTATATAAATGAACGAGAACGATTAACAGGAGGGATATGATATGGCAACTTCTATAAAAGATGTGGCAAAAGAGGCAGGAGTATCAATTGCAACTGTATCAAGAGTATTAAATGACATAGATGTTGTAAATGAAGATACAAAAAAGAAAGTTTTAGATGCTATAAAAAAATTAGGTTATAGACCTAATATAGTTGCAAGAAGTTTAAAAACTCAAAGAACAAGTACTATTGGAATATTAATACCAGACATAGCAAGTCAATTTTATCCAGACATTGTTAGAGGAGCTGAAGATGTAACAAATATTTATGATTATAACATAATATTATGTAACTCAGACTTTGATGTTGAAAAGGAAAAAGAGTACCTAAGAGTGCTAAAGGAAAAAATGGTTGATGGAGTAATTTATATAAGTAGTTCTCTTAATGAAGAGATACTTGACTTAATTAATGAATTAGACCTAAAAACTATATTAGTAGAAACTAAGGATAAAGATGGAAAGCTACCTAGTGTAACAATTGATAATATAAAAGCTTCATATGAAGGAACAAAACATTTAATAAACTCAGGATTAAAGAACTTAGCATTTATAGGTGTAAATGAAGAAAATATGAATGCGTGGGGAGAAAGATACACAGGATTTGTAAATGCTCTTAAAGATTCAGGCTTAGAAGCAGATGAAGATTTATGTTATTTTAAAAACTTAACTGTTAAAACAGGTTACCAAGCAATACAAAGGTTTACAGAAAATAACAAGAGCTTTGATGGAATAGTATGTGCTTCAGATGAAATTGCTATGGGAGCAATAAATGCACTAAGAGAAAAGGGTATTAAGGTACCAGAAGATGTTAGTGTAATAGGCTTTGATAATAATGTAATGGGTTCAATATTCTATCCAAAATTAACAACTATATCCCAACCAAGTTATGATATGGGTTCTGTTGCAGTAAGAATGTTAATAAAAATGCTTAATAAAAAAGAATTAGATAATCCTAATTATGTTTTAAATTATGAACTAATAAAAAGAGAAAGTACTAAGTAGTATAAAAATAAGGATTGTGGCATTTAAAAATTTATTATGCCATAATCCTTTTTATTTATGTACTATAAAATTCCTTCAGATATTAAAATATCTTCAAGTTTTTTCACCTTATCATTTAATGTAAGGAATTTTTCTTTTATAACTGATTCAGCCACTTCATTTGTGCTTAAAAAGCTTTCTAAATCTTCTACTGTTTTTAAAGCATCTTCTATATCTTGTTGAGCCATTTTTAGATTGTTTTCTTTCATAAATAAAGTCTCCTTAATATATAAAATTATATAATTATCCTATCACTACTGATTATTTAGTGCAATATTATAAATAAATTTTCTAAAAGATGAAAATTATAATTAAATTGGATATAATAAAATTACTTTAGTATAAGAATAAAATAAGAAGTGAAAAATAAGAGAAAGGATGTGTAAGTATGAATAAAGAGTTTTTTAAAAAGAATAGAGAAAAATTAATGGAAAAAATAGAAGATAATTCAGTAATAGTATTGTTTGCAGGAAATGCTCCTAAAAAAAGTGGAGATGAAAATTATCCATTTACTCCAAATAGAAATTTTTATTATTTTACAGGAATTAATGAAGAAGGACCAATACTTATTATCTCAAAGATAAAGGGAATTATAAGCGAAAGATTATTTATTAAAGAGATAGATGAAGAAAGAGAACGTTGGGTAGGAAAAAGTATAAGAAGTAATGAGGCAGAGGAAATATCAGGTGTTAAATATATTGATTATTTAGGAAGCTTTTATGATTATTTAAATAGGGTATTTTCAGAAACAGAAGAAATAAATTTATATTTAGATATGGAAAGAGATAGCTTTCAAGACCTTCAAGGAATATCAGAAAGTTTTAGTGAAGAAGTGAAAAAAAGATATCCATTTGTGAGAATAAAAAATATTTTTCCTAAGATAATACCTCTTAGAATGGTAAAATCAAAAGAAGAAATTGAAGAAATGAAAAAAGCCATAGAAATAACAATAAAAGGTGTAGAAAGCCTTATGAAAAATGCAAAGGTTGGAATGAAAGAATATCAATTAGAAGCTTATTATGAATTTGTATGTAGAAGTAGTGGAATTAAAGATTATGCTTTTAAAACTATAGCAGCCTCTGGAAAAAATGCTACAATACTTCATTATGTAGATAATAATTCTGAAATAAAAGATGGTGATTTAATACTTTTTGACTTAGGTGCACAACATAATTATTATAATGCTGATATAACAAGAACATTTCCTGTAAATGGAGTGTTCTCAGAAAGGCAGAAGGAAGTTTATAATGCTGTTTTAAGAGTTAATGAAAGGGTTATAAAAACAATAAAGCCAGGTCTTGAATATAAAGAGCTTAATAAAATGGCAACTGAATGGATTGCAGAAGAATGTATAAAGCTTGGGCTTATTAAAAACAAAGAAGAGGTTTCAAAGTATTATTGGCATAGTATTGGTCATAGTTTAGGGCTAGATACTCATGATATAAGCAATAAAGATAGAAATACAATTTTTAAAGAAGGAATGGTATGGACAGTAGAACCAGGAATTTATATAGAAGAAGAATCTATAGGAATAAGAATTGAAGATGATGTTCTTATTACTTCAGATGGAGTTCAGGTTTTAACAAAGGATATGATAAAAACTGTAGAAGACATTGAAGAGTTTATGAAAAAAACTAATAAATAGAGATTAAAATAAATTTTTATTAGTGGAGGTGAGAAATTTGAGAAAAAAATCTAGAGAGAGATTTGAAGAAATTGTTAAGGTATTTGCAAAATATGGTTTTGGATATGTGGTAGATAGTACAATTAATAATAATAAAAATTCTCCAAGTAATTTTAGAAAAGCTATTGAAGAATTAGGCCCTACCTTTGTAAAGATTGGACAGATACTTAGTACAAGAAATGATATTCTTCCAAAAGAGTATATAGATGAACTTATAAAATTACAAGATTCTGTACCTACTGAAAATATATCTTCAATAAAAGAAGTATTTAAAGAAAGTATTGGGAAGAATTTAGAAGATAGTTTTAAATATTTTAATGAAAAACCTATAGCATCTGCTTCAATGGCTCAAGTATATGAAGCTATTCTTTTTGATGGTAGAAAAGTAGTAGTAAAAATTCAAAGAACTAATATTGCTGAAACTATGAGAATGGATATAGCTATATTAAAAAGGATTTTACGCTTTACCAAAATAAATTTAACAATAGTAGACCCACTAGAAGTATTAGACCAAATTGAAGTTTCAACAAAACAAGAACTTGATTTTTCTATAGAGGGAAGAAATGTTTTAAAATTTAAAGAATTAAATAAAAATATACTTTCAGTATATGCACCAGATATAATTGAAGAGTTTTTAAGTAAGAAAACATTAGTTATGGAAAAAATAGAAGGTTTTAAAATAAATGATGTTAAGATGGTTGAAAAAGAAGGATATGATAATAAAGATGTAGCAAGAAAATTAGCTTTAGCATATTGTAAGCAAGTTTTTGAAGATGGATTTTTTCATGGAGACCCTCATCCAGGAAATTTACTAATATATAATGGGAAAATATGCTTTATAGATTTTGGAATTGTAGGAATTTTAAATGAAAATATGAAATCATGGCTTAATGAGGCTATGATTGCATTAGCAACTAAAGATAAAGAAAAAATAATAGAATTTATATTAGCTGTTGGAATTAAAAAAGGAAAAATAAATAAGGGAAATTTATATGAAGATATATCTTATTTAGTTGACACATATTTAACAGCTAGTTTAAAAAATATAAAAATTGGAGTTCTTCTTCAAGAGATATTTGAAATAGTAAAAAGAAACAATATTCAATTACCAAGTGAGTTAACTGCATTAATAAGAGGTCTTGTTATTTTAGAAGGAGTTGTAGCAGAAGTAGACCCAGAACTTGAGATTATCTCTGTGGTAATTGGGTTTGTTAAATCTAAAAATAAGCTAGCTATTTTAAAAGAATTAAATAAAGAAGAATTGGTTATATCCACATACAAATTTGCAAGAGATACAATGAGAATACCTTCAAAAACATTAGAGTTATTAACAAAAATAAATAATGATAATGCAAATATTAATTTTAAAATATCAGATGTAGAAAAGATAATGTCAAATCTTGATTCAATGGTAAATAGACTAACAGGTGGACTTATTGTAGCAGCTCTTTTAGTAGCCTCTTCTCTTATAATAAGTAATAAAGTTCAACCAACATATAATGGGCTTTCTATAATAGGAATTATAGGATATGGAATTTCTTTTATAATTGCAATTATAATACTTATTGGTATGGGAAAAAATAATAAAGATAAATCTAAGAAAAAGTGAAAATACTTGATAAAATCTACCCTTGCTTGTATAATAAATTTACAAATTTACACTAATGATTAAAGATAGAAATATAGGAGAAAACAAATGAAAAATAAAAAGTTTTTAATAGTATTAATAACTTTTATAGTATTAATGCTTTCTTCAACTATGGTATATGCAGCAGAAAGTACAGAAGTAATTTCAAATGCAGAAAGGTTTAAGTGGTTTACTTTAATACCTCCACTTGTTGCAATTATTTTAGCATTTATAACTAAAAATGTTGTAATATCATTGTTTATAGGAACACTTACTGGATGTTTTATGACTCAGCTTACTGAGTATAATTTTTTAGGTGCTTTAATACATTCTTTCTTAGATTTTGTGCAAAGAGCACTTAATTCACTTTCAGACCCATGGAATGCAGGAATTATCCTTCAGGTGTTAGTAATTGGAGGAGTAATAGAGCTTATTTCTAAAATGGGTGGAGCTAAAGCAGTAGCAGAAGAATTAGCAAAGAAAGCAAAAACTCCAAGAAGTGCTCAATTTGTAACTTGGATATTAGGTATAATAGTATTCTTTGATGATTATGCAAATGCACTAATAGTTGGACCTATAATGAAGCCAGTAGCAGATAAGATGAAAGTATCAAGAGAAAGATTAGCGTTTATAATAGACGCTACAGCAGCACCTGTTGCAGGGCTTGCTATAATATCAACTTGGATAGGTCTTGAGGTATCACTTATAAATGATGGGTTTCAAAAAATAGGTATGAAAGCAGATGGATTTGGAGTATTTCTTCAAACTATACCTTATAGATTTTATAATATTTTGATAATAGTTTTTGTAATAGTTACAATAGCTACATTAAGAGATTTTGGACCAATGAGAAAAGCAGAAGTTAAGGCTAGAAGAGGAGAGCAAATATTACAAGACATAAATCTAGATGAAAAAATAAAAGAGGAAATGGCAGTTAAAGAAGGTGTTAAGCTTAGTATTTGGAATGCAATAATTCCAATTGGAACACTTGTTATAGGAGCTTTAATTAGTTTCTATTATAGTGGTTATACTAGCATAATGGCAGGAGATAATGAATCTCTTAAACAAATATTTAATGAATCATTATTTTCTTTTAGAGCAATTAGAGAGGCTTTTAGTAATGCAAATGCTTCTATTGCATTATTTCAATCAGCATTACTTGCAAGTATAGTTGCTATAGCCTTAGGTGTTTTTAAGAAAATTTTCACCATTTCAGAAGCAATTGATGTATGGATTGATGGAATGAAAGGGTTATTAATAACAGGAGTTATATTAATACTTGCTTGGTCCTTAGGTGGAGTTATAGGAGATTTAGGAACAGCAGATTTTTTAGTATCAAAATTATCTAACTCAGTACCAGCTTTTTTACTTCCAAGTATTATATTTGTTTTTGGTGCTGTTATTTCATTTTCAACAGGAACAGCCTATGGAACAATGACAATATTAATGCCTTTAGCAATACCATTATCCTATGCTGTAAATCCAGCAATGTCTTATGTTATTGTAAGTACAAGTGCAGTACTTACTGGAGCAATTTTTGGAGACCATTGTTCACCTATATCAGATACAACTATATTATCTTCAATGGGAGCTGGTTGTAGCCATATAGAACATGTTAAAACCCAAATGTGGTATTCTTTATTTATAGGAATATTAACAATAATATTTGGATATATTCCAGCAGGGTTTGGAGTACCAATATACATAGTTCTTCCTATAGCAATATTCTCAGTAATTTTAAGTACATATTTTATAGGGAAACCAGTAGATAGTAAAAATGAATAAATTAAAAATAGCTTTTGCATAACATAAAATTGCAAAAGCTATTTTTTAAATAGTAAAATATTTATAATGTTGTTTTTCTTTTTATAAGCTTAGTTTCAATATTTACATGTTCAATATCACAAGATATTTTTTCTTTTCTAGAGTTAATTTGCTTAATAAGTACACTCATAGCATTATCAACAATTAAATTTAAGTCTTGTCCAACAGTAGTTATAGGAATAATAGATTGACTAGATATAGGAGAATTATCAAATCCTATAACTTCATATTCTTCAGGGGTTTTTTTATTATTAAGTACAAGTATATTTAAAAATATATTTGCATAAATATCATTACTTAAAAAGATACCTTTTTTGCAATTTGGAAAGTTACTTTCTATTTCTTTATAGATATTAAAAAGTTCTTTATATGTATCATCATAGGACTCATTAAAATCTCTAAAATAAAAATGAGGTTCTTTGTTATTTTCATTACAAACATTTTCAAAGGCCTTTATACGGTCATAAGCTGCAATTTTTTCATTAGGTAAGTTATTAATATGAAAAAGTTCATCACATTTATTTTCAACTAATAAATTTACAGCTTCATAGCTCCCAGAATAGTTATTACTATTAACACTAGAGATATACTTATCTTCACGTTCTATGCCAACTATAGGAATATCTAAATCTCTTAATGTTTCAGATGAAATTGAATGAGTTAAAATAATTAATCCTTCAATTTGATAAGCCATAAGCTCTTTTATGTAATTCATTTCTTGTTTAGGATCACTATGTCCTAAAAAAACTAAAAATTTATATTTGTTTTTAGGATATGTATTAATTATGTCATTTAAAATTTTTGAATAATAATCTAAAAATAAATTAGGAACTATAACTCCAATTATTTCAGTTTTTCCATTTGCTAAACACTTTGCAACCTTATTTTCTTTATAATCTAATATAGTTAATGCTTCTTTAATTTTATTTTTAGTTTCCTCAGTTAAAGATTGAGGATTATTAAAGTATCTTGAAATAGTTGTTTTTGAAAAATTTGTATATTTGGCTATATCACTAAAAGTTACTTTCTTTTTCATAATAAATTCCCACCCTCCTATATGAAAAATGAAATCCCTACTTTTGCTTATATATTATAACAAATTAATCAAATTATATCAAAACTAACATATAAAAACCAATAAAATAAATTAATGTAAAACATAAATAGAATAAGATAAAAAATAAATTGACATGTAAAAATTTTTGATTTATCATGAAATTAAATGCAAAGAAGAGAAGAGTAATAAGAAAAATGGTCTAAAGAGAGCAAGTATATGGTGAAAGCTTGTGGCAGAAAGTCTTATGAAGATGGTCTTGGAGCAGAATCTTTAAGCAAAAATTTTTTTGTTAGGAGATTACGGAATCAACCGTTATATTGAATAGTGATGGTAGTCACTTAATAAGGTTTCTGTTGTGAAGCAGAAATAAAATAGAGTGGTAACACGTAAATAATTAGTTTATTACGTCTCTATATAGGCAATAATAGTGCTTATATAGAGATTTTTTTTATAAATTATTTCTTATTTAGAGGAGGAAAAAGTAATGTGTAATGAGTGTAAAAAAACATTCTATATAACAACACCAATTTATTATCCATCAACAAAACTACATATAGGAAATACCTATACAACTGTTGCAGCAGATGCAATAGCTAGATTTAAAAGATTAACTGGCTATGATGTAATGTTTTTAACAGGAACAGATGAACATGGTCAAAAAATACAAAGAATAGCAGAAGAAAAAAATATAACTCCAAAGGAGCATGTTGATGAAGTTGTAGCTGGAATAAAAGACCTTTGGAAGATGATGAACATAAGTTATGACAAATTTATAAGAACAACAGATGAGTATCATGTAGAAGCTGTTCAAAAGATATTTAAAAAGCTTTATGACCAAGGAGATATTTATAAAAGTTCATATGAAGGAATGTATTGTACCCCTTGTGAATCTTTCTGGACAGAAACTCAATTAGTAGATGGAAAGTGCCCAGACTGTGGAAGACCAGTAGAAAAGTCTAAGGAAGAAGCATATTTCTTCAAAATGAGTAAATATGCAGATAAACTTATAAAGTATATAGAAGACCATCCAGATTTTATTCAACCAGAATCAAGAAAAAATGAAATGATAAATAATTTCTTAAAACCAGGACTTCAAGACCTTTGTGTTTCAAGAACAAGCTTTGACTGGGGAATTCCAGTAACCTTTGATACAAAGCATGTTGTGTATGTATGGATAGATGCTTTAACAAACTATATAACTGCTTTAGGCTATGGAAGTGATAATACAGAAAAGTTTGAAAAATACTGGCCTGCAGATGTTCATTTAATAGGTAAGGATATATTAAGATTCCACACTATTTATTGGCCAATTATGTTAATGGCTTTAGATTTACCTCTACCAAAGAAGGTATTTGGTCATGGATGGCTTTTAGTTGATGGTGGAAAGATGTCTAAGTCTAAAGGAAATGTAGTAGACCCTGTAACTTTAGTTAACAGCTTTGGAGTAGACCCTGTTAGATATTATTTATTAAAAGAAATTCCATTTGGTTCAGATGGATTATTTAACAATGAAATATTCATAAATAAAATAAACTCAGACCTTTGTAATGATTTAGGAAACTTATTATCAAGAACAGTTGCAATGGTTGAAAAATATTTTGGAGGAATAATTCCAAGTCCAACTGCAAAAGAAGCTATAGATGATGAACTTATAAACCTAGCATTAGCTACTCCAAGTAAGGTTGAAGCCTCAGTAGAAAAGTTAAATATACCAGAAGCTATTGAACATGTATTTGCTCTTATAGGAAGAGCTAATAAATATATAGATGAAACAACACCTTGGATATTAGCAAAGGATGAAGAAAAGAAAGAAAGATTAGGAACTGTTTTATATAACTTAATAGAATCTTTAAGAATATCATCAATTTTATTATCATCATTCTTACCAGATACATCAGAAAAAATAAATAAGCAAATAAATGCTTCTAAAACTGATTGGGCTTCATTATCATCTTTTGATGGAACAGTTGCTGGAACTAAAGTAGTAAAGGGAGATAATTTATTCCCAAGAATTGATGTTCATGAAAAGCTTAAGGAATTAGAAGCTATATCAGAAGCTCAAAAAGCAGCTATTAAAAAGCCAATTACTCCAATTAAAGAAGAAATAACTATAGAAGATTTTGAAAAACTAGATTTAAGAGTAGTTAAAGTTAAAGATTGCGAACCAGTTAAGGGAGCTAAGAAACTTTTAAAATTAAAAGTAGATTTAGGTGGAGAAGAAAGACAGGTTGTATCAGGAATATCAAAATTCTATAAACCAGAAGATTTAATAGGAAAGAATGTAGTTTTAGTTGCTAATTTAAAACCTGTTAAATTAAGAGGAGAACTATCTCAAGGTATGATACTTGCAGCTTCAACAGATGATGATAGCATATTATCAGTTGTTAATCCTGGGGATTTACCAACAGGAAGTATAGTTAGATAATATTAGTTTGGTTAAAAATATGAATAAAATCCTCAAATAAAAGGATACTAAATTTGAGGTGATAAAATTGGAAAACCAAAAATTAATTGATGATTTAAATAAATTTCTTAGAGGAGTTCATATGGGGGGTGCTACTTTTAAGGATTATTTAGAAAAGGCTCAGGATGAAAAACTAAAAAATGAGCTAAGAATTATAGTGGAATCTTTTAAAAGACATGAAGAGGCTATAACCCATAGAATAGAATTGTTAGGTGGAGATGCTACAGATACTTTAGGTTTTATAGGAATGCTTGGAGAGGCTTGGGAAGAAATAAAGCTTATGGTTGTGGATTCTGATGAAAAAGTATTAGACTATGCAATAAAAGCAATGAATATGGGAATTGAGCAAGGAAATAAATTTATTGCAGAGCATGAGGATTTAGAGCCTAATATAAAAAGAGAAATTGAAAAAATAGTAGAAGATAATGAGAAACATTTTAAAAAATTAAAAAATATATAAAAGTTTTGTGTTAGTGTATAATATAAATAAAAATTAATTTAGGAAGTGATTATACATGAACACAGAATATAAAATTTTTGATAGTCATGCTCATTATGATGATGAAGAGTTTGATAATGATAGAAAAGAAGTTCTTGAAGAACTTAAAAATGAAGGAGTAATTGGTATAATGAATTGCTCCTCTTCATATAAAAGTATTGCAAAAACTTGTGAATTAATTAATACATATGACTTTATTTATGGGGCAGTAGGAATTCATCCAGAAAATGCTGATGAATTTAAAGATGAAATGCTTGATGAATTTAAAGATATTATTAAAAAAAATCCTAAAGTTAAAGCAATAGGAGAAATAGGGCTTGATTATTATTGGGATGAAAATCCAGATAAAGAAATTCAAAAAGATGTCTTTAGAAAACATATGAAATTGGCAGAAGAGCTTAATCTTCCTGTAATAATACATGATAGGGACGCTCATGAAGACACTTTAAATATAATTAAGGAATTTCCTAATGTTAAAGGTGTTGTGCATTGTTTTTCAGGAAGTGTAGAGTTTGCAAAGGAATGTTTAAAGTTAGGATATTATATTGGAGTAACAGGAGTTGTAACCTTTAAAAATGCTAAAAAGGTTGTAAAAGTAGTAAAAGAAGTACCTGTTGAAAGATTATTAGTAGAAACTGATTGCCCTTACATGGCTCCTGAACCTAATAGAGGAAAAAGAAATAAATCAAGTTACATTAAATATGTAATAGAAAAAATTTCAGAGATAAAAGAAATTAATCCTAAAGAATTTAACTTAAAAGTGAATGAAAACTTGCAAAATTTATTTAAAATAAAATAGATTTTTAAAAAGGTTTTGGGAAATAAAAAAAATTAAAATATAAATAAAATAACAAAAAAATTAATTTTAACAATCGATTTCAATAAAAACACTTTAATTCAATTAAAAATTATTAAATAAAATTGTTAATTTATAGGGTGTATTTTTACATTAATAGGAAATAGGTTTGACAAATTAAATAAGTCTAGTGTATAATGACCTTGTTGCTCTTGCCAAAGGAGGGAAATACTATGATAGAAAACTTTAAAAAATTAAAAAAGAGTTTTTCTAACGGTCCTAAGGCAAAAATAATAAGCGGGATGATAATAGCAGCAATTATCATATCCACTGTTTTGATTGTTAATATGAGAAAAACAGTAATTATAAGTATAGACGGAAAAGAAGAAACATTTGTCACATACAAAGGGACTGTTAAAGAGGCACTGGATGATAAGGGAATAGAAGTGTTAGAAAAAGACAAGATTGAACCATCATTAGATACCGAAGTAACAGAAAATCAAAAAATTGAAATTAAAAGAGCTGTACAAGTAAAAGTTGTAATGGCAGGTCAAGAGCAAAAAGAGCTATTAACAGCTGAGGATACAGTTGAGGACATGCTTGAAGCAGAAAAGGATGAACTAAAAGAATCAGGAATAGATTATAAAGAACAAGATATAGTTGAACCTGCTTTATCATCAAAAATTGAAGATGGCATGGAAGTAAAAATAACAGATGTAGAAGTAGAAAAAGTAGTAGAAAAGCAAGAAATAAAATATTCAACAGAAATTATAGAAGATAATACAAGATATTCAATACAGCCAGATGTTGTAAAACAAGAAGGTATCAATGGAGAACAAGAAGTAACTTATGAAGTTGTAAAACATGATGGCGTAGAGGTTGAAAGAGAACAAATTGCGGCTAAGGTTATAAAAGAAGCACAAAGTGAAATAATAGCAATGGGAACAATGGATGGTGTTGTTAACAGAGGCGGAGATATTTATGGCAAGAAGAAGTTTACTGCAAGTGCAACTGCTTATACCGCAAGTAGTAGTTCAGATAGAACTTACTCAGGAAGAAGTTTAAAAAGAGATCCAAATGGCATAAGTACAATAGCTGTTGATCCAACAGTTATTCCTTTAGGAAGTAAAGTTTGGGTTGAGGATTATGGTTACGCTGTAGCTGCAGATATTGGCGGAGCTGTTAAAGGAAATGTAATAGATTTATATTTTGATACACATCGAGAATGTGTAAACTGGGGTAGAAGAAATAAAGAAATTGTTGTTATAGCATACCCTGGTGAATGGTAATATGATTTATATAGAATAATTTGATAAGCAATTATATATAAATAAACTAAAATAGTCATTGTACTAAAAAGTGCAAGGGCTATTTTTTTTTGAAGTTATATTGGGTATTAAATTACATATAACTTGTTAAGCTTAATAATAAAGAGTAATAATTTCACACTTCTTTAGAAAGTTTGATATAATAAATAATAACTAAATTTAAGGAAAGGAAGTATTGTTTTGATAAAGGAAGTTATAGTGGTAGAGGGAAGAGATGACATAGCAGCAGTTAAAAAAGCTGTAGATGCTGAAATGATAGCTGTTGGTGGATTTGGAATAAATGCAAAGGTAATAGCAAGAATAAAAGAAGCTCAAAAAAGAAAAGGTGTTATAGTTTTGACTGACCCAGATTTTGCTGGAGAAAAAATTAGAAGTATTATTTCTAAAAGAGTAAAGGGAATAAAGCATGCTTATATAGCACAAGAAGATGGTTTAAAAGATGGAGATATTGGTGTGGAAAATGCAACTCCAGAAGTTATAATTAAGGCTTTAGAAAATGCTAAAATTACTTTAGAAGAAAAAAATGACTTTTATAATATGCAAGATTTATACCATTTTAAACTAGCAGGTCAACCTGATTCTAAAAAGAGAAGAATTATTTTAGGAAAAGAACTTGGAATAGGTTATGGAAATGCAGCACAAACTCTTTCAAGATTAAATAATTATGGTATAAGTAAGGAAGAATTTATAAAAGCTATAAATAAAATAACAGAGGAATTAGGAGAATAATTAATGGATATAAAAAATTATAATACCCAAGAATTAATAAGGAAGTATAATTTTAAATTTTCAAAGAGTTTAGGGCAAAACTTTTTAATAGATGAATCTGTTCTTACTGATATAGTAGAAGGGGCAGAGGTAAATGATGAAGATTTAGTAATAGAAATAGGACCTGGAGTAGGCTCTCTTACAGCTAAGCTTTTATGCAAGGCTAAAAAGGTAGTTTCTATAGAATTAGATAATGATTTAATTCCAATTTTACAAACTGAATTAGGAGAAGAGCCTAATTTTAAATTAATACATAATGATGCTTTAAAAGTTGATTTTAATGAAATAATAGGAGAAGAAAAAAGTGTTAAACTTGTAGCTAATTTACCTTACTATGTAACAACTCCTATTATAGCTAGACTTTTAAAAGAAGATTATAAATTTAAATCATTAACAATAATGATTCAAAAAGAAGTTGCAGAAAGAATAGATGCAGAACCTAATTGTAAAGAATATGGAGCTTTATCTCTTATGGTTCAATATTATTGCAATACTAAAATTGTAAGAAGAGTAGCACCAAGTTGTTTTATTCCAAGACCTAAAGTTGATTCTATTGTTATAAGGCTTGATAAGTTAAGTGAACCAAGAGTTAATGTAAAAGATGAAAAATTAATGTTTGATATTATAAGAAATTCTTTTAATATGAGAAGAAAAACATTGTGGAATGGAATTAAATTTTTAGGACTTCCTAAAGAAAATTTAGAATTAGCTTTTGAAAAGGCTGGTATTGACCCAAAGAGAAGAGGGGAAACACTTAGTCTTGAAGAGTTCGCTAAGTTAGCTGATGAAATATATAATATAAAGTAATTAGAGAATAATATTCACACATATGCATATAATTTATTGAAATAATCTATGTGTGGAGGAATAGGAGCTTGTCACATAATAACAAATTGTATAGAAACTTCATAATACTACAGGAGGATGAAAAGGAGCACTTAAAAGATGGAGAAAAGCCTCTATCTGGATATGCAAAGATAGAAGCTAAAAGTGATAAATGCAAAATATCATTTTATACTCAAAATTTAAAAAGTGATAATGAATATTTCATGGTACTTATCTGCTATAAAAAAGATATGAAAAAAATAGTAGACCTAGGCTCCTTAAAGGTAGATGAATTAGGTAAAGGAGAAGCATATAAAGATTATTATATTAATGATATTGCAGGGCTAAATTTCTCTTATGATAAGATATCAGGTGCAGGAATATATAAATATAAAGATGGTAAACCTAGTTTTTTAATGTATGGTTTTATAAATGGTGAATCTGATTGTAGTGGATGGAAAAATGTAAAAATTATAAAATGTGATGATGCTAATAAGATGATTAGTGAAAAAGAGAAAAAAGAAGCTAAAGTGGAAGAAAAAAAAGCAGTTAAGATAGAAGAGAAGGACTGCGAAAAAAAAGAATCTAAGAAAAAAGAAGAAAGCAATTGTGATTGTAAAAAATATGAGGATAAAAAAGAAAAGCCTTGTAAAAATGATAGCAAAGAAGAACCTTGCAAAAAACGTAATGAAGAAGCCCTTGAAGAAGTGGAAGCACATAAAGAGAAAGAATGCAAAGACCATAAAGAAGAAAAGAGTAATTCTAATGAGGTAAAATGTGAGCATAAGGAAGAAAAAGCTGAGAAGGTAGAATGTACTAAGTGTGAAAAGCACGAACATAAAGAAATAGAATGTGAAAAGGAAGAAAAACATCACCATAAAGATAAAGGCAAAGAGGAAGAAAAAGAATGTCCTAATTGTAAATGTAATGAGGAAAAATGTGAAAGAAAAGAGGATATAGATTTTCAAGACCCTTGCCTTACTAGAGGAGAAATCCCTATTACCTTTGAAGACTATGAAAGAAAAATTGAAGAAAGAAAAAAAGAAAATTTTCACTATGAAGAAGAAGAGGAAGAACCTAAAGAAACTATAGAATATAACTTAGAAGAAAATAGAAACTTAAATTTAGAAGGTTATAGAAAAAGTAACAAGACATTTAAACTAAATGGAGCTTTAGGGCAATTTTTCACACAAGTAACAAGTGGATTTGAAGAAGTTGTTGGTGAATTTAATGAAATAAAATATTGTAAGTGGTATAAGGTAAAAATTAATTCCATTGATGATATGTGTGATATATCAGATTATAATAAGTACAACATAGTATATTATCCAATGATAAACTATTATCCTTATATAAAAAAGTATGGTTATTTTATGCTTGGATATAAATATAATCAATATGGTAATGTTGATTATATAGTTTATGGTGTTCCTGGAACTAAAGAAGTAGATGAACAACCTTATGCAGGAAAAACAGGATTTGTAACTTGGATTAAAAATAAAGAAATTGGATGTTGGCTTATGTTTTATGACTATCAAAAATCTACTGTAGTTATTCCAATGAGATAATAAAGATTTGCTAATAACATATGAAAGTATTATAATTTAGTTATGTTAGGAGAGGCTATTTAAGCGTCTCCTAATATACTATAAAAACATAAAAATAGGAGGGAATATGAGGCCAGAGTTATTTAATATATTTGGATTCCACATTTATGGTTATGGATTAATGATTGCAATAGGAATAATATGTGCAGCATACATATTTACCAAAAATGCAGGAAAAAGGGGTTATAATGAAGATAAAATATTTAACCTAATAATATTAACTGTAATTATGGGAGTTATAGGTGGAAAATTATTATTTATAATAACAGAAATTGAAGATATAATTAATGACCCATCTATATTACTTGAATTTGGAAATGGATTTGTTATTTATGGTGCTATTATTTTAGGAGCATTAACAGTATTTTTATATTGTAAAAAGAAAAAGTGGAGCTCACTTGAAGTTTTAGATTGTTTAGTTCCAGCTGTAGCAATAGCTCAAGGATTTGGACGAATGGGATGCCTTTTAGCAGGATGTTGTTATGGAGCAGAAACAAATTTTCCATTATCAATAGTATTTCCAAGAGGTGTTAATTCACTAGCACCAACAGGAATACATCTTCATCCAACACAAATTTATTCATCTATTTTTGATTTTGCATTAGGAATATTTTTATTATGGTATCTTAAGAAGAAAAAAGATAAGGGTAAAACTTTTGGATTATATGTTATTATATATAGCATAGGAAGATTTATTATTGAGTTTTTAAGAAATGACCCAAGAGGTAATGTAGGTGTACTTTCCACATCACAATTTATAGCTATATTTACATTGATTATAGGAATTTTAGTATTTAATATTCATAAGTTTAGAAAGTAGATGAATAATAGTTATTAAAAATATACTCAAACATAATCAAATGTAATACTAAGAATAATAAAGGTGACTTTAAAATAGAACGTCATAGAATAATGATACCTACATTAAAAAATGTAAGATTAAAGGAATATGGATATATAAAAGTAGGTGCAAAAGTTATTAGTGGAACAGTATCTAAAAAAGCTAATAGATATTATGTATCAGTTGTTATTGATGTTGATATGAAAAGTGTTTCTAAAAATACAAATGAAGGAATAGGTATAGATTTAGGTTTAAAGGATTTTGCAATATGTTCAAATGGTGAAAAATATAAAAATATAAATAAAACAGAAAAAATAAGAAAAATAGAAAAGAAATTAAAAAGAGAGCAGAAAAAACTCTCAAAAAAATATGAAAACTTAAAAAAGAAAGGAGGAACTGCTACTAAATCAAATATAAAAAAACAAATAGTTAAGGTACAAAAACTTCATCATAAATTAGACAATATAAGAACTGATTATGTTAACAAAACAATTTCAAATATAATAAACCAAAAACCAAAGTTTATTACTATTGAAGATTTAAATGTAAAAGGAATGATGAAGAATAAACATTTATCTAAAGCAGTAGCTAATGAAAAATTTTATGAATTTAGAAGTAAATTAACAAATAAGTGCAATGTTTTAGGAATTGAATTAAGAATTGTAGATAGATTTTATCCTTCAAGTAAACTATGCCACTTATGTGGTTCTATAAAAAAAGACTTAAAATTAAAAGATAGAATTTATAAATGTAATTGTGGATATATTGAAGATAGAGATTATAATGCAAGTCTTAATTTAAGAGATTGTTTAACTTATAAAATAGCACAATAAAAGCTATTGTAAGTATGTACCCATGGCTAGTGGGGAATTTACGACTGTGAAGTATTATACCAAATGTAAGTAGCTTTGAATTTATTCATTGCCAAAACAGATACGTTGAAACAGTAAGATTCTTAAAATGTTTATATTTGAGTACATTTTAAGTAGCAGTCAATGTGAATGAAGAAGAGTAAAATATTACTTATTACTTTGGTTATAATAATATCTACTTTATTTTCAGGATGTGAACTTGTAGATAATGGTATGGTTAAGCTTGGATTAAAAAATAAAGATTTTGAATATATAAAAGAAAACAAGGTTAGTCAAATAGTAATACAAAGTACAAGAGATGCAGGTTTTAGGTTTGTAGTAACTGATAAAAATGCAATAAATAATATATACGATATAGTGTCTTCAGGAAAGGTAAAGGAATCTAAAAGTACATTAGATGCTGATTATATTTTTGATATATATATTGGAGAAGAAGCTAAGTCATATAAATATGTTGTAAGTGCTAGTGATAGTGATACAGGAAATTTTTATGATGATGAAAAAGCATATCTTATATCAAAAAATTTAGATGATACTATTATAAATAACTTATCTTTTGTAAGAAAGCCAAGAGATTTTGAAGATGTATATTACAAGTGTATATTAGATGTTCTTGAAGCAAAAAAAGATGATTTAAAGGAAGATAATAAAGTTGGAGTAAATATTGCTGGTGATGTAGATTGTTTAAAATATATGTTTTCAACAGATTTAGAACAATTTAAAAAAGATATAGATAAAATATTGCCAAAAACAACTTTAGTTGAAAATAATAGTGATGATTTTGATACTGTTATAACTGTAAAAAATAGAGGATATAGCAGTAAAATATTTAAAACTACAATTACAGTAGACGATAAGAAAAATAAAATTTATGAAACCTATTATGTATCTGCCCTATATGAAAGTAAAGGTTGGAATATTGATATAGGTAAAGTAAATACTAAACCAGAAAATTGGTAAGGTTATAAGGAGATATTAAAAAATGAGTGATTGTTCAAATTGTCCAAGTAAAGAATCTTGTGCATCTCAAGGCACAAATACATGTCCATCAAGTAATATAAGTTTAAAGATATTACCTAAGTATGGCAATGTTAAAAATATTATAGGAGTTATTAGTGGTAAAGGTGGAGTTGGAAAATCTACAATAACAGGAATAGTAGCTTCTATGTTAAGAAAAAAGGGATATTCAGTAGGAGTATTAGATGGAGATATAACAGGACCTTCTATGCCTAGATTTTTTGGAATAAATGAAAAGAGAGCAAGAATGATGCCTGTAGATGAAAATACAGTTAAATTTGAACCAGTAGAAACTGAAAGTGGTATTAAGGTTATGTCAATGAATTTAGTTACTAAGGTTGAGGATGAACCTTTAATATGGAGAGGACCAGTTATAACAGGAGTACTTCAACAATTATACACAGATACTGTTTGGGGGGATTTAGATTATTTACTAATTGATATGCCTCCAGGAACAGGAGATATTGCTTTAACAGTTATGCAACAGTTCCCAATAAAAGAATTAATAATTGTATCAACTCCACAAGATATGGTATCAATGATTGTTAAAAAGGTTGTAATAATGGCTCAAAAGATAGGAGTAAAAATTAAAGGGGTAGTAGAAAATATGTCATACATAACTTGTACAGATTGTGGCAACAAGCTACCTGTATTTAGTAAGAAATCTGCAGAAGAACATGCAGAATATTTAGGTGTTCCTTTAATTGGAGAATTACCAATAGACTTAGAGTTTACAGAAGCTTTAGAAAAGGGAAAAGCTGAAGATTATGTAATAGACAGTCCACTATTTTCGCTAATATTTGAAGGCTTATATTAATACTTAGAATAAAATCTTTTTTTATTGGAATACTAAGTAATGTATTTTAATAACAAAGGAGAGATTTAAGTGAAAGCTAAAGTAGATAAAGATACATGTATAGCTTGTGGATTATGTCCTAGTATATGCGAAGAAGTTTTTCGAATGGGTGATGATGGAAAGGCAGAAGCTTTTCAAGAAGAAGTCCCTAAAAATTGTGAAGAAGCAGCACAAGAAGCTGCAGATAGTTGCCCAGTAAATGCAATTGAAGTAGAATAATAAAAAACCTCAGAAATTTCTGAGGTTTTTTATATATGAAATGTTTAGAAAAAATTAACAAAGTTATTATTAGGAGATTTATGATTTGAATAACTATATAAAAAATCTACAGTGCTTCCTACAGTATCTTTACTAATTGAAGATAAAGGAACTGATATAATTAAACCATCTTGTAAAGATACAAATCCTTCAAAATCATTTTTATCAATTAATAACCCTTTCATAATTATCACCATCCTAATTTTTAGGATGGCCATAATTAAAAAATATATACATTTTGTTAATAAATATCACTATATATTATTTTAAAAACCATTAAAGATTCTTCTATTTTAGGTTTTAAAAGTTTCTTTTTTTCTTCAAAATCTATCATACCTTCTTTTGTAAGTTTATAAATTTTTTGAAACTTTTTTTTTGGATTATCCCATTCACCTATAATAAGACCTTGTTTTTCAAATTTTTTTAATAAAGGATATATACCACCTGTACTTGGAATCCACAAACCATTAGTTCTTTCACCAATTTTTTTTGATATATCACTTCCGTTAGATGGTTCTATACTTAAAATGTGAAGAATATATATAGGAAGTAGGCCTTTAGTAAAAATTTGCCCAACAGATTCCTTTTCTTTTTGAACTTTTTTTAGCTCAGAAAGTTTAGCTTTATATTCTTCATATAATCTTTTTTCTTCAGCTTTAATCTCTTCTTTACTCATAAGATTAAGATCACTCATAATAACTTAAACCTCGTATATAAATGCTCCTATTAATCCAGGTCCAGTATGAACTCCAAGTGCAGGTCCTATATAAGAAAAATGTATTTCATTTATATTATCAAGTTGTTTTATTGATTCAAAAAATTCTTTACCTTCTTCAAAGGCATCTCCATGCATAATCCATATGTTACATTTACCCTTAGATAAATAGTCTTTTATAATTCCAGTAAGCTTAGATAAGGATTGTTTTCTTCCTCTTACTTTAGCAACAGTGGTATAAATACCATCATCATCTACTAATATTATTGGCTTTAAGTTGAGAAGCTCTCCTATTGTACCACTTACCCTTCCAATTCTACCACCTTTTTTTAGATATTCCAATGTATTTAAAGTAAAATATACATGAGATTTTTTTCTTAAAGTAGGAAGTATATTAATTATTTCTTCAAAGCTTTTTCCTTCTTTAACCATTATTGCAGCTTGAAGAGCAATATAACCTTCAGCAATAGTAAGAGTTTTTGAATTATAAACAAAAGAAGTAAGTTTTGGATGGTCTTCTAAAATTAATCTTATGGAATTTCCAGTGCCAGAAAGTTCAGAAGATATATTTATAGAGATAACATGAGTATAACCTTCTTCTTCTAAAGTATTTAATATGCTATTTATTCTTTCAGCACTAGGAAGTGAAGTTTTAGGTATTTCTTCCTTTAATCTGCTATAAACCTCATCAGCATGAATTGTTACTTTATCTTCATATTCTCCAGTTGAATATATTATCCTAAATGGAGCAAATTTTATATTATATTTTTCCATTATTTCAATATCTAAATCAGATGCACTATCTGTTAAAATAGCTATTTTTTGCATTTTATACCTCCAAAAAATAAATATATTATAAATCTATATCAGAATTGATACTATTAAAATCATATCACTATTGATATAGTTTTAATATATCAGAACTGATATGATTATTCAATAGCAGTATATAAAAATAAGTCAAATTTAAAATGAGTAGATATAAAGAGAAAAATAGACATAAATAAAATTTAGATATAAAAATACCTATAAATTAAAAAAATGAATAATTGATATAAGTAATAGAATAAAGTATAATAATTTAGTGATCATACTAGATATTGTGTTTAAGAGGGTGTTTTAATGCTATATGTTGTAAAGAGGGATGGAAGAGAAGTAGAATTTGATAGAGGAAAGATAGCTCAAGCTATTAAAGGGGCAGCTACAGATGTTGGTTCAGACCTTGAAGGAAGTCAGGTTTCTGAAACTGTTCAAAGAGTAGTTGGGTCAATTAGAAGCATAGAAAAAGAAAAAATAGATGTTGAAGAAATTCAAAATTTAGTTGAAAAAGCATTAGTTGATGAATCCTATAAAGATATTGCAAATGCATATTCAAGTTATAGAATTGAAAGAACAAAAATTAGAGATATAAAATCTGATTTAATGCAAACAATTGAAAAAATTGGTGTTGAAACTGATAGAGATAATGCTAATGTTGGAAATAATTTTAGTTCAAAGCTTTTAAGAATAGCTTCTGAATCAAATAAATGGCATAACTTAGCTACCATGCCTAAGTATTTAGCTAAACTTCATGAAGTAGGAGATTTATATTATCATGATTTAGATAGTTATAATTTAACAACAAATTGTCTTCATATACCAACAAGAGAAGTTTTAGAAAATGGATTTAATACAGGCTATGGAACAATAAATATTCCAAAAAGAATAGAAACAGCTGCAGAACTTTCTTGTATACTTCTTCAGTCAACTCAAAATGATATGTTTGGAGGTCAATCACATCCTGATTTTGATAATGATATGTCAATCTTTATAGAGCCTACTAGACAAGAAATAAGAAAAGAGCTTTTAGATTTAGGAATAGAAGATAGTAAAATAGATGAATTAGTTGAAAAGAAACTTATAAGTAGAGTTCATCAAGCAATGCAAGGGGTTATTTATAATCTTAATACAATGCATTCAAGAGCAGGTTCACAGGTACCATTTAGCTCAATAAATTTAGGAATACCTAAAAACAAAGATGCAGCACTACTTTGTGAAATATTTTTATTAGAGTATGAAAAAGGACTTGGAAAAGGAGAACAACCTATTTTCCCTAATATAATATTTAGAGTTAAATCTGGTGTAAATAGAGAAGAGGCTGCGCCATACAATTATTTATATAAATTAGCATGTAGAGTTGCAGCAAAGAGAATGAACCCAACATTTATGAATATAGATGCTGATTTTAATAAAGAATATTATGATAAAGGATATATGCCTGCTACCATGGGATGTAGAACTTATCTTATGAAAAATATAAATGGAGAACCAGGCTGTAAGGGAAGAGGAAATATAGCTCCTGTAACAATAAATCTTCCTAGAATAGGAATACAATCAAAGGGAAATATAGAATTATTTTTTAAGCTATTTGAAGAAAAAATTCATTTAGCAAAGGAATCTTTGCTTCATAGATATAGTGTATTAAAGAATTTAAGAGTTAAGGATTTACCTTTTGTTGTTGGGCAACATTTAATGAAAGGGGCAGAAAATCTAGGTCAAGAAGATTCTATAGAGCCAATTTTGAAACAAGGTACTTGGGGAATAGGATTTATTGGTCTTGCAGAAACTTTAGTTGCTTTAACAGGAAAGCATCATGGAGAAAGTGAAGAATCAAGAGAATTAGGTTTAAGAATAATTACATATTTAAGAGAAAAGGTTGATGAATTTACAGAGGAAACTCACTTAAATTGGAGTGCCTATGCAACACCAGCAGAAGGACTTTCAGGTAAATTTATAAAAAAAGACCAAAAAACCTTTGGAATTATAAAGGGAGTTACTGATAAGGAATATTATACAAATAGTTATCATGTTCCAGTAGGATATCCTATATCAATAAAGAGGAAAATAGATATAGAAGCTCCATATCATAAGTTATGCAATGGAGGACATATAAGTTATATAGAAGTTGATGATAATCCAACAGCAGATATTATAAAAGACATAATAGACTATGCTTTTACAAATACCAATATAGGATATATGGGTGTTAACTTCCATATAAGATATTGTAAAAATTGTGGAGAAAGTCTTCATGGTAGTGAAATAAAATGTCCTAAGTGTGGTGGTATGGATATACAAGGAATATCAAGAGTAACTGGATATTTAAGTTTAGATGAAAGATTTGGACCAGGAAAGTATAATGAAAGAAAAGATAGAATAACTCACACAAACAGCCATAAAAATACTTATAAATAATTAGGGGAAAAGAAGCTAGCATAAACTTATATTTATGAAATAGCTTCTTTATTTTATAAATAATAGGATTTTTATATAGTTAAAAAAACAACCTTAATTTTAACCAAATATAAATTAAATAGAGTATATAATGTTAAAAAGCTAAGTGGATTTAAAATAAATTGTTTAATGTAAAAAAATGTGATAAAATATTGAAAGTGTTTAAGTTTTAAGGAGGATGAATATATGGTTAAATTATATAAAAATGGTGCTTATCTTTTAAATGGTACTGAAATAGTAGAAGATGGAAATGAACAATCTGCTATATTAGCAAGTAAATTAGGTGATAAGTATCCAAGTAAGGAAGAGGCAGCTAAAAATACTATGGCTTATAGTATTTTAAGTGCACATAACACTTCTGATAATATGGAAAAATTAAAAATTAAATTTGATAAATTAACTTCACATGATATAACATTTGTAGGAATTATACAAACAGCAAGAGCTTCAGGATTAGAAAAATTCCCAGTTCCTTATGTATTAACAAACTGTCATAATAGTCTTTGTGCTGTTGGTGGTACAATTAATGAAGATGACCATATGTTTGGACTTTCTTGTGCAAAAAAATATGGTGGAATTTATGTTCCTCCTCATCAAGCAGTTATTCACCAATTTGCAAGAGAAATGCTTGCAGGTTGTGGAAAAATGATATTAGGTTCTGATAGCCATACTCGTTATGGTGCTTTAGGTACTATGGCAATTGGTGAAGGTGGTCCAGAAATAGTTAAGCAATTATTAAATAAAACATATGATATAAACATGCCAGAAGTAGTTGGGGTTTATTTAACTGGAAAACCTCAAAAGGGTGTTGGACCTCAAGACGTTGCTTTAGCAATAATAGGAGCTGTTTTTGCTAATGGATATGTTAACAATAAAGTAATGGAATTCGTTGGAGATGGTGTTTCTAATTTAAGTGCAGATTTCAGAATTGGAATAGATGTTATGACAACAGAAACTACTTGTTTATCTTCAATTTGGAGAACTGATAATACAATAAAAGATTTCTTTGATATTCATGGAAGAGTAGAAGAATATAAAGAATTAAATCCAGGAAATGTAGCATACTATAATGGAATGATTTATGTTGATTTATCTAAAGTTAAACCAATGATAGCTATGCCATTCCATCCAAGTAATGTTTATACAATAGAAGAATTAAATGCAAATCTTTTAGATATATTAGATGATGTTGAAAAGAAAGCATTAGTAAGTCTTGATAATAACAAAGTTAAGTTCACATTAAAAGATAAAGTACATAATGGAAGATTATATGTTGAACAAGGTGTAATTGCAGGATGTGCTGGTGGTGGATTTGAAAATATTTGTGATGCAACAGATATATTAAGAGGAAAATCAATTGGTGCAGATGAATTCTCATTAAGCATTTATCCAGCATCTCAACCAATATTTATGGAACTTGTTAAAAATGGTAGAATTGCAGACCTTATGGAAACTGGAGCTACAATTCGTACAGCATTCTGTGGACCATGCTTTGGTGCAGGAGATGTTCCAGCAAATAATGGATTAAGTATTCGTCACTCTACAAGAAACTTCCCAAATAGAGAAGGTTCTAAGGTAACAAATGGACAAATTGCATCAGTTGCTTTAATGGATGCACGTTCAATTGCAGCTACAGCAGCAAACCAAGGTTACTTAACAGCAGCAACAGATATAGATGTTGACTTTACTAAGCCAAAATATTTCTTTGATAAAGCAATTTATGAAAAGCGTGTTTATAATGGAATAGGAAAGGCAGACCCTTCAGTAGATATAAAATTTGGACCAAACATAGTTGACTGGCCAAAAATGTCACCATTAACTGACAACTTAGTTTTAAAAGTAGTTTCAGTTATTCATGACCCAGTAACTACTACAGATGAATTAATACCATCAGGAGAAACTTCATCATATCGTTCAAATCCATTAGGACTTGCAGAATTTACTTTATCACGTAAAGACCCAGCATATGTTGGACGTGCAAAAGAAATTCAAAAAGCTGAAAAAGCTAGAATAGCAGGAGAATGTCCTTGTGAAGCAGTTGAAGAATTAAAGCCAATATTAGAAAAGGTAAAAGAAAATTTTGCAGATGTTAATAAAGAAAATACAGGCTTTGGTAGCACAATATATGCAGTTAAGCCAGGAGATGGTTCTGCTCGTGAACAAGCAGCTTCATGTCAAAAAGTTTTAGGTGGTTGGGCAAATATAGCAAAAGAATATGCTACAAAGAGATACCGTTCAAACCTTATAAACTGGGGTATGCTTCCATTCTTGTATAAAGAAGATATATGCTTTGATAATGGAGATTATTTATTCATACCAAACATTGCAGAGGCAGTTGCAAACAAAGTTGATACAATAAAAGCTTACGTTGTAAATAAAGACATGAAAGAATTTGAATTAAAATTAGGTGAACTTACTGATGATGAAAGAGAAATCATATTAAAGGGTTGCTTAATTAATTACTATAAAGGTTAATAAATTATAAAATAAAGGGAAGAGGCTAATTATTTAATAGTCTCTTTCTTTTTATGTATTTAAGAAAGCATAAAAGTTTTTAAGTAAAAATAAAAGTAGATGTATTTTTCAAACTAATTAAAAATTTTAATTAGTTTGTAGTATAATAGAAACATAACAATTTATTATAAATGGGGGCTTTTAGAATGAAGAGACAGGAAGAGATAAAGTTAAATTTAGATTCCCTATGTTTATATAAAGGGATATTTGAAGAAGGTGTTGGAGGAAAATTTTCAACTCTTATAAAAAAGATATCAAAGGATAAATCAATAGGTGAATGTATAAAAGCATATAACGAATTTACATATGAATTATTCTCTAAAAGCAAAAATCTTTCTTTTAAAGAAGCAATTGTTGAAGAAATATTACTAGCACATAATCCTTTTAGTGTTGGACTTGAAGTAAATGGTGAAATCCCTGACTTTACTATATTAGGAATAAAGAATGAATTAAAAGCTTTAGGCGAAATTGTATCATTAAATAGTAAGGATATAAAGAAGATTTTAGTTGATAATTATAAAGAAAGTGAAGATGTAAAAAATAGAATAAATTCTTTAATTGATTGGGCAGTAGATGAAAAGAAATATTTAGCAAAAACAACAATGCCTTTTGAAAAGACTAAAGAATCTTTAATGAATAGTAATGATTGGTCATTATGTGCAGAAAACTTAATAGATTATCATAAAAATAATGGAACAGGAAGAGCACCTGCTTATAGTGCTTTTGTATGGGAAAGATTTGAAAATGATGATGAAGGTCATTTAAGAGAAGTAAAAAACCCTGACCCAATAAGACTTTCAGATTTAATTGGATATGAAATGCAAAAGGAAGAAATATTAGATAATACAAAGCACTTTTTACAAGGACTACCAGCAAACAATCTTTTATTATATGGAGCAAGAGGAACTGGTAAGTCATCTACAGTAAAAGCTATTTTAAATGAATATTATGAACAAGGATTAAGACTTATAGAAGTTGATAAGGAACAATTAAGTGACTTTACAAGAATTATAAGACTTTTAAGACATAAAAAACAAAAGTTTATAATATTTGTTGATGATTTAGTATTCCAAGAAAACGAAGCAAGTTATTCAGCATTAAAAACAATATTAGAAGGAAGAGTAGAAAATAGACCAGATAATATATTAATATATGCTACAACTAATAGAAGACATTTAATTCAAGAAAAATTCTCTAATGAAGATGAAATTCACTCAAAGGATACAAGAGAAGAACAATTATCATTAGCAGATAGATTTGGTATAACAATAAGTTTCTTTACTCCAAATCAAAATGAATTCTTAAAGATTGTAGATGGAATTGTTGAAGGTAAAGGCTTAGAAGTTGATAAAGAATATTTACATAGTGAAGCTTTAAAATGGGAAAAGTGGCATAATGGACGTTCTCCAAGATCAGCTAAACAATTTATTAACTGGTTAGAAGCAACTTTAAAATCTCAAAAATAATTTTTAACTAAATGTAATAAATTCAAAGTTTAAAGATAATGGAGCTAGCAAGTTAAATAATATTTTTTTGCTGTAGCTCCATTTTATTATGTTTAAAAAAGCTATTAAGTTTAGGAGTGAAAAGTTATGAATAAAAACATAAGACTTTCTGGCATTGCATATGAAAGCTTAGTTAATGGACCAGGCATGAGAAGAGTATTTTTTTCTCAAGGATGCAAACACAATTGCAAGGGATGTTTTAATCCAGAAACCCATGATTTTAATGGTGGAGAAGAAAAAAATATGGATGAGTTAATAAAAGATGTTTTAGAAGAACCTTTTTTAAAAGGTGTAACCTTTAGTGGAGGAGATCCCTTTGAGCAAGCAGATAAGTTTGCATATATGGCAAAAAAATTTAAAGAAAATGGATTAAATGTTTGGAGCTATACTGGATATACTTATGAATATATTTTAGAACATAAAGATGAACATAAAGGATGGAGTGAATTAATAAAGTATTTAGATGTATTAGTTGATGGAAAATTTGAAGAAGATAAAAAAGAAGAAGGTTTAAAATTTAGAGGTTCTTCTAATCAGAGAATAATTGATGTAACTAATAGCTTAAAAAAGAATAAAATAGTACTATGGGATGAATAGTTAATTCATAAATATTTTGTTAAGATTTATAGATAGAATTATATTTGTATTGAAAATTTAGTGAAAATATTGTATTATGGTGCTAAGAAGTTTGTGTGAAATTAACAATGGGGTTATGTTTTTATTTATGAATAAAAATGTAGCCCTAATTTTTTCATAAAATTTAATAAGGAGGTATAAATTATGGGATGATAAATTTGTTAATTTTAGTTGGAGTAATTTTAATAATGTGTGTAGCAACAAGTAAGTTGTTATATAAGGTAGGAATTCCCATACTTTTAATATTTATATTATTTGGTATGTTGTTTGGTTCTGATGGTATTGGAGGAATTTATTTCGACAATTATGAGCTAACAAAGGAATTATGTTCTTTTGGACTTATCTTTATTATGTTCTATGGTGGCTTTAGTACAAACTGGAAAATGGCTAAACCAGTAGCGCCACAAGCAATTTTAATGTCAACTGTAGGTGTAGTTGCTACAGCAGGTCTTACAGGTTTATTTTGTCACTTTGTTCTTGGATTGCATATTTTAGAATCTTTTCTTATAGGTTCAGTTGTTTCTTCAACTGATGCAGCTTCAGTGTTTAATATTTTAAGAGCTCAAAAGTTAAATTTAAAAGGAGGATTAGCTTCTTTATTAGAAATTGAAAGTGGTAGTAATGACCCCTTTGCATATATGCTAACCCTTACAGTGATAACTTTTATGAATAAAAATAACAATATAAATATTGCTTTATTTCTTATAATGCAAGTAATTTTGGGAATAGTAGTAGGAGTTATTTTAGCAAAATTAATGGTATTATTTTTAAGATATATGAATTTTGAAATAGAAGGATTTTATCCAATATGCATTACAGCAGTAGCAGTACTATCTTATTCATTAAGTGAATTTGTAGGTGGTAATGGATATTTAAGTGTTTATATTGCAGGAATAATTCTTGGAAATAGCAGAATACCTCATAAAAAGAGTTTGGTTCAATATCTAGATGGAATATCATGGCTTATGCAAATAATGCTTTTCTTTATATTAGGATTATTATCATTTCCTTCTAAATTACCATCAGTAATGTTCTATGGAGTATCTATTTCTATTTTTATGATTCTTGTAGCAAGACCTATAGCAACATTTATGATAATGAAATTTTTTAAGGCATCTTTAAAAGAAATTTTATTTATATCTTGGGTAGGTCTTAGAGGGGCAGCTTCAATAGTTTTTGCAATTTTTGCAGTTACTCAAGGAATAACTTTTGAAAATGATATATATCATATTATTTTTTTAATTGCATTAATTTCAGTATCATTACAAGGAACTCTTATTCCATTTTTAGCTAAAAAATTAGATTTAGTAGATAACAATGTATCTGTATTAAGAACCTTTAATGACTATAAAGAGGAAAAGAGCACTCAATTAATTGAAATGACTATACCTAAAGGTGATAGTTTAGAAGGAAAATCTATAATGGATGCTAATATACCAGAAGAAATTTTAATAGTTATGATAAAAAGAAAAGATGAAGTTTTAGTTCCTAAAGGTTCAACAGTAATAGAAGAGGGGGATACTTTAGTTCTTAGTGGAAATAATATTAAAGAAGTTTTAAAGAAAAAAAGTGAAGAAGAAGAAATTAAAAATAAGAAATTGTTAATGAAACAATCTAATTAAAAAATTTTAATAAAAAAAACAAGCTATGAACATGAGGAAATGTTGATAGTTTGTTTTTTATGTAAGTAATTTAATTGTGTATAAGGATTAAAAATATGAAATTAGAATTTATGATTTTATTATAGCACGAAGTTAGAATAATGCAATAGTTTTTTTGAAAAAAATTAAATAAAATTTTATTTATTAAAAAAATATAAATAAGGTATAATGCTTTTGAAATAATAAAGTTAAAAATTGGATAATACTATGAGAAAAATATTAACTAACAAATAATAAAATTAAACATTAATTTAATATAATTTTAAAGAAAAAGGGATAAACTAAAATTAATAAATAGTTAATTGGAGTGATAATTATGATTAAAAAGATAGGAAAAATTCTTTTATGCATAACATTAGTATTATTAATTGCAATTAATATGAATATTTCATTAGCTAAAAATAAAAACTTTGTTTCTATAAATAAGAAATATATTACCACAGAACCTAAAAATGTAGATATTTATATTAATACTCAAAATGCAAAAAAGTCATTAAGTATAGGAGTAGTTTCAATATTTACAATATGCAGTATAGGTATTGGTAGTTTTGTGTTAAAGAAAAAATAAAAAGGTTATGGCATAAAATTTATTATTGTGCCATAACCTAATATTTTATCTATATTAAAAATCAGCTTGACCTGTTGTTCTAGGGAATGGTATAACGTCTCTTATGTTACCCATACCTGTAATATACATAATAAGTCTTTCAAAACCTAAACCAAATCCAGCATGTTTAGTTTCTCCATACTTTCTAAGTTCTAGATACCACCAATAATCTTCTTCTTTAAGATTTAATTCTGCCATTCTTTTCTTTAATACATCAAGTCTTTCTTCTCTTTGGCTTCCACCAATAATTTCACCAATTCCAGGAACTAAGCAATCTGCTGCAGCAACAGTTTTATTATCATCATTTAATCTCATATAGAAAGCTTTAATTTCCTTTGGATAATCTGTAACAAAGACTGGCTTTTTGAAGTGTTCTTCTGTTAAGTATCTTTCATGTTCTGTTTGAAGGTCTATACCCCATTCAACAGGATAATCAAAAGTTCTTCCACAGTTCTTTAATATTTCAACTGCTTCTGTATATGTTACTTTTCCAAAATCTGAAGACACAACATGATTTAATCTATCTAGTAGTCCCTTATCTACAAATTGATTAAAGAATGCCATTTCTTCTGGACACTCAGTCATAACATAGTTTATAACATACTTAAGCATATTTTCTGCAAGTTCCATATTATCAGTAAGGTCTGCAAAAGCTATTTCAGGTTCTACCATCCAGAATTCAGCAGCATGTCTTGTTGTATTTGAGTTCTCTGCTCTAAATGTAGGCCCAAATGTATAAATATTTCTAAAAGCTAAAGCAAAAGATTCACCATTAAGTTGTCCTGAAACAGTTAAATTAGTTTCTTTTCCAAAGAAGTCCTTTTTATAATCAATCTTTCCATCTTCAGTTTTAGGTAGGTTTTCTAAATCTAAAGTTGTAACTTTAAACATTTCTCCTGCACCTTCACAATCACTTCCTGTTAAAATAGGAGTGTTTGTATATACAAAACCTTGGTCTTGGAAGAACTTGTGAATTGCATATGCTGCTACAGAACGTACTCTAAAAACTGCTGAAAAAGCATTACTTCTTGGTCTTAAGTGAGCAATAGTTCTTAAATATTCAAAAGTATGTCTTTTCTTTTGTAGAGGATAGTCTGAATCAGACATTCCCTCAACGATAACTTCTTTAGCTTGAATTTCAAAAGGTTGTTTTGCTTCTGGAGTTTCAACAAGAGTACCAATTACAGTAATTGATGAACTTATTGGAAGCTTTGAAATTTCTTTAAAGTTATTTAATTTGTTATCAAAAACTACTTGAACATTTTTAAAGAAAGAACCATCATTTACTTCAATGAAACCAAAAGCATTTGAAGCTCTTAAAGTTCTAATCCATCCAGAGATTCTAACATCTTTAGATACATATTCATTAGTTTTTCTATAAAGTGATTTAACTAATATTGATTTATTCAAAAAAATCTCCTCCTAATTAAATTTTATAATGAGTATTTTGGATTTGTTATAGAAATAAAAAACATTCATTCTAAAAAATCACAAAGAATGAATGTGTAAAAGATAACACTTAAATTTTACAATACTTTATTTATAAATGCAACTTGAACACAAAAAACTTTAAATTTATTCCATTCCATCTTTAAAACTTTGAATTAAATGGGAAGGAAATTTAAGCATTTCCATATCTTTTATAATTTTATGAACTTCATAGGAAGCATATTTAATTTCTGCTTTTGCCACTCCATTTTTATTTATTTCTAAAAGGCAATATGTAGAGTTAGGAACTCCTATCTTGGGTTTTCCAACACTTCCACAGTTTATAAATAATTTATCATTAAAGCTTTTAACTGATGGTATATGGGTATGAGCACAAACTAAAATGTCCTCTTCTAAATTCATCATTATATTTTTTGTATTTTCTTCATTTTCAAATAGATATTCATTGATTTTATTAGGACTTCCATGAACAAATTTAATTTTTTTGTTATTAAATTCCATAGTTATTGATAAAGGAAGGTTATCTAAAAAATATTTATTTTCTGCTCTTAATTCTTTTACAGCCCAAGGTAAAGAAAAAGAATTTGTTTCAGTTTCTCTTATGTATGTATAACTTCCATCAACAACAGAAGCATCATAATTACCTTTTATACAAAGAATATTTTTTCTTTTTATAAAAGATACAACTTCATTGGGATGAGGTCCATATCCAACTAAATCTCCAAGACAAATTATAAAATCTACTTTTTCATCATCTATTTTATCAATTATATTTCTTAATGCATATATATTTCCATGTATATCTGAAATTATTGCTATTTTCATAATCTTTTCCTCCTAAGTATGATGTTTAAAACTTGTACAACACATAATTATACTCTTAAAATCTAATATGATAAATTAAAATGTATTACAATTTTTTTAGAAAATTATGCAATTATTTTTGTGATATAATGAAATAGATTAAATTTAAAAGAGGTTTTTATAGATGGAAAATATGATAATATCATTTAATGTGGTTGTGCCATTATTTTTGAATATTTTACTAGGATATATATTAAAGATTACAAAGCTATGGGATGAACATACATTAAAAGTAATGAATAAAGCAGTATTTAAATCCTTTTTACCAATATTGTTATTTTACAATGTATATAATACAGATTTAAAATCAGGGTTAAATCCTAAACTTATGATATTTGCATCCTCTTGTGTTTTTATTATGTTCTTATTATTATGCTTACTGGTTCCTTTATTTGAAAAAGAAAATAAAAGAAGAGGAGTTATAATTCAAGGAATTTTTAGAAGTAATTTTGTACTTTTTGGACTTCCTGTAGCAATTTCTTTATTTGGAGAAGAAAACATAGGAATTCCATCAATTTTAATAGCAACAATAGTTCCTACATATAATTTTTTAGCAGTAATAACACTAGAAATATTTAGGGGAGGAAAAATAAATATTAAAAAAATTATAAAAGGAATAATAACAAATCCTCTTATAATTTCATCCCTTGCAGGAATATTAATGATAGTTTTAGACATAAAACTTCCTTATATATTAGATAAGACAGCTAGTGATTTATCTAAAGTTGCAACCCCTTTAGCTCTTGCTATATTAGGTGGAAGCTTTGAATTTAAATCTATATCAGCACATGCTAAGCAACTTATATTTACTGTCTTTGGAAAGCTTATACTAGCACCTGCAATATTTTTACCTATTGCAGTAGCTTTAGGATTTAGAGGAATAGAATTAGGAACTTTAATTACAATGCTTGCAGCACCTGGTGCAGTATCATCCTTTACTATGGCAGAACAAATGGGAGCAGATGGAGATTTAGCAGGTCAAATAGTAGTATTTACTTCATTATTTTCTATAATAACAATGTTTTTCTGGATATTTATAAACAAACAACTTGGATACATATAAAAGAACTTGATATTTTAGTTTATCAAGTTCTTTTTATTTCATCAATTTAATTTTACTTTAATCTCATTATTATCAAATATGTTAGATTTATATTTTAAGATTAATCCAGAATCATCAATAGGTGCTTCAAAGGCTACACTTCCAGATGTTTGTCCACCTGAAGCTAATGAACCATCATGAAGAGCAGTGCTACTATTTACGGTTGTAAATGTAATATGAGTTATTTCACCATTACTGTTTTGCAATTCAAAATCATAAGGATTGTAAGATATTTCAGAGGAACCACCATTTTTTATAGTTACATTAACAATAACAAATTCATATCCATCTTTAGGTTTATCAAAGTCTGAACCAGCATTTTTTTCAATGCTATTTACAACTAAAATATTATTTTTTAATTTAACTTCATCCCCTAAAGCAAAGATTTGTTCTTCTATGTTGTTAGAGTCATCTTTAGAACTTGATTGAGTATTGTTTGTATTATTAACTTTAGATGGTGTACTATCTATAGCATTACCTATACCACCTAGAACAATAATTAAAATAAGCCAAAACCACCATCTTTTCCATAAAGGTTTCTTATCCATAATTTTCATCCCCCTTTTGTATTATAAAAATATAATATTAAATAAATAGGGATAAATGGTATGCTGTCAGCATACAAATTTAAGATATATATAAAGAATCAGTAAGAATTCCATATATGAAAATAATTAAAAAGGTATAAAAAACAACTCCTAAAATACGTTTTATTTTGTTAGTTTGTTTTGTAAGAGGAAGTTTATCTAATATATTTAGATAATTTCCATAAAGTAATGTTAATAAAAAAATTACTATTGGCATAAAAATAGCATGCTTAAAATTAGCTTTTAAAGTTCCATCTTCATAATATGTATAGGGAATAATGGCAATAGTAAGATACCAAAAAGTAGCTATAATTTTGCATATCCAACAATCTCCGCGAAAACCAGGAAGACTAAATTTACTTGAAATATATTTTTCATTTTTTACTTTACAAACATCATTTTTTACTTCTTTTAAAGAAGAATATCTTAAATCAGGAGATATATTAGTACATTTTTTAATTACCTTTCCTATATCTCCTGATACAATTTTCTCTTTTGGCAAACATCCATTAATAAGAACATTTATTAAAACTCCTATAGAATACACATCACTTCTGCAATCTGTTTGAGCAAAACCATAAGCTTCAGGTGAAGCAAAGCCTTCTGTTCCTAAAAGATAAGTATCTTGGATTTCATTTTTGTTATATACTCTAGATGCATCAAAATCTATTATTTTTACTATACCATCATTTGAAATCATTATGTTTGAAGGTTTAATATCTCTATGAATTATAGGTTTGTCTAAATTGTGAAGTTTATTTAAAGCATCACATATAATTATTATATAATCTAGTATTGTATTTTTATCAAGATATATATTTTTATCAAGTATTTCTTGAAGTGTATTTCCATTTATAAATTCCTCAATTATAATTAGTTCATTATTAAATTCTATTAATTCAAAAATTTTAGGAAAGTTTATGCAATCAATATTTTTTAATTTAGAATAAACATTTAAATTATAATTTTTAACTGTTTTTTTTATATAAATTTTATCAGTTACTATATGTCTTACAGCTTCAATTTTGTTTTTTCCATTTTCCTTAATAACATATAAGGAACTATAACAAGATAGAGTATATTCTTTATCTAAATTCACCATTAAAAAAACACCTTTCATAAGTTTTAGTTGATTTTGACTACTAGTAATTATATCATAAAATATATTGTTACAAATTATATAAAAGGGGAAGTTTGGATAAAAATGTACAAAAAGGATACTGGAAATTTATTAAATACACTTAACAAAATATATAAAAAAGAAGATTTAAATAAGTTTGTATCTAATGATTTAAATGAAATTAAAAAATTAAATATAGGTGAGTTTTTTTGTTATATTTGTGAAAAGAAACATATTACAAAAAGTGAGTTAATAAAGAAAGCTGATATTGACAGAACTTATGGATATCAAATTTTTGATGGAAGAAAAAATCCAAGTAGAGATAAGATTTTAAGATTATGTTTAGCAGCAAAATTAGATTTAAAAGAAACAAAAAGAGCTTTAGAAATTGGAAAGGTAGCTCAATTATATCCTAAGGAAGTAAGAGATAGTATAATAATATTTGCAATAAATAATAAAATTTCAATAATTGAAACAAATGAGTTACTAAGTGATAAAAAAGAAAAACTGTTATAAAAATTTGTTTTTTAATAAATAGGGACTGTTGCACAAAGAAATTTCATAACAATATATCTTGTAATATGCATTTAGCAAAGTACTAATTAATACTTTTTCATGCAACAGTCCTTTAATTAAATTTCCTTTATTAACAGTTCCATAAATTTTATAAAATCATTTTTAACTTTATTTGAAGCTTCAATAACATCTTCATGATTTAATGGTTGTTCTAATATACCTGCAGCCATATTAGTCATACAGGATATTCCAATAACTTTAATTTTGCAATGGTTTGCAACAATTACTTCAGGAACTGTGGACATACCAACCGCATCTCCTCCTAAAATTCCTATCATTTTTATTTCAGCAGGAGTTTCATAGGAGGGTCCACTCATCATAGTATAAACTCCTTCTTTAATATTAAGATTTATAGAATTTGCAACTTTTTTAGCTAAATTTCTAAGTTCTTTATCATAGGCATTTGACATATCAGGAAATCTTAATCCAAATAAATCTAAGTTTTTTCCTATAAGAGGATTATTTCCTGAAAGATTAATATGGTCTGTTATTATCATTAAATCCCCAGGTGTAAATGAGGTATTAACTGCTCCTGCTGCATTAGTTACTATTAAAGTTTTTACACCAAGCAATTTCATTATTCTAATAGGAAAAGTTACTTCATTCATTTTATACCCTTCATAATAATGAAATCTTCCTTCCATAGCTATAACAGTTTTTCCTTGAAGAGTTCCTAAAACAAGACGTCCTTTATGTCCCTCTACAGTGGAAATTGGAAAGTTTGGTAATTCACTATAAGAATAATATTCTGGATTTTCTATTAAATCTGCTAATGAGCCTAGTCCAGAGCCTAAAATAAGTCCTATTTGTGGTTTGTATTTGCTTCTTTGTAAAATATAATCTGAAGCTTCTTTAATATTTTTTAATAAATCCATAAAAATCACTCCTAATTTATACTTTGTCAAAATTCAATAAAATATTAAAAAACTTAAAAATAAAAAAGTTTTAATTATTATTTTGCTTTTTCCGTCAACCAGCTCCAAGTAAACACAAAACAATAGTTAAAACCTTCCAATTAAATGAAAGGAAATTCTTAAATTTATTTCTTTTACTAAGCTTTGTTATTAACTTGGCAAGTTATCCACAACTTTTAAAATATATAATTTCCTATAAAAAAATAAAAAAAGCTCTTTAAAAACAGAAAAATATAGAATATTATTAACAAAAAGTTATACTGTATTCTAAGTTTTATCTGTTAATTAAAGAGCAAGAAGGCTTTTATTTTGATAGATATTTTTCTCCTACAAGAACAACATCACCTGCGCCAACTGTTAATACAACATCACCAGATTTAGCATGCTCTTTTATATAAGCAGCAGCTTCATCATGAGAATGAACATTTGTACATTTTAATCCAGTTTTTCTTATAGCATCTCCTAATTCATCAGAAGAAACAAGACCAGTGTCTTTTTCTCTAGCAGCATATATATCCATTAAAATTAATTCATCAGCATCATTAAAGGCTGTTGTAAATTCATTAAATAATGTTTTTGTTCTTGTATAAGTGTGAGGTTGGAATACACAATAAATTTTATTGTGAGGAATTTTTTTTGCAGTGTTTAAAGTTGCTTTAATTTCTGTTGGGTGATGAGCATAATCATCTATTACAGTAACTCCATTAACTTCACCTTTATATTCAAATCTTTTATGAGCACCAAGACATTTTTCAAGGCCAGAAATAATAGCTTCATTAGAAACATTAAATATTAAACTTGTAGCAATCGCAGCTAATGCATTTAAAATGTTGTGTTTTCCAGGATTATTTAAAGTTACAGTAAATAAATCTGTTCCATTTTCACATACAGTAAATGTTGCACAACCTTTTTTATTAAAAGAAATGTTTTTAGCAGTAAGATTTTCATTATCAAAACCATAAGTAATTGTATTGCAATCAGCTTTTGATAATATTTTAGAAACTCTTTCATCTCCACCATAACCTATAAGATATCCATCTTTAGGAACAAGCTTTGAGAATTTTTCAAAGGTTTCAGTTATATGATTTATATCTCTATAATAATCTAAGTGGTCTGCATCAATATTTAAAATAATTCCTACATAAGGGAAGAACTTTAAAAATGAGGCTTTATATTCACAAGCTTCAGTAATAAAGTATTCACTTTTCCCTATTCTATAATTACCACCAATAGCATCTAATTCTCCACCAACAAGTATTGTAGGGTCAAGATTAGCCTCTAAAGTTATATAAGAAAGCATAGATGTACATGTTGTTTTTCCATGAGTTCCTGAAACAGCAACATTAAATTTATGACCTTTCATTATAGAACCTAAAAATTCAGCTCTATCCATTAAAGGAATATTTTCCTCTTTAGCTTTTACTAATTCAGGATTATTTTCAGGAATAGCAGCAGTATAAACTACTAAATCAACATCAACTAAGTTATCAGCACTATGTCCTATGTAAATAGAAGCACCTTTTTCTTTTAAACTTTCAGTTATTTTAGATTCTTTTGCATCAGAGCCTGAAACTCTATAGCCATTATTTAATAGTACAGCAGCAAGTCCGCTCATACTTATTCCACCAATACCTATAAAGTGTATTTTCATATGTTTATCTTTTATAAAATCAAATGACAAAATATCATCCCCTTTAATTATTATATTTATAATTATATACAAATTTAAGAATTTGAACACATATAAATAAATTTTAATAAAAAAAACAAAAATCAAATATATTGCCAATATAACTGATATAGAATAGAATATGAATATTAATAAGTTTTTTTGCAATATAATTCGTATTTTAGTATAGAGAAGGTGGAGTTTTTTTGGAAAAGTTAAGTAGAAATAGCAGAGTTGTAGCTATTACAAAGATTTTAATGGAAAATCCTAACAAGATAATAGGTTTAAATAAATTTTCTGAACTTCTAAATGCAGCAAAATCTACAATAAGTGAAGATATTGTTATAATTAGAGAAGTTTTAAGTAAACTTGACATGGGGGAAATTGAAACAATTTCAGGAGCAGCAGGTGGAATAAGGTTTGTATCAACAATAGGTAACAATAGAGCTAAAAAATTTGCAATGGAGTTATGTGATTTATTAAAAGATGATGAGAGAGTTATTGCTGGTAATTTTATATATATGACAGACCTTATGTGTAATCCTACTATAATAGGAAAAGCAGGAGTAATTTTATCATCATGTTTTAAAAATATGGATATAGATTATGTAATAACTGTAGAAACAAAGGGTATTCCATTAGCCTATGAAGTTGCAAGAAATTTAGGGGTTCAACTTATAATAGCAAGAAGAGATACTCAAGTTACAGAAGGACCTACTGTTACTATTAATTATGTATCAGGTACTAGTGGAAGACTTCAACAAATGTCTTTATCTAAAAAATCAATGAAACCTGGGAGTAAAAGTATATTTATAGATGATTTTATGAAAGGTGGAGGAACTGCACAGGGTATAAAAGATTTACTTAAAGAATTTGATAATGAGTTAGTTGGAATTGGAGTTTTAGTAGATAATAAAGAAGTTGAAAAGAAGCTTGTAGATGAGTATGTATCTATAGTTGAGTTAAAAGCTGTTGATAAGTCATCTATTATAGATATACATCCATCTCCAAGATTTAGTGAAAAATAATAATAAATTCTTAAAAACCTAAATTTTCTAACTATTTTCTTAAAAAAAGAGGAATTTACAAAGATTTGTAGAAATATATACCTTATTAAAGCAACTGGAGGTGTAGTGAAGTGGAAATCACAGACGTTAGAATTAGAAAAATATCAACTGATGGAAAAATGAAAGCTATAGTATCAGTAACCTTTGACAATGAATTTGTTGTACATGATATAAAGGTTATAGAAGGTCAAAACGGATTATTTATTGCTATGCCAAGTAGAAAAACACCAGATGGTGAATTTAAGGATATAGCTCATCCTATAAACACAACAACTAGAGAAAAAATTCAAACATCAATTTTAAATGCATATGAAGTAGCATTAAAAGAAGAAACAGTAGAAAACAGTGAAGAATAGTTTTTTATTGGAAGTAAAAGAGGGTTTTTTACCTTCTTTTATTTTTTTTGATGAATAAAACCCATTAGAAAGGTTGAAATAAGAAATTCTTTCAAATATAATAATAAGGTATGATAATTAAGAAAAAACGTAGATATAGATTATTTAAAGATATATCGGAGGGTTTAATATGTATAGATGTGCAGTTATATTAGCAGCAGGACAAGGAACAAGAATAAAATCTAATATTCCTAAAGTGCTACATAAAGTATGTGGAAAAGAAATGGTAAATCATGTTATAGATAATATGAGAGAAGCAGGAATAGAAGATGTAAATGTAATTATAGGTAATGGTTCTGAATTAGTAAAGGAAAGCACAAAAGACAGAAATGTATCTTATTCTTTGCAAGAAGAACAATTAGGAACAGGCCATGCTGTTAAATGTGCTAAAGAATTTTTACAAGGCAAAGATGGAGTTGTGGCTGTATTTACAGGAGATGCTCCATTAACAAGAGTTGAAACTATAGAAAAATTAATTAAAGAACATATAGAAAAAGGAAATAAAGCAACTTTATTATCAGCTTATGTAGATGATCCTACTGGTTATGGAAGAATAATAAGAGATGATAACAAAGAAGTTCTTAAAATTGTGGAACATAAAGATTGTAATGAAGAAGAATTAAAGGTAAATGAAATGAATGCAGGAATGTATTGTTTTGATATAAAATCTTTATTATCTTCATTAGAAGAATTAAATAATAACAATGTTCAAGGAGAATATTACTTAACAGATGTTATAGGAATATTAAAAGACAAAAAAGAAAAAGTTGGAGCACTTGTAACTGATTATGAAGATACATTAGGGGTTAATTCAAGAGCACAACTTGCTGAAGTTGAAAAAGTATTAAGAAAAAGAATAAACAAGTTCCATTTAGATAATGGAGTTACTTTAATAGATCCAGATACAACTTATATTGGAGTAGATGTTATAATAGGTAAAGATACTGTTATATATCCTAATAATATTTTAGAAGGTTATACAAATATAGGAGAAAGTTGCACAATTCTACAGAATTCTAGAATAAAAGATAGTATAATAGAAGATGAAGTTGAAGTTCAAGCCTCTGTTATATTAAATAGTAGAATAGGGAAAAATACCACAGTAGGTCCTTTTGCCTATATAAGACCAGAAAGTACAATTGGAGAAGGAGTAAGAATTGGTGACTTTGTAGAAGTTAAAAAATCTTCAATTGGAAATGGAACTAAGGTATCTCATTTAACTTATATAGGAGATGCAGAAGTTGGTTCAGGTTGTAATTTTGGATGTGGTACTGTTGTAGTTAACTATGATGGTAAAACAAAGAATAAGACAATTATAGGAGACCATAGTTTTATAGGATGTAATACTAATTTAATTTCTCCTGTAGAAGTTCAAGACAATACTTATATAGCAGCTGGTTCAACAATCACCTCAACTGTTGAAGAAGGAGATTTAGCAGTAGCTAGAGCTAAGCAAAGAAATATAAAAGGTTGGGTTAAGAAAAAGGGTTTAATGAAATAATCAATAATATAAATTATGCCAATAGTTTTAAATTTTAAGGAGGTCTTTATAAAGATGATATCCCATGATAGAAATATTAAAATCTTTACTGGAAATTCAAATCCTGAATTAGCTAATGAAATAGCAGAGATTCTAGGAATACCAATGGGAGATGCTGAAGTTTCAACATTTAGCGATGGAGAAATAGCAGTAAATATTAAAGAAACTGTTAGAGGTGCTGAGGTATTTATAATTCAATCAACAAGCTCACCAGTTAATAACAACTTAATGGAATTATTAATAATGATAGATGCATTTAAGAGAGCATCAGCAGGTATAATAAATGCGGTAATTCCATATTACGGGTATGCAAGACAAGACAGAAAAGCTAAGTCAAGAGATCCAATAACTGCAAAATTAGTTGCTGATCTTTTAACAGCAGCTGGAGCTGACAGAGTATTAACTATGGATTTACATGCAGCTCAAATTCAAGGATATTTTGATATCCCTGTTGACCATTTATTAGGCTCACCAATATTAGCTCAACACTTTATAGAAAAAGGGTTAGCTGACCAAGATGATGTTGTTGTTGTATCACCAGACTTAGGAAGTGTTACAAGAGCTAGAAAGTTTGCTGATAGAATAAATGCACCAATAGCTATAATTGATAAGAGAAGACCTAAGCCAAATGTATCAGAAATAATGAATATAATTGGAGAAGTTGAAGGCAAGAGATGTATATTAATAGATGATATGATAGACACTGCTGGAACTATAACTAATGCAGCAAATGCATTAAAGAAATTAGGAGCTACTGCAGTTTATGCTGGATGTACTCATGGAGTTCTTTCAGGTCCTGCATTTGATAGAATAAACTCTTCAGCTATAGAAGAATTGGCCATGCTAAATACAATTCCATTACCAAAGGATGCAGATACACACAAAGTAACTACAATTTCTGTTGCACCATTAATAGCAGAAGCAATTAAGAGAATTTATGATGATGAACCAATAAGTAAGTTATTTGAAAACTAATATACATATAGTAAAATAACAAAAAAAGTGTTTCTAATATAGGGACACTTTTTTTAATCTAAAAAATCTTTATTGAAAGGTGAAAAACTTATGAATATTAGAAAAAATGTTTTTATAATAGATAGAAGCAATAATGAATTAAATAAAATGTTAAATAGTTTAGGATATAATACTATTAATTATTATAATTTAAAAAATATAATTAATGAAATAAAAAAATATAATCCAGATTTAATATTATTTGATTTTATGATATTTGGAAATGCCCTACTAACAATAATAAAAGAAATAAGAAACATAAGTTGTGTTCCTATAATAGTAATTACTAATAATAATGAAAAGATTAATAAAATAATGGCTTTAGAATTAGGAGCAGATGATTATGTTTTAAAACCTTTTGATTTAGGTGAATTATCAGCAAGAATTAAAGCCATAAATAGAAGGTATACAAAAAATATTAAAGAATTAAATAAAAACATTAAGGAAATTAGTAATATAGAATTTAATTCATATGAAAATAAAATAAAATATAAAAATAAAGAAATTTCTATGACACCAAAAGAATATGAATTATTTTATTATTTAGTGTTAAGAATTAATAAGGTAGTTACAAGAGAAAATATATTAAATAAAGTATGGAATGAGGATATAAATTCAAGTTCTCGTACTGTTGATGTTCATATAACAAGATTAAGAGAAAAGCTTAAATGTTTTAATGATTTAGAAATATTAACAATATGGGGAAAGGGTTATAAATTTATAATAAATCATTAATTCAAAATTAAATTTATGATATACTAGAAAATAAAGTCTTTATATAAATATCAAAAATAAAGGAGAGATTAATAAGATGTTTCTTATAGTTGGATTAGGAAATCCAGGAAGAGAATATGAAAATACAAGACATAACATAGGCTTTGCAGCAATAGATATAATTGCCGAAAAGTATAATATAGATGTAAATAGGACAAAATTTAAAGGGGAATATGGTGAAGGTTTTATTAATGGAAATAAAGTTATATTATTAAAGCCATATACTTTTATGAATTTAAGTGGAGAAAGTGTTAGAGAAGCAATAGATTTTTATAAATTAACAGAAGAAGAAGTCTTAATTATATATGATGATATAAGTCTAGAAGTTGGTAGATTAAGAATAAGAGAAAAAGGAAGTGCTGGAGGGCACAATGGAATAAAAAGTATAATAAATCACATGGGAACAGATGTATTTACAAGAATTAAGATTGGAGTAGGTGCACCAAAGGGTGACTTAGTAAATCACGTTCTTGGAAAATTCTCAAAGGAAGAAGTTAATATACTTAAACAAACATTAGATGTAGTAGCAAAGGCAACAGAAGATATTATTGCAAATGGAGCAAAGGATGCAATGAATAAATTTAATGGATTTTCTCCAAATAAGTAAAGTGAGGAGGATATAATATGAGGTTAGAGGGGTTAATGAAACCCTTTATAAATAGTGAAGATTTTTTTAATATAAAAAAATGGTTAGAAGGAAATAATCATCCTATTGAAATTGATGGCTTATCAAGTTCAAGTAAAGCATATTTTTATAATGCTATATATGAAGGGTTAGGAAAATCAGTTGTGGTAATAACCCATAGTGACTTAGAAGCAAAAAATGTCTATGAAGATTTAAATTTATATTTAAATAATGTATATTATTTTCCAGCTAAAGAAATTGTATTTTATAATATAGATGCAATTTCAGGAGATTTAAGATGGGCAAGATTAAATGTCATAAAGGAAATACTTTCTAAGAAGAAGAATATTGTTGTTACATCCATTGAAGCATTTACAAATGAATATACTCCAAAAAAATTATTCTTAGAACATAGCATTAATTTAAAAATAGGAAAACAAATAGACTTTAATGAACTTTCTAAATTACTTGTAGAAAGTGGATATGAAAGAGTTGATATGGTAGAGGGAAAAGGAGAATTCTCAATAAGAGGAGGACTTTTAGATTTATTCCCACCAGATTCTATATATCCTTATAGAATAGAATTGTTTGGAGATGAAATTGATTCTATAAGAACATTTAATACAGAATCACAAAGAAGTATTGATAAAGTAAAAACATTAAGTATATTCCCAGCTAAGGAAGTAATAATTAATGAAGAAATAAAAAATTATGCCATTGAAAATATAAGAGAAAATTTAAATGAGGCTTTAAAAAATAATAAAGATGAAAATGTAAGAGAAAAATTAACATCTATTATTAATAAAAATTTAGAAGAATTACAGCAAACAAGTAAGTTTGAAACAATAGATAGTTACATTCCTTTATTTTATAAAGAAACAGAAAGTTTATTTGACTATTTAAATGATTATATATTTATTTTAGATGAAAAAGTAAGGTCTTTAGGTAAATTAGATAGCACATATTTAGAGTTTTTAGAAAACTATTCTATATTTCTTGAAAGAGGAGATATTCTACCAAAGCAAGGAGAATTATTAATAAATAAGGATGAACTAATTGAAAAATTTGAAAAACAAGTTCATATAACATTACAAGAAATTCCTAAAGAAGGAGATTTCTTAAAATCATTTAATAAACTTGATATACAAGCAATTGAATTAACAGGATATCAAGGACAGTTAGATTTATTAATAAATGATATATTAAGCAAGAAAAAAGAAGGTTACAGAACAATAATATTATCTGGTACTAAAGCTAGAGGAGAAAGACTTGTTAGTACATTAAGAGATAGAGGAATTGAAAGTGTATATAAAGACAAGATAGATGAAATAGCTGAAGGAGAAGTTGTAATAACCTATGGGAACTCTCTTAAAGGTTTTGAATGTAAACAATATAAAATATGTATAATATCAGATAAAGAAGTATTTGGAGAGTCAAAAAGAAAGCTTACTAAAAAGAGAAGTAAGAAAAAAGGTGTTTCAAAGATAAAAAGCTTTGCTGAATTAAAGCCAGGGGATTATGTTGTACATGTAAATCATGGAGTTGGTGTATATAAAGGAATAAAACAAATAGAAGTTGGAGGCCATAGAAGAGATTACCTTGATATTGAATATGATAAAGGTGATAAATTATATGTACCTGTTGAACAGCTTGACCTTGTCCAAAAATATATAGGAAGTGAAGGAAAAAATCCTAAAATAAATAAGCTTGGAGGAACTGAGTGGCAAAAAGCTAAAGCTAAAGTTAAAAAATCAATAAATGAAATAGCTCAAGATTTAGTTAAGCTTTATGCAACAAGAACAGCTATTAAAGGTCATAAATTTGCAAAGGATACTCAATGGCAAAGACAATTTGAAGATGAATTCCCATTTCAAGAAACACCAGACCAAATAACATCAATTGAAGAAATAAAAAAAGATATGGAATCAGATAAAGTAATGGATAGACTTTTATGTGGAGATGTAGGTTATGGAAAAACAGAAGTGGCTATGCGTGCAGCCTTTAAATCTGTTATGGATGGAAAGCAAGTAGCATTTCTTGTTCCTACCACAATACTTGCAGAACAACATTACAAAAATATGATAAAAAGATTTTCTGATTTTCCAGTAAAAATAGATATGATAAGTAGATTTAGAACTACTAAAGAACAAAAAGCAACTCTTCAAGCTGTAAAAGAAGGAAATGTAGATATTTTAATAGGAACTCACAGATTAGTTTCTAAGGATATTGAATTTAAAGATTTAGGGTTACTTATTGTTGATGAAGAGCAAAGATTTGGTGTTACTCAAAAAGAAAAAATAAAAAATCTTAAGAAAAATATAGATGTTTTAACATTAAGTGCTACACCCATTCCAAGAACTCTTCATATGTCATTAACAGGGGCAAGAGATATTTCAGTAATAGAAACTCCTCCAGAAGAAAGATATCCTATTCAAACTTATGTTGTTGAAGAAAATGACCAACTTATAAGAGATGCTATAATGAGAGAAATAGGAAGAGGAGGACAGGTTTATTTTGTTTATAATAGAGTTGAAGATATAAACAGAATTGCAAATTATGTAAAAGGTTTAGTTCCTGAAAGTAAAGTTGCTGTTGTTCATGGTCAAATGACAGAAAGAGAATTAGAAAAAGAAATGATGAGCTTTATGGCAAAGGAATATGATGTATTAGTATGTACAACTATTATAGAAACAGGTATTGACATTCCAAATGTAAATACTATCATAGTTTATAATTCAGATAAAATGGGATTATCTCAATTATATCAATTAAGAGGAAGAGTAGGACGTTCTAATAAAATAGCATATGCTTATTTGTTATATACAAAGGACAAAGTATTAACAGAAGTAGCTGAAAAAAGATTAAAAGCTCTTAAAGATTTTACTGAATTAGGTTCAGGCTTTAAAATAGCTATGAGAGATTTAGAAATAAGAGGAGCAGGAAATATGATGGGTTCTGCTCAACATGGTCATATGGCTACTGTAGGATATGATTTATATTGTAGAATGTTAGAAGATACTATTAAATTAATTAAAGGTGAGATAGATAAAGAGCCTATAGAAACTACTATTGATTTAAGAATAGATGCTTATATACCATCTTCTTATATTGAAGATGAAATACAAAAGATAGAAGTATATAAGAAGATAGCTGCAATAGAAAATATTAATGAATATAATGATGTAAAAGAAGAACTTATAGACAGATATTCAGATATTCCAGATAGTGTAAATAATCTTATGGATATAGCTTATATAAAAAGTAGGGCAAATACTATTTCAATAGAGGAAATAAAAGAAATAAAGGATGAAGTTGTATTTAAATTTGCTAAAGACTATGAGGATTATAAAAAAATATTCCTTAAATTACTTTCAGACTACAAAGAAAATGTATTATTAAAATTTGGAGATAAACCTGAATTTAGATTTAATACAAGAGAAGTTAAAAGAGAAGACCTATTAGAAATATTTAAAACTATGTTTGATAAATTACTAGGAAAATAAATAATATAGCAGAAGGTAAAAATGGCTAAGCCTTCTGCTAAAAAATGAAAAAAATTAATAAAAAAGTAAAAAATACCAAAGGAAACGATAATTTAATAAAAAAGAAATAATTTAAAAGGCATAATAAAATTGAAGAATAGGAGAATTACTGTTATACTATATAATATCATAATATTACATAACAATATAATAAATAGAAGTGAGGGAAAATACCGTGAAAAAAGTGAAAACGTATATATCAATGGCTTTAATAGGAGCAATGGCTTTATCATTTACTGGATGTAACATGATAAAAAGAACAGCAGCATCAATAGGAAAAACTGTATTAGCAGAAGTTGATGGTACAAAAATAACAAGAGCTGATGTAGATGCAGAATTAAAATCAACTTTATCACAATATAAAGAACAATATGGTGATGATTTTGAAGAAAATTCAGATCTTAAAGATAAATTAAAAAGCACAAGAGAAAATGTAGTAGATAGTCTAGTAGAAAAAGAAGTTCTTTTAAAGATGGCTAAAAAGCTTGATTTAGTTCCAGAAGAAGATGAAATAAACAAATATGCTGAAGAACAAGTTCAAAAATATAGAGACCAAGTAGCTTCTTCAAGTACAGCTACAGAAACTTCAACAGCAACAGTAGAAGAAGAATTTAATAAATTCTTAGATACTTATGGATACACATTAGAAACTTTTACTCAATACTTTAAGGATACTTATGTAATAAACAAAGTTATTGAAGATATGGTTAAAGATGTAACTGTTTCAGATGACGAAATTCAATCTTATTATGATGAAAATACAGATAGTTATAAGAGAGAAGCTGGAGCAGATGCTTATAACATATTAGTAGATTCTGAAGAAAAAGCTAAAGAAATGAAATCTCAAATAAAGAGTTTAGATGACTTTAAGAAATTTGCAGATGAAAACAATACAGATTCAACTAAAGGTAAGGGTGGATATTTAGGATATGTAACTTATGAAAATAGTGGAATGGTAGAAGAATTCACTAATGCATTTAAGAAATTAAAGAGTGGTGAAGTATCAGACCCTGTAAAGAGTGATTATGGATGGCACTTAATAATGGCAGAAAATGTTCATGCAGAAGCATATACAGCAACTGTTGACGAAGCTAAAGCTGAAATTGAATCTACACTATTAAATAATAAAAAGCAACAAGCTTATAATGACAAGTTAGACCAATACAAAGAAGAAGTTGGAGTAAAAGAACATAAAGATAGACTATAATATTTAAATTTTAGAAGTCCTTTTTAGGGCTTCTTTTTTTATATTAAAGTAAAAAAATATATTTCTAATATAATATTACCTAAATGTGTATAAAATTTCTTATAAAACAAATACTAATGTTGAAAAACTTAATTTTGATTTTTTAAGGAGGATTATTTAAATGAAAGCAACAGGAATAGTAAGACGTATTGATGATTTAGGGAGAGTAGTTATACCAAAAGAAATAAGAAGAACTTTAAGAATAAGAGAAGGAGACCCATTAGAAATATTTACAGATAGAGAAGGGGGAATTATATTAAAAAAATATTCTCCAATTAATGAATTAACAGACTTTTCAAGAGAATATGCTGAAAGTCTTCAAGATGTAATAGGACATATAATTTTAATATCAGATAAAGATGCCTTTATATCTGTTAGTGGAACAAGTAAAGAAGATTATGAAGATAGAAAAGTAAGCTCAAGATTAGACGAAGTAATGGAAGGAAGAAAAAGTGTTTTACTAGGTCTTAGTGATAAAATAATTCCATTACATAAAGATGATTCAATGGATGAATATAAATATGAAATTATAGCTCCAATAATGGCTCAAGGTGATGCTATAGGTTCAGTTATAATATTATCAAAAGATGAAGCAATAGGAGAATTAGAATTAAAGCTAGCAGAAACAGCAGCAGCCTTTTTAGGAAAGCAAATGGAGCAATAATTTAAAATATCATGAATAATAACTCCAAACTTGAAATAAAAATAATTAGAACTAAGTAGGGTTTGGAGGATTTTTATGAAAAAACAATCCTTAATAAAAGGAAGTTTAATATTAGGTATAGCAGGAATATTAACTAGATTTTTAGGAATATTCTTTAGATGGCCATTATTTATGTTAATAGGGGATGAAGGTGTAGGCTATTATCAAATGGCATATCCTTTATATATGTTTTTTATAGCAATGGCATCTGGAATTCCAATAGCAATGTCAAAGATGATATCAGAAAGTAATGCCATAAATGATATAAAAACCAGTTTTCAAGTGGTAAAAGAATCTGCTATACTTACAATTTTTATAGGGACAGGCACATCTTTAATATTATTTTTATTTTCTAAACAAATAATAAATTTTTTGAATTGGGATTATAAAGCATACTATTCTTTAATAGGAATCTCTTTTGCACCTATGGTAATATCTTTTGTAACTATTTTTAGAGGATTTTTTCAAGGATTTCAAAATATGACTCCCTCTGCAATATCACAAATATTAGAACAAATAGGAAGAGTAGTTTTTGGGGTTGGGTTAGCATATATTTTACTTCCAAAAGGAATTGAATTTTCTGCAGGAGCAGCTTCTTTTGGAGCAACAGCAGGAGGAGTACTTGCAGGAGGATTTTTATATTTTAAGTATAGAAAAACAAAAAAAGCTTTTAAAGTATCAAAAATAAAATCAAATCCAGATATATTAACTAAAATACTAAAAATATCTATACCAATATCATTAGGAGCAACTGTTGGAACAATAATGAGTTTAATAGATTCAATATTAGTACCTCAAAAATTATTACAAGCAGGTTTTCATAAAACCAAAGCAACAATACTATATGCTCAACTTACAGGAAAAGCATCAGTTATAGTTAACATTCCATTAACTTTATCTATGGCATTATGTACATCATTAATACCTATAATAGCAGAGTGCTATATATTAAAGAAAAAAGAAGAAATAAAAAATAAGGTAAATTTATCAATGAAAATCTCCTTAGTAATTGCAATACCATGTATGTTTGGACTATTTTTTATGGCAGAACCAATAATGAGACTTATCCTTCCAGGTAGGTCTGAAGGAGGAAACATTTTAAAATATTTATCTTTATCAATTCCATTTATAATAATAACTCAAACTACTACTTCAATACTTCAAAGTGTAGGTTCTTATATAGTTCCTATTATAAATTTATTAATTGGATGTATTTTTAAAATTATTATAACTATAGGTTTAGTTCCAATAAACAATATAAATATATATGGAGCTGTTATAGCATCAATATCAGCGTATGTTATTGTTTCTATATTAAACATAATTGTTATGAAAAAAAAGTTAGGTTTTAAATTAAATATTTATGATAATTTTATAAAACCTTCTTATGCATCAATATTTATGATTATTGGAGTTTTATTAAGTTATAGTTATTTATTTAAAAATGCTACAAGTAATAGTCTATCTTGCTTACTATCTATTTTATTAGGTGTTATAATATATATAATAGGGATAGTTGTTTTTAAAGTCTTTACTATTAAAGATGTAAAAAGCAAAATTTACAAAGACCATTAAATTAAAAGGAGAGCATTTCATGATTAAAATAATAGGTTTAGGACCTGGAGACCCACAATCTTTAACAGTTGGAGCTATTGAACAATTAAAAAAATGCAATAATATATATTTTAGAACAGAAATACACCCAATAGTTGATTATATAAAAAAAATAGGAATTAAATTTGAAACATATGACCATTATTATGAAACTTCAACAAGCTTTGATGAAGTATATAAAAATATTGCAGAGGATTTAATTAAGGTTTATAAAGAAAAAGGGGATTTGGTTTATGCAGTTCCAGGTCATCCATTAGTAGCAGAAAGGTCTGTATATAATTTAATTGATTTATGTAAAGAAAATAAAATAGAGTATAAAATAATACCAGCTGTAAGTTTTATTGATGCAATGATGGATAGATTACAAATAGACCCAGTAAATGGACTAAAGGTAATAGATGCTTTTGATATTAAAAATCAAATATTAGATAAGAGAATAGGAACAATAATAACACAAGTATATAATCCACTTATAGCTTCAGAAGTAAAACTTAGTTTATGTGAATATTATAATGATGAAACCGAAATAATATATTGCAGGGCAGTTGGTATAGAAGGGGAAGAAAGTATAAGAAAAATTCCTTTATATGAACTTGATATGCAAGAAGATATAGATTATTTAACATATATATATATACCTAAAAACTTAAAAAATAAAAAAGATATATATGATTTAGTAGAAATTGTTGACATATTAAGAGGAGAAAATGGTTGCCCTTGGGATAGAGAACAAACACATGAATCAATAAAAAATGCCATTATAGAAGAAAGTTATGAAGTAGCAGATGCTATTGAAAAGGAAGATGATAATGGAGTTATAGAAGAATTAGGAGATGTTTTATTTCAAGTTATATTTCATGCAGCTATAGGTAAAGAAGATGGATATTATAATCTTAGTGATATAATTGAAGGAATATGTAATAAAATGATATATAGACATCCTCATGTATTTGGAAATGCAGATGTAAATACAACAGAAGAAGTATTAGCAAATTGGGATGAATTAAAGAAAAAAGAAAAACATTTTAATACAATGACAGATGAACTTAATGGAGTAGCTAAAGCATTACCAGCTTTAATAAGAGCAGCTAAGGTTCAAAAGAAAGCTAAAAAAGTAGGTTTTGATTTTGAAAATGTTGATAAAACATTAGAAAAAATAAAAGAAGAAATAAATGAATTAGAAGAGGTATACAAAACAGATAATGTGGATAGAATAACAGAAGAATTAGGTGATTTACTTTTTTCTTGTGTTAATACAGCTAGATTTTTAAATGTAGATAGTGAAGAAGCATTAAATAAATGTATAAATAAATTTATAGAAAGATTTAGTTATATAGAAAATACTGCAATAAGTTTAGGATTAAATTTAAAAGAAATGTCATTAAAAGAAATGGATGAACTGTGGGAAAAAACAAAAAAAGTAGAAAAATAATCTTATGTAGAAGGATTTTCCTTAGTTATGGAGAATAATAAGAGTAATGTATTCATATCTGTTAGATTTGAGGCTAATAATATAAGTGAAAGTATAAAAATGTATAGACTATCTAACAAAGAGGTTATATAATAATAAAATGTAGGTATGGTACATAAAAACAGTATTATATCAAAATAATAACTGGATTTTAAGGAGGATGTAATTGTGAATAAATCAGAATTAATTACAAGCATGGCAGAAAAGGCTAAAATGACAAAGAAGGATGCTGAAATAGCATTAAAAGCATTTACAGAAAGTGTTGAAGAAGCATTAGAAAAAGGTGAAAAAGTTCAACTAGTTGGATTTGGAACATTTGAAACAAGAGAAAGAGCAGCTAGAGAAGGAAGAAATCCAAGAACTAAAGAACCAATAACAATACCAGCATCAACAGTTCCAGTTTTTAAAGCAGGAAAAGAACTAAAGGAAAAAGTTAATAAATAGTAAAAGAACCCGAGATAACTCGGGTTTTTTTATAAATCATATATTTTTTAAGGAGAAAAAAATTGAGACTAGACAAATATCTTAAAGTATCAAGAATAATAAAAAGAAGAACTGTAGCAAAGGAAGCTTGTGAAAGTGGAAGAGTTTCTATTAATGGAAAAGTTGCTAAACCATCAAATGATATAAAAGAAGGAGATATTATAGAAATAATCTTTGCAAATAGAAAATTAAAAGCAAAGATTATTAATATATCAGAACATGTAAAAAAAGATGATGCCAAGGATATGTATATAATCCTTGAAGGCGAAGAAGACAAAGAATAGATACTTTGAATAAACAAAATTTTTCTTACATATAATCTATTGTATAACTCATAAGGAGAATATTATGGAACAGTGTAAGAGTAGTAGTTTATCATTAGAAAATAGAAAAAAGCTTTTATTATCTGGAGTAGAGGAAATAGTTAGCTTTCAAGATGAAAAAATTTCTTTAAATACAGTATTAGGAAACCTTACAATAAAGGGAAGTAATCTAAAAATGAGCAAATTAGATGTTCAAAGTGGTGAAGTTATTGTATCTGGTGTAATTTCATCTATGATATACAATGAAAAAAATATTAAAGTAACAAAAGAAAGCATAGTTAAGAAGTTATTTAAGTAATATGCCATTAGAAATTAGTGTTCAATTAAATATAATTTTCTATAGCTTTCTTTCAGGGATTATTACAGGAATACTATTTGATGAATATAGGATAATAAGAGGAAGTAATGGTATTAAAATTATATTTATAATTGAAGATATTTTATTTTGGACTTTGACAGCAATTATTATATTTATTTTTCTTTTATATAATAGTTATGCATTTTTAGGAATGTATGTATATTTATTTATTATTATATCATTAGGTGTATATTTTAAGTTTATTAGCAAACATATAATAATAGTTGAAAAATTTATTGGAAAAGTTGTAATTAGAAGTTTAAGAGTCATATTTAAGCATTTAATATACCCAATAAAAATATTTATGTTAAAAATGGGTAATAAAAGTAATTAACTATTGAAAAATTACTTGAATTAAGTAAATATAGTGATTACAATATATTTATAGAATTTGAATAGAGGTGCTAGATATGAAAGGAAAGTTTAGGTTTAGAAATTTAATTATCATAGTACTGTGTACGATTTTTGTTTGTGGATTCATTAAGCAACAAAGTGCTATGAATAGAATTAAAAAAGAAACACAAGAAAAAACAGCAGAGCTTCAAAAAGTAAAAGAAACAAATGAAAAGCTTACTGAAGAAATTAATATGTCACAAACTGATGAGTACAATGAAAAGTTAGCAAGAGAAAAGCTAAATATGATAAAAGATGGTGAAAAGTCTGTAGAAAAGGAATCTTCTGGTGCTTCATTAATAGATGAAACTTCAAAACAAAGTTCAGAAGAATCTTCAACTGAAGAAGATAATTCAACTGAAGAAGACAATTCAAATTCTAATAATGAATAGGTTATAAAAATAATAACATATATTTAAATTCAAGGAGGAATTTTTTTAACATGACCCTAATGGCAGGAAACATAGTGGAAGGAACAGTAGTAAACATTACAAATTTTGGTGCCTTTGTAGAGGTAGAAGGAAAAACAGGATTAGTTCATATTTCAGAAGTTGCAGATTCATTTGTAAAAGATATAAGACAACATTTGAAAGAACAAGACAAAGTAAAAGTAAAAGTGCTTTCAATTGACGATAACGGGAAGATAAGCTTATCAATTAAACAAGCAAATGTTCCTAAGAAGTCAGTTAAACCTGTTGAATTAGATTGGAATAGTGAAAAAACAACAAAAGCAAGTTCAACAAACTTTGAGGACAAGATTTCTAAATTTTTAAAAGATAGTGAAGAAAAACTTCAAGATGTGAAGAAACATCAAGAATTTAAAGGAAAGAATTCAAAAGGAAGAGCATAATATAAAAAATAAGAGTCATACATATTGTATACTCTTATTTTTATTATATAGAAAATTATAAAATATGTTAGATAGACAACTTAATTATTCATTTTACTTTTATTATTAAATATAAATAAAATAGAATAATTAAAAAAATTTTTAGATAAAAAATAAAAAAATATAAAAAATATATTGACAGTATTTAAATCATACATTATAATTAATTTTGTTGTCGCAAGTCGTGACAATAAGAAAGTAGTGCATGCCGAAGTGGCGGAACTGGCAGACGCACAGGACTTAAAATCCTGCGGTGCGTCTGCC